>Ga0255052_10000670_pt1 | contig 27206 bp, 22 predicted proteins | sample JV7_2_21_MG_FD_188632 | JGI IMG/M metagenome (GOLD analysis project Ga0255052, IMG submission 188632) | Seawater microbial communities from Jervis Inlet, British Columbia, Canada - JV7_2_21 | ecosystem: Environmental > Aquatic > Marine > Inlet | place: Canada: British Columbia | collected...
ATGAGCGCTGATTGGGACTGTCATCTCAGTGAGGCACCCTGATACAATTGCGCGCTAATTCAGGTCCCAGATTCACAACAACACCAGACCTTCCAGGATGCTGCAAAACTACGTGCCAATTCTGATCTTCCTCGGAGTTGCCGCCGGAATCGGTGTGCTACTGCTCGTGCTTGGTTTCCTGTTCGGCAGCGGCAGCAAAGATGATGAGAAGCTCTCGCCGTATGAATGCGGATTCGAGGCGTTCGACGAATCGCGCATGAAGTTCGACGTGCGCTACTACCTGGTAGCCATCCTCTTCATCATTTTCGATCTTGAGATCGCATTCCTGTTTCCGTGGGCAGTATCCCTCGATGTCGTCGGCACATTCGGATTGATCTCGATGGGAATATTTCTTGCGCTCCTGGTTGTTGGATTTATTTACGAATGGAAGAAAGGGGCGCTGGAATGGGACTAAGCAATACCGCCGAGTCCCTTGTTGAGACTGATTCAGCCGACGGTGCTGTCAGCCTGCAAAAGAAGGGATTCGTCGTTTCCAGCGTCGATACGGTCATGAACTGGGCCCGCACAGGCTCAATGTGGCCGATGACCTTTGGTCTTGCCTGTTGCGCCGTAGAAATGATGCAGGCAGGTGCGGCACGATATGATCTTGATCGATTCGGCATCATTTTTCGCCCGAGCCCTCGTCAATCGGATGTGATGATTGTCGCCGGGACATTGTGCAACAAGATGGCGCCAGCCCTGAGGAAGGTCTACGACCAGATGCCGGAGCCACGTTGGGTGGTGTCGATGGGCTCCTGCGCCAACGGCGGCGGTTACTACCATTATTCATATTCCGTCGTGAGGGGCTGCGACCGGGTTGTGCCGGTTGATGTCTATGTGCCCGGCTGCCCGCCGACTGCCGAAGCGCTGATATACGGGCTCATACAGCTGCAGAAAAAAATTCGGCGCACAAGCACCATTGCCAGGTAAGCATCAAAACCGATGACCAGCTCCTACGAGACATTAGCCGCTCGGATTGAATCTCGCTTCGGTGAGAGCGTTTCGCGTGTTGCCTCCACTTGTGGCGAGCTGACATACGAAGTCGATAAGAGCGACCTTGTTGAGGTTGCAACGGCTCTTCGCGATGAATCGGATTTCGGCATCGACCAGCTAATTGACGTCTGTGGCGTGGACTACCTGACTTATGGTCAGGTTGAGTGGACGACCAACACGGCAACGGATAGCGGATTCAGTCGTGGCGTCGATCGCAAACCGGTCATTCTTGATGAAAGTGATACGTTCGATCCACGCAGGTTTGCGGTCGTCTACCACCTGATGTCGGTAGCCAACAATACGCGACTAAGGCTGCGGGTTTTCACGGGTGACAGTAATCCACCGATAGTGCCGTCGCTGGTTCCGATCTGGAATTCCGCCAACTGGTTTGAACGTGAGGCCTTCGATTTGTTCGGCGTCCTGTTTGAGGGCCATCCGGATTTACGGCGCATCATGACGGACTACGGTTTTATCGGTCATCCGTTTCGCAAGGATTTCCCATTGACCGGCAATGTTGAAGTCAGCTACGACGCTGAAAAAGGGCGGGTCGTTTATCAGCCCGTCAGCATTGAAGATCGAACATTGGTGCCGCGCGTCATTCGCAACGACAACCGCTACTCGGCCGACCTGAAGGATGACGCGAACGATGGCTGAGATTCAGAGTTTCACGATGAACTTCGGGCCGCAACATCCGGCGGCTCATGGTGTGCTTCGTCTGATTCTTGAGATGGAAGGCGAGGTGATTCAGAAAGCAGACCCGCATGTTGGGTTGTTGCATCGTGGTACGGAAAAACTTGCTGAATCCAAACCGTACAACCAAAGCATTGGTTACATGGACCGTCTCGACTACGTATCCATGATGTGCAATGAGCATGGTTATGTTCTGGCACTTGAGAAGTTGCTTGGAATCAAAGCGCCTGTCCGGGCGCAATACATTCGGGTGATGTTCGATGAGATAACCCGCATCCTGAATCACCTGATGTGGCTAGGCGCGCACGGCCTGGACATTGGCGCGATGACGATGTTCCTTTATTGTTTCCGTGAGCGCGAAGACCTGATGGATTGCTACGAGGCAGTGTCAGGTACGCGTATGCATGCAACCTACTATCGCCCGGGTGGTGTCTATCGCGATCTTCCCGAGAAAATGCCGAAGTACCAGGCGTCCAAATGGCGCAGCCAGAAGGATGTTGATCGCCTGAATGCGATCCGTGGTGGATCGTTGCTCGATTTCATTGACGCGTTTTGCGAGAAGTTTCCAGGCTGTGTCGACCAGTACGAAACGTTGCTGACAGACAATCGAATCTGGAAGCAACGAACGGTCAATATTGCAGTTGTGTCACCGGAGCGTGCACTCAATCTTGGTTTTACCGGTCCCATGTTGCGAGGCTCTGGCGTCGAATGGGATCTGCGTAAGAAACAACCATATGAAGTCTACGATCGCATGGATTTTGATATCCCGGTTGGCGTCAATGGCGATTGCTATGACCGGTATCTTGTCCGCGTCGAGGAGATGCGTCAGTCGAGTCGCATCATTAAGCAATGTGTCGACTGGCTCAGAGAAAACCCAGGTCCCGTCATGCTCGACGATCACAAAATTGTGGCGCCATCGCGGGTCGAGATGAAAGATGACATGGAATCCCTGATTCATCACTTCAAACTCTTTACGGAAGGATATTGTGCACCTGCCGGCGAAGCTTACGCCGCCATTGAACATCCCAAGGGAGAGTTTGGCGTTTATGTGATTTCGGACGGCGCTAACAAACCGTACCGGGTGAAGATTAGGGCGCCGGGCTTTTCGCACCTGGCCTCCATGTCCGAAATGGTGGAAGGGCACATGTTGGCTGATGTCGTTGCGGTAATTGGCACGCAGGACATTGTGTTTGGTGAGATTGATCGATGAGTGACGCCGATATTCTTTCAGGTCATGTTCGCGAGGAAATTGATCGCTGGAAGGCGCGTTTTCCCGAAGATCGCCAGCGGTCTGCTGTGATTGGTGCTTTGCATGCTGTTCAACATGAAAACGATGGATACCTGACGGCGGAACTGATGAACGGCGTCGCCGATTACCTTGACCTTCCGACTATCCAGGTCTACGAAGTCGCCACATTCTATTCGATGTTTGTTACGAAGCCGGTTGGTCGGCACAACGTCGCGATTTGTACCAATGTTTCGTGCATGTTGCGTGGTGCGGAAGAACTCGTCGAGCATGTCGAAAATAGACTCGGCGCCAGGATTGGCGAAAGCACCGAGGATGGCCGGATCTACCTGAAGCGTGAAGAGGAGTGCCTCGCCGCTTGCTGTGGTGCGCCGATGATGATGGTCGACCACAAATATTATGAAAACCTCACGCCCGAAAAAGTCGATGAGATTCTGGACCGCCTCGAATGAGCAGCGTCAAACAGAATCTGGTTTGCTTCAATACGTTTGGTGAGGTTGAGTCTTATTCTCTGGCGACGTATGAAAAATGCGATGGCTACAAAGCCTGGCGAAAAATTCTCGCTGGCAAGATGAGCCCGGATGAAGTGATAGATGAGGTCAAGGCGTCCGGATTACGTGGTCGTGGCGGTGCAGGTTTCCCGACCGGATTAAAATGGAGCTTCATGCCGCGATCGGCACCCGTGCAGAGATACATTGTTTGCAACTCGGATGAGAGTGAGCCCGGCACCTGTCACGACCGCGAAGTTTTGCGTAACAACCCACATTGCCTGATTGAGGGCATGGCCATCGCTGCGTATGCAATGGGCGCGACGGTTGGTTACAACTACATTCGCGGGGAATTTATCGATGAGCCCATACCACGTTTCGAAGCGGCTTTGAAAGAAGCCTATGCAGCTGGCTTGTTGGGCAAAGATATCAAAGGGTCCGGAATCGACGTCGACCTGCATACGTTTGTCGGTGCAGGTGCGTATATTTGCGGCGAAGAGACAGCACTGCTCGAGTCGCTCGAAGGCAAGCAGGGAAAACCACGGTTCAAGCCACCGTTTCCGGCGAATTTCGGCCTTTACGGCAAGCCCACCACAATAAACAACACGCAGAGCCTGGCGAGTGTGCCCTCTATCATTCGCAACGGCGCGAAATGGTTTGCGGACCTTGGACCAGAGGGTTCCGGTGGCACGGCGCAGTTCTCTGTGTCAGGTCACGTCGAAAAGCCCGGCAACTATGAATTGCCGATGGGCATACCGTTCAAGGATCTCCTTGAGCTCTGCGGTGGCGTGCTCGGTGGCAGAAATTTGAAGGCCGTGATTCCGGGTGGTTCGTCTGTTCCGGTTATGCCAGGTGAAATAATCATGAACTGCACGATGGACTACACGTCGTTGCAGGAGGCCGGTTCGTCGTTCGGCACCGGTGCAGTAATGGTGATGGACGAAACAACCTGCATGGTCAAAGTTCTGCGTCGCATCTCCAGGTTTTATATGGCTGAATCCTGTGGCCAGTGCACACCGTGTCGGGAAGGAACCGGTTGGCTTTACCGGATGCTGACCAGGATTATTGAGGGAGAAGGGCAGGAAGAAGACCTCGATAAACTGGTCGATGTTGCCAACAAGATAGAAGGTCATACGATATGTGCATTGGGTGATGCCGCCGCGTGGCCGGTGCAAAGTTTTTTGAAACACTTTCGTCATGAATTCGAGTACATGGTTCGCAATCACGGACGAAGCATCGTAGATGACCCGAATGAGGTCGCCGCATGAGCGACGACGTCGTGAAAATCGAAGTCGACGGGAAAGAGGTCGAGGCGCAAAAGGGGCAGATGGTCATTGAGGTGACCGACAAGATCGGTGCCTACATTCCCCGCTTCTGTTATCACGAGAAGCTGTCAATCGCGGCTAACTGTCGCATGTGTCTCGTCGAAGTTGAGAGGGCACCCAAGCCGCTTCCGGCCTGCGCAACGCCGGTGATGGAGGGAATGAAAGTATTCACCCGATCACCAGTCGCAATTTCCGCGCAGAAAGCGACCATGGAATTCCTGTTGATCAATCACCCTCTCGATTGCCCGATTTGCGATCAGGGTGGTGAATGCGAATTGCAGGACCTGGCGCTTGGATATGGGCGCGATATTTCTCGCTACAACGAACGCAAACGCGTCGTGAAAGACAAGGATATAGGCCCGCTGGTATCCACGGACATGACGCGTTGTATTCACTGCACGCGCTGTGTGCGTTTTGGTGAAGAGATCACCGGTCTGCAGGAACTCGGTACCACCGAGCGTGGCGAGAACATGAAGATCGGTACCTATGTAGAGAAAAGTATCGATCACGAGTTGTCAGCGAACATCATTGATCTTTGCCCGGTTGGCGCACTGAATAACAAGCCGTATCGATACAGTGCCCGGGCGTGGGAAATGGTGCAGAGGGCCACTGTGTCACCGCATGACTGCGTCGGCTCAAATATGTTTGCTCATGTACTGCGCGGAACGGTCAAGCGCGTAGTGCCACGGGAAAATGAGTCGATCAACGAAACCTGGTTGTCCGATCGGGACCGCTTCAGCTATGAAGGAATCTACAGCAGCGATCGTCTGCTGGCGCCACGTTTGAAATCTGGCGGCGAGTGGAAAGAAATCAACTGGGAGGAAGCTCTACAGAAACTGGCAGAGAAGTTAAAGGCCTCTGACGGCGACAAAGTCGGCATGCTCGCGTCTCCCGGATCCACGGTTGAAGAGTTTCATCTGCTGTCCCGACTGGCCGAACACCTGGGCACTTCGAACATCGATCACAGAACCCGTCAACGTGACTTCTCGGATCAGGGCAATGATCCTTTACAGCCGTGGCTGGGTTGCAACATCGAAGATATTGAAAAAGCGGGCGCCATCCTGATTGCGGGTTCAAATGTCCGTAAGGAAGCGCCGATCATCGCACATCGTGTACGCAAAGCCGCGCTGGCAGGTTCCAGCGTCAATGTCGTTAACAGTGATGAATACGATTATTTCTTTGATGTGAATCAGCACATACATGGTGCCGGACTGATTGAGCAACTTGCCGGAATCGTAGTTGCGGTCGGTGGAAATCAGCTGCCTGCCTCGATAGCGAGGATCTGTGACGGTGTTAAGCCGACTGCGGCGCAAAAAGCGATCGCAACATCGCTCGCCGAGGCAGATGACGCGCTTGTCGTTACCGGGTTGGTTGCGGCGCGCCATGGAGCGTCATCTGCAGTTCGTGCGCTTGCCGCTGCAATTGCGGAGTCGACAGGTGCAAGACTGGGCGCGTTGTCAGAAGCGGCTAACTCAGCCGGAGGATATCTTGCCGGCGTTGTACCGCACCGGGGTCGGGGTGGCGAGTCAAGAGAAAATGTCGGGTTTAATGCTGCCGAAATACCTGGCACATCGCTTGATGCTGTTCTGCTGTTCAGCCTGGAGCCAGACGCTGATTTGTCGTGTTGTGAGGACGCAGGCAGCAAACTTGAGTTGCAAGGTTTCGTCGCTGCGTTCACCCCGTTTGTCAATGAATCGCTGGAACGATCGGCGGACTTGCTGTTGCCAATAGGCACGTTTGCAGAGACTTCAGGCACGTTCGTTAACTGTGAAGCCCGTTGGCAGAGTTTTTCCGGCATTGCGAATCCTGTCGGTGAAGCCAGGCCCGGCTGGAAAGTCCTGCGCGTCCTGGGCAATCTCCTGGATGCGGATGGTTTCGATTACGAGACGAGCGAAGACGTGCGGGATGAGCTTGTTGCCGAGTTGGGTGAACTCACGCCAGACAACAGTTATGCGGGCACGAAAGCGCTTGGTCAGGCCAACGGTGCCGACGCGCCGGCAGAACAGGTTGATGTGCCGATCTACGAGGTGGACGCCGTCGTCAGGCGTGCCAGTGCATTGCAGCTGACGCCGGAAGCGAAGCGATCGGCAGGGGATGCGCCGTGAAAGCGCTGATTCCTGATTTCATCCTCAACACCTGGATGTCCGTTTGGGGCATGCTGCCACCGTTGATGCAGTACCTGGTTGAGACGACGTTCTGGATCCTTGTGGTGATGATTTCGGTCATTCTGACGGTCGCGTTTACAACCTACTTCGAGCGGAAGGTCATTGGCCACATGCAGGGGCGCATTGGCCCGAACCGTGTCGGTCCGCTTGGCCTCGGGCAACCATTTGCAGACGTCATCAAACTGCTGGTTAAGGAAGTGATCGTTCCGCAAAAGTCGAATCGCTTCTTGTTCATCATTGCGCCGCTGCTCACTTTGACGCCGGCACTGGCAGCCTGGGCGGTGATTCCGTTGTCGGACACCTTCGTCATCGCGGATATCAACGCCGGCCTGCTTTACGTGTTGTCGCTGACATCGGTCGGCGTCTATGGCGTGATACTTGCCGGATGGGCGACCAATTCGAAGTACGCGTTTCTCGGCGCCATGCGCTCCGCGGCGCAGATCGTCGCTTATGAAATTGCGATGGGCTTCGCATTGGTTGGCGTACTGATGGCTGGCGGCAGCCTGAACCTTGGCATCATCACCGAGGCGCAGGCCGGCGGATTCAGCCACTGGTTTGTTCTGCCGCTGTTGCCGCTGTTTTTTGTCTACCTGATATCTGGCGTTGCGGAGACCAACAGGGCGCCATTCGATGTCGCAGAGGGCGAATCGGAAATTGTCGCCGGTTTCCACGTCGAATATTCCGGCGTAGCCTTCGCACTTTTCTTCCTCGGTGAATATGCAAACATCATATTGATCTCGGCATTGACGTCGATATTTTTTCTTGGCGGATATCTGTCACCGTTTGAGGGCTGGAGCTTCCTCGGCGATGGCCAGCTTTTCAGCTTCCTGCGAGAACCCAGCCTCGCATGGTTATGCGCCAAGATCTGTTTCTTCATCTTCGTATTTTTCTGGTTGAGAGCGACATTTCCGCGTTATCGATACGACCAGATCATGCGGCTTGGTTGGAAGGTTTTCATTCCGGTAACTATTGTCTGGATCGTTGTTGAGGGCGTCATGGCCTGGATGCATGTCGGTCCCTGGGCAAACCTGGCAGGGTAGGGATATGAGCAAACTACGCAGCTATATCAAGACGTTTACGCTCTGGGAATTGTGGCAGGGACTCTCCGTCACGTTATTCAATTTCTTCAAGCCGGCCGTCACGATTTATTACCCGGAAGAAAAAGCGCCCCAGTCACCGCGGTTTCGTGGTCTGCATGCGCAGCGACGGTATCCGAATGGCGAAGAACGGTGTATCGCCTGCAAACTGTGCGAAGCGGTTTGTCCGGCACTGGCGATCACCATTGAGTCCGATGTTGGCGAGGACGGCACCAGGCGCACGACTCGTTATGATATTGATCTGTTCAAATGCATTTACTGCGGATTTTGCGAAGAGGCATGTCCGGTGGATGCAATCGTCGAGACACGCATCCATGAATATCACATGGAAGCGGCGGGCGAAAACATCATGACAAAAGACAAGTTGCTCGCGATCGGTGACAAATACGACGCGATGATCTCCGCTGATAAAGCGGCTGACGCAAAGTACAGGTAGGCAATAGTTTGTTTCACGCAATTCTCTTCTATTTTTTTGCAGCTGTGCTGATCGGGGCGGCACTGGGCGTGATTTTCTCCCGAAACCCTGTTCATGCGGTGATGTTCCTGGTGCTGTCGTTTTTTCAGAGTGCCGTGCTGTGGCTGTTGATCGAGGCAGAGTTCCTGGCAATCGTTCTCGTGCTGGTCTATGTCGGCGCGGTGATGGTGCTGTTCCTGTTTGTCGTGATGATGCTGGACATCAATGTCGAGGAAATCAGTGGTGGCTATACCCGCTATTTGCCGCTCGGCGTCCTCATTGCGGTACTGATGGTCACTGAGCTTATCCAGATCATCTGGATGCGCAGCTCTTCAGAAATGTCCAATGCCGGGTTCGCGTCGACGCCGGAGGGGTACAGTAACACTGAGGCTTTGGGTGCAGTCCTCTACACCGAACATGTCTATGCGTTCGAAATTGCGGCAGTCATTCTTTTGCTCGCAATTGTTGCCGCGATTACCCTGACCATGCGCAAACGCCCGGGGCTGAAGCGACAGAATATTGCTGCGCAGGTTGCCGTTCGCGCCTCCGATCGAATTCGCATCGTCAAGATGGATGCAGAAAAGTCCGACACGGAGAATCAGTCATGATCGGTTTGCAGCACTATCTGACTTTGTCTGCGATTTTGTTCGCATTGAGTATCGCGGGCATTTTCGTCAACAGGCGAAATCTGATTTTGCTTCTGATGTGTATCGAATTGATGTTGCTCGCGGTGAATTTCAATTTCATCGCGTTTTCACGATATCTCGGTGATGAAACCGGGCAGGTTTTCGTGTTCTTTATTCTGACAGTCGCGGCGGCAGAAGCCGCGATCGGTCTTGCGATACTTGTTGTCCTCTTCCGTAATCGACGCTCTATCAATGTGCAAGAACTGGACACAATGAAAGGCTGACAGATGCACGGAATTCATCTCACAATTGTCCTTGCACCGCTGGCAGCGGCCGTTGTTGCCGGGCTGTTTGGCCGCCAGATTGGGCGTGCCGGTGCACACTGGATTACGGTTCTGGCCGTTGGTCTGTCATTCGTGTTATCGGTGCTGGTGCTCAAGAACCTCTATCTGGATGGCGGGCAGGCCGAAAACTACAGCCTGTACACGTGGGCGGTCAGTGAAGGTCTGCGGATGGAGGTCGGCTTCCTGATAGATAGACTGACGTCACTGATGATGGTCGTGGTCACCTTCATTTCCTGGATGGTGCATATCTACACGATCGGTTATATGCACGATGACCCTGGCTATCAGCGCTTCTTCAGCTACATCTCACTTTTCACCTTCTCGATGTTGATGTTGGTGATGTCGAACAACTTCCTGCAGTTGTTCTTCGGCTGGGAAGCGGTGGGCGTCATGTCATATCTGCTAATCGGTTTCTGGTTCAAAAAGGAAACGGCGATCTTCGCCAACCTCAAGGCTTTCCTCGTCAATCGGGTTGGCGACTTCGGCTTTATTCTCGGCATCGCCGGCGTGGTGATGTTCACGAACTCACTTGACTACGCGACGGTATTTGCCAACGCTGACTCGATTGCCGCGGAGAGTGTCGAAGTGTTCCCGGGTAATCCCTGGAATGCCATGACGCTGATCTGCATTCTGCTTTTCATCGGCGCGATGGGTAAGTCGGCACAGGCACCGTTACATGTGTGGCTTCCGGATTCGATGGAAGGTCCGACACCGATTTCTGCGTTGATCCATGCGGCTACTATGGTGACAGCAGGAATTTTCATGGTGGCACGAATGTCACCGCTGTTTGAGCTGTCAGAGACGGCACTTGCAGTAGTCCTCACCATCGGTGCGATCACGGCATTCTTCACGGGGCTTCTCGGCATCGTGCAGAACGACATCAAGCGCGTGATCGCCTATTCAACGTTGTCACAGCTTGGCTACATGACGGTGGCCCTGGGCGTATCGGCCTACAGTGCGGCAATTTTCCACCTGATGACACATGCATTTTTCAAAGCATTACTGTTCCTGGGTGCCGGCTCCGTGATCATCGCCATGCATCACGAGCAAGACATTCGCAAGATGGGTGGCCTGAAAAAATACATGCCGATAACGTACTGGACCGCGGTCATTGGTACGCTGGCATTGATCGGATTCCCCGGCAGCTCGGGATTCTTCTCGAAAGATGCATTGATCGAGGCCGTTAAGGCTTCGCACTGGCAAGGGCAGGGTGCGGTTTACTGGATCGCCTACCTCAGTGTATTGCTTGGTGTTTTCGTCACGGCACTATATTCCTTCCGTATGTTCTTCCTGGTGTTCCACGGTGAAGAGCGGATGGATAAGGAAACGAAATCTCACCTGCACGAAACGCCCCTGGTCGTGACCATTCCTTTGATTCTTCTGGCCATACCGGCTGCGGTCATTGGCTGGTTCACGATTGAACCCGTGCTTTTTGGTGACTTCTTCGGCGACTCGATTCGGGTCACGTCGGAACATGACGTGCTCGCACATATTGGTGAGACGTTCCATGGCAGTTGGGAATTTATTGTTCATGCGATGACGGCGGGGCCGGCCGTTTACCTGGCTCTGGCCGGTGCGTTGACCGCGTGGTTCCTGTATCTCAAGCGTCCTGACTTGCCCGGGAAGTTGGCCGAAAAAATGTCTGGCATATATAACCTGCTCGATAACAAGTATTACTTCGACGATCTCTACATCAAGGGATTCGCGGCCGGAGGACGGCAGCTTGGGCAGTTTCTATGGAAGAAGGGCGATGAGTTGGTGATTGACGGCATGCTCGTCAACGGAACAGCGAAATCGATCGGCAGGTTCGCCGGCGTCCTGAGGCGCGTGCAGACCGGGTATCTCTATCACTATGCGTTCGCCATGTTCTTCGGCGTGACGCTGATCCTTGCCTGGCTGTTGTGGGCGTAATCAGATGGGCCTGACGCAAAATATTTTGAGTTCATTGATCTGGCTGCCGGTTTTCGGTGGAATCGCTGTCATCCTGGTCGGCGACGACGGCGATGCCGCATCAGCGCGAGCCGGTCAGATGCGATGGCTCACACTTGCTATTTCCCTGCTGACATTTGCACTAAGCATTGGCCTCTACAATAATTTTGACAACACAACAGCGGCAATGCAGTTCGTCGAACGGGCGCCGTGGATCGCCGCGTTCAACGTCGAATATTATCTGGGTGTTGACGGTATCTCTGCGCCGCTCATCTTGCTGACCACCTTTATCACGCCATTGGTCGTGATCTCGGGCTGGGAGACGATCAAGTCGCGACCAGCACAGTACTTCGCCGCATTCCTGGTTCTCGAGGGGTTGATGATTGGTGTCTTTGCGGCGCTGGACGGTGTCCTGTTCTACGTTCTCTGGGAAGCGATGCTGGTACCGATGTTCCTTATCATCGGCGTCTGGGGTGGTGAAAGGCGAATCTACGCGACGATCAAATTCTTTCTCTACACCTTCCTCGGGTCGGTGTTAATGCTGGTCGCATTCATCTACCTGTACAACAAGACCGGTGACTTCAACTTCTTCTCTTTTATGGACGTGCAGTTGAGTCTGAAAGAGCAGCAACTGATCTTCATTGCGTTCCTGCTGGCATTCGCCGTCAAGGTTCCCATGTGGCCAGTGCATACCTGGTTACCTGACGCGCACGTCGAAGCGCCGACGGGTGGATCCGTAATCCTGGCGGCCATCATGTTGAAGATGGGTGGCTACGGCTTCGTGCGCCTGTCGCTGCCGATGTTGCCGGATGGCAGCGCGTACTTTTCCGGCATGATGATCGCGTTGTCGCTGATCGCGGTGGTTTACATCGGTTTCGTTGCGTTGATGCAGAAAGACATGAAGAAGCTCATCGCGTATTCATCAATCGCACACATGGGTTTTGTAACGCTTGGTTTCTTCCTGCTGTGGTCCACAGCGGATGGTCGTGGCGCCGAGCTCGGCATGACCGGCGGCATGGTCCAGATGATTTCGCATGGATTGGTATCTGGCGCGATGTTCCTTTGCGTCGGTGTGCTTTATGACCGCGTTCATAGCCGGCAGATTGCCGACTACGGCGGGGTAGCGAACACGATGCCGAAGTTTGCCGCATTCATGGTGCTGTTTGCGCTGGCCAATGCCGGACTACCGGGTACGTCAGGATTCGTCGGCGAATTCATGGTGATCATCGCAAGCTTCAAGGCGAATTTCTGGTTCGCATTCCTGGCAGGCAGCACCCTTATCCTGGGCGCGGCTTACACGCTCTGGATGGTCAAACGAGTCGTTTACGGCGAAGTGGCGAACACCCATGTCGCCGAGCTGCTCGATCTTGAACATCGTGAGTTTATTGTCCTTGGCGTTCTCGCAATTGCGGTATTGCTGGTCGGACTCTGGCCTGCGCCGCTGGTGGACATGATGTCGGTAACCGTTCAGGAGCTGCTGGAACATGTCAGTCAATCAAAGCTCGCGGGCTTATAGGACTCGGGTCGTATGATTTTTGGCGAATTTTCACCGGCGACACCTGAGATCACTCTGTTGATCATGATTTGCGTCGTGCTAATGGCGGACCTCTTCGTTGAGGACGAAAAGCGAGCGATCACATTCTGGCTGACGATCGCATCGCTTGCGATTACTGCGTGGTCGGTTGTGGCCAGCGCGCCATCAGCGCGAACGCTGTTATTTGATGGCAGTTACGTCAGCGATGCCTTGTCACAGGTATTGAAGCTCGGTGCGATCGGCATTGTCGCTGTTGCCTTCCTTTATGCCCGGGATTACCTGAGGCAAAACGAGCTGATGAAAGGCGAGTACTATTTGCTGGGCCTGTTCGGGCTTCTTGGCATCATGATCATGACGTCCGCAAACAGCTTGTTGACGATGTACCTGGGGCTGGAGACGCTGTCACTGTCGCTTTACACCCTGGTGGCCTTCGATCGAAAATCGGCGACGTCCGCCGAATCTGCCATGAAGTACTTCGTGTTGGGCGCTATTGCATCAGGTTGTTTGCTATACGGCATTTCCTGGGTGTATGGCATCACCGGCAGCCTCGAGTTCGATGGCATTGCCGCTGCTGTGCAGAATGACGAGATCAACTCGATGCCGCTGTGGTTCGGTATGGCATTCATGATCGTCGGCATCGCGTTCAAGTTTGGCGCGGTACCGTTCCATATGTGGCTTCCTGACGTCTATCAGGGCGCCAGATCGCCGGTAACCCTGTATATCGCCTCGGCACCCAAGCTCGCTGCGCTGGCGCTTATCCTGCGTATCCTCGTTGATGGCCTTGGCGAGCTGCACGAGGTCTGGCAGGGCATGATCATGGTCCTGGCGGTCTTGTCACTGGTTGTCGGCAATGTGGTGGCAATCGCTCAGACAAATATCAAGCGCATGCTGGGTTACTCAGCCATTGCACATGTCGGGTTTATCCTGATCGCCGTGTTCACCGGCACCCAGGATGGCTATGCTGCAGCACTTTTTTACACGCTGACGTACGTGGTGATGGCGGCCGGCGCCTTCGGCATGGTCATTTTGCTCAGCCGCAAGGGCTTCGAGGCCGAGAATATTGCCGATTTTAAGGGTCTGAACGCCCGCAGCCCGTGGTTCGCCCTGATGATGCTGTTCTTTATGTTCGGCATGGCAGGCGTGCCGCCGTGGGTCGGCTTCTTCGCCAAACTGAATGTCATCAGCGCTGTCTTGAGTGCCGGCTTCCCGATTCTTGCCGTCATCATGGTCCTGGCTGCGGTGATTGGCGCCTACTACTACCTCCGCGTCATCTGGTTCATGTATTTCGACTCCGCCGATGATCGTTCGGTCTTCCAGGCCGATGTGGATACGCGCGTCGTCTTAAGCCTGAACGGTGTGGCAGTGCTGGTTCTGGGCATCATTCCGGGCTGGCTGCTCACACTCTGTATTGATGTAATCCGCAGCGTTAATTAGCCCCGTTTCTTTGGCCCAGACGGGTTGTCAACAATGGTCCAAGTGCGTAGTATCCCGTTCCTGCCGATGCGGGGTGGAGCAGTTTGGCAGCTCGTCGGGCTCATAACCCGAAGGTCGCAGGTTCAAATCCTGCCCCCGCTACCAAATGATTAAAGGGTCCCTTCAGGGACCCTTTTTCATTTGTATAGCGCGGCCGATTTGAACCTGCGAAGCAAGCCGGTTCAAGCCGAGGCGCCCGATGCGAAGCATCGGTATAGAGGCGCCGAGACCAACTGAGCCACGACCAAATCGCCGGGAGCGATTTGGGACGAACGTAGTTCGCCCGCAGGGTCGGCAACAGGACGTTGCCGGTCAACCGGCGAGGGCCATCCTGCTCCCGATACTCCGCTACACGGTGTATTAGAGCAGGAGCTCACGGCCGGTGCGCGACCGAATCCATACACTTCAACGTCCTGAACTAGGTAGAATCCGGATCAAGGTGAATTCTGGAGCAGGTATGTCTTTACTGGGGGAACTCAAACGACGCAAGGTCTTTCAGGTGACCGCGGTATACGCGGTTATGGCCTGGCTCATCATCCAGATCATCGACGTCATCAACGATCCGCTGAACCTACCGGGTTGGCTCGATACTGTTGTCATCGTGCTACTCGTAGTGGGCTTTCCCATCGCAATGGTACTCGCGTGGGCGTTTGATCTGACGCCGCAAGGCATCGAGCGAGAGACGGATGCGGGGTCTTTCGACAATGCAGCACGTTTGCCTGGGCAGCGCCTCACGTTGATTATTCAGGCGCTCGTTCTGCTGGCAGTCGGATTTCTCGTCCTCGACCAGTATCTCTTCTCGTCGAGAGATTTTTCTTCACCAGACACTCAACAGGTTCGTCGATTTGCGCTCGACTTGCCGTGGCAAAAGATGACCAATTGGGGCGACTTTCGAGTACGAATATCGAAGCAGGGAACGCACCTTGCGTATCCGGGAAGTGATGAGAATCGCACCACGATCAATTTGCGGCCACTGGATAGTCTGGACTCGACTACTTTAGTTAGTCCGAGCGCGGAACCATGGGAACTTGTGTTTTCCCCCGATGGCGAACGACTGGCGTTTTTCAAGAATATCCGGCAACTCGAAATAGTCTCGATCCGCGGAGGAAATCCGGAAACGATATTCGAATTGCCTGAAGGGCAAACTGTAGCGGGAATGGACTGGTCGACCGATAACACTATTCTGATTGGCACGAGAGGTGGCCTGATTAAGGTGCCAACCTCGGGTGCTGACAGCAAATTCCTATCGGCGGCGGAAGAAAATGAGCTCTATTTGTCTCCCCATATTCTGCCTGATGGAAATCACGCGTTTGTATCGATCATACGATCCGGACAAGTGCCACGGCTCAGTGTTATTGATCTGGACACAGGGATTGCCACTGAGTTGCCTTTCCAGGGTGTAGAAGCAATTTATTCGCCTACCGGACACATCCTGTTTCGTCAGGGTACTGAGCTGATTGCGGCGAGATTTGATCTGGCGTCGATGCAAGTACTCGGTGAGGCTAAGGAGTTAGCGGCAGGCATTGATTCCGGACCACGACTATCCGAAGACGGCACACTCGTCTATGTTGCGGAGCGAGTGGATGGGACCGCCGGATTGGTCTGGGTTGATCGACAGGGTATAGCGGTGCCTCTCGACGCCGAGCGTCGAGATTACTCTCACATCGATCTATCGCCCGATGGAAAGCAAGCGTTGCTCGACACCGACACAGGCATCTTCGCTTACGACATTGAGCGCGGAACTTTCAGCCCGGTCACGAGCGATATGCCCGAGGGCTCTGGATTCCCGCGGTGGCATCCAGATAGCGAGCTGGCGACTTTCATGCAGGGCAGTAAGATCTTCGAGAAGATGGCCGATACCAGCCCGCAGCGTAATTTACTCCTGGAAAATGTTGTTATTCCCACCTCGTGGTCACCAGACGGCGAGCGTCTGGCGGTTTTCGATAGTCAATCAGATATCTGGATACTCACTCGAGATGGCGAATACAAATCATTTCTGAATGGTCCAAGCAACGAACGATCGGGCAGGTTTTCCCCCGATGGCAGTGCTTTTGCTTACGTCACCGATGAATCGGGGGATGAGTTTCAGGTCTATGTGACGCCTTACCCGGGACCCGGTCGAAGGATTCCCGTATCGATTGCCGGTGGTTTGTCGCCAATCTGGTCCGTGGACGGTAAGGAGCTGTACTTTCGTCAAGGCAGTAAGGTTATGGCGGCCAGTATTGTTCTTGGCTCTGAGATTAATGTATCAACGCCCGTGGAACTCTTCGACGGGCCGTACACAGTCGATCTTTCCGGCCATCAGCGTTACGACGTAGCTCCCGATGGCCGATTTCTGATGGTTGAGAATAGTGAAGACTTTCGCGTCGTCGTGGTTGAGGGCTTCTTCGAGGAGCTGAAACGTCTAGTGCCAACGGATCGATAAGCACCAATGTCCGTATATGGGTGAAGCGAAAATTTTGCCCGGGAGATGGGCAAATCGAGCAACTAGAGCTACTTTAAGCGAACACGTGTTAGCACTGTCGGAACAGCACAAATCGCGCCCCCGCTACCAAAAAAATGCACCGGTCCCCTGAAAGGGGGCCGGTGTTTTTTTCGCTTGCGCGTGGTCAGGATTTAAGCGGCAGAAAAGCAGGTTCAAGCCGAGGCGCCCCGATGCGCAGCATCGGATAAAAGCGCCGAGACCAACTGAGCGGCGAAGCCGCGAAGGCCATCCTGCCCCGCTACCAAAATGAAAAGAGCCGGCTCTCGAAGAGGGTCGGCCTATTCATTTATATAGAAGGCACTTTTCTCAGGTACCGGTCTTGCGGTTCATCAGCCAGACGATACGCACCGGATCGCCATCCGCAGGGACGTTGTAGATCGTGAATTCGAGATCAATCCAGGCCTGGTTATTAAAATTCCTCAACTCCAGGGTCCAGGCGATTGCGGTCTGAGGATCGTGAATGGTCAATTGAACCTCGCATCGCGTCATGCGGCACTCAATGTGATGATAAGTAACGGACTCGAGTTCGGGGATTGCGGAAAAGTGCTCAGAAATCTGGTTTTCGACGAAGGGCGCCCACGAGTGATCGACTGGCTCTGCTTGCAGGGCCCGATGGAAGTCGTACACGTCGGCGTTGGTCTCAAACAGGCGCACAAAGTCATCGGGGATCGGGACCGGTATAAATTCAACGCCATCAGGGTAGGGTGCGGTGAGTGACAGTGTACCTGCCGTGCCAGAGTCATCGTCTGTGGCTGGGGGAACCGCCCTTGAAAACTCGCAAAGCAGTCCGAAGACTCCTGGTCCCAAATCGATGCTGCCACAACCGCCGTCAAACCGGCTTGTCTCTTCTATCTGGAACCACTCCTCTAATATGCCTGCCTCGTACAACGCGCCCGCCAGTTCCAGCCATTCTTTCATTGCCTGTTCGCCATAGCCGACAGCCAGAATCTCGCAAGAATCCGAGCGGCATTCGATCAGCTTGACGGCAACTTGCGAAGGGTCGAGCAATTTATTGAGGAAGTCCTCGAGTTCTCGCTCGAGAGGTAGTGCCCAGTCGGGATCTTCGATCTCGCGCTCCAGCCTCTCATGAAACTCCGACAGCCGTCCTTCGCGCTCAACAATCCCGGCAAAGTCGCCCGGTATCGGTATCGACTTAAAATAGCCGCTGCCGGGCTCGGCTGTTCCGTCTGCCGCAGAACTCGTCGAGTCTGACTGACCACTGGAATTAGAGGAATTGTCTGCGCTTCCAGGCGACGATGCGGAACGATGAAGATCGGCTGGCGCGTCACCAGTAATGTTCTTGTTCGTAACGGAATCGCCGTCCGCGCCCGACATGTCGCCGGGCCAAATCAGCCATGTGCCGAAGACGACGGCAGCTGCCACGCTGATGGCAATGACGTAGTTCGCGGGCTGTCTGAGTGAATGCATCACTTAATTCACCTGCTCATCGGTGAGGTAAGAATACACGCCGCGGCAAAACGGAGCACTCACGGCGAACCACGTCTGGTGGGTTCATGCTATTTCAGATGCAGGCGCTTGAGAACTGTAGGAACAGTGCAAATCACGCCCCCGCTACCAAATGAATAAAGGGCCCCCTTGTGGGGCCCTTTTTCATTTGCATAGCGCGGCCGATTTGAACCTGCGAGGGAGCAGAGGCGCCGAGACAAACTGAGCCGCGACCAAATCGCCGGGAGCGATTTGGGACGAACGTAGTTCGCCCGCAGGGTCGGCAACAGGACGTTGCCGGTCAACCGGCGAGGGCCATCCTGCCTCCGCTACCAAAAATGAAAGAGCCGGTCCCAGAGGGACCGGCTCTTTCATTTTTTGTTGTCGCGAGCAGGGTTTGGTTCTGCGTCAACCTTGGCATCCACAGGTATTCAGATCATCAGTTCCGGAGGCTCTTTCCAGACGAGTTCGCGCGAAAACGATGCGACCGAAGCCGCAATCTCCTGATTTGATGACGAAATCCATCCGATTGGACTAGACTAGCTGGATGGCCGGACTCAACGACATGATGAGGGAACTTCGCCGGCGGCGGGTGTTTCTGGCTGTCGGCATCTTCTTCGATAACGGTCGCTGGGGCTCGTCGCTTCTATATCGTTGGGTCGATGATTTCCTGTGGACGTCATGCGTTCTTGTTGGCGATGTTGAGAGTAATGGCACAGCAGATTTCAATGCCAATGTGCGCATCAACGACAACACGAGGATTGGTCTCGAAGCGGCAATCGTTTTCGACAGCGAACACTACGAGCTTTTCGGCGGCGACCTGCTACAACGCCGGGTCATGGCGTACATTTCTTAATGTTGGTGAGTATTGCCACGGAAGATGGGGTCGAACCGCGGTTGATTGGATCAGTCGAAATCCGCCGTTCGACCCCTTTTAGCGTGCTGTTGCTGCTGGCGCTTATCTCTTCCGACCTGACACTTGCAGACCAGGAGGAGTTCGAGGCACGTCGCGAACAACAAATGCGGCCGCATAATTTTGATGTCAAGCACTATCGCATCGCGCTTGACCTCGACGAACCAACTAAGTCCTTCGAAGCACAAACAGCCATTTCATTTTCCTCGACAATCGATGGCCTTGATGCACTTACACTCGATGCCGAGACCTTCACCGTTCACGGCGTAACCAGGTGGGGAAAGTCACTCGACTTCACGCATCGAGATGGCAGCCTCAAGATTTCCCTGGATCAGGCGATGTCAACAGGAGAAGAAGCTACGCTGCTGATCTCGTACGGCGTGACGAATATCGGTATTGATTCAACTGAATTCGGGATGGGCACCGGTTACGCTCTGGGCTTCAACTTCAATCCGGGCTCGGAGACGAATCCGCCGCTCATCCACACACTCAATTTTCCGGAAGGTGCGCGCCACTGGATTCCATCGTTCGATCACCCCGGTGACTGGGCAACCCACGAGACGATCGTGACGCTCAAGCCAGAATACAGCGTCGTCGCAAATGGGGCACTGATCAGCGATACCGTGGATGCCGGTCGCCGCACCGTGCACTGGAGCCAGACGAAACCTCAGCCGACCTATCTGTACGTCCTGGTCGCCGGCAACTACAGTATTCTCAAGGACAGTTACGGCGACCTACCGCTCAATTACCGGGTCTATCCCGGCGATGAGGCCGACGCGCGATTGTCATTCGCTTCGACACCCGGCATGGTCTCCTTTTTTGAGGAGCTCTACGGCGTCGACTATCCTTGGGTGAAGTACGACCAGGTCGTCATTCCCGGTATCGGCGGTGGCGCAGAGAGCACATCGGCGACCGTCATCAGCGAATGGTCGGTCATGAATGCCGCCGAAATCGCGGATGAATCGCCCGATGCCCTGATCGCACACGAACTCGCGCACCAATGGTGGGGCGACATGATAGGTTACCGGGACTGGGAACACATGTGGTTGTCCGAGAGTTTCGCGACACATGCCGAGTACCTGTACGCCCTGCACGACCTCGGCGCCGACGAGGCGGCACTTGCCCTCGAACAGCAAAAGGCCGCATACGTCAGGGAAGCGAAGACGAGATTCATCCGGCCGATCGTTACGAACAAGTGGAACTGGCCTAACGAAATGTTCGACCGTCACACCTACGAGAAAGGTGGCATTGTCTTGAACATGTTCCGCGAACTCGTGGGTGATGAGATGTTCGGAGCCATTCTGCAATCGTTCCTGGAAACCCATGCCTTTGAGAACGCAACGACCACCGATTTTTTCGACACGGTTCGGCAAGTCTCCGGAGAGGACTATGGATGGTTCTTTGACCAGTGGCTGTTGATGCCCGGGCACCCGGTTCTTGCCGTAGCCTGGGAGTGGGATGACAACCGCGATGTGCTTTCGATCGCTGTCAGCCAGGAACAGGACCGAAGCCTCGGGACGCCCGTTTTTCGCTTGCCCCTGGAAATCGCCATTACGACGAGCGGCGGAAAGGCCATCGAGGACGTCTGGCTTGACGAAGTGCAGCAGACGTTCAGCTTCGAGGTCGCGGCAGAACCGCTGATGGTCCGAATCGATGACGGAGATATCCTGCTGAAGGAACTCCGGTTCGAGAAATCAACGGCAGAACTCCTGTACCAGGTCCACCACGCTTCAGCGATTGGACGCCGGTGGGCGGTCGTTGAACTGGCGGAGCACATGAATGAACCTGCGGTGCTATCCACCCTCATCGAATCCAGTCGTGATGACGAATTCTGGGCAGTGCGGGAACGCGCTGTCCGGGCGCTCGGCACGATACGCAACGAGATAGCGACCGTGGCACTCAGGAATCAGGCACTCGAAGACGTAAACAGCCGTGTCAGGGCAGCCGCGCTACAAAGCCTGGCTGTCAACGACGACGGGTCGCTGACCACCTTCTTCCGGGAACGGCTTGCGGCCGAGGAGAGCCCGCTGGCCCGGGCCGCCGCTGCGGCCGTGCTGGAGAAAACGGCTACTCCATAACCGGCGGTCGCTTCTGCACGATGCCCTCTTCCTGCCAAAGTCGCTCAAGATCATCCATCTCGATGGGCAAATTGGCGGACAGGTTCTCGACGCCGTCTTCGGTGACAACGACGACATCTTCCATGCGGATGTATTGTTTCTCTTCGTGCACCCAGATCATCGGATCAATCGAGAAGACCATTCCAGGTACCAGGGGCTTGCCCCTGTGACTGCCGACGTCATGCACTGACATTCCGACGGGATGTTGAATGTGTCCCCTGAACTCGAGCGCGTCCTCGCAGGCCTTGCGGTAAATCTCTTTGGAGAATGAAATTCCGTCCAGGACCTCACGCATGTCTGCCGCAGTTTCATCCAGAATCTGGCTGGGTGTGACGCCGGGTCGAATGTGCCGCATGAAGGCCTTGTGATATTCGACAACAAAACCGTACAGATCGCGCTGGTCTTTGGTGTATTTCCCATTTGTCGGCCACATGCGCGTCACATCGGATGTGTAGTAGCGATAATCCGGCGCGAGGTCCATCAGGATCAGATCACCGTCCCTGACCGGGTCCGAATTGGCCGAGTAATGCCCCATCCACGCATTCTGGCCACCGGCGACAATGGCGTTGTAACTCAAGCCCCGCGCGCCATTGGTCTTGAAAACAAAATTGGCGGCCGCTTCGAGCTGATACTCCATGACCCCGGATTCAGTGGACCGAATTGCCTCCACGATGCCAAGCCCTGCGAGCTGACTCGCTTTGCGAATGAGACCGATTTCCTTTGCGTCTTTTATCGTGCGCATGCCGTCGAGCGTCGCACTCAGATCGCGAATCTCGAATTGTGGATAGCGCGTCTTGAGAAGCTGAACAAAGTGCCCCGCCTTTGAGGGGCGGCCATCCCAGGGGTCGGCTACCCTGCGGCCAAACCCGTCGAGCATTTCGTCCCTGCTCTGAAGATACTTCTCGTCCGGACTGTGCGGTGTGTAGATTGCCGGCGCCGGCGGCCGCCACAGGTACCAGGACAAGTCGGTACCCATCTTCTCGATGGGGCGAACCGATTCGGCACCCGTGATCTCTTGGACCAGCTCCTCATCTTCAAAGGAAATTGTCGGGCCCGCGCTGCGTTCGCGCTCCGAATTCCTGTGTGGCAGGTAGAGCGTTGTCGTCCTCTCTTCGCCGTCAAGCAGCATGTAGGCCGCCGGCGTCTCCAGGCCGCTAAGGTAATAAAAGGTGTTGCTCTGCCGAAATACGATGAATCCCTGCACGTCTTCCGCGCCCTGGACGATTGCGATGTTCGACCCGATTGCGTCATACACGGCCTCGCGCCTTTTCTGAAAATCCTCAGCTGCGAAATCCGCCTGGTATTCATGCTGAGCCTGCGAGGTTGAACCGATCAGGAATATGACGGCCAGTGACCAAAGAAACTTGTTCATGATGCGTTGCTCCGGGTTGTTCCGGGTGGAGACCGGTTTTTATTGTGTCGTGCGGAGTGGCGGCATGACAAGCCGATGCGCAAACCATGGTCGGACGTAACGCCGAAGAACAGGCAATTCTACAGTGTTGGCGAAGATTGGAGTATGGGTATAGCGCATCGTCTCGGTACCTCGAAATGCCTGGCTCGGCGCTGCCGCGAAGGCGAAATCCTGCCCCCGCCACCAATATCTGGCTGTTTTTATTCAGCCGACCAGAAAACCTCGTTTCGACGAGGCTTTTTGCGTTTGGGGATGGGTGCGCCCGCACCGGCCCATCGGGATATCGACTGTCGACCCAACGCGGACGTCACTTCTTACGTACTTCTCCGAATTGAAGCGACTTTCCAATTGCCGCATATGTCTTGGTCATATCTGACTAAGGCAATCCTTACATACAGAGGAGATTCACGGAATGGAAAGGAAGTACAAAATCGCGTGGTTGCCAGGTGATGGCGTTGGCAAGGAAGTCATGGAAGCGGCGCGAATAGTGCTCGATCGCGTGGGCCTCGATGCGGACTACGTGCACGGCGATATCGGTTGGGAGTTCTGGTGCAGCGAGGGCGACGCCTTTCCGACCCGGACCATTGACCTCCTCAATAACGTGGATGCCGCCATGTTCGGTGCCATCACCTCCAAGCCTGTAAAGGAGACGGAAAAGGAGTTGGTGCCCGCCCTGCAGGGGACAGGGCTGACGTACCGCTCGCCCATCGTGCGCATGCGGCAACTCTTCGACCTCTACGTATGTCTGCGGCCTTGCAAAGCCTACCCCGAGAATCCACTCAACTACCACGAGGGCATCGATCTCGTCATCTTCCGGGAGAACACCGAGGATCTCTACAGCGGCGTTGAGTTCAACCCCGTTCCGGACAAGCTGCGAGACGTACTGGCAGAGTTGGCGCCGGCCTTCAAGGCTTTCGAGAACCTGCCCGGCGATCAGTACGCGGTCTCCTGCAAGATCAACACCAGGAAGGGCTCTGAGCGGATCATCCGTGCCGCCTTCGAGTTCGCGCGGAAATTCGGGCGCAAGAAAGTCACGGTAGTGCACAAGGCCAACGTGGTCCGCGCCACTGACGGCCTTTTCCTGGAGGCGGCGCGCAAGGTGGCGAAGGACTTCCCGGAAATCGCCATGGACGATGCCAACGTCGACGCCATTACCATGTGGCTGCTTAAGAATCCGTTCAACTATGATGTGCTGGTAGCGCCCAACCTTTACGGAGACATCGTTTCCGACCTCTGCGCCCAGATGGTTGGCGGGCTCGGTTTTGGCTGCTCCGGGAACATCGGTGAAAAGCTCGCCGTGTTCGAGCCGACACATGGCTCGGCGCCGAAGTATTCGGGGCAGTACAAGGTCAACCCGATTGCCACCATCCTGACCGCCAAGATGATGCTTGACTGGCTGGGTGAGACGGACGGGGCGCGGCGCATTGAGGATGCTGTCGCCACGGTCGTTCGCGAGGGCGAAGTGCGAACCTACGACATGGGCGGATCGGCCACCACACTCGAGATGGCCGAAGCCATTGCCGGCAAGCTCTAGGCGGGACTTCTCATGACACATATCGTCATCCACGAGGTAGGCCCCCGCGACGGGTTACAAATGGAACAGCAGGTCGTCCCGATCGAGATCAGGGAGAACTGGATCCGCCGCACGATGGAATCCGGCGTGGACATCGTGCAGGTCGGCTCCTTTGTCCACCCGGCTAAGGTCCCGCAGATGGCCGATACCGATGAACTGATCCGGCGGCTTGTTGATGACAAGAGTTCACCGGTGATCCTCGCAGGACTCGCGCTTAATGAGAGGGGTCTGGAACGCGGCCTGGAGTGCGGGGTGGAGATGTTCTGCCTGGGCGCCTCCGCCAGCGAGACGCACAGCCTCAAGAACACGGGCATGGCGACCATGGAGGCCACGAACCGCATCATCGACGCTGCGCAGTCGGCGATGGCGGCAGGGAAAAAAGTGCAGGTCTCGGTACAGTCGGCCTTTGGCTGCGGTTTCGAAGGTCCGATCCCCGAGGAACGGGTCCTCGAGATGGTAGGCGCGTACCTGGAAGCAGGCCTTCTCAACATCAGCTTGGCTGACACGGCCGGCCACGCCCACCCGGCGCAGGTCGAACGGCTGTTTGCTGCGGTGTTCGACCTCGACTCCGACATCGAATGCACCTGCCACTTCCACAACACCTACGGACTCGGCATGGCAAACATCATGGCCGGCCTGCGCGCGGGCGTAACTTCGTTCGAAACATCGTTCGCCGGTCTCGGCGGTTGCCCGTTCACCAAGGTGGCGGCCGGAAACGTAGCGACCGAGGATTTCGTGAACGCCTTACACATGCAGGGACTACGCAAAGATGTGGACCTAGACCGGCTAATCAGCGTGGCTGGTGACGTTGCTGAGTATTTCAAGCGCGAGATGCCCGGTTGCGTCTACAAGACTGGATCAATTAGTAAGAGGGTGGCGGCATGAGCGAACAGATTTTGCAGGGCGTCCGGGTCCTCGACCTCACGAACGTACTGGCGGGACCGTTCGCCACGCTGCACCTCGCGCTCCTTGGCGCGGAGGTCATCAAGATAGAGAGGCCCGGGAGCGGCGACCTGGCACGAAAGCTCGGCACGCTTTCCGAGTTGAACGAGCAACTGATGGGGACGAGCTTCCTGGCGCAAAACTCGAACAAGAAGTCGGTGACTCTCAACACGAAGTCTCCCGAGGGCAAGGAGATATTCCTAAAGCTCGTGAAGGACGCGGACGTGCTGGTCGAGAATTTCCGCCCTGGGGTCATGGCTCGTCTCGGACTCAGCTATGACGTTCTGAAGGAGATCAACCCGGGATTGATCTACTGCGCCATCTCGGGATTCGGGCAGACCGGGCCTGATGCGCACAAACCGGCATACGACCAGATTATCCAGGGCCTCAGCGGTGAGATGGCCGTTAACGGAGACGAGCGGCTGAATCCGTTGCGCACCGGATTCCCCGTGTGCGACACGGTCGGCGGCCTGAACGGTGCCTTCGCCATCATGGCGGCCCTTTACCACCGCGAGCGTTCGGGTGAGGGACAATTCATCGACATCGCGATGCTCGATTCCATCATGCCCCTCATGGGCTGGGTGGCCGCGAACCTGCTCATCGCGAAGCGCGAGCCCGTACCAATGGGCAACGACAACTTCACAGCAGCGCCGTCAGGGGTGTTTCGTACCAAGGACGGCTATATCAACATCGCTGCCAACAAGCAGGAGCAGTGGGAGGCGGTCTGTGACGCGCTCGGCCTGCCAGAGCTGACGTCCGATGCTCGCTTCGAGGAGCGCGACGTCCGCAAGAAGAACCGTAAGGAGTTGACGCCGCTCCTGGAGATGAAACTGGCGGAACGCGGAACCGAGGAGTGGGTGGAACTGCTCAATGCGAGTAACGTGCCGAGCGGTGCAATCCTGAGCCTCGAAGACGCGCTGACGCAGCCACAGATCAAGCACCGCGAGACCCTGCAGGACGTGGCGGTCGAGGGCATCGGCACTATTCCGTTGTTTACGCTCACCGCGAAATTCGAACAAACGCCGGGCGACATCACGTCCCCGCCACCGCGCCTATCGGCGCACACCGCTGAGGTATTGACGAGCTTGGGCATAACGCCGGACGAACTGTCCGCTCTGAAGACCGCGCATGTTATCTGACAGCTATTGAGAGATGGAGATTGATATGGGCATGACGTACGTACAGAAGATCATCGCCCGGGCGTGCGGGAGGGCAGAAGTCGAAACCGGGGAAGTTCTAGAGCTGCCGGTGCACCTGGCTATGTCGCACGAGAATGCCGCACTCGTTATCAACCAGTTCAACGAGATCTTCCGGGACACCGAGCGGGAGTCCCGAGTGTGGGATCCTGACCGGATTGCGATCATCTTCGACCACCGCGTGCCAGCAGAGTCGGCGAAGACGGCGACCAATCAGAAGAAGATCCGTGATTTTGTCGCGGAACAGGGAATCTCCAGGTTCCACGACATCCGTGGCGACGTGGGGGGCATCTGCCACCAGATCCTCCCCGAAAACGGCTACGTGCGGCCCGGCCAGGTTGTGGTGGGCACGGACAGCCATACGACCACGCACGGTGCGCTCGGCGCCTTTGCATTCGGTATCGGGGCCACGGAGATGGCCGCGGTCTGGGCCTTGGGGAGTATTCTCAACGTTGAGGTGCCTGGCACCATCAAGGTAGTGGTCAACGGCGAGTTCCCACCTGGGGTCTACGCCAAGGACCTGATCTTGCACCTGGTCGGCCAGCTCACGGCCGAGGGCGCAAACTTCAAGGTGATCGAGTTCCACGGGGATGCGATCCGCAGCCTGTCGACCTCGGGCCGCCTGGTGCTTTGCAATATGGCCGTGGAAGCCGGTGCAACCGGAGGCGTGGTGCCGCCGGACGAGGAAACGCGCCGTTACCTGCGGGACGAGGCCGGCGT
>Ga0255052_10000671_pt1 | contig 27201 bp, 40 predicted proteins | sample JV7_2_21_MG_FD_188632 | JGI IMG/M metagenome (GOLD analysis project Ga0255052, IMG submission 188632) | Seawater microbial communities from Jervis Inlet, British Columbia, Canada - JV7_2_21 | ecosystem: Environmental > Aquatic > Marine > Inlet | place: Canada: British Columbia | collected...
AGAGGGATGTGGATGGGGAGAGGGAAGTGGATGGGGAAGTGACTGGGGAAATGGATGGGGAAGTGGAGATGGAGATGGATGTGGAGCTGGATGGGGAGATGGATGTGGAGCTGGATGGGGAGATGGAGATGGAAGTGGATGGGGAGAGGGAAGTGGATGGGGAAATGGATGTGGAGATGGGAGTGGAGAGGGATGGGGATTGGGAGGATAGAATATGAATAAATTAATTGATTTAATAATGAATTTAATTGATAAATATCGTAATGTCGATAAAAGTATCAATATACCGATAATTAAACGGGAAATTAAATGCATAATTATTCACCATTCTTTGAGTGATGACACAAAAACCCGTAATTGGGATGCCATAAGAGAATATCATATACATGAAAACGGGTGGAGTGATATCGGCTATCATTATGGAGTAGAACAAATAAATGATGATGTACGAATCATGATTGGAAGACCATTAGATGTAATGGGGGCGCATATATTAGGATTAAATCACAAAAGCATCGGAATTTGTTTGGTTGGTAATTATGACAAGAAAGCACCCAGTAAAGAAAAATGGACTAGATTATTGAGTCTAGTGCGTAAATTACAATATAGATTTGACATCTTATCTACACATGTGTTTGGTCATGGAGAAGCACAGAAAATGTTAAATGCAAGTCATGTTAAAAGTTGTCCAGGGATCAAATTTAATATGAGGAAATTTAGGAGGGAATTATGACATTCATTAAGGGGGTAATAGTATGCACCAATGGGGCGATGTAGATTCACAGGGCAGGGATATTTGTGAGCGAGTAGCAATTAGCGCAGAGTATGTTGGAGAGTTTATTAGTAAATGGGGTAGATTTAGTTGTGTGCAATCAAAAGAAAAGTTTGGTACTGCTAGAGTGTATTGTTATCCAGGGTGGGATAGTTTGTACAGTTTGATTTGGCCCCGCCGGATGTGGATATATAAATGGTGGCCTTACGGAATGGATTTAAGTATATTTAGAATTTTAAGCCCCATTATTACTTTTATTAGCTGGCCATATCGGAAATGGATATATAGATTGGCTTACAAGAGAGCCGTATATAAAGACCCCGATCTAATGGTGGAAATTATGTTTACAGCTGATTTTGATGAATTGTTAGAGGGTATCCATGGGTATAAACATTCAGATTATTGGGGGAAAGCATGACAAACAAGGAATTAGTAGATGAGGTGGCTAGATTAAGAGACATGGTATTAACAGGGCCCTTAAAAGAAGAATTTTTAGCAATACAACGAGAACTAACACACTTCCGTGAGTATAAATTGTTATTGGAAGAGCCGGCTCTTCAAGCAGAAGTAATGTTATTAACACAGAAGTATGAATTACTTCGAGAGTGGTATTTAAATACTCTGGATCACTATGATGGATTAATAAATAGGAAAGATATGCAAGTTAGATTAGAAAAAGACCTTAACATTGCTTTACAACTTAAGGTATTGGAGGAGATATAATGCCTAGTTCTGCTTTGCCGCCAGGCTATAAATTAGGGTCAGACAATCAAAGTTGGCTGATGAAAGTGAAAAAGACGTGTCAAATATGGCTAGCGGCTGGACCAAGGGTACCAAGTGGGTTTTTTAAATGGAGAGACCTACCTCTAACAGTCTTTGCAGCTAGAGGTAAAGGGACATGGAGATTAGAGAATACTGACGGAACGGACACTGACGTAGAAGGCTGTTGTAAAGTTAAATGGCTTCAAACAGACCCTGATTTTTATTTATCTCGTATCCAGCCCTGGTGCCGTTGGCATATAGCCCTACAATGGCCGTTATATCTTCAATTTCATTGGATCTATAGTCAGAAAAACGTAGTCAAATATCTGACGTATCAAAGTGAATTTGGGATTTGCAAACTGCTAACATTGGGGATAGGATTTAAGAGGGATAGTGATAAGGTCTACTGGGTTACTTGCAATTTGGGCGGGAATTTTGAATAAACTATTTAGATTTGCATTGTGCACAATCACAAGACTTGGCACAATCAGAATCTAATTTAGAGGAAGGACTAGCAACTCCGGGATAGAAGGTATGCGTTGCTTTACAATCATCACAATGAAAAGAGTGAATCTCTTCTATAGTGTCACGTCCTAAGAAGAGATGAGAAACTACTGGGCAATAAAAGTTTTGATACATAAAATTATAAGAGTAAAGATAGCACTTCCAATCAGTCCCCATATTGTGGCTACTTTTTTGCCTACAGCAGTATGTGAATGAAACGCTACAACAAGAGTTTTAACTTCATTACGTAATTCTTTAATATCTGTTTGATTAACTCTGTGGTGTTCTTTTTGTAGATCGTATAACATTTTTTCAAAAGCTTCAGACATAGGAGACTCCGATGCTACAATTAATAATTGGTATTTGTATAGTACTAGCTTTTTCTATTTTATTTATCTCTTCATGGGAAGACTTTAGGATGTTTCTTTCTTTTCTGCTTTTAGTCGGAATGTTACTCGGAATAACTATTTTGTTGCTTATTGCCGTAATTTTCTAGCTTCTTGTAAAGCGGCTGTTCCCACGCCTGCTGTAACACCAGCGGCTCCTTTAGCTCCTAATCCCAGGGTTACGCCAGTAGCTTGTTTCACTATTGTTGGAGTAAAAGCACTGGCTACAGACGTTTTAGGCTTAAAAATTAGGCCAAGAAGAGAAAAATCACTTCCACCCTTAACGGCTCTTACTGCGTCTTTAGCAGCATCAAAAGCTTTAGTAATTCCAGGAACCTGTTTTTCAAGTGTTTTTTCTATTGTTTTTAGAGCAGTAATAAATTCGTCCGCAGCCTCTTCGCCTCCTTCTTGTATCACTCGTTTTAGTGCGTTTCTATAAGTTATTAATTGTCTTCCTGACATAGCAACTTTACTCTGAACCCCTACAGTTGCTTCTACAGCTAATTTAGCTCTGCCAGGTGGACTAGCACTCAACTGCAATAGACGCTTAGATTCTGAAGCGATCTCGCCTTGTTTTGCTATTTTTTTCAGTCTATTTAGTGTCTTAAAGTCCTTCTTTCTGACACTTTTAAAAATTAATGATGGTTTTTTTATAGTAGCTGTTAAAGGGCCTGTTACTGTAAATCCAGTCAGTACTTTAGTAAATATTGCGCCACTGGCTCCTAAAATTGCCTCCGCAGCTCTTTTTTTCGCAACACCTTTTAAATCTATTCCTTTTAATGTATTCACTGCTTCAGTAAAAGCAGGTAGTGCTTTAGTAGGATTAAATTGAGCTGCTAATCCTGATTTAGCAAAAGATGTCAATATTTCAGTTGCTTTTTGTGGGTTATCTGCCATGTCAGCCAAAGTTCCGCCGGCCATGGCGCCTATTCCGGCACCTACGGGGCTAGCTAATTCACCAATTGCTGCTGCTCCCCCAGTAAGTACACCTCTTCGCACAGGTGAAGGCAACTGTTTAATCCTCTCAGCCACAGCAAAAGGTCCTAATGAGGCTTGTGCTAATTGTGGAATATTGGGTGACTGTACATTTAGTTGCTGTGATTTTACTGGTTGTTTAGAAGCCAGTTGAGAGGCTATTTTATCTACTTCAACAGAAATCTGATTATTAGAGAATCCTTCAGGGACCTCCATTTCAACTGTCTTCCCCTCTATCTCAACTTCAATAATTTTCATTATTTCACTCTCCACTTAACACCACTAGTCGAAGTATTCCAATCACCTTTAGCTGCGTTAATACGTTCAACTAATGCGGCGCCAATTAACATTTTATCAACTGCTTTTTTATTTAATTCTGGGTATTGTTCTATAATAGAACCACCAAACATATCAGTATAATCTTTCATATTTGCAAGGCCTGCTTTCTCCATTACTTCGGCTGCTTTAATAATCTGACTTCTATTATGGGTAGTGAGTTTACCTGTTTTAATGTATGTCTCTAGTAACTGTTTTCCTTGCTGAAGGAGTTGTTTACTCTCTTTACCTTCTTTTTGTTCCACGACTGAAATATTACCAGCATCACCGAATGCTCGGGCCAATTGAAGCCCTATTTTTTGATCAAACACCCAATTTTTTGCTTTCATTAAAGTAACAATCTTTATAGCACTCTCAGCACTCTTAAATTCAGCTCTAAATGCAGACTCAGATTTGATCTGATCTAATTTCCGAGAAACCTCCGTTCTAGTCTTGCTAGGAAGTGTCTTTAGCTCAGTGACAGTCCCTTTTTTAAACTTAGGTGTTGGTGGTGCTGCTGTGGATGTTTTAGCTAATACTTTACCAGATACTGGATCAATACTCAAAACATTTCCTTCTGAATCCGTGACAGTTTTTACTGTAGAGGTACGCAGCGCTCCTTTAAGTTCTTCTTTTGGAATCACTCTTCCGCTATAGTCAGTAAATTCTTGTGTTAATTCATTTAAAATTAACGACTTTCGTTGCCCAGTAGGCATAATTACTTCAATTTGTTGAATATCTCTACCACTCAATTTGCTAAGGTCTTTCTTGCCTTTACGCATTTCAGCTAAAACCATGGAATCTTCCGCTATTTTTTGTCCTGTTTGTACGGCATCTAGAATGGCACCAAATCTCTCCGAACGTTCTTTACGTTTTTGTAGTCTCGCATTTTCCTCAATAATAGCTTTGTTTTGTTGGAGCCTAGCAATTCCAGTTAGATCTCCTTGCGGTTGTGGTCTGAAATCAGGTATATTAGCCATTATTAAACTCCATACAAATTTGGGTTTTTCTTAAGATCTCGTCTTTGTACCGCTTGTTGACCTAAATTTCCCGCCATGCTCATTGCTGCACCACTTGCTCCAGGCATTAATGTGCCAATGCTTTGTACAATATTCATGGCTTTTTCGCTCTTACTTTTGCCTCCGCCCCCTGTATTTGGTTGTGTTAATTGAGCAATTTGTAGTTGTTGTTGAAAATTGGCAGCTTGATCAGCCATTCCAAATTGACGTTGCATTGCAGCCTGTTGAAAAGCACGTTGGTCAGATCCTACGTCCAATTGACCTTGAATAGCCAGGTCACGGTCTGAAATACCAACTCTACCTAATTCAAATTGTGTCTGTCCAGCAAGTAAACCTCGTTGTCTGGCCAATTCTGCTGGAAAAGCAGATGTAGTTAATTGACCAGAAGCCTGTAGTCGTTCCTGCATTCCAGGAATATCCGTTTGAAATTGTCGTTGTTCGTTTTCAACTAATAGGTCGCTTAGATCTCTTAGGCGATCTGCTCGCCCTTTTTCGGCCGTCTCTTGTTCAATAACTGCCTGCCCCTTTTCTCTAATTCCTTCACGTTCAATCTCAAATTGATCAGAACCAATAGGAGTATCAGAAGGAATATCTTCAATAATCTTTTTTCTTTCATCTCCCGTTACATCGGGAGGTAAAAGATGCTCTCTTACTTCTTCCTCATATTTTGGGCCTAAATCAGGTTTTAGTGTGCGATTGTCGGCATCTAAAGCAAATCCAACATCACGTAATGTTTGACCTTCATTGATATTTCTAGCTGCATTAGCTCGGTTACTTCCCTGCCCTGATAATGCACGTACTTGTTGAACAAAATAATCTGTTAAAGGAGTGGCGATATTTAAAAATTGTTCCACTGTAATATCGCCTTTCTCTAACAATCCACGAAATTCTATTAATTTTTTCTTAGCCCTTCGTGCGCGCCATCCACTATGTCCTTCTCCTCCCGTATTAAACTTAGTCTCCACCCACATTTCACTTTCAATTTGTTTAGGCTTATAAAAATTCCAGTCCGGTGGATTCTTTGTAGTTGAATTCTTTTTAACTGCCATCGTTCCTCCTAAATATCCTCTTTAATTAATGCTGCGTATTGATGGTATTGTTTACCCATTAATCTACAATAAGCAGGTGTATTTTTTCTTGAAGTAACTAACACTATGTGTTTTACACCAATGATTTTAGCTCGTTCTGTAATTACTCTCCAAACTTCTTTTCTAAAAAAACTATTCCATCCTCTATGTTCTTTACATACATACACTTGGTTAACCCAATAAGTGAGTTTATTATCGATGTCATAAACAAATGAGGCCAACATAAACCCACCCAAAGATTTATCCGCATTACTTATAATCCAAAAATCACTACAACCGTCTTTATCTTCTATTGCATTAAGAATAGCACGTAGAGTTTGAACAATAAAACCCTGTTCATCTACACCCAGTGTATCTTGTTCGGATTCAAAATAACTTTGTTTTATTAATTGTTTTAAATTATCTATATCAAAATTTAACGTAGACACCTTTTTTAGTAAATATAGTTTAGGTCCAGTCATAGTCGTATCCATTAATTTGCTAATGTGCCAGAAAACCAAGAAATAAGAGCGCTAGCAGTGCCGCCTGCAATATCAACTATTTTTGTAATTCCACTTACACTTATGGTGACATCTGCTGTATCATTAGCATCCATGTCGGTTAATACAGCAATTGCCATTGATTTATTATCAACTGTATGGGCCCCTGTATCATGAAAATAATGTGTATAATTTCGGTTAGATGTTGTAATTCGTACCCAACAATTTGTAGATCCACCCATTGTTTGAAAATAAATATTAGTGTTTAAATGGTATTTACCGGTTGCTGGGGCGACAAACTGGTTACTCCCAAAATTACTCCCTACATCAAAAGTCTCTGTATCAAATACTACAGGCCCATACGCCGTCCCATCTCCCGTAACATTTGCAATATCTACATCAACATGCACAAGAAAAGCAGGTTGTTTAGGCTTAGTAACAGACCCATTTGCATCAATAGCTAACCCAGCGGCTCCGGCTGTAGATAGCTGTAAAACATCACTGCCAGGCAATGTCATACCTGAATTAGGATCTACGCTACTTGTATATTCTGGGGCCAAGGCTGATCCAGCTTTGTTAAAAAATCTACCATTATTTACTGTAAAGCCACCAGAGGAAATGTCAAATACATTTGTGCCTCCAGCCATAAAAGCAAATTTGTCTGCGCTAATCCAATCTAGTCCGGTATTAGGATCATCAACAAATCCGTAACTAACATTGGCGGCTGTTCCTGCCGCAGCTAAAATAGTACTTGAAAATGTTTTAATACCAGCTATGGTTTCATTACCGGCATCATTAACTTTAGCATCTAATTGTGTTTGAATAGCTGCGGTTACGCCCGTTAAATACCCTACTTCTGTCGCTGTGGCCAGAGTAACAGCACCTGATTTTAATTCACCTTGAAAATAAATGTCTTTCCAATCATGCGTGGCGTCTCCTAAATTATCTACATTGTCAGAGTCAGAAAGTAAACTTGTATTAATTGCCACAGAAGCAAGATTGTCAAGTGCTAATGTAGCACCACCAGCCCCTGTAATAGATACCCAAGATAATACACCACTACCATTATTCTGTAATAATTCACTCGCACCGCTTTGTGCTGCCGGTAATGTCAAGCTATAGGAGGTGGCTATAGCCGCCGGTGCAGCTAATGTAATAGAATCTGTTCCGGCCCCTGTTTCTTGTAATATCAGCCCGGTTTTAAGTATGAGATTTTTCCACGGGACCGCGCTTGTTCCTAAATCATCGGTATTAGCGGTATCAGAAACAATATTACCTCCGGAAATGAGGCCCCCGGTACCTGTGATTGAACCGGTTGTCGTTAAATTATCATTATCAAAAGAAATGGTTCCAGTAGAATCAGATATGACGTTAGCGTTTAAATTAAGCGTATCAACATCTAAGCTGCCTGTAGTGATTAATCCAGTAGTGGTTAAATTCTCGTCAACAAAACTAATTGTTCCCAATGAATCAGTAATGCTGCCTGTTGCTACCGTCAGGTTTCCTGTAGTTAACGAGGTAGCATTGATAGTACCGACCCCTGTAAAATTAGTCGCGCCAAATGCTATCGAACCATCCGTGTCATCTATAGAGCCGTCTGAAACTGTTAATGTACCTGTGGTGAAAGACGTAGCCGTTAATATTCCTGTAGTAGTAAGATTCTCATCTCCAAAACTAATTGCGCCTGTGTCACTTAAAATAGTGGCAGCATCAATGGAAATATTATCAACAATTATTTTCCCAAATGTTCCGATGCCGGTAGTAGTTATCGCTACCGCACTTAAGTCTAAAAGAGACGACGTTAAATTAATTGGAGCAAAATAAGTGGTTATATCATCAAAACTTTCTCTAGTATGATCACTACTCGCAAAACCACCAGGTGGAAAAACGTAACTAAGTGAGAGAATAGCCAAAACTAATCTCCTCTGGCGACTCTATTTTTATAACCGGCCCGACTAAAATGTTGTGCAACAAGAGCATCGTCTGTAACGGGCATAGACGCCGCATTCTCTTTTCGAAGGAGCTCAATTTCTGCTTTAGCAGTTCTTTTTTTACAATTAGATACTTTCCCCTTTACTGCAAGTTGAATCCATAGATTGACATCTAATAAATCATTTTCAAGTATTTGTTGTTCTTTATCTGTAATTTCTACTATATATTGAGGCATTTATTTCTCCTTTAATTAATTAATGATCCAGAAAACCAGCCGTTAATTACTGCACTTGTTCCACCTGCAACATCAACTGTTTTTGTACCTGTTCCATCCGAAACAAAGATAACAATAGATGCGGTATCATTAGCGTCCATATTAGCAAGCACAGAAAGAGCAAAAGAACGGTTTTCAACTACATGCCCCCCAGTATCATGACTAAGGATGGCATAGTTATGGTTTGAGGTGCTAATTGATACTCTTAAAGTATTAAAACCATTAATGGTTAATAAATAGCTACTCGTGCTTAGCATGTATTTTCCATCTACTGGGGCAGTAAAGGTACTTGTCCCTAACGCCATATCCGCATTTAAATCATAGTCTTCAGTGTCATAAATAACCGTATAAGAAGTACCATCACCTGTAACATTACTCAATTCCGTATCCAGCCACACCAGAAAACTAGATTGTAATGGCTGAGTAACGATCCCAGCAGAAGTTACTTTCAACCAAGTGCCTGTTCCTATAGCTGTAGTTCCGCCTTTAAAAGTATTATCATCCCCATCATCAACACCTAAAATAAATTGAGGTGTCCCGCTTAATTCAAAAGAAAGTACGGGATCCCCATCTGTAGCTGTATTATTAATAGAGACTTCTGTAGTAGCAGCAGAACTAGAAATATCTACTGGATTAGCAACAGTATTGGTCACTTTCATATTTAGCCATTTGTCTGTGCCATTATCTCTATTATTTAACCACGTAGACACATCACTAAAATTGGTGTTTACCTGAGCTGATTCAATGAGGGTATTTGCTGTAAATGAATTTGTAATAGATAAATTCGCCATAACTTTGTCTCCTTAACTCGCTTTAAAATGTTTGATGCTGGTTTGTTTGCCAAAAATTGAGTACCGATTTAAATTATATAGAACAGCATCTTTTCCAGATAAAGCTATTTGAAATACATTTCCTCTACCTAGAATAAAATTAGGCTTGATTAAATCAGAAAAACCTCCCCAAATACCTGTATCCCAAAGTGCTCCATCCCACGTACTTCCGTCTTCTTGAATACTAAAGCTAAGTTCATTCGCATCAGCAACAAAATCATAACCATATTTTAATGTCATGTTTCCTGAGCTCTGTGTTTTATATGTTACATTAAAACGTGTTACATGTGTTATTTGTTGTAAACTATCATTCGTAAGCCAATCTGACCGAGAAAACCAACTAACATTTGTATCGCTGTTGGATGCATCTGCATAAGTATTCGCGACATCCATTTTATATATTTTGCCAACATATCCCCCCATATACATGACATTGACCCCTGTCTGGGCAATAACATTTCCTTCAAATCCAGTTGAATAAGTAAGCCAACATTTATTTTTTAAGTCCCAGACGATGGCGTAGTTGTTAGTAGAAGAGGTCGTATTTGAGCATAACCAAATAATATGATCATAATCGTCTCCTCTATGTCTAATTCCTTGAATATATTCTAATCTAGATGAATTTAATCCATCCCAAATGTTATCTATATTGCTTAACGAAGGGACATTACGATCATCTAAAATAACACTTCCATCAGTAACCACCATACGTCCGTGAGGAGTAATAAAATAACATAAACCATCAGCAACCACAAAAGCGTGTTTACCTGCACATCCAACATCAGGAAATAAAGGAAAAATTGAGAAAGGATTGGCTCTCCCGACTAATTGATGTGTGGAATTGTTTTTAAATAATAACAACACATTACTGCTAATTGGGGCTGCTGCTATTAGATTTTCGCCATCCTTCTTTTGAACAGAAGCATTACCTGATCCGGCACCACTCCAATCTTCAGGGTCCAACACTACAGACCAATAGATGGTGGATGGGTTAGTGCTGTCCGATAAAATCCATGCCCGGTTATTCCAAGCTAATCCAGTCTTACCTGATGGCGGGGATCCGCCGAGAACAGCTGCATTTCCAGTTCCCGACCACTTAAAAGGAGCATCTGGAGCCCCACCAACTCCAATAACTAAATCATTAAAATTAAATAAAGACCACTGATTGTTAACACCCGCAGTAATGGTAATGGCTCCGGTAACATCATCCATAGTGCCATCTAACGAATCTGATTTGAAAAATTTTGCTCCTGCAACTGCAACAAGCCATTCATTGGCAGATGTATCCTTAAAAAATTTTAACCCAGTAATGCTCGTAGTGGCATCTATCATGACAGACGAATTAAACTCAGTATTGCCTCTACGGTTTCTAAATCCCGATCCAGAAGGTTTTATGACTATATTATCGGAGTCTAAAAACTCATTTATTTTTAGGGTCGTGGGATTTTTAACACTGGCGTTACCGCCACTAAAGTCTCTAAAAAATGTTTCAACTGATTGCTGTATCGCCATACCTACTCCTCAATTGGAAAATTAAATGGAAGTCTATTAGTTCTTGGGGTAAATAGCTGTGCTTTATCCCAGGGTAATTTTTTCGTTACATTATCGGGGGATGGATTAGCGGCTGCTTTCATGTCTCTTAAAAAAGAGTTCCGAATACCCGCAGCTTGATTTATTCGTGTGTCATCTAAAAACATATATCCATATTTAGATAAAACATCAAAGATTAGTACAGGTCTAAATTGACTGGGAATTAAAGGTTCATCAGCATCAGCAGATAGGTCACTTACTTTTTGATAGTACCTAATATCTACATTAATTTCATCTGAAGGAGTGGGGTGCAATACCATACGATAGTTCTGACTAGAATCTTGCCCAATAATTAAATAAGCTTTAGGGCCTGCTACTGAAGTAGGGTCAGGAAAATGCATGTCAAAAAATCGAGTGTCAATTGCCTTTAATTTAATATTATTGACTGATTGACGAACACTCATTATATGATCGACATCTGAAGGTAAACTATAATATACCTTTCTAAGTGTATAAGTAGCAACAGTATCGGTTGTACCTAAAAAATTATCTGCTAAAACTGCTGCGGTCGCTCCAGCAGTATGTGAGGTAATATCGTACCAATTATCATCTCCACTAAATTGAATACGCCAATCTGTAGCCACTGATACTGCCGGACCACTGGAAAATGTAATAGCAGTAGAAGCATTTGTTACATCTACAGTTCCTGCAACAATTTCTACGCTAGTTTGAACGACGTCATTTTTTACTAGCCAAGGCCATAAATCCATACTAGAAATAGATTTATAGGATTCATTAATCCAAGCCTTTATTTTTGTGCTAAAATTAGAATCATTATCTGGCAATCCTAACATTTCAGCTACTCTAGCAATGATGTCTGAAAAATCCATAATATCTCCTGTGTAACTAGACAGTAGAGAGGCAATAGCTGATATTACCCCTCTACTGTAGTTAATAAACTATTGTTGTTGTTGGTACTCTTTCACAGCCCTGGCTTTCGCAGCATTTTGTTGCAGTTTCTTACGGCCTTCAGGACTTAGCGAACGTTTCTTTTTGGCCGATGGTAAAATCACGGGTGCGCCAGCCTCGACCGAAGGTTTCTCTTCGGAAGGGGGAGATGAGACTGGCAAGACCACCCGCGGAATTTGTGTATCACTGACTGGAGGAGCAGATGGAGTTCCAGGCATTGAACTATATGGAATTGCTTTTGGAATTATTTCGCTTCTAGGTAATATACGTTCAACATACGCAATAATTGCTTTGTATAGTCCCATAGACTCACTGTTTCTAGCTTCAAAAAGAAAAAAATCATTTTTAGTTTGATCCATCGTAATTTTTTCTTTTGGAACTTCAATATCTAATTTTCCTACTTTTAACTCTCCTGTGAAATCTCCTTCACGGTCAAGTTTAGGTATTTTTTCTTTTACTGTTCTGTATATGAATTCTTTAGGTAGATTTTCAACAATCAAAACAAAATCCCCATTTCCTCCATAACACACTTTTAATTTTACTTCTGGCAGTATATCAGGTAACATTAATAACCTCCCCGTATTATTTTATTGCTTCTAACTGAATATTTTTTTCTGTTACTTTTTCGTAACAATCTTCTTTATACACAACCTTAGGTTCACCTATATGCCCTAAATGAGGAACTGGATCGGCCCATAACTTATAGCCCTTCTTTTTGGCATTTACAAAGAAGTAAAAATCTTCTGAGCATTTCCCTGGCAAAAAAAGAAACCAAGGATATTCAGTAGATTCAAAGACATTACGGTGAATCAAAGCACAACCAAATCCTGCTGTATTTACTAAAAAAGGTTCTTTTGCTCCGGGCCCAGGCAAGGCAAATGTACCTATGTATTCATTGGAATCATATTCATCATGATTTATGTATTTAACATCTTTATTTGATTCCAATTTAGGATCTCTAACCCAACAGACTGGAAAATGCTTATCTCCGCGCTGGTAATAAATACCTGTAACCATTTTAGCTTCTTTTTCTCTAGCTGTCTTAAGTAGTTGAACAATAACATCTTTAGGAAAAACCATGTCTGCATCCATCCAAAAAGCCCACTCACTATCTGTTTTTAAAAATTCTTTTGTTAACATATTCCTGGCTTTTTCTATTAAAGTACGCTCAGTTACTCCAATAAAATCAATGTCCACCCCATGTTTAGATGCATATCCTACTAATGCTAAAGCACTCTGAAAAGTTAATGGAGAAACAGATTCACTAATTGGACATAATAGACTTACTTTTTCCATGAGTATTCTTCTTTAAGTGCTTTTATTAAATAGGAAGGATGCCACAAAATAAACCAATACAATTGAAATGTAGTAAGCGTTGTTTCTGTCATTCTTCTAGAACTACAAGTACAGCAACTTCTAGCTAATATCCTCTCTTTTTCGTCTACTTTTCCACAGTAATAACACCGAATGAAACTAATTAACATTTGACTTCTCCCCTTCTGGCTTTAATTTAACAAACACAAAGCCTTGTTCACTCACTACATTACGTAAATGATTTGCCATCCACATTTGAATAATATCAGGTAAAATAGCAATCCACCAAAAATGGGCCATCTTAAAAAATTGATATTTATTTAATACATCTTTAATAGGGCCTAGTTTTTGTAATTCTAATTGTTCCCATGCATTTGCAAAGTTTCTGCGTGTCCCTCGAATTCCGGCAAATGAGCAAATATTAAGTGTATTTACATGGTCTCTATATCCAAGTTGGCTAGAGCAACCATCTCCCGGAATCCACACTTCTATTGTACCACCCACTTTTATAATTCTAGCTAACTCCTTAAAACATTCCCACCAATTAGGTAAATGCTCTAAAATATGATTGGCAATAATCAAGTCAAATTCATTGTCTTTAAATGGCAATGGCATTTTATTTAAATCATGCACAACATTGACTCCCGGCACTTTAAAAGCATCAATATTTACTACATTTGGAGAAGGATACACGGTATTACCACAACCTAAATTAAGAACCCTCCTACCTATAAAACCTTCTTCTTTGGGGTACTTAAAATATGTGATTGTTCCACCTCTCCCAGGATGTTCCAAAGTAAAACGTACGTCTCTATATTTTTGTAATAAGTTTTTGTAAATTTTCATCCCACGCCTCCCCGACTTGGTCCCATGATAACACCTCTTTGGGTGCGTTATCTGAAATATGTTTGTGTAATTTATCGTCTTCGCATAATTTAATCACTGATCCGACGTATTCTTTTACCCACCAAAATAAATCATGTGGAGATTGTGGTGTAATAATACCAGTTTGTCCCTGTTTAATGAACTCTGGCGCACTTCCAATATTTGAAGATACTACAGGCAAACCACATGCCTGCGCCTGTAAAGTTAAATTGGAGCAGATCTCAGGGTATGAATTTGGCATTAATAAAATCCATGCTTCTCGCATTTTATCGGCTAATATATGTGGCGGAATAGGCTGTTGTACTGACACATCAAGGCTTTCCATCTCATTTAAAAATGCTTTTTGTATTTTACTGTCCTCTAATCCATGTAAATTTTGGCTGCTATAAATTGTAAATGTAGGACTTAAAAACTTGCGTTTCATATTAGTCCATGTGTCATAAATAGGAGTAAAACCTTTAATTAGAGCTGAGGCCATCATTAATCTATGTTTTACTCTGTCCTCATATTTTCCTGGATAAAATAACTTCTTATCTACTCCATTAGGAATAATTACAAATTTATATTCTGGAATAGTGTAAAAAGAAGCGTAAGATTGTTTACAATACTCTGATAAAGCAATGATTTTATCTACATGTTTATAGGAACTATCACCAAGATATCTAAAATCTACAATATCATGTAACCACCAAACAACCTTAGCACCTATTTCATGTGAATAAGACACCAGAGGAGAAGTAACTCCATTTCTGTTTAAAATAGTAACGTCCCATTTTGGTATATCTAGGCGCTTTTCAATGGGATGATAATGCACACCATTAGTAGTTTCAATTTTAGGGTAACTACTCGCTACCCACACCTCATGCCCTTTAGAAGCCATATATTGAGGTATGATTGTTAAACTATTTAAAATTCCGCCTGTAGCTTTAGTATTTTTTCTATCCGGACTAAATCCCGGTGTCGAATCTATAAAGACTAGTCTCATCTCTATCTCCCCTAATTACGACTCAATATCTGGCCCCCGCCCCATTAAGGACAGGGGCCAAATACGTTTTTAGATTTGTTTACAGCGCCCTAATGAACGCTTTGCAATTACCTGTGGTTGTTGATCCAGCCGCAGCTGAAGCAATCGTTTCCATAGCAAGCACGTACTTATCATTAACAGGGCTTAACAATAATTCCGTAGAACTACCTCCAGATAACACTGTACCATAAGCCAAATACGCAGCTCCGGCAACACCAACAAGACGGTTACCAGGAGTAACTGAGAATGTGGAACTAACAGCTAATGTAACAACACTAGCGCGATACCCGTAGACTTGAACCATACCATAAGCATCGTCGGCTAATGACGCATCATTAATTCCGGCGAATAGGTTAGTTCCGTGAGCTGTTGCGATCATTTGACTAACTGCATTTCCATCTGAGACTGCATCTGTTTCAAAATACACAGGAAGATTCGCGGCGAGCGTAGCTCCTGAAGTATTTCGGCAGATGATAAACACTTTTTCGGCATCTGTTCGATTTATTTGCTTAAACAACATTTTTGTGTCCTCCGTTTTTTCACTGACGTTAAATAACGTCCGAATACTCAGCTATTATTTAACCGTTGATTCACTGACGAAGGACTCCCCAACCTTCCGTTTTTTGACTGTCTAGGTTATGCTACAATAATTATTGCTATATCAGGTGTATTTGCTACTGTCACAGTAAATGTATTGCTGCTATAAGTAACAGACAATGCATCAGCCGTAGTTTCATTAACACCTATCCAAGCCCTAACAAGTCCTTTATAAGTAATTGTATCGCCTGTAACTGCACTGGCTAGTCGAAGTATTTTAACAACACTTTGACCTCCATCAGGGTAAGTAGCATCAGTTCTAAGTGAAGCCATATTGCTACCTCCTTTACGCAGTAATTGCGGTAATTTTACCTAATTTTCGACGATTGGTAGTAACAAGTTCCATAGCAGCTAGCAACTGAGCAACTTTAGCATCTTGATCTGAAGGTTTAACCCATTCAGACAACGTGAAGTTGGTATCAGAACTAACCACTAATTCCAAAACATTGGAATTTAAGAAATACATCACACCTGATGTTGCATCGTTGTCAAAGATGACAGGAGCCGATTTAAACATCAAATTTTGGAATGAAGCATTGCCTTGTCCAAAAGATTGATACCTCTGTTGTGCTACTAAGCTTCCTTCATAATAACCATGAATATCAGAAGTGGTAACGATCATGTCTGTCATTGGCCCAGGAATAACTGCTAGAGCATTCCAAAGAGTCAGCATGTCATCCCGACCTTGCGCAGCGAAACTCCCACCCGAATTAGAATCAGCCTGCCAATACGAATAAGTAGTGGAGTTGATGTCTTGAATAGTAGAAGTAGCGTCAATTAGCGTAACAAGAGTCTGAATGCTATTAGTGGCCTGAGTAGCTGCATATAAATCGGCAGCAATCAGATCTCGAAGAGATCGATCAGCGCCATCTAATTTGGATTGAACCAAACTAAACATAGCATCTTTGCCCGTATTCTGAATACGGTCTTCACGCCCACTAACAGAAATAGAAGCAGCATACTGCTTCCACTTCGCTTGTGATGTCGTTAATTCATCTTGCGGTGTAGTATTGATAAGATCAAAAGCCGCATAAGCAGCAGCAGTTGAATTTGCAGCAGTTCGAAGATACGTTAAAATTGACGCACCTCCTGATTGCATCTTAACACGTCCTTTTCCGAGTAACCAGTTTAATGTAGGAATCTCACTAAATATACCGTCCTTAATATTCCCCATACGAGCGGAATTGGTGGTTGTTAGCAAAGATGTTACATTAGCTGGTCCATATGTAAATGTAGTATCAGCCATTTTGTTCTCCTTTAAGGGTTAAAGAAGACTATTTCTGTCTTACTTTAACTATTTTGTTTTTCTCTCCCCTTAAAGACAATTCTGTTGCCGCCGGCAAAACATCAGATTGTTTATCTACCCATACAACATTAGATTCATTAGAGATTGAAGGACCAAATGATGTAGCATTGGCTTTCTCTGCAACTCTAGATTGAGATTGTTTAATTTGCTCATTCTTAACGTTGTGGATAATCTTTTCTGCTTTTTCGTAGGCTTTAGCCACAGAATCACCGGCATTGAGAAAAGGTTCGATTAAACCTTTATCATCATAATCCCAAAAATTAGGGTTTAAATCAGCAAACATAGAAATTTCATTTGTTTTTGAAACTCTATTTAACTGCTTTTCTAATCCCGTTATTTTTTGCATATATGCGTTTTCTCTTTCCTGGATATATTGTTTTGTGTCGGGGTCAACAGTATCAGTTACTTCAGAATCTTGTGGTGTACCTTGATTTTGTTGCCCATTGTAATACTGAACAAACTGATTCCAAACAGGAGAGTTTTTAACTTGCTCATATTCAGAAGCCATTTTCAATTTGTCTACGTGTTCTTCATCTTTACGTGTTTGATAACGTCTAGCTGCAACTGCGTATTTATATATCTCAGGATGCTCATCTTTCAACTTTTCATAATTACCATCAAACTCATACGATTTTTCCGGTTCTAGTTTTGATTCGGGGGCCTTTTCTGCCGATCCTTGGTTTTCTGTTGGTTGATTGGGTGTTGTCTGTTGTGTCTGGTCTACTGGCTGCACGTTTTCTGAGGGCGTTGTAACCGATTCAGAAGGTGTCTGCTGTGTGTTTGCTTCCTCCATTTCACTAACTCCTTAGCGGGGGCGTCGGACCGATCCGCTGTTTAAGATTAGGAAGGACTAGGCGAAATCTTTAAGTCCTCTCCCTGACTATTCGTTGGTAATATGCCTCTATCCGAGGCAAAGTCTATAATTTGAATTGTAGTGCCTGTGCCATCGATTTGATGAATTGAGTAACGTACTGTACCATCTCCAATCTCCCCAATCTTTTTATTCAATACTTGGGGTATATGAACTAGGTTACGCGGTTTTTGAGACAGTTTACCTAATATTTCACCAAAATCTGACATAATAAGCTCCTATATAGATGTAATTTGTATGATAGACCGTATTTGATTTCCTTTTATAACGGTCATTACTTCTGCACTGCAATTGTGTTCTTTTAATACAGCTTGGATAGCGACACTACAGTTGTCTTCTCTAAGTTTTTGTGCCTGTAATTCTAATTCTGTTTTTGGTTTTTGAATTACTTGTTCTGTCATGTTATCCCCCTAGGGTGTTAATATTTCTCTTATTGGTGGATCAAAGTTTACAGTTAATTGTTTTAAATTTGATCTTAAAATATTGGTACCAGAAAATTCTGTTTTAAATTGCATATACTGTCCAGTAACTCCTGAATCATTTCCAGAAGTTGTTATTGTGGTGTAACTAGCTGCGTCTAATTCAGTAATACTATTTGCTGCTCTAGCTTTAATTATTAAGTCTGTTCCAGTAGGGGTAGTTGTATCCCAGGTTACTTCTCCCCAATCTAAATCTCTATATGTGGAATTATACTGGTTACTAACCCAATTACCTGAGGTATAATATAAGATTTCTGTGCCAATTCCAGAATTATATCTATTAGTAATATCAGATTGAGTCATCTCTGTATCGTAAATAACTGTCTCATCTATTTTACCAGCCAAAAAGAAAGTACCATTAGATGTCATTCCAAGATAACAGGTAGCTGCCGTAAGTGTAGTTCCGGTTAAACTATCATAAAGTACAGTTGGAGTTTCTAATACAGAATTTATGTACATTTTTGTTCCAGCTGCTGTTGATGAACCATCATAAGTAACGACAACATAATACCAATTACTATCAACTAATGTAGTTGATCCTCGTATTTCAAGTGCATTGGAATAGTAGACATTAGCTAACCGAAAGTCTAATTTTCCAGCAGTAGTAATATACCAACTCCAGCCTTGATTTCCTATAAATCTGGCAGCAAGAAAAGGAGAAGAAGCTATATTAGTAGGATAAACCCACATACCAATACTAAATGGTTGTGTTCGTTCAAAATTAGCTATGTCTCCTAAACTGATACGATTATTAATTCCGTCTAATTGGATGGCATTATTCAGTTTACCCGTAACCCACGTAGGCAGTGGGGCACCTTGAAGAGTGCCATCTCTACCATTAGAAGAGCTATCAGTAACAGTTGTTCCAGAAGATTCATTTAAGTGATACCAAGCATAAGGATCTGCTGTTTTTAATTGTAGTAAAGCACTATCACCAGTACCATTTACTTCTATTTCAGAATCTAAAGTGCCTTTATTAAAATCTGTGTCCGTATCCCATATTAATTGATTAAAAGAACGTGTAACAACGCCAATTCCTGGGCCAAGAGATATACTCATTATTCACCCCACTCCCAAAATCTCACATCATTAGTACTAGAAAAAGCAATTCCATACACATCACCTTTCCACCCATCAGGTATACCCAATCCCCATTGCGCAGACGCTTTAAGACGAACGCCTGTAGTAGTTGTAATAGTATCATCAGGGCCTAGAGCTATTGGAGCGACTGTATTATTATCTATAATTAATCCTCTTCTCTTAGAGTTAGCACCAACAATTAATGTCGGGGTAGTGGTAACAATAATAGCCCCAAAAGATGTATTAGCCAAGTGAATAATCCTTTTTCACGGTGTCATTTCTAGCTCCATGAATACGTTCAGCGCTATCAGCCTGCTTAATTTGTAGTCGTTTCATAATAGCTGCTTTCTCTCCTGGGCTAGAATAGGGAACTTCTTGTTTAGTCACTGGATCATATATATTAGGATCTGTGGTCAATCCTTTACCACAATCTCCTTTATAAATATCGTCGTATTGTTTCGGACGTGACATTATGCTGCATTGATCACATTCTTCTGATTGATCAGTCCCCGATTCGTTTATTCGCATTTTCCAATGAGACCAATTAACAGAACCACAATTATTGCACTTATCCTTGTTTAGTTGCATGTGTTCTCTACCCCTTTGGTTTATTCTTGGTAACAGCTTGTTTCTCTTTTGCCAGAAAGTCCAACGTAGCTTTGCGTCTATTTGTATCTGCCTCTTGCTGTTTAATATCGGCTTCTTTATTACGTGTAGTTTCTCGTTCAGCATTTAGTTGAGTCTTTGCCGCATCTTGTGCTGCCGTAAACTGTGAATCTTGTGTCTGTTGTTCTGCGGCCGCTTCCTGTTGAGCTTGCCGCGTTTGAATTTCTTGTTCAATAGCTTGATTAAGTTCAGGCATTCCAAGTTGATCAAAAAACATACGGGCAATCTCACCTAAGAGTGTAGGTGCTTCAGCTTGAATGGCCATCTGTCCAGCCATTTGTAAAGCTTGCATCTTAGCCTCTTGATCCATAGGAACGGTAGAACCAGCTTGTATCTCTATGTCAAATTCTTCTTTTCCAGTGTCTCCTAAGTCTTGTTTGGTGGCTGTGAATCCTTTTAATTGACCACCAACAATATTAGTGATATTATCTGGGGCATTGGCCGATGGCCGAGACACAATGGACTGAGCTATCTCTTGTGGGACTTTTCCTGTGACGCGGACATAATAAGGCACATCTGCAAACTCTGCTTGTAAAGACAGGGTATTGCTAAACATGTCTTCTAAAAAATCTTCGAATAAGTCTAATCTCTCAGCACGCCTATTTTTAGCTCCTCTATCTAACAAAGCTAGTTCTTGAAATGTGCGTGTTGAGGTTGCTTCAGTAGCACCTCGTTCAGTTGCAGCTTGCCCACTTGTATTCAATATGTTTTCTTTGCGTATTGCGCGAAGAGGGTAGACATCATTTAAGACGTTTAAAAATGGTAGTGTGGTGAGTTTATCTTGCCCCACTTGCCTAAATTTTAGTATTGCGCCTGTAGTACCTGCTTCATAATCAGCTTTAGATTCTGATAAGATATCATTATCATCTCCAACAGCAATCTGTCTATTTCCTTTTTTAACATGATCATCAATAGTATGATCCACCTTCATTAATTCAATCAATTGATCATGCCAAGTGAAAATATCAGGAATACCATAAGGTTCATCATTAATTGGATTAGGCACAAAATAAGAATAAGGGAATCCCCTCATCATCTTATAGGGCCAAGATTTCTCTAATAAATATTTATCTATACCGGGAGCAATGTATTTGACTGTTTTTGTTGCTATATCCCAAATCTCATACATTCGTACAAAGTGCACATTACTATTTTTAATAAAATTAGCTTTTTTAGTTTGCCTATTATTAAAATCAGAAGAGGGTATACCAGCTGTACTCAATAAGTGTTGTTCAGTTGCATTTTGTTGCTCTTGGGTTTGTTTCTCTAGTTCGTCTAAATGTTTAAAATTCTTTTTCTTTTTAAGTTCTTCAAGAGGAACAAACAATTCTTGCGCTATCCATCTACTATCAAATGGCGCATTAATGGAATCAGGATTAAATGACATCTGATCCCATGGGATTCGATAGAGAAAAAAGTCCTCTTTTGTTATAGTTTGAAGTTGATTCCCTTCTTTATCTGCTGTAGTATCAAAATCCGCTGTATACCCCACTTTACCCCAACCGTGTCCAACTAACAAACTATCTAAGAGAACCTTTTTAATCTCGTTTTTAACTTTCTTTCTACGTATAATGTCATTTAATGACAATTCACGAATATGGGCTTGTTCAATTGTAGCTCGTTTTAACGGATTAACTTCTATATGTGGGTCTCTTAAATATAATGAAGAAATTTCTGTTTTAGTCCAAGAGTGCACTAAATTATAAGGAGTTATCTCTTCTGGTAAAACTCCTTCCCAAATACATTTATATTCTTGGGTAAACTTGTCCCATTGATATTTGCTTCTATAATCATCCCGCACTCTCTCAGCAACGGAGATATTGTTAAACCACATTCTAACATCTTCTGATTCTGTTTGTTTTTTAGTTTTCTTAGGCATATTAGATCCAGTTCCTCCGCTTAATTACTGAGCTAAATTTTTTCTGATCCTTAGTACGTGTATCGGGCAGTTTGTTTTTCACCCACCAGTCCCAACTATAATGAGGAATCTTCTTCCGATTAACAATTTTACCCGAAGGCGTTCGCCAATATTTTAGTTGTTGCGATAACGCATCTATTATATCATCATGTGTTGTTCTAGGAAACTGAATGAGCTGTGCTTCTAAATGACTTAAACCACGTCGATGTAAAATACGTCCATTCGCATAATGAGGTATTAATCCTCTAATACGCATCGCTTTTGTCTCTCGAGTAACTTGTGTTACCTCTTCTACTACAAAATATTGGCTTTGTTTTGCCATTTCCGATCTTAGCACATCTAGTAACACTATTTGAGCAGATTGTGTTTCGATTAATACCTTCTTAATATTGTAAAGCCTAACTAATTCCATTATTCTTTTGACTAAATCATTGGAATTAACTTTCTTTTGTTCTGCCTCTAAAATATATGTTACATTCTTTTCTGTTGTTTTAGTGACCACTAAGCCGCTGTAGTCACTGGTTTCTTTTAATCTAAAAGCCGGATCTACAGAAAGGAGGCCTGAGATATTATGTAATTCATTTTGCAAATCAGTGGTCATATCAAAATGTTGAATCCAGGGACGCTTAAATTCAATAGACGAGTCACTGATAGGATTATTCATAAATTGACAATTGAATTCGTAGGGACCAAGCATTTCTAATTGAGATTCTAAACATATCTTATCCTGCCATTTTGGATCCGATCTATCTTTACACACCATATTAGGAAAGAGTATTTTTTCGTTGGTGTCTGTTGCGGGTCGTAAAAACACATTAAAATCCTGGTGTTCCAGAAGATCCCCATATAAATCTGATACAGCCCATCTAGTACCAATTGTAATGATGGGCGTTCTTGGAGACAAATTGAGACAATCCTTAAAAAAGTCCTTTACTTTCTGTATCTGATCAGAAGTACCTATATTGCCTCGTTCTACAAGGTCGTCATTAACAATAAGATCATAATGACCTCCTGTAACATTGGTAGTTAAACTAGCAATTGATAGTGTGGGTTCTTTTACTGTGGCCTTATTTCTCTGTGCAATGGTAAACTGATCAATAGTCCATCTCGTGTCTTTATTACAAAACTCACCAAAGAGTTCTTTTAGGGCACTTCCGTGCTTCAAATAATTTTGTATTTGATGCATCATCTCTTCGCAACGCTTAAGAGTGGCATTTGTGAGTAAAATACAGATGTTTGGCTTAACCAGCATTTGCTGTATTACATATCCTACAGAAACAAGACTAGACTTTAAATGATGTCGTGGAATTAGAATCAGCTTTCTATTCCCTTTTTGCTTAAGAAATATTGCTAACTCATCATGAAGCCCGTCTTGCCAATCTTTCATCCCTAAGACATCTTTACAAAGGAATTTAAGGTCTTTCTTACACTTCTCACGTAATACAATGATACGTGGATCTTTCAAACAGTCCCCCTATCAATCTATTGTTTTATTTCAATTACATCTAAATCAATAGTGCCATCTGAAGCGTTAGCTTCTCCCAAGCCATAAAGAGTAAAATTAGAGCCGAGAGGCAAAGTGATGGAATCAGTGCTCTCATTGAGTTTAAACCCCGTAAGAACCGTAACACCAGAATGAGTGCCAATAAACACATCATATGTAGCATCTGCATTTTTGATGACGATCTTAGTGCGGCCCACTAAATCAGTAGATCCAGTATAAATAGCAGTAGCAGTATTTGTACTTACCCCCACACTATTGACCAGCATGACACTAGCAGGAGTTTCAATTTCAGTTGATGCTCCCCAAAGTATACTTAAACCCAAAAGTACACCGAACGTTAAACATGTCTTTTTAAACATCTTTTTATCTCCTTATTTTCTTTTGTCTAAATACTTATCTGTAACTGTTCCCCCACCAATCAGGGCGGAAACCATTAAAGTGCAGAATATCCAGTTATCTGAACTTATAATGGATCTATATAGAAATAGCGTAGAAACTATAAAAAGCCATAAGCCATAAGCCACCTTACGTGACTCTAAAAATAGCAAAAGCTTTAAGATCTTCATTATTTATCTCCCCATTCACATCTATGCTTAAATTTTGATTCATCTTGGAAAAGTTCGAGTAACTCTAGACTTATTGCTCTTATGTCCTGTTGAATGCCTTTTTGAGTACAGGTGTTAACAAATTCTCTTATAGCTAGTTCAATACGGTCTTCTAAAAATAGAGGCTGTTGATGTAGTCTCTTATTCATTAAAAATCACTTTATTTTCCCTTAATTGTAGTTATTTTAAAAATTTTTCCTGATTTCAATGTAAAGGTCATATACCTGAATTTAGTCTCTTTGTATTGCTCATCTATCGAAATAACATCTTTGCTATTGATTATGAGCATTCTTATGATGTCAAGATCAGTCATTACCTCTCCTTTTAAAAATTTGCAATTTGCAAACTACCTATTTAAATTATAGCGCCGAGTGGAATCGAACCACCTTTCTCGAGGTTATGAGCCTCGCGAGCCGCCAATGCTCTACAGCGCAGAAAACCTAATAATGCTGAGGTCCATCGCCTTGATGTGCTCTTGCTCCGATGAAACAGCATCTCTAAAATAACCAAATTACTCATTCATAACTCTGGGTTATATGGCTCCCAAGAAAAGGACAAGGGTTTTCTTGCACAGCTGGATAAGAAATAACTGAGGGCTGTTGTTCTAATTGTTTTAAACGCTTTTCCAGTTCTTTTATCTTCTTTTCTAATTCTGCTTTAGTCATAGATCCTCTTTTTATTTTTAATAAATAGCGTGAGTTACTATATAATAATACAAGGGTGGGTATGGGGATTCGTCCCTGAAAAGTACAAAATAACGTTCCTTTTTTTCAACATATGACAAGTCGAAAAGTCTTTGTGAATGTCGAAAAGGGCCTTATTTATCCCCTTCCTTACAACAATCAAAATGATCTTTACACCCCCATTCATTACATTCCTCATCGGTGCATAACTGTCCAGCGCATCGATGTGCATCATGACTATCAATGAGTGCCCCACATTCACAACACGTAAAATAATCCCAATAAACATAGTCATCATTAGAATGTGAATGAGATAAACAAGATAAACAAGACGTACTACTCTTCTTTTTCACGGATGTCACCAATAGACTGTTCAATATCCATAACATTCAATAGGTCACTAAGCTTGTTGCTGTCCTTCTTCTGCTCTTGCCCTTGTCTTGGTGCATACTCTTCAGGATAGTTCTTGCGTAACCATGCAATTCGATCTATAAAACCGTTGTCTTTTTTACCGCGATTAAACATAACACCTTCTAGTTCATGTTTCATTGCACGCTGCACCAAATCAAAATCTTCTCTAAATTGCTTATCTCTACCCATATGCAAGTAAAAAACTCTTGAATGAAAACCAACAGCTTTCATTGAGCCTGTGATACTTCCAGTCTTCTCATAAGAATCTAGAAAACGTATCTTAGCATCATTGTCAAAGCCTGTAAGATTATAGTTCTTTAGAGGTGAAAGATACCTGTCTCCCTCCTCCTTCTTACCTAGACTACCACCCGTCATTGTCATTAGCTGTTTCCTCTTGCTCTTCTTGCGCTTCTGGTCCCGGTACACCGCTAGGTTGTCTTGGATCATTAATTACATGGCACACTATATTCCACCTCTACATCCAAGAATAACATATCATTCTTAAATCCAGTGTCCTTATACAACCTCTCCACCCTAACATTAGGCTTAGGCATTTGGAATGCTCCTATCCAAGGCATAATTACTTGATCAGTTTCCGCTTGATCGTAATAATCATAGTCCTCCGTTTCCTCATTACTACATGATCCTGTATCCCAATAGTTTTCCATGTGGTCCTCTGATTCCCTGATTGTTTGTAAGCTTATAACGAGTCTAGACAGTTTTTCTACTTTCTTTGTATCCTGGGACCATATAAATACAAGGTCTTTTAGATACAAAAGTTAGTAGATAGATATATGATAAGTAGTTTGAACAAGTGAGAGTCCCACGTAACGTAACCCCAAGTGAAGTGTAGGGGGAGTCGAATAAGTTTCTTGTCTCTCTTGCCTCTATCATTTATTCTGGTTGTTACTTGTCCCAGTCGTGGGTTATGAGAAAGTAGTCAAAGCATAGCGCCCACTCTTTTTTTAACTCCCTGTCGTTAGAGTCAAACGATTGTTAACTTGGTTTATTACTGCTTAGCCTCAATGTTAACCTGAAAAGAGGTGCAAATTTAAAATGAGAGGAAATACCAGTGTCTTAAATAATGAGTTTATTTTGAGATTGAGAACATGTACCCCTCCATCTCTAGCTAGGATTTACTATATTTAAGCACTACAATGCTTGGTTACAAATATTTCTTTTTGCAATACGTGAAACTACTTGACAGTCAACACATATATTTTTCATAATCTACTTATATTTTATTACATAGTTTATAGTTTATGGTTGATACTAAACTATGGTGGCTTAGTATACTAACACATATTTAAGTATACATTGTCTAGGGTCTTAAAGAAAAGAAAATAACCCTTGACAACTACCCAAATATCTGTTATATGTGGAGAGAAGCAAATTGAATAACAGGAGGCTGAGACATGAAACTAATTGATCTAATAGCCGACTTGATATTAAAAATGGGCGGTGCAAGCATATGACACATGACACTAACGGACTAGGTTTCACCGAACTGACATATCTAAGCATTCACTACCCAGGTATCTATGAGATAGTGGATAAAGCCCTTGACAACAACCCACAGGAAGGGTTACAATTAGCGAGAAAGGCCATAGAAGCCATTAGATTTGAGTTAGTGGGGAAATAAAGGCGATAAAAAAGGAGATAAAAAATGAAAATAACACTAAAAGACTTAAATAAGTGGCACGCTTGTTTCGAAGGTATTGAATGGTTCGAGAACCAAAAGAACATAGAATTGATTCCTGTACTTAGAAAATTACTTAAAGAAGACCACTTTGATTGGGCAAATTGGCTAATAGTACGATACATGACTTATAAACAGTGTGTCTCTTATGCGGTTTATGCGACTGAACAAGTCATTGATATTTACGAAAAGAAATACCCAAATGACAAAAGACCGCGAAACGCAATAGAGGTGGCAAGAAAATGTATTAATGGCCCCTCTATTAAAAATAAAAACGCCGCCTACGCCCACGCCGCCTCCTCCGCCGCCTACGTCTCCGCCTCC
>Ga0255052_10000672_pt1 | contig 27181 bp, 45 predicted proteins | sample JV7_2_21_MG_FD_188632 | JGI IMG/M metagenome (GOLD analysis project Ga0255052, IMG submission 188632) | Seawater microbial communities from Jervis Inlet, British Columbia, Canada - JV7_2_21 | ecosystem: Environmental > Aquatic > Marine > Inlet | place: Canada: British Columbia | collected...
CTATCCTTAAAGTAAGATATGGTAAGTATGAGCATGTCGGCCATAGAGACAAGAAGAAGCAACGTAAGTTACTGAAGATGCAAGAAGACCATCTACGTGGTCTACTGCAGTTGCCTGGCTATGGCTCACATAAGATGAAACGGCTGAGTAAGATGAATAAGATTGAGTTAGCCAATCTAATGAATCCGAAGCCTACTGTGTATTTCTTATGGGCATGGATAGATAGTGCCTATGAACAGAAGGCTAAGAAGATCAAGAGTCTTATGAAGAAAGCTACGATTCTTGACAATACAAGAAGGAGACCTCATAATGAGCAACGACGTACAAGTTAAAAGTGGTGGCATTGGCTTCTTTGGCCTGCTCACCGTCCTATTTATCGGCCTAAAGCTCACTGGCTATATTACGTGGTCGTGGTGGCTGGTACTTAGTCCACTGATCTTTAGCTTCACGCTAATCATGTTATTTCTATTATTGGCCTTTATTGTATTTATGCTCAAGGGTAATTACTAATCATGACACCTCAAATGTTAATATATGGTACGTTTGCATGTTTGATACTATTAAACCTAGTTACATTATATGCATTACATATCAGCAAAAAACATTATAGTTTAAAGCTAGTCACCGCTGCTTTGTTTAATCTGATCAAGAATATGCAAAAGAGTGATCCTATTGGACTAAGAGCTGAGATCCAAAAGCTTGAAGAACAGCCTAAAGAGATAGTCGAAAGTATGATATATGGTAGATGAAATTAAAAGATTCTTCCATGTATTGCTTATCTTCGAGTTACTTGTTATAATATTGATAACGATTCCTGGATTAGTATTTTATGCACTAGTCAGCATGTTAGGTGTCTGGGGATATCTAATTGCTACTATGGCAACAGTTCCATGGTTAGCTGCTTGGGCAGATTTAATATCGAGGAGATCAAGATGAAGGGAATTATAACCTATGCAAGTGAGCTGTGGATGGAGATGAAAAAGGCTCCCTCTATCCGACAAGTGACAAACAGTCACTACACTGCTAAAGGAGTAAGAGCCGTAATCATAGATGATTATGATGGAATGAAGTATGAGGTACTCATCAATCCATTATATGAAAGAGAGGAAAGGAAACAATAAACCATGACGAAAAGCTTCGAAGTTCCTCAGTATGTGAGGGACATTATTAAGAAGCTTGACGATCAAGGCTATCGCGTTTGGATTGTTGGTGGCGCCATCAGAGATTTCCTGGCTGGAAACCAGATCGCTGATTATGACGTTTGTACCAACGCAAGACCTAGAAATGTTCAGAAGCTGTTTTCGAACAGCGCTGGATATAATGCGATTCCTACCGGGATCAAATACGGAACAGTTACCATCCTTCATCCGGATGGCGGCCAAGTGGAAGTTACCACGCTCCGTAAAGATATCTCAACAGACGGTAGGAAAGCTCGCGTAAGATACACGGATGATTTAGTGGAAGATCTCTCTAGACGAGACTTCACGATAAATGCGATAGCTTATGATCCCAAGCGAAAAGAGTTCATAGATCCATTCTCTGGTATTGAAGATATCAATGCCAGAACTGTAAGGTGTGTAGGAAAGGCTGACAAGCGCTTCAAAGAAGATTACCTACGCATGCTTAGAGCCTGTAGACTTGCAGGCTATGGTACTGGATTTGTGATTGAGCCGGAGACATTTGCCGGTGTGAAAAAGAATGCTTCTAAGATAACTAAGATCTCTAGAGAACGAGTTAGAGACGAGTTAGTTAAAATGATGAAGCTTCCTAAACCAAGCAAATGTATCAACGCTATGAGAAATAGCGGACTACTGCGGTACGTCCTACCAGAACTAATACCTGGTATTAAATGTATGCAGAATGTACATCATGTAGATGATGTGTATACTCATACATTGATGGTAGTTGATGCATCTAGTCCACGACACCCTCGTGTAAGATTTGGTTGCTTATTCCACGATATTGCCAAGCCACAGACCCGTGAAGTCAAGGAGAATGGTGCCGTTACCTTCTATAATCACGAGATCGTGGGTGCTGATATCTGTTACAAAGCACTGAAGAGACTCAGGTTCTCTAAACATGAGTGTGAAGAGATTAGTCTACTTGTTAGACATCATATGTTTAGGTTTGATATCAATAGTAAGAGAAAAACCATAAAACGATGGATGAACAAGACTACAAGGAATGGAGTCACTCTCTATAGAGATTTACTCCGATTAAGGGTAGCGGATAGGAAGGGAAATCGAGCGAAGTGGGGCAAGCCCTTAATCACTCGTCACTTCAAGAACTTAGTGAAGGCAGTACGAGAGATCGAGAAGTTCCAAGAGCCGATGACCCTCAACGACCTAGCTATCGACGGAGATGATCTTAGACGACTAGGTTTTAAGCCTGGTCCAGTCTTTAAAGAGATATTGGATTATCTCTTGGATAAGGTACAAGAAGATCCGAAAGCGAACAACAAGGTATCATTGATAACCTTTGTTCACGACAAATACATAGGCAAGAAGCCTAACATTACATAATTTTCCTTCTCACAAAAAAAAAGGGGGGGGCCTCAGGGACGAAAGTCTCTGGGGCCTTTTTGCATTTATGGTAATAAAATATCACATAGGAAGAAGACGAGTTAACCACGTGGGTAAAAAAATTAGTACACTCGTTGTTATAGAGGAAATTGATGGACATCTGGGTAATCAGAGAAGAAAATGGCTTTGCATGTGTAATTGTGGTAAAACACGCATAGTACGTGCAGACACACTCTCAGCCATTAAGCGTGGGGCAATAGCAAGAAGTTGTTACCACGTCAATAGGCGTAAACATGAAAGACATGGCCAAAGTAAGACTAGGACATATAAATCCTGGAGGTCCATGATTGAGCGCTGTACCAATCCTCACAATATCAGCTATAAGAGATATGGCGCTAAGGGAGTCACAATCTGCAATGATTGGTCAAAAGGTTTTCCTGCGTTTTTAAGAGATATGGGAGAAAGACCACAAAATACCTCCCTTGGTCGTATAGATGGAGACAAGGGCTATTATCCAAGTAATTGTAAATGGCAGAATAATAAAGAACAGGTCGCAGAGAGAGAGAAACGCAATGCCAGACGAAGAAACTAAGTTCGAAAAAATGAAGAAGCTGAGGGATCGGCATCTTCGCAAAAGAGAAATGCTCCAGGTATCGTTAAAGAATGCACTACGGACCATAAGAGATCTCCAACTAGATAGGAACCGTTGGATAAAGAAATATAAGAGATTAGAGAAGGATAAGCTATGAGTCTATGGAAAAGAATCACATTGTTTGCAATAGTTGTGCTCGTCCTAATTGGCTTTATCATTGGAGGTATTTATCTAATGATAGCTATTGGTGATATGATCCCAACAATGATAGAAACAATGCAATCAATTGCAGAGGAGATAAAATGAAATCATTTCTAAAAAGATTGGGAGCTACTGTACTGGTAATACTGGTATATATTATACCTTTGGTATCATGGATTATCTTTGTACCGTTCTTTAAGCTCCTAAACTATACTACTAATAAACTTGGATTTATTCCTCCTGGACGCTGGAGGTGGTTAAGGGTAGAGGTAGATGAAATCTAAGCTACTAATTCTCTTGACTTTAGTCATGTTATCATCCTGTGGCTTTCCTGATTATGTATATGAAGGAGAGGTATTTGATGGTTACGAGGTAGCGGAGGGTATTCTGAGAGCAGAAGTGCTCGCGGGTGAGGACTTCAAAAGAGATGATCTAGTTGTAGGGACAGAACCAGGTATCTGTGGGAAAACCTACATGGCCTGTGTGGTTAGACCCAACTTGATCATGATCTCAAAAGAGTTCCCTATCGCAGCTCAGGTGTGCCACGAAGTGTTGCATATCATGGCACTAGATTACCATGATACATGGGATAAGGGACATAATAAATATGATTACTATAGGTGTGATGTATGAGTAAATCAGCAAAAGGAATAAAGGGAATACTAATGTACGGTATGGGAGAAAAGGGAGTAATGGATCTTCCATATATACGTATCCCTGCCGACAATAAGGATGGGTTTGAAGATATAATGTTAGTTCATAACGACTTAGATATTCAAATCCTGGATGACGATGCATTCATAAAAGAGACTGTAGATGGTGAAAAGTACATTGACTATTCTGATTCAACCTTAGGACTAAAGGATGACGGAGATGAGTGACAAATTCAACGATTCTAAAATTAAAGAACTAGAGAGAAAACTTCTTTATAAAAAGATTGTAGAACAAATGAAGGATAAGGCACCACTAGAAAATACTATTGGCTTTACCTTATGTTCAAGCTCGGTCATATTAGAACACCACTTATCTAATTATGCCAATCATATAAAGAAACCTCTTGCTTTAATTTGTGCAGAAAGTGACTCGAAACACTTTCCGATAGCCAAAAAGAAACTAGATGCTTTAAGAAGCAATTACTTTAATAGCGTAATCTTTGATAAAAAAGATTCATGGTTATTTGCTGATATTCAAAATGATAAAGAGAGAAAAAACAATCTTGATTTTGCTTGGCATGACTGGTGTGGTCCATTAGATGACAATAAAATAGAGACTATTCGTTCATCTGCCCAATGTATTAAAGAGGGTGGACTATTGTCAGTTACAGTATCAACAACGAGAGATAAAGATATGCTATCGAAGAAGAGGTGGATGAAAAAATTTAACATTGATTCAATGAATATAACTGCATCAGAGAAAAAAGCTTATTTAGTACCAAGTCTACTAGACTATAAATTAGGTAAAGATGATAGACCTCATAAAAAAGGGTTAACATTGCTAAATGCTTTGATGTATAGTGTTTCATATGGTGAAACTAGAGCTGGACAAGGTAGATTTATGTTGTTTTACATATTTCAAGTAAATACAAGAGACAAGAAAGTACATAGAAATTTTATATTAAAGAAGGCTGTTGCAGAACATATGGAATACAAGGTATGTCATAACAAAAGAACATTTACTGAAACTTTTGAGGAGGGACTAAGTGAAGAAAACATTCAAGCAGTCTATGTTAAATAAAGCCATGGACAGGTGTCTTAATATTATTGGTAACTCCAGAGCTACGGTAAGACAACAAGAGATTGCACTATCCATTCTCAATAAGTGTTATGAAAGATCAGATGTACCTATCAAATTGGATTCAATTGGCGAGATAGGGCTTAAAGGAGTTAAAAATGAGTGTAGATAACACAGACAAACAAGCAACGTTTACCGAAGATCTAGGAGAACTCCTAGAATCTGTGGGTGAAAGATTAGGATCAGAACTGTATCATGTGATCAGTCCTGTTCTTAAGTCAGCTAGCTCGTTTAGATCACGATTTATAATCGGATTTAAAAGGGGCTGGAGCAAGGCTCGTGAGGGCCAAGCAAACGTAGTAGTGGACATTAATGCGCCGATTACTACTGGTCCTACCGAAGGTGGGGCATTTACTAATAACTAAAAGGAGAACTAAAGTGATTGGATTAAATAAAGTATTTGTAATGGGTAACGTGGGTGCAGATCCTGAGACCCGTGGTGAAGAAAGTACAGTTTCTACGTTTCGTGTAGCGACTAACAGTCAGAGTAAGCAAGAAAACGGTGAGAAGATTACTCATACAGAGTGGCACAACATCGTATGTTTTGGCAACTTAGCGGGTATTGTTCAACAGTACATCCGTAAAGGTCGTCCAGTGTTGGTTGAAGGTCGTCTTCAGACTCGTAAATACGAGAAAGAAGGGGAACCTACCAAGTATTACACTGAGATCGTTGCTAACAACGTTCAGTTTCTTGATTCAAAACCAAGTGCTGAGTAAATTCTGTTAATATAACAAGGAGTAATACAATGCGTGACGTATTTTTCAGAGGTGAGGTCATTCTTAAGGACGTACCTGAGGATGTAACTCCCGAACAAGTGAGAGAGCGGCTTTCTACAAGCATGCCTGAGCTACAAAATGCTACCTATGCCATGTTGGAAGGTGGAAATATGGAGTTCAGACTGCAAAGTGGCGAAAAAGGCTAAACTAGCACGGAACGGAAGGGGCCTTTAAGTAGGTCCCTTCCACAAAAAATTTCATGAAAGATTTTCTAAAATCCATAAAAGAGCTAGATGCCTCAGAATATAAAGATGAGGAATCAGCTTTTCCTAATATCTCAAGAGTTGACAAGATAGTCAAGTCTCCAGGTTCTATCCCTGGATCTGACACCGTACCGTCATCTTTTAAAGATCTCATTTCAACGTGTGGCAAAGTTAACGACGAAGAAGTTGAAGGCTACATTAGTAATGAGAACAAAGCAAGAGAGAATAAGGAATCGAAGAGACAAATAGAGGGTCTTCATGGAGGGCTTCACACACAAGCTCTAGATGATGAGGAAGAGGATTTCGTATGAAACCAGAAGAAAGAATCGACATCATAGATTTCCTAAAGTATGCAACTAGGAAACGATTCATCAAATCCTCATGTGACATGAAGATGGATGATCCACTTAGAAAGATCACCCAACGGGTTCTAAGTAAAATGTTTCCCGGTGCTATTATTAGCAAAAATAGGAACAGACGAGCTTATAATATTGCTTTTACTGGTAAGCAATTCTGTGGTGACACTAATAATTGGATACCACCAGACAATCTAGAAATGTATCCTAGTCATGTCCTGAATCATGCTTCGGGTTTATTGTTATTTATGCGCCATATACCGGAGTGCTTCTGGCCACACCTCATTGCCTCATATGAAAGTGGTCATTGGGAATATGGACATTGGCGTGCTAATAGAGATGGATTGAGCCCTGACTACATAGAGTCTGTAGCAAAAAGCCTAAAGGCTGACAAATACCTATCATATACACGCGAAGCTCTTGAGGGCTGTATGAATCAACTGATGACATTTCAACAGCTCTATGAAATTCCAGAGGATGGAGCAAAAAAGACCATTGCCATATCTGACTATGGTTTTTCATTCTATTACGGACCTGAAGCATATACACGATATAGCTATCGACATCATTATCATAACGAAAATAATAAAGAAGAAGAAAAAATTATTCGCAGATTTAACGAACCTTCATCTGTATTGACAACGCTTGAGAACCTATCTAAGGCTCTTAAGGTCTATAAGATTATAAAGACGCGGCATGAAGGTACATTAAGGTTTATATCTATGTTTAGAAATTCACACTATCACGATTTGTCGCGTCATGTGAGACAAATAGAAGAAAACAGAGATCAGTTTAGAGAACCCGAGAAAGCTATCCATGCTGCTGTTGGTAAGGCTCTTGATGAGAGATTTGGAACACATTTCTATAAAGATCCACCCAAGGAACAACCAGTTCGAAAACCAGCAGGACGTGTAGTTGAGGTTGATGGAGCTATGTATAATATAGATACAGTACAGAATGAATTTAACCAATGGTTAGAAGACAGGGGTCAGGAATGACACAACTAGAAACATCAGCAAAGTTCTTGCCTCACGGTGTAGAGGTTACTGAGACAAATACAAATACCGGAGTTAAGTCAACAAAACTAGTAGACTATAACTCCTTCTTTGAGGCAGTCAATAAGAACATTATATTACAGACTGGATTAATTCCGCCTGGAACCAGGTACTTCAGTAGATATCACGGAGAGGTCATTGCACTGATGGAGGAAGCTCCACGAATAGAGGAGATGACCTTTAATGATCGTAGAGGCGATGATAAGGGTATGATAACAGCACGCATCCCAGTACCCGGTATACTAATTGGTGTCCGATTGAATGAAGGACACGGTATTGTCAAAGCTAATGTGTGGGCTCTTAAAACAGCTATTAAAACAATAGACGATCCCATCTATCATTGTCCATTGGGCAATACTTATATGGGTAGAGAGAATCAAAACTTTTGCTGGGGTAGTACTACGGATATGTGGAAGAAAATCAAAGAACCCCATCAACTAAGATCACTGATGAATTTATTCTATACATCCAATTTTAATTCTGATCTATCTCCTTGCTATAAAGTAACGGCTGACCTAGAGTCAGGCAAACTGGAGACTATAGCTGATTTATGGAGGTTCATCAAGAACAAGGACGAATTTCCAACCAAACTATTGATGGAGGCTGGCACATTCCAGTCAGCCATTAAATCTATGGAGGAGGGCCGATCATGACATGGAAGGAGTATCTAATGGGTAAGAAGAACAAACATGGTAAGAAGGGGCGTGTTGCTTTGGTGCAACATAAAGACGCTTTAGGTAGGTTTGAAGCAACACCAGAGAAGAAGGTTAACGACGAAGAAGCCAAGAAGCAATTAGATGCATTATTGGCTGAACAACGTATGGACTTTTGCTTTGGTAAACCAGATGAGTATAAGAAGCCAATTACCTATTGCATCACTGAAAAAGGTATGTTCCAGGTTCGCAAGAACCGTATCGGAACGTTTACCGCCAAGATTGAGAAGTTTGATAGCTTCCCCAAAGGGGAACTAGAAGAACAAATGGAATTTTATCTTCCAAAGATACCTCTAGATCTATTACATAAGACCGTTGGGTTCTTTAAGGAAGTTAACAAGAAACATTCTACTGAAGCACACGTTCAATTTATATATGATACAGAAAAGAAAGAGTATTCTATCTTTGTACCAGAACAAGATGTGTCGGCAGCGTCAGTAAAGTATGAGAATGACGAAACAGACAAGATTCTCAAGGATCCAAACATGGTCTTGGTTATGGATATTCATAGCCATAACACTATGGGTGCATTCTTTAGTGGCACAGATGACAAAGATGAAAAGAGAGACCAATGCTACGGCGTAATTGGACATGTAGATAGAGACTTACCTGAGATGAAGTTCAGATTCGCTTGTGGCGGTCAACATGTGGACATCGCTATGGAACAGATATTTGATACATCAGCCCCTAGCTACGAATTTCCAGAAGAATGGCTCAAGAAGCTCACAGAGAAGACTTGGTCATCTGGATATAGTGGTGGAGGAGGAGGCTATACTTCTTATCCAGGCTATGGTGGTTACAGCAAGGCTGTGCAAAAAAGATTCAAGTTTGGAGATGATGGTGATGCAGACGAAATGGACGGTATCATTGACAAATTTACCAAGGAAAATGGCCGTGGTATCCATAGTATGACAGAACGAGAGTGGGAAAAAAGTGAAGGCATGGTTATGCCTGGGGACGACACTATCTTCGAGAGAGAAGATTGGGAGTCTAATAGAGACATACCTGATCCATTTGGAGAAGATGATCTAGATGACGCATTGGCGGCTATGGATATAAACGACTTCCTAGATTCTATTATTGATCGAGGTATGGAAGATAAAGAAAGCTATGTAGCTATCATCGCTCGCATCATGCATGAAGAACCTGAACTTGTTAATCAAGTTGTAAATAAATGTAATCATAGGAGAAAGAAGAAGTGACTCAAACGTATGACGACCTAGCCAAGGAAGAGAAAACCTTACATAAAATATTGCCAGGTATCTGTAATATTGTAGTTATTGGGTGTGGCGGAACGGGTAGTCAGCTTATTCCTGACCTAGTTAGGGCTTTCAAATTTGGTAACAATACGTATGAGAATACTGAAATCACATTAGTAGATGGGGATTTCGTAGAATCCAAAAATATTGAGCGACAAAACTTTATTTCTAAGGATATTGGTAGAAATAAGGCAGAGGTTTTGGCCAAAAGATACGGCCAAGTATTTGGAATTCCAGTAAAATTCCTTGATAAGAATCTTACTAATATTTATGAGATTAAAAGATTAATCGAAGCTGCGAACGACATGAATCATGGACATCGTCGACATAGGGATGGTAAATTAAATGTACTAATCACGTGTGCAGACAATCATTACCTAAGAAAGAATGTTCATCGAGCAATTTCAAGCTTAGATCAACACATTCTTTGGATTGATAGTGGAAATGAGGATACGTTTGGACAAGTGGTGTGTGGTTTTCAACCATCACATAGTCATATAGTAAGTAGAAACTACGGAACCAGTCAAACAGATCCTAACTTCTCGAAAAGAGAGGATATTATCAACAGATGGTTTACTGGTCAACTTTCAAATATGTCCATGGGACAATATCCTGTCCCTAATGTTTGTGAAGTATTTCCAGAGATTCTTGAAGCCACTGCACCTGATGAGAATGCAGCAAGCTGTGCAGAAGTGGCTGAAGAGAAGCCTCAAAACATACTAATTAATAGGCTCGCAGCAACAGCGATCATGTCCTATGTATATCCTTGTCTGTATGCGGAGGAGGTACATAGTGATAACGATGCTATAAGGCAGACGAATACATTATCACACTATATGACACTATTTAACATCAATGGGGAATTTACTAAGAAAATAATGAAACTATCCGAATTTAAGGATATATTTTCAAAGGCTTACGAACAATTAAGTCTTCTATAAATCCTTGACTATTATATAGAGATATGACATAATTTAAGATAGCATATGATTACTTTAAAGACACCGGCAGAGATAGCTGCCATGAAGAAGGCTGGAGAGGCCGTGGACTGCGGCATTCGAAGTGGCTTTAAATTCATAGAAGATTCTCTTCTGAAAAAACAAACCATCACAAAAATAGACGTAAACGATGTACTCGAACAGTCATTAATTGACAGTGGTGTCGAGTCAGCTTTTCATGGTTTTGGCGGCTATGAATATATATCATGTATCTCTGTTAATGATGAGATCGTTCATGGTGCCCCAAATCATCAAGTTATCTGCGATGGTGATGTTGTCACTATCGATTTTGGTGCAGTATATAAAGGCTGGAATGGTGATGCAGCGTGGACTTCTATTGTAGGAAACTACAAACAAGAAGACTACACACAAGTACAAGACATGATTAATCAATGTAATCAAGCACTACAGGCTGGTATTCAAGCCTGTAAAAAAGGTAATACATTAGAAGATTTGACGCGGGCAATCTATGAAGTATTACAAGCGAGTGGTTATGGGATTGTTACAAAATATACAGGGCATGGAATTGGGAGAGAGATGCACGAAGATCCTCCCATTTGGAATACACTTCCTATTCCACCTGAATATGCTAACATCAAGTTAAGAAAAGGGATGGTTTTCTGTTTAGAACCTATGCTGACCCTCAACAAAGACCCAAAAACTATTGTTTTAGAGGATAAGTGGACAGTGGCGACTGCAGATGGATGTATATCGACTCATAGCGAACAGATGATAGCAATAACAGACAGCGGACCTTTTGTACTAACAAACCCAGGAGCGTAGTGATGACCATGACAGATGAAAAAAACGGAAAGAAAGATAAAAAAGAAGGCAAGAAGCCTGCGGATGATCTATTTGGCGAAATGGATGATGTGCTAGGAGAGCGTAAAGAAGCACCCGTTGTCGCTAAAGAGACTAAGGACAAGCCTATAGAAGAACCTCAAGAGAAGAAGCATCCTACACATGCTAGATTAGACCCTCGGCCAGCTAGCCAAGCTAGTGTAACTGCCGAAAAGAGTATGATCTACATTACAAATCAGGATGGCCAATTATTTACAATTGACGAAATCTCACCAAAGGATTTCGCATGGTGGTGTAATGATAAGTTGCCAGGCATGAGAAAAGTTAAAGCCGAGCAATTAACCACACCACAGCATAGAAGAGATCTATTTGAAGAAGTGATCAAGATCTTAGAGCACTGGTTTAATATTGGACAACAACGAGAAAAGAACCGAAATTTATACTAAATGATCATTAATCTCATAGGCCCCATGGCAGTAGGTAAATCCTACTTCGCTAAAGCATATTCAGAACGATATCCTGAGTATATACATGTCTCGATAGACGACTGTAGAATTGAGGCGCTCAAGAATCATCCTGAGATGGAACTAGAGCGAGGTGAGACCAGTCTTAATTCTATAGGTATTGAGGAAGAAGCATGGGATCTATTTATACAGAGATGTACACAGAATGAACATGTTATACTAGAATCTAGTGGCTTATCCTGGAGGCTCAAAAGAATTTTGTGGCTTCCAGACATTATGACGCGAGGCGTCTATACGGTTAAGCTAACAGATGCTTTAGATAATTGTTTGAAAAGATTAAGAGAAAGAGAGCCTACAGAGGTTCCTTTCCCTTATTCATTTGCGGATGAAGAGGAGTCATGTAGGTGGCTTCACGAGAATCAAGACAGGGCTCCACATAATCTATTAATAGATGTGGACTCTGGTGAGGATTATGGTATACTAATTAGTAAAGCAAGTAAGTACATCTCAGCCGCTAGGCTGAAGTACGATGCAGATTTACTAGAGTATGGAAAAAACGATCTTATAATTAAGCGAGGGAGAGAGATGTCCGAATTAAAAGTAACGGAAGTATCCTTTTTTAAGAGTAAAACGGCAGGAAAGATCAAGGCGTTTGCCAACGTAACATTTAATGGCGAAGTCACGGTCAGAGGCTATAAAGTAGCTGAGGGTTCACACGGCCTATTTATAGGTGCTCCTAGTCAGTTCAGTAAAAAGGACGAGAAGTGGTATGACAATGTCAACTACGTAAGCGAAGAACTTAGAAATCTTATTCATGAAGAGATTCTAAACAGATATAGACAAAAAGAGGGTGGAACTTCAACTGACAACATGAATCAGGTAGTCGAAGACGAAGTACCTTTTTAAGTCATGTTTAGATGGTTCGTACGCCTAGTAGTCTATTCAATGCTGGTGGGATTTACAGGATCTGTCCTACTTAACGTTTATTGGAATAGACAAGGGAAGCTCAAGCAAGCCGAGCTGCCCATGGTGTACTATGTGTCACCGGACCAACCAATTGAAGGAAAAGAGGCTGCTGTCTTAGGGGCAAAGTTATGGAACGAGACTGTAGGTATAGAGGTTATTAAAATTAAGATCGCTCACGCCCCCGATAATGGATTCAACAATATCTATTTTGCCAATAACCAAAGAATAGATATGGGCAGAGATAGACTAGGTACCACAGCAGTCCAAGGTAGCTTTTTTCCACCAGGCTTCATAACTGAAGCCGACATATACATACCTGACTTCGTACGTACGTTCTCACTAATAGAATCGTGCTATGAGAAAGGTGATGTAGAGAAATTTGATCTTCTTAGTGTAGTAACTCATGAGATGGGGCACGGACTAGGTCTGCCACATTATAACTTCAAGAATAGCCTTATGACTCCCACTATGGATCTAACATATTTTGGTATGATTATGAGTGGTAAGGATTTGATTGAATATGCAAAACCCACAGCGTTTGATGTGGGGATTATCAAGGAAAAATATCGAGAACATTTCAATGGTGACAACGCAAAGAGATAAAGAAGTTTCAGAACTCAGAAAATCTGAGGAAGCAAAAGAATTAGCACCTAACGAAAGGTGGATGATCTGGCCAAAACCACCAACCCTATTTGAACTATATAAGGGTTTAACAAAGGCCCATGTTAAACAAGTTAGGGATATGCAGTATTTGTGCAAGCAATGCAACGCAATGAGAGGTGTAACATATAGATATGCCCATTTCCACAGGATTAATAAGGGTAGTCCAGCTGTAGAATCCAAACATTTAGGTGCATTTTGTAAACAATGTAATTATAGGGTTCGTTTCGTAAAAGATACACCAGCCAGGTGGCAGGTGATGAACCAAGTTCATATGGCGAAGAGAGATGCCATTAGAGCTAAATCAGGCCGAAATGAAGGCAAGAAGCCCAATAGAGGCAGAAGAAGGTAAAGTAAATAAGGCATACTATTGACAAGTATGGTAAATAAGGTATACTATGGACGGAAAACTAATAAAAATCTCGAACAATGAGAATAAACTACGATCCAAGTCTGTGGAGGGTGAGTTTCAGAACCTTCCAGAAGTAGGACATTCATTTCATATTATTGGAGAGAGTCTTACTGAGGGTATTCCCTATAGGATTGTTTCTACTAGTATTGTTAAAGAAATAGAGAAGATAGAAAAAGGCTATAAAATAGTTACTATGAATAGTGTTTATGAACTTGAGCTTACAATTAATTAAATTGGGGGCGACCGGTTTCGACAGGGACACAAAGTTAAATTAGATGACCGGTGAGAAGCATATTGGCTCACCTTAATAAAATATGCAAAGTATAATTGCAAACTTCAATAAGTTAGCAACTGCTTTAGCCAGCTACTTTGAGCCTGAAGCAGTACTTTTGGCCGCATAAGCCATTGGGCCCGCTGGATGCCTCGAAACAGAAATCCAGCATTGATTACCGTTTTTCTTCGGATCATAAAGATAGTTCTCTCAGAACTGTTTTAATGGTCCTTGAGTGCAACGCTCAAAACAAGATAAGACAGTTTATGGTCATATGAAGATTTAATGGAGTATCTTTGGACGGGGGTTCGATTCCCCCCGCCTCCACAAATAGGGCGATTAACTCAGCGGCTAGAGTGCCTGCTTTACACGCAGGAAGTCGGGGGTTCGAATCCCTCATTGCCCACCAGGAAATTTGGGGTCAACAGCCCCACTCGTAATGCCCCTACCAGGGCGCGGGGAAGACCAAATAACCCGATAGCGAGTTTGGAGAGTTTCCTGATATCTCGTGTACCACGAGTACAAGGAGTTGGGAGTCCGTTTCGCGAACTCCTTTCCCGCAATGGAGGGGATAGAGGATGTGTGAGGAAACTTGCATGTCCTCTTTTTTTAGGGTAAAATAGGAGGTGATGTGAGTAAATCAAGTCTAAAAAGAATAGAAACACTGAACCAAGATTGCAAAGACTGTGGTCTTTGTAAAACACGTAATAAGATAGTGTTTGGTATCGGTAATATGAATGCCAATTTGATGCTCATAGGAGAAGCTCCTGGTTTCTCAGAGGATCAGAGTGGCCGTCCTTTTGTCGGGAGGTCTGGCAAGAAACTAAATGACTGGCTTGAAAGAATTGGACTTACTCGTGACGACGTTTATATTACTAACGTTGTAAAGTGTAGACCGCCAGAAAATAGAGACCCCTTGCCTAAAGAAATTAAGGCATGTAGAAGATACCTTACCCAACAAATAAAGGCTATCCGTCCTAAGATGATCTGTACGGTGGGTAGAATAGCTACTCAGGTACTGCTTGGGTCAAAGGCTGCCATGAAGAACTTTCGTGGCAAGACATGGAAATATAAAGATGTACTACCTTTATTTCCCATCTACCATCCGTCTTATATACTTAGAGATCCGTCAAGACAAGAGGTGGTAAATGTAGATTTAAAGTTTCTCAAGTTGAGGCTTGATGCAGAGATAGAGAAACCAACATGTACGATTGAACAATACGAGGCATTATAAATGAAACTAGTTTGTATATCAGACACACATATGAGACATGCACTCATACAAGACTTACCAGAAGGTGATGTTCTTATCCACTCTGGTGATTCCTGTAATAGTGGCTCAGCAGAAGACCTAGACTTTTTCTTGTCTTGGTTTGCTAGTCAACCACATAAAGAAAAGATCCTGATCGCCGGAAACCATGATTGGATTTTCGAGCGTCACCCCGACCAAGCCCGCAAAATGGTCGAGGATCACGATGTTATCTATCTATGTGAAGAAAGCATTACAATAGATGGAGTGAAATTTTATGGGTCTCCAGTACAGCCAGAGTTCTGTAACTGGGCTTTTAATAAGCGACGCGGAGCAGAGCTTAAAAAGCATTGGGATAAGATCCCTAAAGATACAGATGTATTAATTACACACGGCCCCCCACATAGCATCTTAGATGAAACAGAGATGACAAGAGAGCCCGTTGGATGTGGCGACTTGCTCGTAGCTGTCAAGAAAATTAAGCCTAAGGTTCATATATTCGGTCATATCCATAGCGCTCATGGTATAACGAAAATAGGTAAAACTACGTTTATTAATGCTTCACAGTTAGATGATCACTATAGATTAGTAGATGAGTATAAGCCTGTCGTATTTGAATTATAATGGCTATTCGACGACAATTCAGCGATCTAGAATGGAACAGTAAGCGTTGGGCACAACTAAAAGCTGAAGTCGATAGAGTACGCACGGAAGGTGGCCCAGAGAATGAAGAGTTACTCAATGACCTTGAAGGAATGTTGGGAAAACTTTCACAGAAGGATCTCGACATGAGTTATGTCAAAAATGAACAATTAGAAGAATTGGGTAAAATTCTTTTTGCCCTAATAGATCATCTGGGTTTAAAGGTGGTCTGCGATGAGACAAAGTCACAGTGTAATCAAAGCCGATGTATGCGCCCCGACTGTGTACATGAAAAGAAATGGCACATCAAACCGAAGAGTAAAGAATATAAGAAAGATATAACTAAACTAGACGACTTGATTATGACAGGAGAAGGGGAAGATGATACACCTACCTGGGAAGAATTAGGAGAAGACGAGGAATAATGTACAAATGTTGTATTACAAATAAGATAGTACCGAGGTATACACCTGCCAATAAGGTGATATTGGAAATCCAACCGGTAACATATAAAATTATGTATCAGGGTGGTCCCAGAAAAGGTAGAGGTCCTGAAGGGCCCAGGGTACTACGTTATAGTAAAGGATGGGAAATCAGACGAGAAGGCTTTGTGTCTCCAGAAGCGATGCATAAAGTTCCCAAGTTAGAAGACCTTATCGAAGGACTTTCGAGTCAAGAACCTGTGGAGCGACTTAATATGCTTGCAAAGAGACCTAAGAAAAAGGGCAAGTATCGTAAACCATCAGGTCCAGTTGCTAGTTTAAAGATTGTAAAGGAAGAAGATGTCCCAGCCAGACTCAAAGCTAGAACAACTTAGGCAATTAGAAGAAGCAATAGACATTATTGAAAACGAGAAGTGGCCAGACTTCATAAAGGCTGAACTTTACCTTTTAGTAAGAAGGTTTATGCTAATAGTCATGGGTACGGCACATGCTGGTTTCGTAGAAGAGTTTCAGGCTTTTCACGAGTACCTCTCAGAAAGAGCCCTCACACTTAAGAAACGGTGTGAAGAAGAAGCACTAAAAGAAAAACGGTCAAAAATAAAGGTGGTAAAAGATGATGAAGATCCAACTTTTCATTAGTTGTGTCTTTATCTTATTAGTTGGGTGCGCAGCTAAACAAACACCAGTCAAATCTATCGCTCCCCCAGCAGTATGTATTACTGATCCACCGAACGTTACCATTACAATGATAGAGGGTAGTGTCCTTCTTACATGCAAAGAGAAACAACATGTAGTTAGAAGAACTAACTATTTTTGTAAACAAAAGAAACGCAGTCCTGTTACAGGGCTAGTAATATATAAACGAATCATTAATAAGTCATATGATATGCAAGTCAGGTATCACTGCTCAAGGGGAGAAGATGGATTCAGAAAGCTTCACATTTGATGACGTACTCTTAAAACCCAAGTTTTCCTTGGTGAAAAGTCGAAAAGATGTAGACCTTACCTCTAATATAGGTAATAAAAAATTCGGAGAATTTCTCCTTCCTTTACCTATTATTTCTTCCAACATGGCTACTATCACAGATAACCATATGGCAGCGGTAATGGCTCAATCTGGAGGACTTGGTATTATCCATAGGTTTATGGGTATAGAAGAGAATATCTATCAGTACAAATTAGCCTGTGAACACGTGGACGGTTCTAAGGTTGGTGTCTCTATTGGTATGGGAGACCAGGGCAAGAGTAGGGCGAAAGCTCTAGCCGATGCAGGTGCTACAGTATTTTGTATCGATGTTGCCCATGGAGCCCAAATAGAAGTTACCAAACAAACGAAGTGGTTACGAGAAGAGTATGGTAACCATATCTATATTATAGCGGGTAATTTCGCTACTTTAGAGACTATTAAGACCTTTGAGGATGTATGTGACGGATTAACACCTGATGCTTATAAGGTGGGAATCGGACCTGGCTCTGTATGCTCTACCCGTGTTAAGACAGGGGTAGGGGTTCCGCAATTGAGTGCGATTCTAGAGTGCTCGTCAGAGGGCCACACTATCATCGCAGATGGAGGTATTAAGGGGCCTGGAGACATCGCCAAGGCACTAGCAGCAGGCGCAAAAGCTGTCATGGTAGGTGGACTACTAGCTGGTACGCTAGAGACGCCTGGAGAGCTTAATGTCTCCTCAGGTAAGAATTGGAAGGGTGACGAAGAGGGTCCAGATAAGAAATGGAAGATCTATAGGGGATCTGCCGCTGGTGACTATGGAAACGGTTGGAAGACCTCCGAGGGAGTTGAGACTAAGGTACCTTTTAAGGGACCTGTGGGGCCAATCCTGAGAGATATTGGAGGCGGTCTTCGCTCATCATTTGCATATCTAGGTGCCAGGACATTAACGCAGTTCCAAAACTCTGCAGAGTTTTGTAAGGTTTCCAGAGCAACGTCTACTGAAAATCGACCTCATTATGAGGAAATCCATGACTAAATGGTTTACCTCTGACAATCATTTCTTTCATAAGAATATTATAGAGTATTGTGAACGACCCTTTTTCTATGTTCAGGAAATGAATAGGGTTATGATTGAAAAATGGAATGACCGTATTCAACCAGATGATATAGTATACCATTTAGGTGACTTTTGTTTTGGATCTAGAGATAAAGCACAAAAGATTCTTAAAAAACTTAATGGTCATATCATTTTAGTACGTGGTAATCACGATAAAGGAATGACAGCTATGTTAGAGGCGGGTTTTCCCGAAGTAATTGATAGAGGTACCACTATAAAGTTGGGTAAACGCGATGTTAACCTTCACCACTTCCCGTATCTGAACCAGGGTAACACTTCCCCTGAGTACGAACTTAAGTACGCAAGTAAGCGCCCCCACGACGACGGTAAATGGCTTATATGTGGACATATACATGAGAAGTGGAAAATAAATAAGCGGATGATTAATGTCGGGGTGGATGTATGGGACTTTTACCCCGTTAATGAGGAAACGCTTATTAAATTGATGGATGAATATGACAGAATGTACAAAAAATTGGATATCTACCCCGATTAAGGGGAGTGGTAAGCCTATAGTAGTAGAATTTAACTACGAAGACTGGAGACGTATAGAACGACTTAGTAACCGTAAGGATGCATGGTTATTTAAGTTCTATGATACTCTTTTCGTTAAAGCAGGTTTGCCTACTTTGGATGATATCGCTAAATTGGGCCTTGCAGTGTCAGTTCCGGATATTGCAGCAGGTGCAACCACCTATGAACGTATAGAAAAGATTGGAAAAGAGAAATACGGAGAAAGACACTGGCCAATGATCAGTCTAGCCCACGGAATGTCTATGGTAATCAAAGACAGTGATCCACCTGTCAATAAAAATCAAATCGTCATTAGGCCCACTGCATTTGGGTCAAACGTATGGAGCCAAGATGTCATCGACGCCGCCCAAAATCATATACGCTGATTATCACGCATCTACACCAATAGATCCGCGTGTTGGCGAGGATATGGCAAAATATCTCTATAACCAAGAAATACAAGGGAATCCCAGCAGTAAAGACCATAATCATGGAATGACCGCTGCTATTGCCCTAACCAAGGCTAGAATCAAAATAGCCAAGTTCATTAATGCAGAATCCAAGGAAAATATCATATTTACCTCTGGCGCAACCGAATCCAACAATATAGCCATTGCTCAGTTTGAAAAATTTGTCATTACAAGCCCTATCGAGCATACTTCGGTTAACGCATGTGTCATAAAGTGCCAAAATAGGTACTTTATCCCACTAAATAGTGACTTAAGTGTCAATTTTGGCCAGTTAACGAAAGATCTTGCTCAATTTGACGAAAAGCCCGAACTTATTTCATGTATGGGTGCCAGTAATGAGATTGGTACGATTTTCCCGATTCACGAGATAGGTGCATTCTGTAGAAGCCATAAAATCCTATTTCACTGTGATGCAACGCAATTAGCGCCATGGCAGAAAATAGATGTTCAAAAGGACAATATTGACTTTTTGTCATTATCTGCACATAAGATATATGGACCACAGGGTGTTGGAGTTCTGTATGTGAAAAATCCAGAGAATTTGAAGAATCTCACATGTGGCGGAAAACAGGAATTTACCAAAAGACCCGGAACTCAGAATATGGTCGGAATTATCGGATTAGCCAAAGCTGTCGAGATAATCGAAACCGATAGAGATGCTGATATAAAAAAAGTAGCCTTATTAAGGTCTAAAATGGAAAAAAAATTCTATGACGAATTTCAAGATATCGCATTTCAGATTAATGGTGGAGATAATCGTATTCCGAATAATTTATCCATTACATTTGATGGGCTCGATGAGGGACTATTGGAATTAGTCACCACATGGATCTCGGTATCAAATGGCTCAGCCTGTCACGGAGGCAATGTTCATATGTCTCCTGTAATGAGATATTTGGGGCATGGAGATAGTTCCCAAACACTGAGAATTGGATTAGGGCGATTTACGAGTGAAAGTGATATAGATAAAATTTCCGAAAGAATCATACAAACTGTTAATAGACTAAAATGACTAATCCTTATAAAATAAGATGGATCGTTTGGAGAAATCCAGGCAAGAAGTGCTACATTAAACGGTTTATTCATCACAAGCAAGTGAATGATATGCAATGTAGTCCTGATGTTCTTGATTTCGTTGTGATTGATAATCCAAACAAGCAAGAAGCATTTAGTGAGGGATACCTTAAACTTTCTACTAGTAAAAGGAAAATGTAATGACATCCAGACCTAGCATGGATACAATCTTTTTGAAACTTGCGTGGTTGATCGCAGAACGATCTACATGCGAGAGATTGAATGTTGGGTGTGTTATTGTAGATTCAGAAAAAAGACGTGTGTTGTCCATAGGGTATAATGGAAATTATACAGGTGGACCTAATAAATGTGATTCACTGGAACCAGGTAAATGCGGTTGTCTACATGCAGAAGATAATGCGTGTGTAAAACTAGATTACCGAGAACCTGTGAAAATAGCGTATATTACACATTTACCGTGTAAGATATGCGCAAAACGCTTAGTAAACGCCGGTATTGGCCAGGTCTATTATGACAATACCTATCGGTATACTGAAGGACTAAAGATCCTGAAGAGAGCTAAGGTAAAAGTAAAGCAACTTCAATTGAAAGGGAAGTAACATGTATATTAAAGATGTTAGATTTAGCGAGGATCTGTACTTAGTACATCCTATCGTTAGAGTCGAAAGAGCCATGACTCGTTCACGTGAGGTTATCACAGAGAGCGAAGCAGAAGATATTTATCAGGTTACAGAGCAATATGCCAATCGTGGTGAAACTAAGAAAGGTATTGCTCTCTATTACAGGGTTCGTAATGCTCTTAAAAGAATCTGTCTTCAGAGTGAGGTCGGTATGGCCTGTCGTGAAGGAGATGTTGAAGCTATTGAAGAGCTTGAACAGAAATTCAAAGAGCAAGTAGAAGCCAATAACTTCGAACATGTAGATGTAAGTATTAATATCTGCCTAGTTCGTGTGTCCAATGCTAATAGCAAGGTCTATAAACAGATCTCAGATGACCTCCAAAGGCAGGTAAGTGATCTCACTAGAACACTTAGAGAGACACAGCAACAGAAGGATAGTGTAGTAAGCACCTATTCCAACAAGGTTCAGAAGAATATTGACGAGCTAAAGAAAGCCATTAAGACTATTGATATCGGTAAGTTAGCCCGTGATTCACAGTATCTTGACACAATCATGAACTTTGATGTCGACGAAGACACAAAGAGAGGTATTAAGGAACTCAAGTCAGAAACAGACAACCTTATTACTGAGGTCAAAGAATGGCGTAATGACGCTTCCAAGTTTGACTTCTTGATTGTGGAAGACGATGAACCTCAATCCTAAACTCCTAATATATAATAAGGATGATATTTCTATCCTTAGTAAGGTCGCAGAGCCAATAGCCAACCCCTCTGACCGGCTCGAAGAGTTAAACGAACTAGCTCTAGAGATGGGTAAAATTATGTTTAATTCCAAGGGGATAGGTCTTGCTGCTCCGCAGGTAGGTATTGGTCTGCAGTTATTTACCATGAATTTTGGCCACGGCTTGATAGCCTTAGCTAATCCTGCTATAATCAAGACTGTAGGCGAGTTTACGTCACGGGAGGGGTGTCTATCCTTTCCTGGACTACAGGCAGAAATTCGCAGAGCGAAGTTGATTAAGCTTCGCGCTTATGATATATTAGAGGGTAGGGAGAGAACTATCAAATTTAGAGGTCTAGAGAGTGCATGTGCTCAGCATGAGATAGATCATCTAAATGGTATTGTGTGTATTAACGTTGATCCTGAATAAAGATCAACACCAGGGTTTGTACCTAACAATATTAACAAGGAGAGAAATGATGACAAAAAGAGCTAAATATACAATCACAGACTTATTTGCTAACGCATCGCGTGGCACAGACTACACTAACTCTGAAATTCTTAACGCACTAGATCAGAGTGTATCACTAAAGACAGTTCAGAATGTAACTTCCGGACTTAAGCAACACGGTGGACTTACCTCCACTAGAAGTAATGACGGTGAATTAATTTACAAAAGAACTTCCAAAGCTAAAGTACTTGCAGCATCGGAATTCATTTTTTAAGTGGGCTAAAATTTGTTAGGTGTAAACCCGAACGCACCCGTAGCTCAATGGTAGAGCGTCCGCCTTATAAGCGGTTAAGCATCTGATTAATGCGTGATGGGGGTTCGAATCCCTCCGGGTGTACCAGGAGAATTAATGAAAGAAACTTTAACAGAGGAGAAAGTTATGAAGAAGGAAGATCTTCTAGCTCTACAGAAGTGTAGTTGTGGAGACAGGTTAGAGTATAAGGAAGAACAGTTCACAAAGATGTGCTGGTGTTGCTCAATGAAGCTAGGCAAGGACATCGGTGCGATATACTATTACTCGACAGGCATTTGGAAGAAACCCGCACACCGCAAGTATCATAAAAGACCACGAAAATACGAGAAGGGAAGATAAATTATGAAGAGACTATTAACCACGCTTGGTCTAGCTCTAGCTATGCTCTTACCTACAGTAGCATTTAGTCAAGCACAACCTGTAAAACGATACTCTCGCGTTAATATTAACGAAGAGAGATTGGTAGTCATTAAAGGGCCAATTCGTGCTCAGATGGCAGATGTAATTATAAGTGACATCTATGATCTGAGCCAAGACAACAAAGGCGCTATCTACTATGTGATTAATACAAATGGTGGCAGCCTCATGGCTGGTAATCAAATTATCCAGGCAATGGAAAGCGCAGACGCCAAAAGTATTTGTATTGTAGATAGAGCAGCATACAGTATGGGTGCGCTTATCTTATCTCATTGTAACGTAGCTTATATCCACAAGGATGCTTCGGTCATGTTTCATGAAGGTTATTTAAGACTAGAAGGAAAAATGTCTGAAGTTATTAGTTACATTGACTTTGAAAGAAGGCAATTCGATAAGCTCTGTACCAACACAGCTAAACTACTTAAAATGTCAAAGGCTACCTATGTAGCTAAGCAAAAAGACGAGTGGTGGCTGACAGCAGCAGATACAGCACGTATTGGATTAACACAGGGTATAGTACTAAAGCTTGCTTATCCGACACCAGACCCAGTGCAACCACCAGGATTCTTTTTTGGTTTTAATGAGGTTTGGAGTACTGAAGACGGTGCTTTAGATTTAACCTGGTATCCACTACAACCACGCTAAGACAGATGACTGTAGTGTGGACAAACGGATGCTTTGACCTGCTACATCCAGGACACCTCTATATTTTAGAGGAGTCTAGGAAACTTGGTGATAGTTTAATTGTTGGATTGAATAACGATAAATCCGTTGCTAGATTAAAAGGCGAAGGTAGACCTGTACAACCTTATAAGGTTAGGGCTAAGAACCTTCTCAAGACTGGGCTTGTAGATAAAATAGTATCTATAGGAGATTCTCCTTTACCTGCTATTGAAGAGATTAAGCCCGACATAATTACTAAGGGGGATGATTATAAGGAAAGTGAGGTGATTGGACATGACAATACCAAAGTTCAAATCATTAGAAGAATATCTGGGTACTCAACCACAAGACTCGTATCGCCCAGAAAGACATGACAAAGGTTGGGGTTATGAACTATGGATCTCTAATACACCACTATATTGTGGTAAAATTTTAGTTTTAGAACGTAGTAAGAAATGTTCTGTTCACTTCCATGTGAATAAAGATGAGACATTTCATGTTGTAAGAGGTGAGATGTTACTACGCTTAACATATAGAGACGGTAAAGAAAAGACATTAACAATGAGAGAGGGAGATAGTTTCCATGTAACTCCTGGTCTCATGCATCAATTCGAGGGTGTTTCAAGTGAAACATGGATTCTCGAATTTTCTACACAACATTTTGAAGAGGATTCATTTAGGGTAGAGCGAGGAGATTAAGTGAAGTTTGTTGTAATTGGGGATCTTATGGTCGATAAAACTATTCATGGTGAAGTCACTAAGATATCGCCAGAAGCACCGGTCCCTGTTGTTAATATTAAATATGAAACTAATGTACTAGGTGGATCAGGCAATGTAGTGAAGAATCTAACATCAATGGGACATGAGGTAGTAGTCAGCGGGTTCGCTGGCAATCTCTCAAAGAAATTGATGTCTGAAGATAAACTGATCAACCATTCTTTCTGTACCTACACAGAAAAAGACAACGTCAAACTACGATATGTAGATATCAAGACAGGGTACCACCTACTCAGAGTGGACGACGAGGACGAAACAAAGTCTTACGGTCCACTCACCTGGGGGGCTTGGGGTCCTGACTTGGACGCAATTAAACCCGATGGAATCATCCTTTCAGACTATGGTAAGAATGCTATAGATGGAAACGTTAAAGGTATTGTAGAATCTGCCAAACAGAGGAAGATTCCTATTTTTGTAGACACTAGACGTGGCGACGTTAGAGTGTTTGAAGGTGTTAACTGGATGATGCCAAACGCTCAAGAGCTAGAGGCTATCAAAGAAACCCTTGGGGTTACTGAAGAACATAGAATTATAGAACTATTAGATTTAGATGGACTCATTGTTACTAAAAGCGAGAACGGTATGACATTTGTAGGAGAAGATGGTAGTACTCTATCTATACCTATTACGTCGAGCGATGTGGTTGATGTAACTGGGGCTGGTGACACAGCTATCGCAGCCTTTGCTGTCGGTATATGCACCCATCAGGATCCAATAGAGGCAATGAAGTTCTCCAACTACTGTGCAGGTGTGGTCTGTAGACAAAGAGGCACCTCAACAGTAACAAAAGAAGACGTGGATACCTACCACGCAATCGAACACGGAATTTATACATGACATATACTTTAGATCTACATGGTCTTCGTAGACATGAGGCAGAGAGCTTACTACAGGAAACTATTGACAAATGTTTCTATCATGGATATACTGGAATTAAGGTGATATGCGGCCATGGCAGTGGTACATTATTGTCGATGACCGTTAAGGAGTGTGAGAGTAACCCTTTAATCGAGCCATGTGGTACTTACGGCGCTCCAGACAAAGGTTATGTTTTTATTGCATTAATTGCACAATAGGGCTTGACAACCTACGTAATATAGGATATAATGGTTGGTTACAGAGATGTAGGAGCCATGAATAAAAAGTTTAAGCGTACACAGTACCCTAAACATATGGTTGTGGATAGGGTTAAGAAAGTCATATTAGATTTTCTAGATAAGCATGAAGCCACTATCGAGGCCGAAGATATGACCTCAGAGTTCTGGAAACAACAGATGGCCGACGCATTAGCTGAGGATCTTATAGACGGAGGAATCTCTGTAGGCTATTTGAAGGTGGCGAAGGATGAAGGACAGCGAGAATAAAAGAAGAGTAGTAAAGTTCCTATCAGTCGACAAGAGGCGCTCTTGTAATGCCTTCAAGTTTAGAGATATGGTTACTGGTGAAATTATTGAAGTAACTGCCAAAGGGCTTCAACAACTATTAAAAGACATAGGCATCATAGGGCTAGAGTTAAGTACTCCAAAGAAAGCCCCTTCAAATGCCAAAAGAATGAGTGCATATCACAATGTACTCAGTACATCGTTGGGAGATGATGAACATGGACAGAGGGAGATTATTCCTACACGAACCAATGGCAGGCCCGACCGAGATAGAGATTAGTAAGGACGGAAACCTGTGTACAATGCAGGACAGACTCAAAGAGGCTACAGGAGAACTGGTTACAAATGTAACCCTTGGAGAATTCTACGACAAGTATTTTAAGAAGTTTCCTAATAAGATTGATGACACGGTGTAAATATGGCAAAACATAAATCAAATGACGGACCAGCACGTAAGAGATATAAATCTGAAGGCCGTGCTCTTAAGAATAAAAAGAAAAAGATGGCAGCACATCTCAGCCGCCTTCAAGGATTAAAGAATCGAGCAGTAAAGCTAAACAAGTACACTAAGATAGATAAGACTATTGTAGAAGTACAAGCAAAGCTGGATAAGCTTGGCAAGTAGTGCGACTTTAGTGTCGTGCTACACAATTATATCATCCCTACCTTGAACAAGTAGGCCCCAGAGGGCGGATGCCCCTGGGTTTAGATGTGTTTTGAAAATATGACCCAGTCTATCGTTGAAGCTTAAGCTAATGATTAAGAGAAGGCCTCTGGATCCAAGAGGTATGCTACTCAGTACTACATTAGTAAGGTGGAGAGAAGGCGAGGATGTCATGCCAAAGCACCATAGATTATATTAAAGGGTTTTCTGGCACCTCCCTCCCTAAAGGAAAAACATCTTACTATATGGTAAGATGGTGCCAATGCGGGTGTAGCTCAGTGGTAGAGCGTCTCGTTGCCAACGAGAAGGTCGTGGGTCCAATCCCCACCATCCGCTCCATGCGCCTTTGGTGAAACGGTTATCACGTCCGCCTGATTAGCGGAAATTCGGAGTTCAAATCTTCGAGGGCGTACCATTGCCACCGTAGTATAATGGTATTACAACCGGTTTGTACCCGGTTTATTGGGGTTCGACTCCTCACGGTGGCTCAATATGGCACATGTATTTAACAATGCAAGAGGTGGTCACATCTGTGACCGATGTCGCGTACTGATGTGCGTAGGTACAGGTACATACAAAAAGCTAGATCTTAGTGTGACTAGGAAGATTATTTATAAGAAAACTCCTAGAGGTAAGGTGCTTGAATTCTGTTGTGTAGAGTGTGCGAACCTCTATGATAATAAAGTAAAGATATAATTGGCGGTGTAGTTCAGC
>Ga0255052_10000673_pt1 | contig 27148 bp, 28 predicted proteins | sample JV7_2_21_MG_FD_188632 | JGI IMG/M metagenome (GOLD analysis project Ga0255052, IMG submission 188632) | Seawater microbial communities from Jervis Inlet, British Columbia, Canada - JV7_2_21 | ecosystem: Environmental > Aquatic > Marine > Inlet | place: Canada: British Columbia | collected...
TCATTATCAGCCTGTCAGAAATGGTGTACCGATAACATATCCTTTCAGCGACTCTCTAACATCATCTCTTCTTGAATCCCTGACAAAAAATTTGTCCAGGACTTTTACATCAACAAAAGGCACGACCCACATAAGTGTTGTTGACGAAGAAGGCAATGCTATTTCCATGTCAACATCGAATGGCTCAGGGTCCGGATGCTTTATTCCCGGAACAGGCATAATGCTAAATAATATGATGGGAGAGGATGATCTCCACCCAGAAGGGTTTTTTTCCTCTCCTCCAAATCAGAGAGTTGCATCGATGATGCTGCCCACAATGATTATGAAAGACGGCAAAGTGAAGTGTGTCATGGGTAGCGGTGGAAGCAAGAGGATCAGGACAGCGATCCTTCAGACTATCATTAATATTATTGATTTCAACTATTCACTCGAGAATGCGGTTGAATCACCCCGCCTCCATTTTGAAGATGGGGTTGTGCATATAGAGCCGGATCTGTCGGAGGAGATTACCAAGTCTATAGGAAAACACTATAAAGTCCATAAATGGGAAAAAAAGGATATGTATTTTGGTGGGGTACACTGTGTCAGCGGTGAGATGCAGGGCTGTGGTGACAGCAGACGTGGTGGGAGTTTTTTGGCTGTGGAGTAATGGGGTTATTAAAATGTCCATAAACTCAAACATTGAGCCGTCATTCCCGCAGTCTGTTGAGCGGGAATCCAGTGTTTTAAATAAGTTCTGGATGCCCGATTACTGACTTCGGGCATGACAAAAATAAATAAGGCACTTTATGGACAGACTCTATTTATAAAGTTTTCTTATAGTGCCATTCTATCTTGACAAACATATTGTCTACTACTTAGAATAAACAACTTTCTTTAACTCCCAACATTTCCACATCAGGAGGTATGTATGAAATTAGCTGCATTTGTAAGTGATTACCGACTTTCTGTCGACTCTCTGGAACGATTAAAACCTGAAAAATTAGGGATAATACTCGTTCAGAACGGTGTTTATCATGCTTCAATCAAGGAAAACGGCAGTGCTTCTCCTGTTCTCGGTTATTCTGCTGACTATTATGCGTTGCAGGAAGACCTTGAAACAAGGGGAATAGACACCTCTAAGATTGACGGAAAAGTAAAAGTTATTAACATTGGCGATGTAGTCGATCTTATTTTTAACGATTACGAGAAAACAGCTTGGTTATAGGAGGATATGAATAATGGGTAAATTTACGATTGGTTGTTTTTCTTCTCTTGTAGGTTCCTTGAACCTTGATTTTGCTGTAAAACTGGCTGGTGCTGCACTGGATAAGGGCCACAAGGTTGACATGTGGGTTTCCGGTAACGCAACGATGCTGTCAATAAAAGGACAGCGTGCTTTCAAGGATTATTCATCCCTTGAAAAACCGTTGAAAGAATTGATGGAAAAGGGTCTTACTATTACAGCCTGTGAAGCCTGCGCAGAAGCAAGAGGCTACAACAAAGACAACACGATGGAAGGCTTCAAAAGACATAGCATGGACTGGTACCTTGCAAGCACATTCGATGCTGACAGGGTTCTTCATATAGGAGGTGAATAAGAATGGCAACTACCAAATTAGGATTCATAGTACAGAGACCCCCTTACAAAAGTGAAAACCCTAAGCTTGCCCTTACTCATGCGATCTCATCACAGAGCGTTGAAGTTTACCTCGAAGACGATGATCTTGTCACAGCTGATATCGCTTTTATAGGTGACGGAGTCCTCAATTGCCTGAAAGATCAAAAGGCTATGGACACTTATGACCTTTCAAGTACAGAGACTCATATCAAGATGTCACTTCTGTGTGACCTGAATGTGCTTGTTTGCAAAGAGGATCTTGATAAGTTAGGATTAACAGAAGATGATATCGTAATGGATGCTGAAGAGTTCGGCGCGGACGTTACAACACAGGTCGTTCCGTATGAGAAAATAACCAAAATGATGGAAGAAATGAACCATCTTCTTTTCTTCTAAATTCATTAATTACAGGAGGAAACAATGTCTGATTTAAAGTCTCAAGAACCAACTCAGGAACTGGATGTTCTGGGAAGGGTGTGTCCTTATCCACTCGTTCTCACAAAGAAGATGATGGAAAAGGCACCGGCTGGCACGCTTCTGAAAGTTCTTTGTGATGCCCCGGCATCTGCTGAAGACACAATTCCCAAATTCTGTGAAAAGAAGGGATTTGATCTCGAAGTGGTCAAGCTTGAGGACAAGGGTTACTGGGAAATTTTTATCAAGAAGAACTAAAAGGTTGTTTAGTTTTTTGATTTAAGTAGTGTTCTTGTATAAAGTCAATATCTCTGCCTGTCATTCCGGCAATCCTTAAGCCGGAATCTATTCTTTTCAATAGGTTCTGGATGCCCGATTACAGACTTCGGGCATGACAAGAATAAAAAAAAGCGTTCCGGACTTCCGGAACGCTTTTTTCTGTTTTTTCCGTGAATTACATTTCTGTAACTGTGATAGCTTCCTGCGGGCAGGACTCAACACAGGTTAAGCAGTTGGCACATTCATCAGCCTGGTAAGGATCAGATTTTCCTTCTGCTACCTGGAAAACTTCGGATGGGCAAAGATTAACGCATTCTTCACAGCCATCGCATTTTTCTGAATTAACCTGAACATCAATCACTTTAGCTTCCTCCTTTTCATGAAATACACAAGATTTAAAATTATAACGCAACTATACGAGCATAATCAATAATCAGGCTATTTTTAATATTAATTTCATGATAAGCAACAATATATAGTAAAAGTCATTTCATGTTTCCCCCTTTGGAAAAGGGGGAGTAAGGGGGATTTTATAATTATAAAGTTTGCAAATTTCCCCTTGCCCCTGCATACCGACCAGGCAAGCCCGGAAGGACTGTAACTCCTGTCATATAATCCATTGACTTTTCTACATAATGTAATATAATGCTAATAATAGTATATAGAGTGGTCTTTACTGCAGGGGGGTACTGAGCAGTAAGTAAATGTAGGATTCTATATACTCCCTGCCTGATTTTATTTATCTCAAATTAATATTTAAACGTGAACTTTACGCGTCCGGGATTCTGATGAAAAAGTCAGACACTCTTAAACTACAGTGAAGAAAGCCGATAACAAATTTAATCAGACTGCTCAGGGAAATACTGCAGAACTGAAGGCGACCAATGAACACCTGCGTCTCGAAATCGAAGAGCGCAAGCGGGCTGAGGAGGAACTGAAGCAACATAGAGAGCATCTCGAGGAGTTGGTTCAGGAGAGAACTAATGAACTGGAAAAAAGCAATGAGCAGTTTAAGGCTGTTGCAAGGGAACTTGAGACTTTCAGCTACTCGATTTCACATGATCTCAAGGCACCTTTGAGGGCAATAAGCGGCTATGCCGGCATGCTCAAGGAAGATTACTCAGGCAGTCTGGATGAAGAAGGCAATCGATTATTGAATGTAGTAAGTGAAAATGCAGTAAAGATGGGGCAACTGATTGATGACGTTCTTATGTATTCCCGTATGGGACGCAAGCCTTTGAAAAAGACAGAAATAGATATGAAGAAACTTGCTGAAGACATCTTTGCAGAGCAAAAGAAGGAATGCCCTGAAAGAAAAATACATTTTAATGTAAAGACAGTTCCAACCTGCAGGGCAGACAGGGTGCTGATAAAGCAGGTGCTGTTTAATTTAATTTCCAATGCGATCAAGTATACAAAAGCAAAGGAAGACACGGCGATTGAAATCGGAAGCAGGAAGATTGATGGTAAAGCAACTTATTACATAAAAGACAATGGAATCGGATTTGATATTAAATATGCAGATAAAATGTTTGGGCTGTTTCAGAGGTTGCACAGCACAAAGGAGTTTGAAGGGACCGGGGTAGGGCTTGCGATAGTGCAGCGGCTGGTGAACCGTCATAGAGGAAAGATATGGGCAGAGGCAAAGCCAAATGAAGGGGCGACTTTCTACTTTACATTGGGGTGAATCAGCGGAGTTTTTTCAGGAGCTTTTCGCTATCCTTTTTGTGGGTAATCGCAAGGATGACGATATCTTTAGATATGATTCGATAATAAGCTCTGAAGTCACCGCTTCTGAGACGATAAAGCGGAGGGGCAAAGCCGGTCAGTTTTTTGATACGGGTCTTGCCGATGGGGAGAGGGGATGATTCTAAATATTTTTTTATATCTTTTACAAGCTGAAGGGCTTTGTCTGTCTCAAATCCTTCAATGTCGCGAAGGGCAGAAGGGCTGAATATGACATTAAACCTTCTTTGGTCCATGACGTTTTTTAAGTTTCTTCATCATGTCATCAGCAGTGATGCCTCCGGCTGTCTGATACTCGGTGTACGCCTCCGCGATCTTCTCTTTAAAGACAGGATCGTTCTCAATAAGGTAGTCGGCAAGATCGTCTTCTGTTATATGGTGAAGGACAGCGGCAGGTTTACCGTAAGCTGTGATGATTATGTCCTCTTTTTCGGATTCTTTGATAAGGTCCATTGTTTTATGTTTAAGCTCTTTTATACCTGCAAAACGCATAGAAACCTCCTTATACAATTGTTACACTTTAGTGTAACTTTTAATGCTCTAAACGTCAAGGGAGAGAAATGGTTAGAGTTAAAAAATGACAGTTGGACTTGCCATTGTACAGCGTTTGGTCCAGCGCCACGGCGGGCGTTTATGGGCAGAGGCAAAGCCAAATGAAGGGGCTACTTTCTACTTTACATTATAGGTGCTGTTTAATAACATAAAAAATTGTAAAGTAATTAGACGATGGGTAAATAGTCATCTATGGATTTACAACAAACGGTCGAAATATTACTGGTTGAAGACAGGGAAGAAGAGATAGAATTTACGATGAGAGCTTTACAAAAGCACAATCTTGCAGACAAAGCAAAAGTCATAAAAGATGGGGAAGAGGCTATAAGGTTTATCTTTGCTACCGGGGAGTATTCGGAAAGGAATGTTTCTGACCTTCCAAAACTCATAATCCTTGATCTTAAACTTCCAACAGCTGGAGGACTGGAAATACTCAGAAAAATTAGGTCTGATGAGAGGACAAATCTTGCTATTGTGGTGATGCTTACTTCTTCTGAAGAAGATAGTGATCTTTATGAAAGCTATAAACTGGGGGCTAACAGTTATATTGTCAAGCCGGTAGATTTTGATGAATTTATAAGAGTTGTATCAAGCGTCGGTTATTACTGGTTGCAGTTGAATGAACGGCCGCATTAATAAAGGGGAACTGTATGGAGGGAGAGCTTAAAATCCTGATTCTGGAAGACGTTCCGACTGATGCTGATCTGATGGAACGTGAACTTAAAAAAGGAAAATTATCGTATGAATCAAAACGTGTTGAGACAAAAGAGGATTTTGTCTGTCAATTGGAAGAATTTGATCCTGATCTGATACTTTCCGATTATAGTTTGCCGCAGTTTACCGGAATGGAAGCCCTGAAACTGGCAAAGAAAAAGTCTTTGAATCTTCCGTTCATAATTGTTACCGGATCGATGAATGAAGATGTTGCGGTAGAGTGCATGAAGGCCGGAGCATGGGATTATGTTACAAAACAGCATTTATTACGACTTGCCCCTGCTGTGAAGAGCGCTGTTGAAAGAAAAATTATTTTGGAGTTAAAAATGAGTGCTGAAGTTCAGATACTTCAGGCCAAGAATGATTGGGAAAGCACTTTTAACGCCATGCCGGACATGATCACTATCCAGGACACGGAGTTCAATATTTTACGTTCAAACAGTGCGGCAACACAAATTATAGATTTTAAAATGCTGGACAGTTCAAAACTGACAAAATGCTACAGACAGTTCCACGGGGCTAATAAGCCGCTGGAGAATTGTCCGGGGAGAAAGTCTCTGGAAACAGGAAAGCCTGAAGTTATTGAAATGTTTGAGCCTCGTCTAAATAAGCATTTGGAAATCAGAATTATTCCTATGCTTGATAGTAAGGGAGTACCGGAAAGACTCATTCACTTAACCAGGGATATAACAGAACTGAATAAGACAAAGCAGAGCCTTGTCAGGTCGAATGAAGACCTTGAGACCCTTTTTCTCAGTCTCGTTGCGGCACTGGTAAGTGCTCTGGATGCAAAAAGCCCATGGACAAAGGGTCACTCTGAACGGGTTGCCAATTATGCTGAGCGGATAGCAAAAGAAATGGGTTTTAAAGATGAAGACTTGAAGAAAATCAGACTTGCCGGTTTATTGCACGATATAGGCAAAATCGGCACATATGATGAAGTCCTTGAGAAACCGGGGCGGCTTACTAAAGAAGAATTCGACATGGTAAAACAGCACCCCTCCCAGGGGGCAAAAATACTTGAAGGAATCAAACAGCTGCACGAAATCGTCCCCATTGTAAGACATTACCATGAGAGAATAGATGGAAAAGGATATCCTGATGGCATTAAAGGAGAAGATCTTCCCATGCAAGCGAGGATTATGCATATTGCTGATTCGTATGATTCAATGACCTCTGACAGACCTTACAGGAAATCCCCGGGGAAAGATTATGCAGTGTCTGAGTTTGTAAAATATTCTGGTGTTCAATTCGATGCAGGTGTGGTCAAAGCATTCATGAAAGTTCTTGGGGTGGACGGTGATTTGAAGGAATATAAATGTCAGACTTAAAAGATAAAGATATATCAACAAGAGAAGAATTCAGAATTTTACTTCTTGAGGATGTTCCAACAGATGCTGATATGGTAGAGCTTGAACTCAAAAAACAGAACATTCCCTTTGTTTCAAAGCGGGTGGAAACTAAGTCTGAGTTCACTGCTCAACTGGGTGAGTTTTTGCCTGATCTGATACTTGCCGATTATAGTTTGCCGCAGTTTACCGGAATGGATGCCCTTTTGATTGCAATGGAACATTCCCCATATACCCCGTTTATTGTGGTTACTGGTTCAATTAACGAAGAGACAGCGGTCGACTGTATAAAGGCCGGCGCGTGGGACTATGTGACCAAGGAGCATTTAGCCCGTCTTGCCCCTTCAATTAAAGGGGTCATGGAACGAAAGAAAGAGAGAGAGGAAAAAGATTGGGCAGACCAGAAATTAAGACAATTGAATATTGAATTAGCAGCCAAGATTCAGGAACTTGAACAGGTGCTCTATGTAACTTCTCATGATTTGCGGTCACCACTTGTGAATATTCAGGGGTACACTGATGAAATTATATATTCGATCGAAAAACTTAAAAAGTATTTTGACAAAATGGAAGTCCCTTCAGAGATAAGAGACGAGATAAATGAAATAATTGATGATGACCTTCCTGAATCAAAAAAATTTATCCTTTCAGGCGTAACAAAGATGCATGCTTTAATAGGGGGGTTGTTAAAGCTTTCGAGGTTGGGCAGGATTGAAATCGAGTTGGTAAAGCTTGATATGAACGGGCTTATTAAAGACGTTTTGAGCAACTTCAAGTTTAAATGCAAGTCAGAAAACATAAAACTGGAGATCTCTGACTTGCCGCCTGGCATCGGCGATTATGCTCAGATTAACATGGTATTTTCGAATCTCATAGACAATGCTCTGAAATTCCTTGATCCTGAACGTCCCGGTCTTATCAGAATATCGGGATATGAGGATAATGACAAGTCTGTATATTGTATCGAAGATAACGGAATTGGCATCGCACCTGAATATAAAGACAAAATATTTGAGATATTCCATCAACTTGCCCCGTCTATTGAGGGTGAAGGGTTAGGGCTGAGTATCGTCCGTATGATCCTTGAGAAAAACGAGGGCTTAGTACGAATGGAATCTGAAAATGGTATGGGATCTAAATTCTTTGTAATCCTGAACAGGGAAAAACTTACCACATAATATTGAGGTTCAACCTCGATATCACGCGACATTACAGCGCTTTAATTGACAATGAGTTTTTTAATAGGGTATTTTAAAAAGGTTTATTTATTGATTTTTAGGGCCTATAGCTCAGTTGGTTAGAGCGCGCGCCTGATAAGCGCGAGGTCAGTGGTTCAACTCCACTTAGGCCCACCATAATACATTTTTGATTTTTGATTCAATAATCTTTATACTAATTATTCATTACTGATTACTTGAATTAAGGGGGTGTAGCTCAGCTGGGAGAGCACCTGCTTTGCAAGCAGGGGGTCATCGGTTCGATCCCGTTCACCTCCACCATTTTTTTATTTGCATATTAACAGTAATTAATGTTAATATTTCAGTCGTTGAAACAAGATTTCCGGTGACAATGCCGGAGGGGTCATACCCGTTCCCATTCCGAACACGGTAGTTAAGTCCTCCAGGGCTGATGATACTTGGGCTGCGAGGCCCTGGGAAAGTAAGTCGTTGCCGGATTAAAATTATTTTTTGATTGTGCCTGGTGTAAAAGCCAGGCCTTTTTTTGGGATAGACTATAAGAAATTTAAATTTATAAATTTGTACCTTGACATGCAATAATTCACTGGATTATCATTATGTTCACTTTTTCAGCCTACATATTTATAAATATAACGTTTTTTTTGATACCTGCTTTGCCGGTTGATAATATAGGTTAGAGGGGATTTATGCACGAACTTCCGTTAATATTTCCGATTACCAAAATTATTGCTATGGGCATACCGCCTTTTGTCGCATATTCATGGGTTGCGACTATTCTTATACTGGCTGTTGCGATGATTGCCGGCAAGTCTCTCTCACTTGTGCCAAGGGGGCCCCAGAATTTCGTTGAAACAATCCTTGAATTTTTTCTGGACATGGCCGAAACTTCGATCGGCCACATGGGCAGATTCTTTTTCCCATTAATAGCGACTCTCGGCATATATATATTTGTATGCAATTTTATGGGGCTTATCCCCGGTTTCGAGGCTGCTACAAGTAATATAAATACAACGGCAGCTTTAGCGGTTCCTGTTTTTCTTGCTACTCATATATGGGGCATTAAAATTCATAAGTTTGCTTATATTAAACACTTTGTCGGGCCTGTACGTTCGCTTCCTGCGCTACCGCTGATGATTTTAATGTTCGTGATTGAAGTAATCGGCCATATTGCCAGGCCACTTACGTTATCGGTCAGATTATTTGGCAATATGATTGCAAAGCATAAAATCATAATTATCCTGGGCATACTTGCTCCTGCATTTGTCCCGACAGCGATATTAGGGTTGGGTGTGCTCGTGTCTGTTATACAGGCTTTTGTTTTTGTTTTGCTTACTACGCTGTATCTTGCTGGTGCTGTAGAAGAAGCACATTAAATAATAATATAAAAAGTTCTATACGAAAGGAGGAAAAATGAAAAGATTTGTAACTACTATCCTGCTGTTGCTTACTATGGTGGGTCTGATGGCTCCGGTTGCTTTTGCTGCTGAGGCTGTTGCTGAGGGTGCTGTGTCTGATGCTGCAATGGGTTATTTCAGTATGGCTGCGTTAGCATGCGGCTTGGGCATTGGGCTGGCTGCCTTAGGCACAGGCATTGGGCAGGGCATAGGACTTGCCAAGGCTGCTGAAGGTGTTGCAAGAAATCCGGGTGCTTCAGGAAAGATCACAACAACCCTGATTATCGGTCTTGCAATGATCGAGTCACTTTGTATTTACGCCCTTGTTGTTGCTTTGATTATCCTCTTTATGAAGCCATTTGGCGTTTAAACAGTAAGTTTTTCAATATCTGAACTATAAAAAGAAAAGGCGGAATATACCCGTCTTTTCTTTTTGTTTTGCGTATGATGCAACAATTTTTTATCTAATATTGTTAAAATTTATTGTTTCCAGTAATCTTTTAATTTCAGCTCTAAATTATCATTCGGATCGAAGTTAGAAATCCTCCCTATGATTTAGTTCAAAGGAATATATATTGGGATTATTTGACAAGCTCAAATCAGGCTTATTTAAAACTAAAAAATCACTTGTTGATGACACGGAAGCCCTTGTAAAGGGAAGAAAGGTTGATGATAATCTGATTGATGAGTTTGAGGAGATTCTCATTATGGCTGATGTCGGTCCTCAGGCATCGATGGCCATAACCGAGGCATTAAGAGAAAAGATTAAGCAGGACAGGATAAAAGATGAAATTGATCTTAAACGGGCATTCAAAGAAGAGGTCAAGAATATTCTTAGAGAGGGGCACAAAGTCATGTGCGCTGGTGAGGATCCATACGTTATTCTTGTCGTGGGAGTAAACGGAGTTGGAAAAACAACAACGATTGGTAAACTCGCACGGCGCTTTACGGACCTCGGGTTTTCTGTAACGCTCGCGGCTGCGGATACTTTCAGGGCTGCCGCAATTGAACAGCTTGAAATATGGGCTGACAGGGCGGGTGCACATATTGTAAAGCACCGAAGCGGGGCTGATCCGGCGGCTGTTGCGTTTGATGCTGTGGCATCTGCCAGCTCCAGGAATGTTGATATAGTAATTATCGATACAGCTGGCAGATTGCATACGAAATCTAATCTTATGGAAGAGTTAAAGAAGATCAGACGTGTTGTCAGCAGGGAAAAGAGTTCAGCGCCTCATGAAGTACTTCTTGTGGTTGATGCTACTTCCGGGCAGAATGCGATTAATCAGGCAAAGATTTTCAATGATGCGGTAGGTGTTACCGGGATCGCACTCACAAAGATTGATGGCACTGCTAAAGGAGGAATCATACTGGCGATTAATAAAGAGCTGGACATTCCTGTAAAATTAATAGGCGTTGGAGAATCTGTTGAAGATCTTCAGGATTTTGAACCGTCTGATTTTGTGGAGGCTTTATTTGGGTAAATTATTTGTATTGTTTACAATGCTGATGCTTATCCCCTGCAGTCTGTATGCAGAGGTATATTCACTTAATGACCTGTTCGTGTCTGCACTTCAAAAGAGTGAGGTGATTAAAATTGCTGAGGAAGATATTAATATATCAGAACACGGCAAGGACAAGGTTCTCGCGCGGTTTTCCCCAACACTTTCAGCTTTTGGCGAGCATACAAGATACAGTGAAAAAAAGTTTCGTGCCACTACTCTGCTGCAACCGGACTCTACTAATGAATGGGGAGTAAGCATTGACCAGACATTATCATTGAGCGGAAAAGAATTTACTGCGTTGGGAAAGGCTAAAAAGGGGATAGAAAAAAGCAGGCTGGACCTCGATTCAGTGAAGGAAGACTACCTGCTGAATGTTGCAATTCAATATTACCTGGCGCTCAGGGCAAATAGGGAAGTTGAAATAGCCGGCGCTAACCTGGAAAGACTCACAAAACATAGACATGCATCTAAAACAAGACTCGAGGTGGGTGAAGCTACTAAGACAGTACTGTTAAGGGCAGAGGCAGAACTTGCCGGTGCTCAGTCTGAGATGATAATGGCCGAGAATGATTTAAAAATATCAAAGACCCGCCTTGCTAAGACAGCAGGCATAATTGGGAGTTATGATTTGCAGGAACCTGAGCCCGTAATCGCTAGTGAGTCAACGGTGCAGGATTCGATAAACCGGGAGTTTTTGATAGCGGAATGCGGTCAAGCTGTACTGGATTGTCTTCGAGAAATGGCGTTTTCAAACAGGGCTGAGATAAAATCCATGGCTATCCAGAAAAAAATGGCTGAAGATGAGGTCCAGTTCAGAAAAGGTGCATACTGGCCTGACCTTTCGTGGGAAGGTGTATATTTTAAACAAGAGAATGAGCCTTCCACTTCTTTTGGATTGGAAGAAAGAATATATGGGGTTGTCAGACTTGATATCCCTATTTTTGAGGGAGGATTGACAAGGGCTGAGGTTAGCGAGGCAAGGGCAAAGCTAAGACAGACAGAGTACAGTTTTTCGGATTTAAGGAAAACGATCGGTGTTGAGGTCGAAAACTCGTATCTTATTGTTACCAGAGAAGCAGCAGTTCTGGAACATTCAAAAGCAGAAACTGAATATGCACTGGATAATTATAATGTTGTGACAAAACAGTTTAAATTCGGCCTGTCGGACAGCATAGATGTTATTGATGCAAACACACTGCTTGTTACTTCAGAAAGAAAACATGTCAACACAGAATATGTTTATCAACTTGCGATATTAAGATTAAAGCGGGTAACAGGAATACTTTTAAATTCAGTAAGAAGTGACAACTAACAAGTGAGACGTAAGAAGTGATAAGTAACCTATGACCTATAACCTATAACTAAAATTATTAAACCAAAGAGAGAATATATCAATGAATAATTTAATTAAAATTCTAATCATATCTTTTACTTTATTATGCTTCAGTGTTCCTCTTAATGCTCAGGAAAAAAAGGCGATGAGTATGCCGCCGGCAAAAGTGGTTGTATCAAAGGTCAAGCGTGGGATGATAGCGCCTGAGTCTGAGTTTATCGGCACTGTTTATTATCAGGAGGTGTCAGATGTTGCATGCGAGGTAGACGGAAAGGTTGAGTCCGTTGAATTTGAAGAAGGACAGAGAATGGTCAAAGACGCTGAACTCGTCAGGATCAATTCAGACCTGCTCCTCTCAGATCTTGAAAAGGCGGTACTGGAATTTAAGAGGTCCGAAGGACTTTATAAGGAAGGTCTAATACCGGAAGAAGACTATGATGCGCGGAGGTTTGAAAAGGAGCGCCTTGAGATTGTTCTCTCCAAAAAGACTATCAGGGCGCCTTTTGCTGGCGTTATCGTAACAAAACATATTGACAGAGGAGAATGGCTGAGTCAGGGATCAGTCATCGCCACGATTGCAAAAGATGATATTGTGGATATTCTTGTTAATGCTCCTGAATCGGTTATCAGGCATCTTAAAATAGGGATGGAGGTTAATGTAGTTGCTGGCATCAACAGGATCACCGGAAAGATTATCGCACTTATTCCGAGAGGAGATCTGTCCACAAGAACATTTCCTGTGAAAATACGGGTTAAGAATGAATTTTCTCTTTTAGAGGGGATGGGAGCAAAAGTGTCTTTGCCGATAGATGCAAAAAAGAAAGTATTCATTGTTCCAAGAGATGCTGTCATGACTGTATTCGGCAATACCGTGATATATACAGTCAATGATTCCAAAGCCACCATGATGACGGTCACGATTGTCGGTTATGATGGAATGATTGCCGGGATTCAGGGCCAGGGACTTATGGAAGGAATGCAGGTAATTATCAAGGGAAACGAGAGACTCAGGGAAGGGCAGGAAATAGAAATACAATAATAAAAAAGGATTCAAGGGGTCGAGGATCCGAGGATTCGAGTGGTGGAGTTATAAATTTAATAATCCTTATCACTTGAATCCTGGAACCCTTCATCTAGATATGGATATAGTTCAATTTTCGATAAAAAAACCTGTTACAGTTATTGTTGGCGTTATTCTTATAGTGATGTTCGGTCTGATAGGTCTTTTTCAGATGCCATATCAGCTGAGTCCAAATGTAACCGTGCCTGAAATTGAGGTCAGGACGTTCTGGCCGGGTGCAACACCATATGAGATTGAGCGTGATATTATTGAGGAACAGGAGAGAGCGCTTAAGGGCATACCTGGGCTTATTGAAATGGAGAGTTCTGCATATAATACTCAGGGCTCTGTAACACTCCGGTTCAAAATAGGGACAGTTGTTGATGAAGCCCTGCTCAGGGTTTCAAATAAACTTAATGAAGTTCCTTCCTATCCAGAGAACGTAGAAAAGCCTGTTATAAACGCTACAGGTGCTGCAACTTCACCTGTGATCTGGATAATCATGAAATCAGACGAAGACAATCCCAACCATATAAGTACATACAAAACTTTTTTTGAGAATGAAGTAAGACAATATCTTGAGCGTGTGGAAGGAGTTGCTGATCTCTTTATTGGAGGTGGCAGGGAACGCCAGATGCATGTAATAGTGGATCCCGGCAAGCTGTCTTTACATAGTCTTACTATAGATACCTTTATGAATGTTTTAAGGGCTGAAAACATAGATGTTTCTGCCGGGACAATGGGAGTTGGCAGAAGAAATTACAGGATAAGGACGGTTGCACAATTCAGGTCAGTGGAGGATATAGAGAACATTATCATCAAGTCGGACGGTCAGAGACGTGTTAAAGTGTCGGACGTTGCCAGAGTAGAGATCGGGTTTGAAAAAAAGACGGTAGCGATGATTCACAATTCAAGAGATGGAATAGCGATAGGAGTAAAGCCTGAGCCCGGCACCAATATTCTTGACATGACCAAAAGAACTGAAGAAGCAGTAAACTGGCTCAATAAAGAAAAAATGAAGCCCAACCATATAGTCCTTGACTGGGTCTATGACCAGAGGCCTTACATTCAGGGTGCAATCGACCTTGTAAAGAGAAACATCCTGATAGGGGGTGTTTTTGCTATTATCGTTCTCTTGGTTTACCTCAGGAGTTTCTCCTCTACCATAGTAGTTGCAACAGCTATACCGATCAGTGTTATAGGTACATTCATTGTCATGAATGCATTTGGAAGAAACCTCAATGTTATAAGCCTTGCGGGTATCGCCTTTGCGGTAGGCATGCTCGTGGACAATGCGATAGTAGTTCTTGAAAATATAGATCGTCACCGGAAAATGGGTAAGACTCCTTTTCAGGCAGCTTATGACGGGGCTCGTGAGGTCTGGGGAGCGGTGTTAGCATCCACTCTTACGACGGTCGCTGTTTTTCTGCCGGTTGTATTCATACAGGAAGAAGCTGGACAGCTTTTCAGAGACATTGCGATAGCTGTTAGCTGTGCAGTAGTTTTAAGCCTTTTTGTTTCAGTATCGGTTATTCCCATGCTTTCGGAAAAATTATTCAGTACAATCGGCAGGAAAAAAATAACTAATAATGAAAATGCACTCACATCACTCGGAAGCAAACTTATAAATATGATTATGACACTCGTAAATCTTGCAGTAAACAGTACAAGATCAAGGCTCGTAACGGTATCGATGCTTACGGCCCTTTCGATTATATCAGCCATGATATTGATACCTAAAATGGAATATCTTCCGCAGGGCAACAGGAATCTTGTGATTAGCCTGCTGATACCTCCACCAGGACTTTCCTATCAGGAAAAGAGAAACATTGGAGACCAGTTTTTTGATGCTACAAAAGATCTTATCGGAAAAGACCATAACGGATTGCCTGGGATTGAGAATATGTTCTATGTCGGTGCTGACAGGATTGATATAGCCGGTGCCACCAGCATGCATATGGATAGAGCCGGCGAGCTGGTTCCGCTTTTTATGAAAAATATTAATTCTATCCCGGGAATGTTTGGTGTAAGCATGCAGGCAGGAATTTTTCAGAACAGGCTTGGAAGGGGTAGAACCGTAGAGGTCGACATAATAGGTGATGACATGAACCAGCTTGTTGCTACAGCAGGAACCATGTTTGGAATTATAAAAAAAGAAATGCCCGAAGCTCAAATCAGGCCCAGACCTTCGCTGGAGTTACTCTATCCTGAAGTAAGGTTCATACCTGATAGAGAGCAGCTGAGCGCGTCCGGATTGAGCGCAGGAGAGTTTGGTGTGGCGCTTGATGTGCTGATGGACGGCAGAAAGATTGGGGAGTTCAAAGAAGAAGGAAAGAAAAAAATAGACCTGATTCTGAAGGCCGCTGAATCAGATATCAGGACACCGGAAGACCTGTACAATTCAGCATTGGCTACACCGGGAGGGAAAATAGTTCCGGTTTCATCATTCGCTTCACTGGAAAGAACTACCGGCATAAGCGAAATCAGGCATCTTGAGAGAAAGAGGACATTTACCCTTCAGGTGACACCACCGTTTAACATTGTACTTGAGGAAGCAATGGATATTATAAATAACAAAGTAATACCTGCTGTGAGTGAAATGGGAATGATTAAAAAAGGAATCGATATATCGATGAGCGGAGTTGCGGATAAACTCAAGGAAACCAGGCAGGCGCTTCAATGGAATTTTGTGCTTGCAGCGGTAATCGCCTATCTGCTTATGGCCGCACTTTTTGGAAACTTTGTTTATCCGCTTATCATTATGTTTACGGTGCCGCTTGCAGCAGCAGGAGGATTGATGGGTCTACGGCTTGTAGATGCCCTTATTGCCCCATCACCTCTCGATATTCTTACTATGCTTGGATTTATCATTCTAATAGGAATAGTTGTAAACAATGCGATCCTGATTGTTCATCAGGCACTTAATAACATTAGATACCATGAGATGGATTACAAAGAAGCGGTTATTGAATCAACAAGATCCAGACTCAGGCCTATCTATATGAGTGCAACCACGAGCATATTCGGCATGCTGCCACTTGTCTTGTTCCCCGGGCCGGGGTCCGAACTTTACAGGGGACTTGGCAGTGTTATTCTCGGAGGACTGGCGCTTTCAACAATATTTACGGTCTTTGTTATTCCTTCCCTTTTGATGTTTTGTATCAGAATGGAAAAATTACATAATGTGAAGGAACAGAATTAAGAAGGAAGGTTAGCTCAGGAATCGAGTTTTCCTGTCCGTGCCTTGCCAACTGTCCATACAATAATCAAAAGAGAAGAAACCGTTAACCATACAGTTGTTAAACTAACAGTGATGGATTTAAATTCTGTCATCGGCTCTTCATCTCGAAGCCAGGACAGACTTTCGAATATAGAAGTGTAGTTATTAACAGTTTCCGGAGTATTGGAAAGACATAACCCAAGAAACAGTAAATTAAGAGATATAATACCGCATAACATTTTCAAAGAGATTTTCTGAACAGGTGAAGATATGATTTTTGGTTTAATCCCTTGCCAGACAAGAAGCATGAAAATTCCTGCAGCAAGTGCATTAATGCCTGCATCTCTATAATCCCAGACCCTGCTTGGTAACAGCCATTGAATGAATTCGTCAGTTATTCCGACGAGTGAGACGAATAATATTGTAATTATATAAATGGTCCAGTCCCTGATTCTGTGACTTAGGGCTTTGAAAATAAAAAAAGAGAGCAGACCGTATTCAAGGAAATGGATCGCTTCCTCAGGATGTTCTTTTAGTTGCAGAGTGAAATATACGTATAGTCCGCCAGATGCTATAAGCCAAAAATATTGGGTAAAGTTTTTTACTTTGAGCCTGAATATCAGGAAGTACAGGCTTGCAGTCAATCCTGAAATAATGACAAAAAGCACTATATATGTAAAAAATTCCTTGCCAACTGAACCATAAATAAATTTCTGAAGACTTCTGGCTATAGGAACGGTAATGAAAATGCCGATAGCGCATATCAGCGCCCAAAGCCAAAGCCTCCAGTTCCATTGATGAGTATTTTCTGGTGAGTTGATTTTAATCCTCCAGGAAAGAATATCTTTATTTATTTTTCTGCAGATACCGAGTATGTTGTCCCGTTGGTTTTGAGAACTATATTCTCGGCAAGGTCTGTTCGATAAATTATTATATTTCTTTGAGACAGGCGATTTAAAAGTCCCTGATGCGGTTGAGCGAACTTGTTAATCAACCCAACAGAAATTATAGCAGTTTCAGGTTGAACATATTCAAGGAATGTAGCTGATGCAGCATCGTTTTCACCATGATGTCCGACTTTCAAGATTTGGCTTTTGAAGTTACTTTTAATTTTAAGAAGCCGTCTTTCAGCAACATTCCCGATGTCACCCGAAAAAAGTATTTTAATATCATTATAGATTAACCTTAATACAACCGAATCATTGTTAAGATTACCTGTTGGGGGTAGTAAGGGGTTTAACACATCGACAATTATGCTATTGAAATTTAAAGATTCACCTGCCTGAAGGAGATTATATTTTGACAGATCATTACGGACCCGGCGGATATAATCGCTAAAAATTGTACTCTCAAAATTACTGAAGCCGTTATCATAAAAGTTATCGACTTCAAATTCTGATAGAACACTAAAGATACCTCCTATATGGTCATCGTTAGGATGCGTAAGGATTAAATGATTAATTTTATCGATGCCTAATGACTTTAAATAGCTGACTAATTTTGGCCCTGCAGCTGGGCTGCCAACATCGATCAGGACATTGTCTCCATCAGGCAATATAACAAATGAGGAATCTCCCTGACCAACATCTATAAAGTGTACTGTAAGCGTACTATTTGCATCCGGGGGTGAAACCGAAAAGACGGTGGATGAAAAAGCAAGAAGCGAATAAATAAATACTAATACCAATAAAATATTTCTTTTCATTAATTTATTATACCTGATGAAAATGAGCATATACAGCCTGCCCTAGTGAAATGCCACCGTCGTTTGGTGGTACAAGCTGATGTATAATGGGGGAAAACCCTTTTTCTTTTAATCGGTTGAAAGAATTTTCCAAGAGTAAGGCATTTTGAAATACCCCTCCTGTTAATGCAACATTTGTTATTCCGGAATCTTTTCTGATCATTTCTGCAGCAGAAATAATAATATCAACAATAGTGTTGTGAAACTTCCGGGCAATAACATCAGCAGGTATTTTAGTTTTCAAATCATTCACAATACCTTTAATAACAGGTATCTGGTTAATTATGTTGTTTTTGATAACAAATGGATATGAGTCTGAACTGTTTGATTTCAGGGCAAGTTGCTCCAGGGCAATTGCGGCCTGGGCATGATAGGAAATTTTATGTTTTAAACCAATTAAAGATGCTATGCCATCGAATAATCTTCCCATGCTTGATGTCAGCGGAGAATTGACATTCTTTTTAAGCATCTCTAAGAGAAAAGATTTTTCTTTCTTGTTTAGTGGACTGCGAGTAAGGTCTGCAGCTTTATCGCCAAATGCCTCGTATAACAATGACAGAGCTGTTCGGCAAGGTTCAGTTACAGATTTATCTCCGCCCGGCAGTCTGAAGGGGCTCAGATGAAATGCCCTCGAGAAGCCTCTGTAAGATGCTATGAATACTTCAGACCCCCATATGGTCTTATCCAAACCGTAACCAGTACCGTCGAAAGCAAATCCGATTACCTTTGAATCTTCAGGCATCTCGTTCTCTATCATGCATGATAATATGTGAGCAAAATGGTGCTGGACCTTTACCAGTCTGTCCTTGAAATGGTGTTCCCCATATTTTGTGCTGTAATATCCGGGATGAATGTCAGAGACAACAATCTCCGGATTAATATCCAGTAACTTGAGTAAATCATTAACTGATTCTTCATAAAATTCTATCGCAAGGGGTGTGTCAAGGTCTCCTATATGCTGGGACAGATATATCCTGTTTTCAATTCCTACTGCTATCGTATTGTTTATGTACGGGCCGAGTGCAAGAACAGGTTTCTTGAAATGAAAAGGCACTATTACCGGAAGAGGTGCATATCCCCTTGAGCGCCTGACCGGCATCTGCCTTTCAGACATAATTCTTGCGACAGAATCATCACACCTTCTGACTATGTCCCTGTTATGTGTGACGAAATAGTCAGCTATCTTGGAAAGGCGGCTGAATACATCTGACTCCTCTTTTGCGATCGGCTCGTCCGATATATTGGCGCTGGTTGCAACAACAGGGGTTTTCAATTTTATAAGGATTAAATAATGAAGGGGGGTATATGGCAGAAAAACACCTACAGTGCTGTTGTCGGGTGAAACTGATTTTGCCAGTGTTCCTCTGTCCCTTTTATTTACGATAACAATCGGTTTTTCGATCGAGGTTATGGCGCGCTCCTCTAGTATACTTAAACGGGTTTCGGCTTTAATAGAATCCAGATCAGGAAACATGACTGCTACCGGCTTTTCTTCCCTGTGCTTTTTTCGCCTTAACCGCTGCACAGCTTCTTCATTTGTTGCGTCACAGACGAGATGGTATCCACCTATCCCCTTTATCGTGATAATGTAACCTTTGCGAATCAGGCTAATGGTTTTTTCGATAGCATCGCCTTTTTCAGATAATATCTGACCATCGCAGTCATGTAGAGTGATCCATGGTCCGCATTCATCGCATGCATCCGGCTGGGCGTGAAACCTCCTGTCTGAAGGAAGGTTATATTCTGTTTCGCATTCAGAACACATAGCGTAGTCCTTCATGGATGTATTTTTTCGGTCATATGGCAATGAATGAATAATAGTGAATCTCGGGCCACAGTTTGTGCAGTTGGTGAATGGGTAAATGAACCTTCTGTTTTTTGGGTCTGTTACTTCATTAATGCAGTCATCGCAAACAGCGATATCCGGAAGGATAGAAACCTTCTGATCTCCTTCCACCTGGCTTTCCATGATAGTAAACCCATTAAAACCAGTTTCTTGAAGATACGAGTGCTGGAGACTGTAGATTCTTGAAATCCCCGGTTTTTCTTTGTCTAACCTGACAAGAAACTTATCTAAATTCTCTTTGTCTCCTTCAGCATCTATAAGAACGCCGCTGGTGTTATTTAATATATATCCGCTTAATCCAAGGTCGTTTGCCAGCCTGAAAACAAATGGCCTGAAGCCGACCCCCTGAACGAGCCCGGTAACATTAATTTTAATTCTCATTATTATATGATCGGAAAGATCACGAACGTCCCCTATATCGTTTAATCAGGTCGATCGCTTCATTGATATTCAGGGTAAGCTCTTTTGCTTTTGCCTGAAGTTCTTCGCTGAGGTGGCTGACTTTGTCGGGATGTGATTTTTTCATCTTCTCTTTATACGCCCTGGCTATTTCATCCCATGAAGATTTTGAACTGACTCCGAGTAATTTATATGCCTTGTCTAAAGTAAAGGGGCCGCGGGTGTCATTAAACTCGGCTTTGTTGTCCTGTGATTGATTCTGGAAATTAGAATAATACTGCTGATACTGTTTTTTCCGCTTTGAATTCTTATGAAGCATATACAACATAACTCCGGCTGCAATCAGGTCATCAAAAAGAAACGGATGAGCATCAATCGGGCTAATTATATATATAGCCAAAAATATCAACCAGATGTAATTTGTAATGTTGTTCATTTCATTAAGCCTATTGAGTCTTATACCAGATATTGCATGCACCTTCTATCGATACCATGCAGGGGCCTTTTGGCTCTTTTGGAGAACATGCTTTCTTAAACAACTTGCAATCAGCAGGGTAGGACTTGCCAAGTACTACATTACCGCAGATACATCCCGGTATCTTTGATTCTTTTACTTCTTTTAGTTCAAATACAGTCCGGGCATTTCTGTCTGAATATTCATCTCTTAATTCGAGTCCGGAAGCAGGGATATGTCCTATTCCCCTCCAGTTGACATCAGCGACTTCAAAAAATTTGTCCATAATCCCTTGGGCCTGTACATTGCCCTCAGGTTTGACAACTTCGCCGTAAACATTGCCTGTTTTTACTTTACCGTTCTTGAGCTGTGTCAGGATTTCCAGAATCCCAAGTAATAAATTGTCTGCTTTAAATCCGGCGACAACGGTCGGGATACCATATTTTTCAGAGAACACATTCCATGCATTTGAACCAACAATTGCCGAGACATGTCCAGGTGCAACAAAGCCATCAATCCCTATTTCCTGATCTTTGACCAGTATTTCCATTATTGTTGGTGTCAGTCTGTGGGAGCTGAGGATGTAGAGGTTGTCCGGTATTCCCATTTCAAGTATGGCTGCAGTAGGGGCTGTTGTTGTCTCAAAGCCTATAGAGAAGAAAACTATTTTCTTGTCTGAATTTGATTTTGCGATATTTATTGCCTCAAGTGGCGATGTGATCATTTTGGAATCCCCCCCCTCGGATCTAATAGAGCCGATTCTTGAAGGGACCCGCAGCATATCGCCGTATGTTACAAGAATAACGTCATCTCTTTTTGATAGTTCTATGGCATTGATAATATCACTCTCGGGACATACACAGACCGGACATCCGGGGCCGGGGATAATTTCCAGGTTTTTGGGTATTACGCTTCTCATACCTGAGAACGCGATAGTATGTTCGTGAGAGCCGCAGACATTCATGATTCTTATCTTCTTATCTTGTGGGACAAGAGATTTGATGAGCCTTATGAGGTCATTGGTGTTAGACATGATCGTTTACTTTTTCCTAACATATTCTCGGCAGCATCTCTTCTTCCAGCATGTCTATAACACGCTCACCGCCTATTCTGGTCTTCAATCTTACTCCAGTATATTTTGAAGTTATATTCCCGATTATTACTGCATTTTCACCAAGGGGATGTTTTTTCAGTATCGAAAGAGCTTCATTGGCAATTTCGTCTGATGTGATGATGACAGCCTTGCCCTCGTTTGCTAGATATAGCGGATCATATCCGAGCATGTCTGATATAAAGCGTACATCATCTCTAACAGGCACCCTGTCTTCAAATACCTGGATTCCGAGGCCTGTGTTTTCTGATAATTCGGCAAGGACAGTTGCGACACCGCCTCTTGTCGGATCTCTCATCCATTTGACGTTATCAATTTCAAAAAGAGGCATGAGGAGTTCGTTTAATGATGCACAATCACTTTCAACTTGAGCATCGATATCAAATTCATTTCTTGCGATCGCTATAGCCGTCCCGTGGTCGCCAACTGTGCCGGATAAAATTACTGCATCGCCTGCAGACACATTATTCAAAGCCATTTGCTTTTTGATTGGTCCTATTCCGGTAGTGTTTATATATATGCCATCACATTTGCCTTTTTCAACAACTTTAGTGTCACCCGTTACCACCTTAATTCCCGCATTTCTGGCTGATTTGCCTAAACTCTCCACTATTTCACTCAGGCTATTCAGAGAAAAACCTTCCTCTATTATGAATCCTGTAGAAACATAACCTGGTACAGCACCGCTTACGACAAGATCATTCACAGTTCCGCAGATAGAAAGTTTGCCGATGTCGCCTCCAGGGAAAAAAAGGGGAGTTACGACATATGAGTCGGTAGTAACAGCTATTTTTGAATTATTTATATCCAGAGTTGCTGCATCTTCAAGCGCGCTCAGTTCTTCACTGGACAGATATTTCAGGAATGTCTGTTCGATTAAGTCCCTTGTAAGTTTGCCACCGCTGCCATGACCGATTTCGATTTTATCCATTCTAATTATTGGGCGGTTATGATTTATTCGAATCCTGTTTTTTTATCTCATCCAGTAAAAACTGGGTCCATGCCGAAAGTCCTTCTCCGCTCGTTGCTGATAATACAAACACTGTAAGGTTAGGATTCAGCGCCAGTGCGTCTTTTTTGACACGTTCAATATCAAAATCAAAATAAGGCATCAGGTCTGATTTTGAGATGATTAAAACCTGTGAAGTCCTGATCGCCTTTGGATATTTTAAAGGTTTATCAGGACCTTCAGGCACTGATAAAAGAACAACTCTACAATGCTCGCCAAGATCAAAGAAAGAAGGACAGACCAGGTTTCCTACATTCTCGATAAAAAGTAAGTCAAGTTTTTTCCCGTTTAATTCATGTTCAAGGGTATGAAATCCCTTGTGAACGAGAGAAGACTCCAGGTGACATGCTCCACCAGTTGTGAGCTGGACAGCCGGGACGCCTTTGGCCCTTATTCTTTGAGCATCGAGGTCAGTTTCGATATCGCCTTCAAGCACGCCTATAGCCAAGTCATTCTTAAGCATCTCGATAGTTTTCTCGAGCAGAGTTGTTTTGCCGGAACCCGGAGAACTGATAAGGTTTATTACGAAAATTCCCTTCTGCTCAAAATGCTTTTTATTATTAATCGCGGCTTCTTCGTTAGCCCTTAATAAACTCTGATTTACGTCGATGATTTTTGTTTCTTTTTCGTTGCTGTTATTTACGCAACCACATGTATCACACATAGAAATCTCCTTACACTTCTATCTCCACATTCTCAATATGCTGTTCTTCTCCTGAAACTATCGTCAGGTTATAAGATTTGCAATTTACACAGGAAGGGAAGTATATATCATCAGTTTCAAAAGATAAATTACAATCATTACATTTATAAATTAGAGCGATTTCATCAATCGTAATTTCAGCGGAAGAGATGAACGGATAATCGAGTTTTACAGCATCAAAGGCGAATTTCAATGAGTCTGTTACTATGCCGGATAGCCTGCCGATTTTTAATTTTATGGTTAATATTTTTTTCGCATTGTTTTTTTGAGCTATTTTCTGGAGTTCATCAACCATTCCAAGGGCTACAGACACTTCATGCACCTTCTTCCTCCTCATCCATTACCCTGAGGATTTCATCCAGTGATTCCCAGATCTCATCCGCGTATTCTTTATTTATCTTTTCTATTGCAAATCCGACATGCACTATAACATGATCACCGACTTCGAGTGTATTTTCTGGCATGAGCTGCAAGCCTATATCCCGTTTAACTCCTTTGGCTTCAGCTGTTCCTGAGGGATATTTTATATCAATAAGTTGCATTGGTACGCCGACACACATTGAACTCCTCCGTAGTTACCGGGATTAATCGATATATTTTACTTGGATTCCTGAAAATATTCCTAAATAGAATATTTTATTAAATACTAAACATGAGATCAGGATTTATTAAAATTAAAGTCAGGTTGTTTTTGTACTTTTCGTGGTACTGCTTCTACTCCCCAATCTTTTAACTTCTGAAGAATTGTATTGATGAAAGGCTTAAACTGTGCGTTCACTTCATCTGAGAACTCTGTTGCTGTTTCCATGGATTTAGGTTGTATACCGACAAGACACATCTCAGAAGGGGTTATTTCCATAAGCTTTGCTGCAAACAGCAAATCGGGCAGTCCAATCTGGTGAACAGAAAGTTTAGAACTTAAAAAAGCAGGTATACTTTCACCTTCAACAATATCTATTGTGCCCGGCTCTTTTTTGAAATTTGCGGCATCGATAAACATGACTTTATCCATCCCTTCCAGTAATGGAAGCAGATCGAGTCCTTTTGTGCCTCCATCAATTAACCGGACAGATTCGGGGAATTCATACTGGTCTGCCAACTGGTTTACAGCGTGTACTCCTACACCATCATCACTCAACAGGATGTTGCCTATGCCAAATATCGTTATTTTCACTATTAATCAATCACTATATTATCTAATTGGTTTCCGTGTATATATTTAGTAAAACAAACCCCGGAAATTCGTTATTGCATCTTCGTATTTCCGGGGCGATGTATCCGGTGTTATAAAATTCTACTATTATTTTTTTGGCATCAGGAACTTCAGGTCTCTTTCTGTCATAAATTTCCAGCCGCTGAATATTGAACTTATCAGACCATTCTTATCTTTAACATCTGAAATCCACGCTAAGTAAACATGCAAAAGTACGAATGCGCACATTACATACATGGATAAATGGTGAAATAATCTTATCGTCTGGAGATCAATTATACTCAGAAACCATCCTCCCAGGACTGTCCAGATAGCTCCGGAGTGGGTAACGGAATACAAGGCAAAACCGGAAAATATCTGGAAAAGGAAAATCAGATACAGGATGAAGTATGTAAATGCACCGAGTGATGTGTGACCAACCTTACACGTTGATTTTGTATCGAGAAACAGATAGCATTTAATGTCGTTGATAAGCTCACGTATCTTTTCACCTGAAAAGGGAAGCCACTGAATGATATTTGCATACCGGTTGCCGACCACAGACCAGTAAAGCCTGATGATTATGCTCATCAGGAATGCATAAGCCGCAACAAAGTGAACGAACCTGAACCAGCCCATGATATATTGTTCAGAGGAAACAGCATGGATAAAAGGTCTACCTATATAGAAGCCGGTAATCGAAAGGGTTAGGATACACAGAAAGTTGATCCAGTGCGTCAGTCTCACAGGAAATTCCCATGCATATATTCTCATTCTTTCATCTTTTTCCATATGGCCCCCTTTCTTATTTTACTTTTATTTTAATAACCTCATTGCCATCGGTATCGACTACATGAACAGCGCATGCCATACAGGGATCGAAAGAGTGAATCGTTCTGAGGATCTCAACAGGCTGTTCCGGGTTTGCAACCGGTGTTCCGATAAGCGCTTCTTCATAAGGACCGCGCTGGTTGTTGGCGTCTCTCGGAGAACCGTTCCAGGTTCCCGGTACTACGCATTGATAATTCTCTATCTTTTTGTTCTTGATCTTAACCCAGTGACCGAGTGCGCCCCTTGGAGCCTCATGCAAGCCGTAACCCTTGGCTTCAGAAGGCCAATCAGAAGGATCCCATTTCTCATTACTATGGATTTTCATATCGCCCTTCTTCATGTTCGCGGCCAGTTGGCCTATCCAGACAGGCAGCTGCTCTGCGGTTACAAGAGTTTCAACAGCTCTTGCAGCAACTCTGCCGAGTGTTGAGAAAAGCGCAGCCGGGCCTACTCCCAATGTTTTGAGAACACTGTTTACAACAGCCTGCACCCTTTCATGTCCGGATGCATATGCAACCAGCATCCTTGACAAAGGACCTACCTCCATCGACATGTTGTCGTAACGGGGTGCTTTGACCCATGAATATTTTGTGTCAGTATTCAGGTATTCATAAGGCGGCTTTGGACCAGTATACTTGTGATTGGTCTCACCGTCCCAGGGATGCTTTGCCTTCTTATCTCCGTCTGCATATTCGTACCATGAATGGGTAACATATTCGTTAATTTTATTGTGATCAACCGGATGAACCTTTGAAAGGTCCTTGTTAAGAATTATACCGCGTGGAAGCCAGTTGTTGTTAGAATTACTTGCAGTATCGTTCGGGAATTCACCATAACTGAGAAAATTTCCGACACCTGCTCCATGCCCTGCCCAGTCAAGATAAAATGGAGCTATCGCCAGAACATCAGGAATATAAACATTCTCCACAAAATCTTTTGCTTTCTGAGCAAGCCCGTTCATGAATGCTATACTTCCTGCATTAAGGGCATTCTGGCTGTTCGGATCAACAGGTATAGACATACCACCAACGATGTAGGTCTGTGCATGTGGATTTTTTGCACCAAGCAATGCCTGCATCTTAATGACATCCTTCTGCCACTCAAGCGCTTCAAGATAGTGGGCAACTGCCATAAGGTTTGCCTCAGCCGGAAGTTTGTATGCCGGATGGCCCCAGTATCCATTTGAAAAAGGCCCCAGTTGTCCGTTTTTAACAAAAGCCAGAAGCTTGTTTTGAATACCCTTGAAGTAGTCGGTGCCTGACTTTGGCCAGTCAGAAATAGACTGGGCAAGTGCTGAAGTTTTTGAAGGGTCTGCGCTTAAAGCACTAACTATATCTACCCAGTCAAGAGCATGCAAATGATAGAAGTGGATTACATGATCCTGAACATACTGGATTCCAGAAATAATATTTCTGATAATTCTTGCATTGTCAGGGATTGTTATCCCCAGGGCGTCTTCGACCGCTCTCACCGAGGCGGTTGCATGAACCGTTGTTC
>Ga0255052_10000675_pt1 | contig 27130 bp, 24 predicted proteins | sample JV7_2_21_MG_FD_188632 | JGI IMG/M metagenome (GOLD analysis project Ga0255052, IMG submission 188632) | Seawater microbial communities from Jervis Inlet, British Columbia, Canada - JV7_2_21 | ecosystem: Environmental > Aquatic > Marine > Inlet | place: Canada: British Columbia | collected...
TGCGTTCGGAAAAAGGTCCTGTCGCCTGAATGACACGATGGTAGGCAATTCCCACGACTCGACAAACGCCAGGAGCTTCTCGCGGCCCGCACCGGCCTCAAGCCCGCTTCCCGCAAGCACCAATGGCCGGGTCGCTTCGCCCAGCCATTTTGTCAGGGTCGCGACATCGCTCGGATCTGCGATCGACTGAACACGCACCTGCTTTTGAATGCTCAGCTCATCGCACTCGGCTTTGAGGACATCCTCCGACACGGAAATTACGACCGGTCCCGGGACTCCGGTCGTTGCTACCTGAATCGCGCGAAGAGTCGTTTCCGCCATTCGATTCGGATCTGACACCTGAGCTGTCCACTTCGCTATTGAGCCATACATCTGCCGGTAGTCGATTTCCTGAAACGAGTCGCGGCGAATGTTACCCGCTGATACATCACCGACGAATAGCAGGAACGGCACACCGTCCTGCTGCGCAGTGTGAACGGCAATGGCGGCGTTGCTTGCTCCCGGTCCACGGCTGACGCACGCGACGCCGGGAGCCCCTGTAAGACGAGCATCGGCCAGGGCCATGAACCCGGCCCCAGCTTCGTGCCGACAAACAACGGTGTCGATCTTGCTACGACTTCGATGCAGCGCATCGAAGAACCCCAGGTAACTTTCGCCGGGTACGCAGAAAATGCGATCAATATCGTTGGCTTTGAGGCTTTCTGTTAATAGTTGGCCTGCGGTTGGCATACGCGGAACCGCTATCTAAAACCGCTCGGGTCGGTACGGTGCCAGTTCGTCAATCAATTCTTTATTCATTAGCTCGTGCGAGATATATCGACCCATGATTGCCGCGAGAGTGACGCCGCTGTGCATTACGGCTACGTAGACATCCGGGTTGCCCGGAGCAAAACCGACGATGGGTAGCCGATCCTGCGGCATCGGACGATAGCCTAACGTCAAATGATCGTAGGCTGCCTCGATGGCGCGCGGCAATTTTTGCTTGATCTTGCCAAGAATGCGTTCCCCGTGCATTTGACGAATTTCCTCGGGCATGTCCCGCGGCCCCTTGAGAATGTCCTGGTGCACCGGTATGTCTGGTGCGTAGTAGCCGTCATTACCGATTATCCGGCCGTCAGGAAATTGCTTGAAGTATGTATGTGGCGATTCGACAACTCGACCAAGAACGGAACTCGTCGGCCGGGTGTGAAGAAGTATGCCCGGCGAGTGCTTGAGTGGCGGCGTGTATCCGGCCTGCCCCGCCAGTGCCGGAGTATCAACGCCGCCGGCAATCACCAGTCGGTCAAGTCGATACTCGCCGGCAGTGGTTGAAACGCCTGTAAAGCGGCCCGTTTCGAAATATAGTTTCGTAACCTCACACGGATGTACGATGCTCGCCCCTTGCTGTCTCGCCGCGTCCAGCATCTTCTTCGTTACGAAAACGGGATCCATGTGGCCATCAAGTGCGTTGAACATTGCCGACTTAAACGGCCCAAGGCGGAGATTGGGTGAAAGTGCAGCCAATTCGTCAACATCAACGATCCTGGCGTCATATCCAGCTTGACCAAATTCCGCAGCACTGGCTTTCATTATTTCCGATTCTGCCAACGTTGTTGCCCAGTGAATCGCACCACCCCAGGTAATATTCAGATTGAGTTGCCTGTTGAGTTCCTGATACGCATTGATACTTTTTAGTCTCAGTGCTCGATAATGCGGATCGCTGGTGAACGCATTGATCCAGGCAAACGACTTGCTGGTCGCACCGGACGCCGGAGCGGTCTTCTCAAACAACGTGACATGAGCGCCCATTCCTGACAGGTGCATCGCAACTGAAGCGCCGACAATTCCGCCGCCGACCACCCCAATGGAGATGTATTGGTCCTTGCCGAACGCGAGTGGATTAGCGGTAGCCGTGGCGGCGAGACCGCCCACGCCTTTGAGAAACGTACGACGGTTGGTTGCCACGTTCAATCTGTCAGCCGATATGGGCAGCAATCGCTTCCAACCCCCGCAATTCGTTGGTCTCCATTTCTACATTCTCATATTCGGGCTGCGATGAGAACTTTGCCGCCACGAAATCATTTTCCAAATCGATGTACAGGACCTGCCCGCCGACCCCCAACGCCATTATCACGCCACTTGGCGGGCCATTGACCCACCAGAAATTGTGATAGGCGCCGCCCGGTGCCGTCTCGGCATATTTGCCTGCCGAGAACGCACTGACCAGTCTTTCCCCGGGGTCGCGACACTCCTGCAACCAGTTCTCAGGCACCAGCTGTGCGCCGTCATGCCAACCGTTCATCGCAATCATCAATCCGAACCGGGCGAAGTCCCGCAGACAGATGTTGAAACCGCCTTCGAAACTTAGCGCTCCGGCTGAGTCGACAATAGATACGAGATCGTGCTCGGCACCCATCGGTTCCCAGATATGTTCGGCAAGTAGCTCCGTGAAGCGTCTGCCTGTAGCGCGTTCGAGACAGTGGCCAACAATATTGGTCAGAATAGACTGGTAATGAAAAACAGTACCGTGTTCCGCCTCTTGCTCTGTTAGCGTCTGTGCATAACTTATTTGATCACAGGGTCCGTCGTAATCAGATGATTCACGCCACCCGGTTGCAAGCTCGTACTGACTCCACTCGCCTTCGGGATCATCGTAGTCTTCACTGAACCTGACCCCGACCTGCATGTCCAGCGCGTGTTGAACGGTTGCTCCCGCCATTCCTGTCTCAGCCAGCTCGGGCATGTAGTTCGTGATTTGCGCCGATGTATCCAATACGCCGGCATTGACGTATATGCCGGCGACGGCGGACGTTATTGACTTGCTGCAGGACATGATGAGATGCAATGTCGATCGGTTCATGCCGTTGAAGTACTGCTCCGTAAGCACTTTGCCATTATGCAGAACCAGAATGCCGTCTGTATAAGTGCGCGCCAGCATATCCGCGACTGTGCACTGCTGGCCTGAATAATCCTGAAACGTAATTTGGGCAAGGTCCTGAAAATTATTTTCCAAAGCGGAAGGCTTGTCGGCCCGTGGCACTCGCGTAGTGCGAGTAAAGTGTTGCACTCGTTGAAAACTCCATCTATTGAATGGAGCCAGCGTCCAGTTCCCGCTGTTCGCCTGTCGCTCCGGCGGCAACTCGGAGTTCTGGCCGATTCCGAGGTCTGCTGCCGTTTTGGGAATCGCAATATCTGCGAAGATCACTTTTCCTCCGGGTTCGTGCCTGGCCAGCCATCGGTATCGTCTGAATACCAACCCAGCCGGTCGTTGTCGAAAATAGTGATTCTGGGTTCGGAAAGACGACGCTGTCAATGGCCACTGAATGGCAGACGTGCCCCCATTCTTGAACTATGATTGTAGTAGCGTTTCAGGACGGATTCCCGGAGATACGCAGTGGCTGGTGGTTTTGCGAAAGACGGTGCCGTACAGGACCAGATCGACGCGACTGTTGAGGACGCAGTCAAGAGAGCCCGCGACCAGTTGCCACATGGGGAAAGTCTCACTAACTGTGAAGAATGCAACAAGACCATTCCTGCTGCGCGGCGTGAGGCGGTTCCCGGTGTGCGTTTATGTGTTGCCTGTCAGGCGGAACATGACAAGGAAGCGGTCAATCACAGCGGCTACAATCGACGCGGCAGCAAGGACAGTCAGCTGCGTTAACTTGCCGCCGCTCGGCGACGACACGAATTCGTTACCGACATTAAATTGAATCGGATCTAGTCGTATTCCCAATTCATGCTGATCGCCCCGCGCAATCGATCGTACTCGCCCCGCGGATCTGACGATTCGACGATTTCTTGCTTGAAATCCGCGCGTATCGATAGACGATTGGTAAGCTCATAATCGACAGCAACAATGGCCTCCAACTCCTGATACTCCTTTTGCGGCTGATTCGGATCGTCAAAGGCAAACGCATTCGGGTAGTTCTGATCCCGATAATCAATCCTGATACTCGTCTGGAAGCGGTCTGTTAATTCAAATGTCGTTTTAAGGCGAATTTTATTTCTCGTATAGCCATTGTAATCGACGAATTCATCATTGCGTATTGTATGAGAGTAAACGATCTCAGCGACAAATCCACTACTGAATCGATGTTTCAGCCCTGCGCTCAATTCGTGATATTGATACGCCAGTGTCGGGGTTAATGTTGAAGCGTCGCCCGTTGAGTCCTTGGAACGTCGCTCATCAAAGTCTCGAAAGTAGTATTCATAGCCTAGCTTTAGACGCGAGTTTCTTGACAAGGGAAATTTGACATTGCCATCGATCCAGTAGTTTGTCATGTCGTATGATGATGCAGTTGGCAGGTCATCATAGTCACGCTGTTCCCCACCGATAGCAATCGTGTATCGCATGGAACCAATGCGGTTTTTCACATCGATCTCGGTTCCGACACTTTGATAACTGTATCGATCCGCGATGCTTTCGCCGTCATCGAAGCGATCCAATCCATCGTCGCGATCGAAGTTCGTCTCGCCGTGTCTGCGATAGAAAGCTTCCACAGCGATCCTGCGGTTCGCGGATCCGCTGTTGCCGATCTTGCGCTCTCCGCCAATTCTCAGTCGATGATCGTCAACGTCAGCGTTCTGCAATTCCGTATCTAGGTGAAAGTCACCACGAAAACTGTACGAGGATGTAAACGCCGCGATCCTTGACAATGGTCGCCGGTACTCTCCCTTGATCCGAACCGGAACATACGCCCCGGACTGTGGCACAGGAACAACCGGCGTTGGAGTATCCGCCGAGTAGTCGATATACGGTTCATCAGGAGACCGAAATGCATTGCTATCGAAGCCAGCGCCAACGGACATCGATGAGTCGAATCTGGGCTGGGGCACGCCGAATGTCGCCAATGCTTTTGCTGATTGTCTGCGTAGCTTGTCGCTTTTAGCCGAGTCGCGCGCGCGTTTCAGCCAGTTCGCGGCTTCATCCCAGTCGTTTTCTTTCTTGGCCAATGCGCCCAACTGATAGTAGGACAGAGCCGCCAGCTCCTCATCTTTCGATGACTCAATAAATGCGCCCTTCGCCTGCTCGTGTTGTCCGAGGCGGAAGTGGGCCAGTCCCATATTATAAAAGACGCGGGGGGTGTCTTTACCGTTGGCCAGCGCATCATTGTACGAGGCCAGCGCGATTTCGAAATCGTCCTGTCTGAACGCCGCATTCCCATCGTCGAAAAATTTCTGCCCGATTGTCGAATCGGCAATCGCTACGTCAAAAATCAACATCGCACCAACAAGGAAGGCACACTGTCGCACGTATCCTATTCCATACGGAATCATGACTATCTCCTCTTTTGCAACTGCGAATCAGCGTCGTTCGAAAGCCAACATTACAAGGACGAAACTGGCCCAGAAGTGATGGGGCTCACGTTTTGCGCCTACCTAATACGCCGAGCGATCCATGGACTGACTCACAGCATTCGCGAAAAAATGCCTTTCCCGAGCCCGAGGTCGGGAAAGGCACATTACTTGAGGCATCGATCGCAGGATTTGCGCCCAATATGTCACTCAGGGCTACTAGCCAGGTCCCGAATTCGGGCCCGAACGGTCTTCGGAATCACTGTCATCGAGATCGCCATCGGAATCATCACTGTCGGAATCTTCGCTGTCGGAATCTTCGCTGTCGGAATCTTCACTGTCGGAATCTTCGCTGTCGGAATCTTCGCTATCGACATCGTCGCTATCGTCGGAGTCGCTCAATTCCAGCAAGCTGCCTTCCTCGCTATCCGAATCATCCATGACATCGAATGAGTCGATATCGAGGTCATCGCTATCGGAATCGTCGGCCCAGGCGAAAGGCGCCGTGGCGACTGAAAAAGCCAAAATCAAAATTGATACTATTGAATGTAAGGTCCATTTATTCATGTCGCACTCCGTTGTTGCATCAATACGTCTCGTTTGCGTCAGGATACGCTGACGTCAAACCTGAATGATTTCGATTTTCCCGAATGTTCGATCTGAGCAACTATCGTACCGCCGCTGCCCGATCTCACGACGATGGGCAATGACAGGATGTTTACTCCCCGGGTCACATCTGTTGACCATGCTATTTCACTTTGATTGGCATAGCCGGAAATCTCAACACCTGGTGGCAGTTGCACAGTCAACATCGCGCCCGGCAATTCCCTGACGGATTGGAACGAAACCCGGACTGTCTTCTCCACGTTCAAACTTATGGTCACACCGGCAAGCTGTGCTGCGTCAATTTCTTCCGTTTGATCAACGGGCAACACGAGTACCAGCCAGGCAACAACACTCGCTGCAATGGCGGTTCCGAGTCCGGCCGACGTCCAGAACTTTATTTCGTTTCGCTGAGTTGTTTTCACGGTTTGCTCGAGCGCCCGATCATAGAATCCTTCGACCGGTGGCACACAAGGGATCGCACGCAACGCTTGTCGTAGCCCCGTCTTCCTTTGCAGTAAAGCACTGCACTCGGGACAACTTTCGGTATGTGAACGGACTTGACCGGCCACCGCCTCGGCGAGCTCGTCGTCGAGGTATTGGTCCAGTAATTCTGTGCAGCTAATGCAGTTCATGGCTTTTTATCCGTCCCTATACTGTAAACACGCAAAAACCGCTCAAACGGGTCCCTCATCGAGTAAATCCTGCAAGCGTTCGCGCGCCCGCTGTCGGCGTGATTTGAGCGTACCCAACGGGATCCCCGTAATTTCAGCGATTTCCGACATCGTGTAGCCCTCCACATCGTGTATGTTGATGATCAGCCGCTGATCCTCACTTAACTGCGCTACCGCCGATTCCAGCCGGATTATGTTGAATTCTGCGTCGGCCAGCTCCTCCGTCGATGCCTGATCAGCGGCAGCAAGATCCGGGTCGACTGACACAGCATCGTCACTCACGATATGTAGTCGCTTCGCCGCATAGCGCCGCCTGTTATCGACGAATTGCCGGTAAACCACTGTTGCGATCCACGGCGTGATCAAGTCGACCTCAATGAGTTTCTTGCGCTGCGGATACAATTTGAGCAACACATCCTGCACAAGGTCCTGGGCGTCGTGTTGATTTCCGGTCAACCGATATGCCAGACGGTACATGCGTTCAAGTTCCGGACGTACCAGTTCGCTGAATGATAGTCGAGAGTGGTGATCTCCATCCCTCATTTTTCGGGGCGTTCCTGAATTACTGCCAAGCTCGACTGAATACTCGAACCAGAAGAAATGTTCTGCCGATTGCCGCGCGATTGTCAGGCTACGTTTCAGACAGCATCGAATTTCGGGCGTTTTCGAGACCTGAGTCACGGTTTTTGGCTGCAACATAAGTAATTTTTAGTGAATCAATTTAGTGAATAAGATAAATGGCGATGCCGAGACTTCCACACCAGTTCGTCGTAATTTTTGTATTTCTCGCGATCCTGATTGGTTACGCAGTAATGGCTTTCAATTTTCCGATCGCCTATATCTGGGCAACCTACGAAGACCTGATCGGCGAGTGGAGCCAGACATATTTTTTCCTGGCCGCGAGTTTAGTCGCCGGCAGCGTTGCTCTTCAGAATTCTCGTTATCGCTGGTTTTTCGTGTTGTTCGCACTTGCAGGCCTTTACGTCGTACTTGAGGAGATTTCCTGGGGTCAGCGCATATTTGGTTTTTCGACTCCTGATTTTCTTAAAGAACATAACCTGCAGGGCGAGGCGAACCTGCACAATCTGTTTACTGGTCCCTACTCGACAATCCTCAAGGACGCGCTAAGCATCGCGGTAGCGATTGGTCTTATCACGTACGGCCTTATTTTTCCGCTGGCTCTATCGTTGCGATGCCGCGCAGCACGGTTCCTTGATTCAAAAGGCGTTGCAGCGCCACCGCTCATCTTGTGGCCATTGTTTTCCACCGCTGCTTTCTTTGAGCTGAAGCCTCTCAGTTTCAACGAGGCAGAGATTGCGGAACTGCTAGTCGCTCTGGCCGTGGCGGCCACTGCGCTACATTACAATTTTTCGATTAGGAGAGAAATTAGCCCGATTCGTGACGCTACCTGGATCCGGAACGACTCGTTAGTCTTTGGTCGCTGGCTTATCTGCATGATTGTAACGATAGCCGTTCTGTCCGGGATTACTACGGTGAGATTCTATTCATCCCCGATAAATAAGGCGAAAGTCGATGGTCGCATAGAGCGGGGTATGGAGAAATTCGCCGGACGGTACGTTCGTCATGATCGATGCGATACTGCGAATGACCTGTACCTGAGATTGCTGGAGAGTCAACCTGACCGTGTTTCACTGCTTAGAAGGATTGCCAAATGTTACCAAGTGATGGGGCAGGTCGATCTATTTAATGACTATGTGCAGCTGGCCATTCAGATAGATTTACTCACTTTTGCCAGTGAACCGTGGCGAGCGTCAGTAAATCGTTCATTAGTCCGTAGTTATCGACTCGCCGGCGACCTGGAGACAGCCGATGAGCATCTGGAACGTGCCTTGACCATCGGATTCAAGCGTATAGATGAAAATCCACATAGCGCTAAGGCAGCGTATTCCCTCGGCCGGACACTGATGTTGGCTAATCGCACGGGCGAAGCACTGGAGCAACTCACCATCGCCCACGAATCCGATCGCTCATCGTCCAAATATCGAAAAGCATATTATGCCGCGAGACATAAACATACCCGACTATATCCGGTCGAATCTGTGGCAGAAATCGGACTCCAACATCACGAATAATAAAGGAAATATCAATAGCCTATGAAAGGTCGCAATTCCCAAGCTATTGACAATTTGCGATTATTGATCATCAACGTCATCAATTTGGATCATTTGCAGTTACTTTGATGTGTACCTGGTCGAGTGCATTCTGAACTATCGTCGCCTAAAGACGATATTGTGGTTTGATCCACAAGGACGTGTCGGTTTTGTTTTTTTCTCGCTCGAGGCAATGATGAGCTTTGCAGAGTACTCACCTCTGACCGAGTTAATCAGAGTCAACTCGGAGCCAGGCGTTAGTTCCGACGTGTGGATTCTCCGTTCCTTGATTTCGCCCTTGCGCAACAACCACTCTCGATAGGTACCGGCCAGCAGGCCGCATTCCACCGGTGGCGTAAAACGCTCACCGTCAATGCTCAGGACTACGTTGGCTATGCTGGTCTCCGTGATGAAGCCATCTTCATTCCACAAGAGCACATCATCGACATCGTCCGCTAGCTGAAGCCCTTGTTCATACGCGTCCCGGCGAGTTGTTTTGTGATAGATAAACGGCGTATCGATGTCGATCGGTTCGCGAGCCAGAGCAATTCGCTGTTCCGGAAGCTCATGGACGGGAGTAACAGGCGTCTCCGTGCTCCGGACTTTTCCGTCGCGCTGCAGCAACAGTCGCACCCGATGTCGCTGCGCGGGCAAACGTTCTTCCAGATCCGTCAACGCCTCCTGGATCACTGCCCGGTCGAACGCGAAATCGAAGTAAGCCGCTGAAGCCTGCATCCGGTTCAAATGCTCATCCAGCAGGAAAAAGCCGCCCTCCGGTACCCAAAGTAGTGTCTCCAGCAGTTCAAAGCCCTGAGTAGAATTCGAAGTGGATAGAATTTTCGCCTTGGTCAGGCATTCTCGATATTCTTCGTCAGGACCCGAGTCCCAGACAATGCCGCCACCAACCCCGTACACGGCTTCGTTGGTCTTTTTGTCAATCAAAGCCGTTCGAATGGCAACACTGAACTGTGCCTGCCTGCCCGGCCCGATGAACCCGATAGCTCCTGTGTAGATTTCCCGTGGCGTTTCCTCCAGCTTCCGGATGATCTCCATGCTCGAGACCTTCGGTGCGCCCGTCACCGATGCGCTGGGGAATAGTGCCTTAAGGATCTCGGAGGCCGGCGCGTCGGTGCTGGCAGTAACCGTCGACGTCATCTGCCATACGGTCGGGTATTTCTCGAGCTCGAACAGCTTCGGTACATTAACGGTGCCGGGCTTTGCAATCCGACCAAGGTCGTTTCTCACCATGTCCGTGATCATTACGTTCTCCGCGCGGTTCTTCTGCGATTCACGAAGTTCCTGATGCAGTGCGAGATCTTCAGCGGAAGTCAATCCACGCGGGGCTGTACCCTTCATTGGTTTGCAGATCAGCTGTTCACCACTCAGCCGGAAAAACAACTCGGGCGACGCCGAGACGATCGCATGATCGTGACACTCTATATAGGCGGCGTATGGAGCGTCGGACGCTGTTTTCGAAAACAGCTCAAGAGGATTGGTGATGTTCGCTGCGCGCTGGCGCACCGTGTAGTTGATTTGATAAGTGTTGCCGAGCTCGATCTGGCGCTTGATTGCCGACAAATTGTCAACGTACTCGGCATGAGACGTGATCATTTGCCAGGGCGACGAGGGATTTGATGTTCCTTCAGGACCTGGCAGCGTGTCACGCTTGTCAAAGTCCGCGAAGAGCCCGAAGCAAACCAATGGCAGACATTGATCTTTGTTCGTCACGTAAGCCGGGTCGAAGCCCGCAGCCGCCTCATAAGTCAGATATCCGGCCGCATACAGGCTCTCCTTGTTTACGCGCCGCTCAACCTCGATCAATACGTCGAGCACGTCCGCAGCACACCATGCCAGCAGTACCTCTTTCGGATTGGTGAAGTCGAGCCACCCCGAATTGGCGGTATTACGAACGACGATTCTTTCAAGCATGGCTGGTTACTTTACGATCGACCTAGGGAACATCTGATTTATTCTGGGCGAAGTAGATTGTGATTCAAAATGTCCAGATTTAAGGCGCGGATCGCACGTAATAGCTGGCTATTGCGAAGATTCGCAACGCAGAAGCTGGATATTTTGGACACAAGATACGAGTTCATGAGTAGATCAGAGGTTCCCTAGTTCGACTGGATACGGCTAATCATGCCTACCGGCTCGCCTTCGCTGACTGGCGGCGTACCGATCACGTAGTTAACCACACCGGAGAATGGTGCTCGAATCTCCTGAATCTCATCACCGAAGAAGTCCACGAGAACGCCCAACTTGCCGCCCTTCGAAATAGTGTAGCCGTCCCTGACTGTGGCCCGAAAAATACCGTTTTGAGGACTTCGAATGACCTGGTAGTCGGTTAGCCAGGTAATACCTTCGTTGATCTTTTCCTCTCCCGGAATCATCTCCAGATGCCGCAGTACGTTCCAGATGCCGGCTTCCGCCATGTCGACCCAGTAATCGTCGTTCGATCCCATCTGTCCGGTCTCAGTCGTAATCGCGGGAATACCCCTTACCAGTGCGGTCTGATCTGTGTACAACGAATGTTCTATTGAAGGAAGCGGCGCTTCATAGATGACGATATGATCCAGGCCGAATGCCATTGCGAGGCTTTTTGCAGCAGCATCGAGTTCCGGCTCACCAGTCAGTGGCATATACACGTATGGCCGTAGTGACTCATTGCCGTCCCCGGCGTGCAGATCAATCAGATAATCGGCCCTTTCAATAATTTCCAGCGTAACAATATGAGCGATCCGTTGACTGAGCGAACCTTTTGGGTCGCCAGGATACATGCGATTCAGGTTCTTGCCGTCCACCGGGCTGTAGTAGATGGTGCGACCCAGAAATGACGGCAGGTTAGCGACGTGCACCATGATTATCGTTCCGTTGAGTTCGCCAGGATCGAGCGACTTGCGGAGTCGCTGCAAAGCCGTAATGCCCGGGTACTCATAACCATGCGTGCCGGCAATCAATGCCAGCGTAGGGCCGTTACCAATGCCGTGTGCGACGGTAATCGGAATCGTAGTTCCCTCGTCGATTCCTGGCGGAACGTTCAGGTACCCGGAGGCCTGTTGTCCCCGCTCTGCCTCAATTTCGCCGACTACGAACGAATCTGCGAATACAGGCTGTAGCGAAGCAAAAGGGATGAGAAGCAAGAGAATATTTTTGTTCATTGTTGATCCTTTGTTCGATCCGGATATCCGGCCTGCCGATACAACGATTCTATTTACGTTTGCGGTTGACTGCCCGTCCAATATCGCTCTACGATCTTGCCGAACAGCAGTTCTCATCTAATTCCGGAGCACTCTTGATGCGAAGGGACCCGTTTGGGCCCCCTTCGCTGGTTCACCGGACCGCCTGTTACAGAGTTATACTGCCGTTAACTGGCTTTCGGAATTCGGTGTTATGTGTAGCTGTATTTGGGACAATTCCTATGCCCGCTCGTTCTGAACAGCCGGCGGCTGACACCTATTCGCATGCGGTACCTGAATGGAAAGCGCTGCTCGATGCGGCCGTTGATGCCATTATAGTAATCGATAGCGAGGGTCGCGTTGAGACCTTCAACTCTGCGGCGGAGGTCATTTTCGGATTTAGCGCCCGGGAGATCCTCGGAAAAAATGTGTCGCTCCTGATGCCCGAGCCGTACAGAAGCGAACACGACGACTATATTCGTAGCTATCTTGAAACCGGTAATGCCACGATCATCGGAATCGGCCGGGAAGCTCAAGGCAGACGAAAGAGTGGTTCGGTTTTTCCGATCAATCTCTCCGTTGGCGAAATTCCAACGGGTGATCAGCCCAAATTTGTCGGTATAGTCCGGGACGCAACAGAGCAAAAGCGATCCGAGGCAGAAATGCATCAGACACGCGAAAGATTAGCCCAATTCGGGCGCCTGAGTACGCTGGGTGAAATGGCGGCAAGCCTGGCTCATGAGCTGAACCAGCCGCTGACTGCGATCGCAACATACACCCAGGCTTGTCAGCGCCTGATCGACTCCGGACAAAGTGATGATGACGAGATTCTGGCCACATTGAAGAAATGCAACTCGCAGGCCCAACGAGCCGGCGAGGTTATCCGACGGCTCAGGCGATTCGTCAAGAAAAGAGAAATCGGTCGTCGGGAGGTGAGCTGGAACGATATTATCCATGATATCGCAGCGCTCGCCGAAGTCGATGCTCGCGACAATGGTATTCCGTTGACGATTGACGTTGCCGAAGGGCTGCCAAGAATTATAGTTGACGCCGTGCAGATTCAGCAGGTCATTTTGAACCTGATTCGCAATGGTATTGATGCGATGATGGACATCGACGCACATGCCGAAGGGATCTCTGTTACGGTCAGCAATTCCGATAATAATGAGGTGAGAATTGCGGTTACAGACCATGGCAGCGGGATCACGAAGGAAGCCGAAAAAATGATTTTTCAACCATTTTTCACCACCAAGCCTTCCGGAATGGGCCTGGGTCTTGCAATATGCCGATCTATCATTGAGTCACACGGCGGCGTGCTGAGTTTTATGAAGAATCCATGGGGTGGCACAACCTTCTACTTTACGCTGCCCGTAATCTCGGAAACCAAGACATGACAGAGTACAGCCCAACGGTATTTCTTGTCGACGACGACGAAGCAGTACGTGATTCGCTAGGCCTCCTGATGAAGTCGGTAGCCCTGCCCAGCCGATCGTTTGCCTCGGCCGGCGAATTCTTATCCGAATATGATCCTGATTGCCCGGGCTGTCTCGTACTGGATATAAGAATGCCGGGTATGAGCGGTATGGAACTGCAGCAGAAGTTGATCGAGATGCGGGCGATATTGCCGATAATTTTTATTACCGGCCACGGCGACATTCCGATGGCCGTCGAAGCAATGCAGCGAGGGGCCGTCGACTTTATCCCGAAGCCGTTTCGGGATCATGAACTCCTCGATCGTATCAACAAGGCGCTCGAAGAAGACCAAAAGAACAGAGATACCTTACTCGAGCGAGAAGAGGTCGAAAAACGGATCGATAAATTGACACCACGAGAAAAGCAGGTCCTGGATCTCGTCGTTCAGGGCAAGGCCAACAAGGTCATAGCTGGCGACCTGGACGTTAGTCAACGCACCGTCGAAATACATCGTGCCCGCGTGATGGAAAAAATGCAGGTCAGGTCCCTGGCGCATCTCGTTCGAATGGTCATGCAGATACAGCAATAGTCCTGGCCATATATCCAATCGACCTGGGACAGGCGGTCTCTCCGCACCGCCCGTCAAATCAGGCAAAATGCCGTTTCCGACTAGGGGTTAACCGAAGGTACGGTACGTAAATCGTCGGATTTATGCCTTGTATTGTCTATAGGAGTATTTGACTCAATGTGGGCCAATGCGCCTGCCGGGATGAAATCAACAAATAGGTGCGGACACCAACCCAAATGTCTGATGTACTTGCGGCACTCCATCGCGACCACGCTAACATCACGAAATTACTTGAACTTCTTGAGTCCGAGATTCTGGCGATTGAGGTAGGGAAGACGCCAGCCTATGCCCTGCTACAAGACATCATGCGTTACCTGACTTGTTATCCCGATCGATTTCATCACCCCAAAGAAGAGTTGATTTTTGCACAACTCCTGAAGCGTGAACCTGGTGTCCGCGCCGAAGTCAAAGATCTGTCGGCAGAACATGTCTCTATCGTCGTGGCTGGACTGAATTTCGCTAATTTGCTTCGCCCATCGGGTGTCGATTCGGTCGAAGCGCGCGAGCAGCTTGGTGCTTCAGGCACTGCTTATATCCGTGCGCTGCGAGAGCATATATTGAAAGAAGAAGGAAAGCTGTTTGCTTTGGCCAAGATAATCTTCACGGAAGAGGAGTGGCAGAGTATCGATGAGGAAGCCGATTCAATCGAAGATCCTCTGTTCGGGCCACTGATCGCTGACGAATATCAGCGACTCTACCGGTTGATTGTCGATCAAACCGATTTGGAAGCCGCTACCGGAAGATGATCCGTAAATCCATTACGCAATGCGCTGGGTCTCAGGCTGCCTCGTGGCAATAACGGGACTGAATGATTTGAGCAAGAATAGAGACCGCGATCTCGGCAGGAGATCGTCCACCTAATGGCAGGCCGATGGGACCTGCAATGCGCCCCAGTGCATTATCGTCATAGCCTAAGTCGGCGAGGCGCTTGAGTCTGCTTGTGTGGTTTTTCCTGCTGCCGAGCGCTCCAATGTAGAATGCTTCGGAGTCCAGGGCGCTCCGCAGTGCGGGCTCGTCGATTTTGGGGTCGTGGCTAAGCGTAATGACCGCAGCGCGACGATTGAGGGATAATCCCGCCATAGCTTCTTGCGGCCACTCGTTGATCACGTCGACACCAGGAAAGCGCTGGGGAGCGGCAAAAGCAGCACGGGGGTCGATCAGCAACACATCATAGCCGGCGTTTCTTGCCATGGGAATAAGCTGCTGGGCGATGTGCACTGCGCCCACTATGATCAGCTGCGGTGGTGGTGACAGCGTCTGCACCAGGTAGCGTTCCGCCTCAATATCAACGGTCACGGAACCATCGCGACCCAGTGCGTCTCTACCACGTTGAAGAAGCTCCGCCGGAATATCATCCATATCGCCGCAAGTACCGTTTTCATCGATGAGAAACCGGCGCGAGCTGGTCAGGCTGCGTATCAGTACTGCGGGTTGATTATTAACATGCGCCGCAACCAGCAATCGGAGCAATTCGCGCTTCATTCGACGGGCTCCACCAGAATCTGAATCTGTCCGCCGCATGCGAGACCGACCTCCCAGGCCTCATCGTCGCTCACGCCGAACTCGAGCACTCGTTGCTCGCCGCTCTGCATAACCTCCCTTGCGGCATCGATTACAGCACCCTCGACACAACCGCCCGATACCGAACCCTCGAACAAGCCGTCGTCGGCAATCACGAGGTTGCTGCCGGCAGGCCGAGGCGACGACCCCCAAGTTTGAACCACAGTGGCCAGCGCGACAGCTTTTCCGGCTTCGCTCCACTGCAGCGCCAATTGCAGCACGTCCTGCGGATCGCGCTCTGTTACAGTCGGTTTGCGCATGTCCTTGATCTCTTGTCCGGTCATTTGGCTGTCACCAAGGCCTGAAATTGCAACAGTAGCTCGCAATTCTAAAAAAATGCAATACCGGACCATACCTGAGGGACTCAGATCGGTTATTTATCCAAGAAATTGCCGGACGGAGCCGATTTTTACTGACGCGATGGCGATTTCGTTGGCATATTCTGCACCGACAGAACTGAGGTGAATGATGCATGGTGGCGACCTAGTTGCGAAAGTGTTGCGGGGACACGGTGTGGGGCACTTATTTACGCTCTGCGGCGGGCATATCTCCCCGATATTGACTGGTGCAAAAGAGCACGGTGTCCGAATTGTCGATGTCCGCGACGAGGCTACGGCCGTGTTTGCCGCCGATTCCGTTGCTCGCCTGGGTGCCGTACCCGGTGTGGCTGCTGTGACAGCAGGTCCCGGCCTGACGAACACCGTAACAGCGATCAAGAATGCACAGCTGGCTCAGTCCCCGGTCGTGATCCTGGGAGGAGCTGCGCCGACCGTGTTAAGAGGACGAGGAGCTTTGCAGGATATTGATCAGATGGCGCTAATCGGGCCGCATGTCAAATACGCCAAAGCCGTCCGGCGTGTACGTGATCTCACACGAGTTCTGGAAAAAGCTTTCTTGTCTGCGCAAAGCGGCGTGCCTGGGCCTGTTTTCGTGGAATGCCCTGTCGATCTACTGTATGACGAGTCCGTGATACGCGGCTGGTACGAACGAGGCGCACCTTCCGGCTCATCACTTTCGGCAAGACTACTCAGGACCTATTTGAATTTTCATCTGAATCGACTGTTCGGGAATGAAAGCAGGATCAAACCATCAAGTCCGGTTGGCGCCTCGATCGGGCGGGCAAGTAAAAGTGAAATTGCCCGGGTTGCGAGCAAAATAACAGCGGCGGAGAAACCACTTTTGTTGGTTGGGAGCCAGGCCCTGTTGCGAGCCGGCGAAGTTGAAAGTCTGGCGCAAGCGGTCGAAAAACTCGGGCTACCCGTATACCTGTCAGGCATGGCGCGCGGCTTGCTTGGTAAGAATCATCCCCTTCACATGCGGCACAAACGGCGTCTGGCATTGAAGGACTCAGATTGTGTAATTCTTGCGGGCGTACCCTGCGATTTTCGTCTGGACTACGGCCGCCACATCTCCCGGCGCACCACTCTGATTGCAGCAAACAGGAGCAACCGGGATCTCAATTTGAATCGCCGACCGACGATCGGCGTGCTTGGCGATGCAGGTACCTTTCTTTGCGATCTTGCGGCCACGGCTGATACACCACGGTCGAATCGCCGTAAATGGTGTGACGAGCTTCGTGATCGGGACAAGGACCGCGAACAGGAGGTCTCGGCTGCAGCGGAGACGGACTCTGCGTTCATCAATCCTCTCAGGTTGTTGAAGGATATCGATGCGGTGCTGGACGACGATAGCATCATCGTTGCGGATGGCGGCGATTTCGTTGCCACAGCTTCTTATACGGTTCGTCCGCGTGGCCCGCTGTCATGGCTGGATCCCGGCGTCTTCGGCACACTCGGTGTTGGTGCCGGTTTTGCAATAGGTGCCAAACTCGCGCGTCCGCAAAGCGAAACCTGGATAATCTATGGCGACGGTGCGTTCGGCTACAGCCTGATTGAATTCGAGACTTTTGCACGCCTCGAAATTCCTGTTATCGCGGTCATCGGAAATGATGCTGGCTGGACGCAAATCGCTCGCGATCAAGTCAAGATACTGAATGATGATGTCGGCACCGTCCTCCAGCATACGAACTATCACCTCGCCGCCGAAGGCCTGGGTGCAAGAGGTTTCCTGCTCGATACGGCCGACAAGATAGAAGGTGTTCTCCATGAGGCGAAAAGGGTCGCGGCTGCCGGTCAGCCCGTACTTATCAACGCCCTCCTTGGGTCGTCCTCGTTCCGCGAGGGCTCGATGTCGATGTAAGTGCCTGTTATTTGGTGCCGTGTAGTGACATCTACGGATACTCAGCCGGCGGGCGTGGTGAAAAAATACAGGATCAGGGTTACTCGCAGGGGGTACGAAACAATGGCCACAAGCCAGGAAACACTAACACCAGCTTCACCCGATGCCGAAGAAAGGTTATTCACCAAGGCTGAGCCGCTGCCGCCTCCCGAGGCAACATACACGATATCAGCGCGCAGTAAGGCCCCGAATACGCCCGTATTTGCATTCCTGAGAAACAATTTCGGCAATGTACCGTTGCGTGAAATCGACAGCGTGTTCGGCTTCGTCGAACGCAGCACGCTCTACGGTGGGCGGGCATTTACGCAGCGTGAACTTTCTGGCCGGGATATTACTGAACTGAATAAAGCAGGTATCGGTGTTCGGTTGCCGCTGTCGAACCACTATGTCGAGCGTGACGAGTACGTGCAAAACGCATCGCTGCTGAAAAGATTTCATCGCAAATGTAATTCCGTCATCGTAACTAACGACGATCTTGCGAAATGGATCCGACTGGATTTTCCCCGCTATCGCATTGACGCCAGTGTAATCAAGAACATTAAGACGCATCGAAAAATCGATGCTGCGCTGGAATTGTACGACTCGATCGTGCTGCCGATGCGCCTGAACGAGGACTTCGATTTTCTGGAGAAGATTGAAGCAAAAGACCGGATCACCTTATTTGCCAACGCCGGCTGTGCACTGACCTGCCCGTCGAAGCTCTGTTATCTATCCATATCCAAGATCAACAAGTCCAGGGTCATTGATCGTAACAATGATGAATTTCAGTGCTCACAGATGCTCAAGGAGCGCAAGCTGGAGGGCATGGTGGATTTTCCACTGCAGCCGTATGTCGATCGCGGTTTTCACCGCTTCAAGCTGCTACGATCCCGTCCCACTGGAATGACCGGTTTTTAGGCGGCACGCAACTCAAGGTATGGACCGGGGCCCGGACGCGAGGCCTTTGTACATGACGACTTCGCCGGTGCCCGACGGTCCGATGCCGTTGATGGTCACGTAGGCGTCACCGGCCACACTAAAGGCAATCGATGTTGGGGACGAGAGCTCAGCAACAACTTGCTCGGACGCCGTACCCTCTTTAATTCGAACTATTGCGCCCGAATTCGGAACCGATCCGTGCTCGGTAAACTTCCCAATCGAGACAGCATAGAAGAAGCCGTCAGGTCCTCGACGGATATCAGTGAGCATGGTCAGCCCCGTAGCGTAGTCGCTCACGCTGCCATTGGAGTCAACTCGCACAACTTTGGCCGAACCGGCCGCGAACGGAAAACCCGGCAAAAACGAAACGTATGCGTTGCCCTCGTCGTCGAATGCGACCCCTGTTGGCACAGGGTCAGTTTCCATGGCACCACCTCGATTAGGGTGCGGTATCGGGCTGGGAACCCCGTCGAAAACCGCAACCAGTTCCATCTCGCCGGTGTGTGGATCTATTTTTATCAGAGAGTTGCCCGCGGCGTCGGTCATCCAAAGATCGCCGTCGGGACCAACCGTAAGCCCATAAGGATTTGATTCGAGGATTAGCCCATCAGGGTTCCGCGTACTCTCGAACGCCCAGGCGCTTACAAGCTGCACGGCACGCCCATCTTCGATCCTGACAACCGATGCCATCGAAGGGGCGGGATCTTTCGAGAATCCACCGACCGTAGCGTAAACCGTCCCATCGAGCATGGCCAAGCGGGCACCACCAGCGGCCTGTCCCGGCCCTGCGTACCACGATGGCAGGTTGACAACTTTAGTCCGCCTGCCATCGGGATCCAAATGGACAATTTGTGCGGACTCTCCGAAGTCGTAGTCAGTCATTTGTGCGGTAGTCGGGTCTCGGAGTATCACCTTGTCGTCGCCGCCGACCCCCATATCTATCACCCACACGTCACCATCGTCCGTCACCAGGACGCCCATCGGCCCATTTAATCCGCTGATCATCGTCGTGGCCGCTTCCTCTGCGGCAAGCACCTCGACCGTGAGCGTTTCTTCTGCAAGCGCTCCAAGCACGAGCACAAAGAGTAACGCCGAAATTTGCATGCTCTTCATTTTCGATTCCTCAGGAATAGGGGGTATGCGATTCATCGCTCCTGCATTAGCAGCATCACGAGGGCGTTGAGTTCCTCCTCGCTGATGTTGGTGTAAGCCGGCATTCGATATCTGGTGCGTTCGTATCCTGGAACGACATAGGCGAGCGGATCGACGATGCTCTCCAGGATATAATCTTCGGCCGTAGATGCAGACCCCGAGAAACTCGCATCCCGGATCCGCTGCGCGGCAATTGTGCACATCCCATTGTGCGTTGGACCGAACGTGCCAGCCGACCTAGCCGTATCGAGTACGTGGCAATAACCGCAGTATTGCTCCCGATAGACCGTGAGTCCGGCTGCCACGAGAGCAGCATCGGAAGCCGTGTTGCAGGGCCCGATATCGGTATCGCTCCGAACAGCCACAGAGTCATCTCCAGGCGGAATCCCAGGAACATCTATCTCCATTGACTTGACTGGCAAAGCTACGCCGATCAGGACCGCCGCAAAATTCACTCCGATCGCTATTCGATTAAGGGTTTTTGACATAGGCGTTGGGCCGCAAATAAAACCACCAGTTCAACACGAGGCATACGGCATAGAAAATGGCAAATCCGTAAAGTGCATATTCCGGTGTCGTCGCCTTGATTTGCTCGCCAAATACTTTGGGGATTATAAAGGCTCCGTAAGCGGCTACTGCCGAAGTCCAACCCAGCGCCGGTCCTGCCTGCTCTGCATCGAATACCATGGCGATGGTTCTGAATGTTGAGCCATTGCCTACGCCCGTGGCGGTAAACAGAACAATGAACAAGACAAAGAACGGCCAGAAATATTGTTCCGGAGTCGGTGACTTGTAGGCTGCGGCCATGAAATAGGCTACACCCAGAGCGGATGCGATCATCACAATGGATACGATCTGCGTCACCTTGGCGCCCCCGACTTTATCTGAAATCCAGCCTCCGACCGGGCGAATCAAGGCGCCGATAAACGGGCCCATCCAGGCAAACATCAGGGCACTGGGCCCATTAGGATTTACCGTATCATGCGTAAGCACGCCGTCCGGACCCGCGATGTGGCTAAAGCCGAAAATCACCTTGATGGATAAGGGAAAAGCCGCCGAGTAGCCGATGAACGAACCGAAAGTCATGGTGTAGATTACGGTCATCGCCCAGGTGTGTTTGTTTTCAAAAATTTTGTACTGGCGCTTCAGGTTTTGTTGCAACCCGCCTGTAGTGAGGTAACGCATTAACAAAACTGTTGTTGCAATAATCAGTGGCAAGACAATCCATTTACTCAAGAGCGCTATGCCTGTCGGCGCAGGCAGAAGCAGATACAGACCCGCTGCCGCGGTTACAAAGCCGATCGCCAACAGTCCGCTGATCTTCGCGAACGCGGTTATTGGCGAACCCGGATGCGGCGTGACTGTTTCGGTGACAATATTGTTCATGCCAAACCAGCCGGCAAAGGCAAGAGGAAGCAAAAATACAAGCCAGACAAATCCGGCATTATGAATATAAGTATCTGTTCCTGCAGCAATTTTTCCGATCAGAGTGCCGCTGGTATTCAGCAGTGTCATCGCTTCGCCGCCAAAAATTCCGATGGTCATCATTAGGGGCACGAGGATCTGCATCGTCGTGACACCGAAGTTTCCGAGACCGGCGTTGAGTCCGAGCGATGTCCCTTGCACGCGTTTCGGAAAAAAGTAACTGATGTTTGACATGGAGGAGGCAAAGTTGCCGCCACCAAAACCGGAAAGCAGAGCCAGGATTTGAAAGACCCACAGCGGCGTATTTATATTCTGCAGTGCAATGCCCGCGCCAAAGGCGGGAATCATTAACAACGCTGTGGTAAAGAAAATTGTGTTTCTTCCACCTGCGATGCGGATGAAGAAAGTACTGGGAATCCGTAAGGTAGCGCCGGTCAAACCGGCAATAGACATCAGCGTAAAAAGTTCCATTTGTGAAAATGGAAAACCCAGATTGAGCATTTGCACGGTAATGATGCCCCACATCAACCAGACGGCAAATCCACATAACAGGCTGGGGATGGAGATCCAGAGATTTCGTGTCGCTATTCTTTTTCCCGTAGACTCCCAGAATTCGTCGTCTTCAACTTCCCACTTCTTTAGATCACTCATCGTTTAACCTGCCTAGTTTAGTTTTCCTGCAGTCAATCCAGGACCTAGCTTAAATAGTCGGCATCTCTCTTATCCATGTTGAGAATATGCCCCGGAAACCATATTCTGAGAAAGAGCATAAGTTCATTCATATCTTCCTCTTTGGCTTCTGTGACCCTCTCTTGCCAACGCAAAAGTTCTTCGCGCAGACGAACGTGCGATTTCTTGTGTGTTTCAAGGTCCGGGCAATGATTTTCACCCATTAATTTTTCTTCATATGCGAAATGGCGGTTTGTGTAATCGATGAGCTTATGCAGAACCGGAGCAAACTGTTCATAAGTCCCACCTTCCTGAATCACTTCATCTATTTTGTTGATTAAGCCCAACATACGTGTGTGTTGGCGGTCGATCGCATCAATCCCGAGGCCGTACTCATCATTCCAGCTGACTAGCGGTTTCAGGAAATTGCCGGCGCCTGCATGCAGCAAGCTGGCAAACTTGGCTTCGAAACCAGCCGGCAGCCTGGACAATTTCATGACCGTCAGATGCATCCAGGACAGACAGATGATCGACAGGACCAACATGAACATCCAGGCGCTGGTCCACAAACCGGTCCACTCCAGCAGGTATCCGAAGATTATCGGGCAGAAAAAGCCACCGAGCCCCCCGAGCACGCCTACCATGCCGCCCACGACCCCGACCTGCTCGGGAAAGTAGTCGGGAATGTGTTTGTACACCGCCGCTTTGCCGATGCCCCACACGCTACCTAGCACAATGACGAGTCCCGCAAAAATCCATACATTGGCTTGGGAGTAAATCCGCGTGATGCCTTTGGCCAGCAGCTCACGTCTCTTGACCTCCTGGCCTACTTCCACCACCGCTTCCTGCCAGGTGTCCTTGGAGGGAAAGACCATGATGCTGTCGTCCAGATCTTCGAAATCTGTCTCGCTTTGCTTGATCTGGTAGACCTGATCATCGACCACGATGCGGCTATCCGTGACCTCGGTTACAACACCGGGGCGCTGGGCGAGTATCCCTTTGCCCGGCGAGTAGATCTCCATCTTGGGGATCATGAGCATGAAGCTGATGGCAACAGACAAGCCGAGCACCCAATACATGACTGTGCGAGCGCCCCATTTGTCGGACATCCAGCCGCCTGCGGCACGAATTACTCCGGACGGGAAACTGAACAGGGCCGCCAGCATGCCGGCCGTGACCAGCGGCAGATAGTAGACGTTGACAACGTAGGGTACCAACCACTGGGAAAAGGCGACAAAGCAACCGAAGACCAGAAAATAATAAGCACCAAAACGCCAAACGCGAGGATCTTTTAATGGCTGCAGCATGGCTGCCATGTTGTCTGCGTGTTTGGTGCGTTTCTTGTTCTCGGCGAACATAAAAAACAGAACGCCCATTACGACCAACAACGCAGCATAATAAACGGGCAGCTGACGCCAGCCCTCGATATCGGCGCCGTTATCAGTAAGCGTATTCAACAGTGTTGGCGCAAAAACCAAAGTCAGTGCTGCGCCCGCGTTTCCCGCCCCAAAGATGCCGAGGGCCGTTCCTTGACTCTTTTTCGGGTACCACACAGAAGTATAGGCAATGCCAATGGCAAAACTTACGCCGGACAGACCGAAACCAAAACTATAAAGGGCAAATTCCAGAAAGCTGTCCGCATGGGACAGCAGATACATCGGCACGGCGCATATGAAGAACAACGCCCCATAAACGGGCTTGCCACCAAACTTGTCCGTCAACATGCCCGCGGGAAGGCGAAAGATCGAACCCGTCAGGACGGGGATGCCCATCAACCAGCCGATTTCCACAGGACCCCAGTCGAATACCTGATTGGATGCCAGAAAAGTCACGAGCACACCATTCAGCATCCATATCGCGAAAAAAACGGTAAATGCCGTCGTGTTTATGAACAGGGCTTTATGTGATTTCGCGGTCGCTACTAATTGCACAGCAAAACCCCTCTAAAACTTAGGCCCATGCAACGGCATGGTTCACGATAGTTGTCTGACGGCTCCCTATTTTTTCAGCGCCACGAACTTTCTCATGGATATAAAGGGCCTGCTGATGTATCCGAATGGAAAGCTGAAAATATGTACCAGCTTGGTAAACGGGAGATAAGCGAAAAAAAGAAGTGCAAAGATAATGTGCAATTTATTGACGAGCGGAGCACCAGCTATCATCGAGACATCCGGCTGTAATCTGACGATGCTGCCCAGCCAGGGCCCCACCGAATACGATATTCCAAAGACCATTTCTACAGCAGATTGATAAAGCCCGAGACCACTGATAGAAATCAGGAACAGAAGGATGATGAAATCGTCCGGCGTGCTCATCGCCCTTACCCGTGCCAATATGACTCTACGCACAAACGCCCAGACGATTCCGTAGAAAAAAAGAATCCCGCCACCGAGCCCCGCCCACCTGAAAAACTCGACCCAGGAAGCGAGGTTGTAGGCGCCCCCTACAAGCCCTGCAATATGTACAAAAAACAGGATGAGTATGCCCCAGTGCAGGCATAAGGACGCGGGGCCAATGGAGGCACGGCCAAAGAATCCGGTGGACCGGGTTGTCCACAAATAATCCCCGCGGACGCTCAAGTCCCAATCGCCTCTGTAACGACCCATGATTCCGCTAAAGCCACGGTAAATGATGCCGCCGAAAAACAGCATGGCGGCAATGTAGGTCAATCCAATGAAAAAGAATTTATCCCACATAAGCCTGCACCTTTTGTACTCGTTGATTAAGCAATGGCTGTGATTCAGATTCCGAACAAATGACTTTCTCCATTGCGTCGAAAAGATCAAGATAGTTCGTTCCCAACGCTTCCAGCCTAGAACGCATCGGAGGAAAGTACGGTAATAGATATTCGTCAATGAGTTTTTGTCTTATGGGGTCGTCTTTGGATTCGACAGTCATGGCCAGGAAATCCACCATTAATGGCAGGTAATCCGGCATCTCTTGCCCATTCGGTACCTGCCCGAAATGTCGGTAAACGCCCATCAGATCAATCATGTATTCGTTTCGATCGGAAGTGCCGGCATTCGCACATGTCTTGGGTTCCTCATAGCTATGGCTGCCAAGATAAAGAGCACATTCAGGATCTAGTTCGAACAGATCAATATAATCCTCTTCGGCAATAGCGTTTTCGGCGAGAAACCTGGAAAGCAGCATTGCAGCTTCTTTATCAAATCCCCGCAACTTTTTGACCATTTTTTCGGCATCTTTCTGAAGTTTCTCATTGGTCTCATCTGTGACTGGCGGGCCGCACCACAACTCAGCGATGAGAGCATAGAAATCTGTCAATAGTTGCTCGTGGTTCATGCTACTCATAGTCCTTCGAGCGTTCGTGGTACGACTTGTGATAACTTTTTCTTCTTTTCATGGGCGACCAGGGATTCATCTGATCAAAACCGGCCAGGCCACGCTCGGTATAGGGGCTGATGTCAGCACCTTCGCGTTTTGTGGTGGGTACCACGAAGCGCTCATTGTAAAAAGCAAGGGACGTTGCCCGTACTATTCCATTTGCGTCTTCTTCGCTCAAACCCACCTGGTCGAGCACTGCCACATTGGGCTTGTTATCCACCCTGATGCTTCTTTGGTAGTGTCTCACCGCCAATTGACGCAAAAGTGACTTCTTCACAACCTCTTCATTGCCGGCACCAAACAGGCTGGCAAGATATTTGAGCGGTACACGGAACTTGTCCAATTCATCAAGACCGATAAGCGGGCCATTGGACGGCTTTTCCATATCAAAGACATCGGTATCCGACGGCGTGTTCGTTCCTGCGCTGGTGATGATGGGCGCCAAAGGTGGAATGTAAAAAAGGCTGGGCAGCGTTCTGAATTCGGCATGCAGAGGAAGTGCCAACTCCCATTTCTTGACCATGTTGTAGATGGGCGAGCGTTGCGCCGCGTCAATCCAGTCGTCGCTGATACCCTCTTTCTTGGCGGCTTCTATCACCTCTGGATCAAAGGGATCCTGGATGATGTCTCTTTGTGCCTCCACGAGATCCATATCATCTGCCAATGCCGCTTCTTCTACCCGATCCATGTCATAGAGAAGTATTCCAAACGAGCGGATTTTGCCGACGCAGGAATGAAAGCAAACAGGGGGCAGACCCGCTTCAATTCTTGGGTAGCAGAGAATACATTTTTCCGTTTTTCCACTGGCCCAGTTGTAATAGGGTTTCTTGTATGGGCAGGTAGAGATGCAATAACGCCAGTTGCGGCATCTGTCTTGATCGATAAGGACGATACCGTCCTCCTCCCTTTTATAGGCAGCACCGGATGGACAGCCGCCGACACAACCCGGGTTAAGGCAGTGATTACAAATTCTCGGAAGATAGAAATAGAAGACGTCTCTGAACTTGAGGGTCGCTTCCATTTCTTCTTTGCTCATGTTCTTGAAATTCGGGTCGTGTTTTCCGGTAACGTGGGCGCCACCGGCGTTATCTTCCCAATTCACGCCCCAGTTGATGGGCACATCTTCCTTCTCCGTGACCATGGATTTGGGTCTTCCAACCGGTTGTTGTTTACTTTGCTCGGAAGAATGCAGGTCATCGTAAGTGAACGAATAGACATCACCCTCGCCGTAGTAATCTTTCATCTCGGGCATGTGGGGATTGTGAAAGAGATTGGAGAGCATGTAGGGCTTGCCACCATAGCGAAGTTTCAGCTTGTCGCCCTTCTTCACCCATCCTCCCTTCCATACATCCTGCTTTTCCCACTGTTTCGGATAGCCGATACCCGGCTTGGTTTCCACGTTGTTCCACCACATGTACTCGGCGCCTTCCCTGTTGGTCCATACATTTTTGCAGGCGACCGTGCAGGTATTGCAGCCAATACACTTTTCCAGGTTGAAGGACATGCTTATCTGAGTTTTTACTTTCATGGTCTCTGCATTCATTCCGATGGAAGTTTGTGTAATTCACTTTCCTGATAAATAGGTCTCTTCGCGGCGCCAAGCGGCATCTTGCGGATGATGACACCGTGATCACGCTCAGACGGACTGGTTCCCCAATAATTGATGTAATACGAAAACTGGGCATATCCGCCGATCATCGTGTGTGGATTCATCAGGATTCTGGTCGTAGCGTTGTTGTTGCCGCCGCGCAGGTCTGATCGATTGTGTTTCTTGGCAAGCGGCGAAAAGGGAACGTTCACATGTCGTTCCACCTGGTGGTAGGTGATCGCCATATTTCTCGGTACCTGGTGGCTCACCACTGCCCGGACCACCTCAATACCGTTTTCACAAAACATTTCCACCCAGTCGTTGTCGATCACCTCGATCTCGGTTGCGTCGTCGGG
>Ga0255052_10000676_pt1 | contig 27126 bp, 21 predicted proteins | sample JV7_2_21_MG_FD_188632 | JGI IMG/M metagenome (GOLD analysis project Ga0255052, IMG submission 188632) | Seawater microbial communities from Jervis Inlet, British Columbia, Canada - JV7_2_21 | ecosystem: Environmental > Aquatic > Marine > Inlet | place: Canada: British Columbia | collected...
CCATTTGTTTCAAGCCGAGTGATACGCGGTTCTTGTCGCGGTCAAACTTGAGCACAACAACATCAATTTCCTGACCAATTTCAACCACCTCGGATGGGTGCTTGACGCGTTTCCAGGCCATATCCGTGATGTGCAGCAAACCGTCGATACCGCCGAGATCCAGGAAAGCACCATAATCCGTAAGGTTTTTAACGATACCACGTACGCGTTCGCCTTCCTTGAGAGTCCCAAGCAGTTTTTCTCGTTCCTCGCTGAATTCCTTTTCGACGACCGCACGTCGTGATACCACGACATTGTTACGCTTCTGATCGAGTTTAATAATTTTGAATTCGAGTTCTTTTTCTTCGAGATAAGCGGTATCACGAACCGGACGCACATCAACCAGTGAGCCTGGCAGAAAAGCACGGATTTCGCCGATATCAACTGTAAAGCCACCTTTAACCTTGCCAGTGAATCGACCGGTGACGATTTCGTCAGCCTCCTGGGCCTGCTCGAGTCGAGTCCAGGCACGTGCGCGTTTGGCTTTTTCACGAGACAGGCGTGACTCACCATAACCATCTTCAAAAGAATCCAGCGCTACTTCGACCGTATCGCCAATCTTGACGTCAAGTTCACCGCTTTCATCGTAAAATTGTTCTACCGGGATAACGCCCTCTGACTTGAGGCCTGCGTTGACGATAACAACATCGCGGTTGATATCGACGATTTCGCCGGTGATGATTTCACCCACACGCATATTCATTTGGATGATGCTTTGCTCAAACATTTCTGCAAAGTTTTCAGACATGGAAGAATCCTAAAAGAGTTTTTCGATAGCTAACCTGGATACAATCAGCTATCACGTTTAGTTAAAAAAACCCTGGAGACAGTGCGCCTGCAGGGACCTAATTTATACAAGCTTAGACGTTTTCTCTGATATGGCTCAGTACCAGTTCGGTAACCTGAGTCAGGTCGAGTAAACTCGAGTCCACGACTAATGCATCTTCTGCAGGCTTTAGCGGTGAGACGCTGCGACTCTGGTCGCGTTCGTCGCGCTCGGCTATGTCCGCACGAAGGTGCGCGATATTAGCGGATAATCCCATATTTATCAACTGCTTATATCGTCTATGGGCACGAATATCGATTCCTGCGTTCAAAAAGAACTTAAATCGGGCTTTCGGGAACACTACCGAGCCCATATCGCGTCCATCAGCGACCAGTCCCGGAGGCTTTAAAAACGAGCGCTGCAGGCTCAGCAAGCCTTCACGGACCGCAGCGTGGCGCGCAACCCTGGAGGCTGCATCACCAATCGCCTCCTGGCGTAACTCGGCCGATACATCTTGATCATCCAGGAATGGAACGGCTAACTCAGCACCCGATTCAAAACGGATATTGAAGTTATCAAGTATCGGCAGCACCTCGTTCTCCTGGTCCAGGTTGACCTCCTGCAGGATCGCCTTGAGTGCCAGCAAACGATATATCGCCCCGCTATCGAGTAGATGAAAATTCAGCTCGCGGGCTATATGGATCGCTAGCGAGCCTTTTCCCGATCCGCTGGGGCCGTCAATTGCGATTACATAAGCATCTTTATTGGTCATTGGCACTGATCCTGATTCCTGCTGTTTGAGCCAGTTCGACAAAGCCCGGAAATGAAGTATTCACGTTCGCGCAATCACCGATGTCGATTGCACCACTTGCGCGCAATGATGCGACGCTAAATGCCATCGCGATGCGATGATCGCCATGTGACCCGACCTTTCCACCAGCAAGATCACCACCTTGTATGATAATTCCGTCAGCTTTTGTTTGCGCATCGATCCCGAGCGCGACCAGACCGTCGGCCATCACCTGGATGCGATCGCTTTCCTTGACGCGCAATTCTTCCGCCCCGTTTAGCCTGGTAGTACCTTCAGCGCAGGCGGCTGCAATAAACAGCACCGGAAATTCATCGATTGCTAGCGGCACCAGGTGCAGGGGTATATCAATACCTTTCAACTTTGCGCTATTCACCCTGATATCGGCCACCGGCTCACCGCCGATGTCCCGCTGATTAAGGAGCTCAATATTAGCGCCCATTAATTTCAGAATATCGATTACGCCGGTACGGGTCGGATTGACGCCGACATGCTGAAGGGTAATTTCACTATCATCGGCTATGGACGCCGCAACCATGAAAAACGCAGCCGACGATATATCGGCTGGTACTTCCACGTCGCGGGCCGCTAGTAGTTGCGCCCCTCTTATTCGAATTTCTGATTGATGACTCGACAGCTCGCAGCCAAATCCACGCAGCATTCGTTCGCTGTGATCTCGTGTCGGAGCCGGTTCACGCACGATTGTTTCTCCGTTCGCATAGAGGCCGGCGAGTAGCAGGCATGATTTGACCTGCGCCGAGGCAACCGGCATATCGTAATCAATCGCATGCAACTCGTTATTGCCCCTGATTCGTAGTGGTGCACGACCCCCGGGCTCGCTTTCAATTAACGCACCCATCATCTGCAGTGGTTCGATTACCCGTTGCATCGGTCGGGATGAAAGCGAGTCGTCACCGATCAACCTTGCATCGAAGGCTTGCCCGGCAAGCAAACCCAGTAACAGGCGCATCGCGGTGCCTGAGTTTCCCATGTCAAGATCGGCGCCAGGTTTTTTGAGGCCATGCAAACCGGCACCGATTACCCTGACCTGGTCGCGGTTACGCTCGATTGAAACTCCCATTTGCTGAAATGCCTTAATCGTATTGAGACTATCTTCACCTTGCAGGAAACCTGATATCTGGCTGGTACCTTCCGCTATGGATGACAGGATGATTGAGCGATGAGATATCGACTTATCGCCGGGTACGCGAATAATTCCCCTGACACTACTCCCGGGTTTGCAAATGAATTGCGTCATCAACAGTTTCCGATTAATGAATCGCGTTCCGACTTGGCTTTGCCGAATAATTTTAACAATTCATCGGCATCACCAGCGCTAATCGCTGCTGCAACCCGATCGAGTTCCTGCTGGTATTGCTCAATCAGGCTCACCAGTGCATCGCCGTTCGCAATACAGACATCGCGCCACATCACCGGGTCACTCGATGCAATGCGAGTGAAATCGCGGAATCCCCCGGCGGCAAAACGAAAAATTTCGTCGTGGTCGTTTAAACCTGACAGGTAATGCACAAGGGCATAAGCGAGCATATGCGGCAAATGCGAAGTGGCCGCGAGCACCTTGTCATGATGTTCCACGCTCAGGTACTCGACAATTGCACCGCATTCATGCCACATGGCTTCTATTATCGAGGTTGCATCTTGATCGGTTTTCTTTAACGGTGTCAGAATAACGCGGCGGTTTTTATACAGGCTTGCAAAACCAGCTTCGACACCGCTCTGCTCGGTACCGGCAATCGGATGACCGGGCACAAAACGCGAAACCAGTTCGCCTAATTCGGCGGTTGCCGCGGCCACTACCGAACCTTTGGCACTGCCGACGTCGGTGATTACCGCGCTGTCACTAATCGCAGGTCTCAGTTCTGCAAATACCGGCTGCATCGCACCCAGCGGCACCGCAACGACGATAACATCGGCACCGTGCACGCAGTCTTTTATTGAAGATTCGAAACTATCAATAACGCCAAGTTCAACGCCCTTCTCCAGGTTTCCCTGGTTGCGGCCATATCCGATTACCTGCCCAACACCACCCGCCTGCTTCAAAGCCAGCGATAGCGAGCTGCCGATGAGCCCCACGCCAATTATCGCGAGTTTATCGATCATAAAATGTCTTCCAGTATTGCGAACATCTTTTCAAGCTGGGGTTTGCTGCCAACGCTAATCCGCAGAAAGTCCGGCATATTATAATTCGCAACCGGTCTCACGATAACGCCGCGTTGCAGTAATGTCTGGTAAATTTGCGCACTGCTATCGCCAAATCGCACGCTCAAAAAATTTCCTGCCGACGGGATATAGTCTATCCCTCGTTGACCAAACCAGCACTGCATTGATTGCAATCCCTGATGATTCGAGCGTCGGCTTTCATCAACAAATGCCACATCATCGAGTGCGCTCTGGGCAGCAGCCAATGCCAGGCAATTGCCATTGAACGGTTGCCTGACGCGATTGAATAGATCGCAAAGTTCGGGACTTGATACCGAGTAACCGATACGCAAGCCGGCAATACCATATATCTTGGAAAAGGTCCGTGTCACAATTAAATTTGGGTGCTGATCCAACCACTGCATCGAATCCGGATACTGCTCCATATCAACATACTCGAAATAGGCTTCATCGATGACGACCGCGATGTGATCGGGCACTTGTTCGATAAATGACTTGAGAGCATCGCTTTCCAGCCAGGTCCCGGTCGGATTATTCGGATTAGCGATGAAAATCAGGCGTGTTCTATCTCCGATTAAAGCGAGCATTGCATCCAGGTCGTGGCCATAAGGCTGCGCTGCATCTGGGCTGAAGGCCTCAGCCACTTTTGCCTGGGCGCCGCAAGCCTGGGTGACCATCGCATAAACCATGAAAGCGTATTGTGAATAGATGGCTTCCACCGTGCCATCGAGGAAACTGCGGGCTACCAGGTCCAGGACATCGTTGGAACCATTACCGATAGTGATCTGGTTTTCCGTAACTCCCAGTTTTTGTGCAAGCCTTTGTTTCAGATAAAAAGCGTTTGCATCTGGATACAGTTCTATATGCTCGCTTGCCCGGGCCAGTACCTCCTGCACCAGGGGTGAGCATCCCAGCGGGTTTTCGTTCGAGGCAAGCTTGATGGCGTTACTAATACCGAGTTCCCGTTCCAGCTCTTCGACAGGCTTACCCGGTGAATAAGGGTGCAATCGCTTGATTTGCACCAGCGCGGAATCAATAACAGACATTAGAGTGAAGCTTTTGGGTATGAACCTAATATTTTAAACAACGCGGCCTGCTGTTGCAGCTCATTTAACGCTTCGGTAACGTTTTTATCATCTTGATGACCATCAATATCGATAAAAAATACGTAAGCCCACTTGTGTCCCTGCGCTGGCCTGGACTCGATCTTGTTCATGCTGATGCCGTGATCAGCAAGCGGTTGCAATAATCCCAGCAGGGCGCCCGGTACATTCTTGGTTGAAATTAACAGTGAAGTCTTGTCATTACCGCTGGTGCCGACATCCTGACCACCGATAATCACGAAACGCGTGGTATTGTCAGACAGGTCTTCGATATTCTCGAAGCAAATCTTTAACCCGAATATCTCCACTGCCGGAAGGCCGCAGATAGCCGCAGCATCGCTTTCGACGCTTGCCAGTCGTGCCGCTTCCGCGTTACTGCTGACTGGAGTCCGTTCAATCCCTGGGAAATTCTGGTTAAGCCAGCGACGACACTGAGCAAAAGACTGCTGGTGGGAATAAATGTGCTTGATCTGCGATACATCCTGCGATTTGGAGGCCAGATGATGATGGACTCGAATTTCGACTTCACCACAAATCTTGAGCTTGGAATCCATGAACATATCAAGCGTGTGACTGATCACTCCCTCGGTCGAATTTTCAACCGGAACCAGCCCATAGTTGGCATGCCCCGATTCAATCGAATTAAATACATCCGGAATGCTGCTCATGGGTACGGTCGAAACGGAATGCCCGAAGTGTTTGAGTGCGGCACTCTGGGTGAAAGTACCCTCGGGTCCTAGGTAGGCAATTTTCAAGGGCTGTTCCAGGGCCAGGCAGGCTGACATGACTTCCCGAATCAGGCGGCCGACTTCATCGTCGCTGAGTGGTCCCTGGTTTAACGACTTGAGTCGGTTAATGACCTGAGCTTCGCGGTCGGGACGAAAAAAATCAACGCTCTCGTCTAGCGCCTCGCTCAGAGTCCGTTTGACGGCAGCGACATCGACCGCACAGCTAGCTCGCTGATTGAATAGTTCGAGTAGTTGCTCATCGATTGTATCGATACGTTTGCGAAGTTTTTCCAATGCATCATCATTCATGGATGCATTTTAACCAACACTGTCTGGGGTGTCATCGACGCTGGCCGCAACGGGTTCAATCTGTACCAGTTGTTCTTCCTTACCAAGACGAATCAATGTGACTCCCTGGGTGTTACGGCCTAATACCGATATATCCTCTATCGGGGTGCGCACCAGGGTACCGCTGTTACTGATGAGCATGACTTCCTCGTCACCATCGGTTTTTATCGCACCGACGACCCGCCCGTTCCGAGGCGTGGTCTGGATAGATATAACTCCCTGACCACCCCTGCCCTGAACCGAGAAGTCCTCGACCCGGGTACGCTTGCCATAGCCGTTCTCCGTAGCAAAAAGAATCTGCCCATCGTTGGAATCGACTGCGATCAGAGATATAACTTCATCCCCGGGTTTAATCTTGATACCCCTTACACCGGCCGCGGTTCTGCCCATGGCGCGCACGTCATTTTCGTCGATCCGAATACCTTTCCCGCCACTGGTAAATAACATCAGGTCGGACCCGCCATCGGTTAACTGAACGCCAATCAGGCTGTCTTCATCACGCAGATCAAGGGCGATTATGCCGTTAGCACGCGGGCGTGAAAAGTTGGATAGTGAAGTTCGTTTGACTTTGCCGCTCGCGGTGGCGAAGAAAATAAACCGATCTTCAGGGTATTCCCGCACCGGCAGGATTGCAGTAATGCGTTCGTTCTCTTCAAGTGGCAGCAAATTCACCATGGGTCGCCCACGTGCAGTGCGGCTACCGATCGGTAACTGGTAGACTTTTTGCCAGTAAACTTTGCCGCGCGTGGAAAAACACAATAACGTATCGTGAGTCGAGGCCGAGAACATCTGTTCGACGAAGTCCTCGTCTTTGACCTTGGTAGCGGCCTTGCCTCTGCCACCGCGACGCTGCGCCGAGTAAGACTCCAACGGTTGCGCCTTGGCATAACCGAGATGTGAAATGGTCACCACTACATCTTCTTCGCTGATCAAATCTTCAACCGTCAGGTCGGAATGATCGATAATGATGTCGGTACGCCGGGGATCTGAAAATTCTTCCTTGATCTCTTCAAGTTCGCGCCGGATTTCCTGCTTGAGTCGCTCATCACGATTTAATATATCCAGTAAATCTTCAATTTTTTCGAGGATTTCTCGATATTCGGCAATAATCTTGTCCTGTTCCAGGCCGGTCAACTTGTGCAAACGCAAGTCCAGAATCGCCTGTGCCTGTTTCTCTGTAAGGTGATATTTTTCACCTATTAAGCCGTAGTTGTCACCGACACCTTCCGGCTTGGAGGATTCTGCGCCGGTGCGTTGCAGCATTTCCATCACCACGCCGGGTATCCAGGGTTTTTCGAGTAGGCCAGCCTTGGCAACTGCCGGACTCGAAGAGCCCTTGATCATCGCGATGATTTCATCGATGTTGGACAGTGCAACCGCTAAACCTTCAAGAATATGCGCGCGATCACGTGCCTTGCCCAGGTCAAATACCGTGCGTCGGGTAACGACTTCGCGGCGATGCACCAGGAAGGCTTCGAGAATTTGTTTTAAATTCAGGAGCCGCGGTTGGCCATTGACCAGCGCAACCATGTTGATGCCGAAAACATTTTGCATCTGGGTTTGCTTATACAGGTTGTTCAAAACCACGTCGGCAAGCTCCCCACGACGCAGTTCGATTACCATGCGCATGCCATCCTTGTCGGATTCGTCGCGCAGACCGGTAATACCCTCGAGACGCTTTTCCTTGACCAGTTCGGCAATTTTTTCCAGCAAGCGTGCCTTGTTTACCTGGTAGGGTAATTCAGTAACGATAATGCTTTGCCGCCCCGACTTGTTCTCTTCGTAGTGGGACTTGGCACGCAGGTAAATCTTGCCTTTTCCGCCTCGATAAGCTTCACGAATTCCCCGGGCGCCGTTGATGTGCCCTGCGGTTGGGAAATCGGGACCCGGGATAAATTCCATCAAACGCTCGATATCGGCTTCCGGCTCGTCGATCAGAAGGATGCAGGCGTTGACGACCTCGGCCAGGTTGTGCGGTGGAATATTGGTTGCCATGCCAACCGCTATTCCGGACGAGCCATTGATCAGCAGGTTCGGGACACGGGTTGGCAACACCACGGGTTCGTGTTCCGATTCATCGTAGTTGGGCAGATAGTCGACCGTTTCCTTGTCGAGATCGGCCAGCAGCTGGTGCGCAATTTTAGACATCCGCACTTCGGTATAACGCATCGCTGCGGGAGAATCTCCGTCGACCGAGCCAAAGTTACCCTGCCCGTCAACCAGCATGTGGCGCATGGCGAAGGGTTGCGCCATTCTTACTATGGTGTCATAGACCGCAGTATCACCGTGAGGGTGATACTTACCGATGACATCACCTACTACCCTGGCGGATTTTTTGTACGGTTTGTTGTAATCGTTGCCGAGTACACTCATCGCATATAAAACGCGACGATGAACCGGCTTGAGACCGTCGCGCACATCTGGCAAGGCACGTCCGACGATGACGCTCATCGCGTATTCGAGATACGATTGACGCATCTCGTCTTCCAGATTGACAGGAAAAATTTCCTTGGCAATATTAGCCATAAAAATTGTTACTCAGTGCTTAAAAATGTCGTAGGAATGATTTATTTCGAATCTGCGCGATTTTATCACAAACCCAAGGGTTAACACTACTTATAAGATCGCCTCGCCAGCGTTGAAATAAGCGGATTTGAGCGTTTTTGGAGTCCTGGCAGGTGAAACCTCGGCAAGTCGCGTTCGAATTCCCAATATTCGTTTTCAGTGCTTGTTAAATCTTGTAAGGTTCGGCTATGCAACATCGCTATCAAATCCTCCAGCCTGAATGGATTGTCACTGTGAACTCGAGCTTCGAGGTATTGCAGGATTACGCCGTCGTTATCGAAGACAATCGCATCCTGAGTCTGACCAGCATTGACGAGATTATCGATCTTCCTTTTTATCAACAGGCCGAACTGGTCAGGTTACCAGACTGTGCACTGCTGCCCGGCCTGGTGAATAGCCACACCCATGCGTCGATGAGCCTGTTTCGCGGTATGGCCGACGATTTACCCCTGATGGAATGGTTAACCGAACATATCTGGCCAGCCGAGGCGCGCTGGGTAGACTCCCAGTTCGCTGCCGATGGATTCAAACTGGCGGCAGCCGAAATGATTCGCTCCGGTACCACTTGCCTGAACGATATGTTTTATTTTCCCGATGAAATTGCTCGCTGCGCCCAGCAAATTGGAATGCGGAGCGTGGTTGGTTTAATCGTGCTCGACTTCCCCAGTCCGTGGGCAAAGACTGCCGATGAATATCTGCACAAAGCGCTCGCGGTGCACGATGAAATTCGGGAATTTTCACTGGTTAGCAGTGCGCTGGCGCCGCACGCACCCTATACCGTATCAGACGAACCGTTGCGGCAAATTGCGATGTATAGCAACGAACTCGATGTTCCGGTACATATGCACCTGCACGAAACCGCTGCAGAAGTGGCAGAAGCACAGCAAAATAATGGTCAGCGCCCCCTGGAAAGGCTGGATCAACTCAACCTTTTGAACTCAAACCTGATTGCAGTTCATATGACGGAACTGGACGAATTCGAGATTGAACGAATCGCCGAAGCCGGGGTAAATGTTGTGCACTGTCCCGAATCAAACCTCAAGCTGGGCAGTGGAATCTGCCCGGTTGCAAGCTTACTGGAAAAGGGTGTCAACCTGTGCCTGGGTACAGATGGTGCAGCCAGCAACAACGATCTCGATCTGCTGGGTGAAATGCGTACGGCCGCGATACTGGCCAAGGGCAGTAGTGGCAATGCCAGTGCCTGTAATGCGCGGCAGGCTATCGAAATGGCCACGATTAATGGCGCCAGAGCTTTGGGTATGGCGGATCGAATCGGTAGTATCGAGGTGGGTAAATGCGCTGATTTGATTGCCATCAATCTGGCTAGCCTGAATACCCAACCACTCTACGAACCGGTAACGCAGATCGTATACGCTGCAGCCAGTCGCCAGGTTTCACACGTCTGGATCGACGGTGTCGCCCAGCTCAGGGATTTTGAGTTGTGCAACCTGGACAGTGACGAAATTATTGCCAGGGCTTCATCCTGGGCCCGGAAAATCAGGAGCTAGTTATGTCAGTAGAGACAAATGTGGACCCGCTTGAAATCGATAAGTTTCAATCGATTGCGAGCCGCTGGTGGGATCGAGAAAGCGAGTTCAAACCCCTGCACGAAATAAACCCTCACAGGGTATCCTATATTGAGCAACAGGCGTCCGGGCTGGATGGCAAGAGAATACTCGACGTTGGTTGCGGTGGCGGTATCCTGGCCGAGGCACTGGCATTTAAAGGAGCCCGCGTAACCGGCATCGACATGGCCGAGTTATCACTTAAAGTTGCAGGGCTACACCTGCACGAGTCAGGACTCGATATCGATTATCAACTTTCGACGGTGGAAGCATTTGCCGAGCAACACGAAGCACAATTCGATATCGTGACCTGTCTTGAAATGCTTGAACATGTACCCGATCCCGCTTCGATCATCACGTCAGCAACGCGCTTGTTGAAACCCGATGGTGTACTTTTCCTGTCGACCATCAACCGTAATCCGAAGTCGTTTGCACTTGCAATACTGGGCGCCGAATATGTCCTCAGGCTATTACCCCGTGGGACTCATGAGTATAAGAAATTTATTAAACCATCAGAAATAGTGGCCCAACTGCGTCAGTTGGGATTGCACGCAAGCGACATTACCGGCATGAGTTACAACCCTGTCACGAGGCATTATGCGCTGGGTCGTGATATCGACGTCAATTATCTGCTGACCGCTCGCTTCGATGATTGAAGCTGTTTTATTCGACCTCGATGGAACCCTCATCGATACTGCACCTGACATGGGTGGTGCCCTGATAAACCTGATGCTCGAGGAGGGCCTGGAGCCGTTGCCAATCGATACAATCCGTCCGTACGTGTCACAGGGAGGCCTGGTATTAACCCGAATGGGGTTTGACGGTAAAGTTCCGGAAGCAGAGATCGAACCGCTTCGACAGCGATTTTTACAACACTACCGCGCGATCGTCGCCGACCAATCGAAACTGTTTGATGGCTACGAGTCAATACTGCGCGAACTCGAAGCACTTTCGATGCCATGGGGCATAGTGACCAATAAACCAGAGTGGCTAACCCACCCCCTGCTCGAACAGCTTGGTCTCGCGCAACGCGCCAGCGTCGTGATCGGCGGCGATACGCTCGAACATCGTAAACCCCACCCGTTACCGCTGCAGGTCGCAGCCGAACGTTTGCAGGTCGATTGCAGCAACTGTGTTTATGTCGGCGATGACGAGCGTGACATTGTCGCCGCCAGGGCAGCAGGGATGAAAAGCCTGGTCGCCACGTATGGATACATCGAAGATGGTACCAGTATCGACGCCTGGAATGCCGACGGTTTGATCGATCAACCCGATGACCTGTTGCGACATCCATTACTGGCAAATCGATGAAACCCATACCAGAAAGTTTTCGCGCCACAGACGATTTGCTCAGGGACAAGGTTATCCTGGTTACCGGTGCCACCGGCGGGTTTGGTAAAACCGTCTCGCTTGCGTTGGCCAGGCATGCCGCCACGGTGATTCTGGTCGCGAGAAATCTGCGGCTTGTCGAATCGCTCTACGATGAAATCGAACAGGCCGGTTACCCTACTCCTGCGATCTACCCGATGAATCTCGAGGGCGCCACCGAACACGACTACCTGGAGCTCGCAAACAACATCGAGTCCCAGTTAGGACGCCTGGACGGTATGATTCATTGCGCCGCGATTCTGGGTGCACCAACGGTGTTCGCACAAAGCGATGCCACCACCTGGTACCAGGTGCACCAGGTCAACCTGCATGCGCCCTACTTGTTAACACGCGCCTGCCTGCCACTTTTGAGTCGATCTGAGAATAGTTCGATATTGTTCATGACGGACGATAAGCCCGGTGCCTACTGGGATGCTTACCAGGTTAGCAAACAGGGGCTCGTGGCTATGGCCGGTTTATTGGCGCGCGAATATGAGGATAGTAACCTGCGCGTCAATTGCTTCAATCCGGGTAAGACCCGCACCGCTTTGCATATTCGCGCCTACCCTGCTGCCGATGTTAATGATCAGTTGCCGACCCCGGAGCATCACATCGATACCTTCCTGTACCTGATGAGCGATGAAGCCCACGAAAATGGTGAGCTCTTCGGTAAGCTCGGACAGACTTAATTCAAAATCTGTTAGCTTTAAGTTAAAGTTCAGGCAGTACTTTTCTTGAACCAGTTCAACCAGATACCACTAAGAAACCAGCTGTAAGCCCAGGTGCCGAAGAATACCAGCACGAAGGTAATCGCGATATCCGAGGCACTGCCATCGAGCGAGAAGCCCGGTACATATCCGAACAGAAACGGTGCCAGGTACAGAAACTTGGCCATCTTGAAAGCAACCCAAGCCGTCGCCCACATATTCGCCTTGGCGATGGTCGCGCCAGCGAAAGCCGCGATACAAACCGGCGGTGTGATGTTGGAGTCCTGTGACAACCAGTAAACAATCATGTGTGCCGCGATCAGGTTGACGCCGAGATGCGTCAATGCCGGTACCGCCACCACCGCTGTGATCAGGTAGGCCGCGGTGACAGGCACGCCCATGCCGAGGATTAACGAGGCCAGCGCAATGAAAAGTATGGTGAGGTAGAGCCGGCCAGCAGCCAGTTCGATGACGATATCAGCAAACGTCAGAATCAGTCCGCTGTAGGTCAGAACACCGATGATGATACCGATTACACCGACAGTCGCACCGATCTTCAGGCTGGCCTCGGCACCAGCACGCGAGGCGCTGACAAAGCCCCTGACGTCGATACGGGTTTCTTTTCGAAACCAGCTGACCGCAATACAGGTAACGATTCCGATAATGGCTGAAAAACCAGGTGAATATCCCATCAGCATCAAGATGGTGATCGCCACCAGCGGCAATACGTAGTACCAGTTCTTCTTGAAAATTTCGGACGCGCTTTTCTCGCTTCTTTCACCCACGATATTGTTTTTCTTGGCGTAGTAATGAACCATCATGAAGACGCTGAAGAAATACATCAGCGCCGGAAATATCGCGATCAGCATGATTTGTGAATAGGGCAACCCTGTCATCTCCGCCATGATAAAACCACCGGCACCCATTATCGGTGGAAGGAACATGCCCCCGATCGACGCAGCCGGTTCGATACCGCCTGCCACATGGGGCTTGAAGCCTGCCTTTTTCATCATCGGAATGGTAAAGGCCCCGGTGGATACCGTGTTGGCGATGGCGCTACCCGAGATGGAACCGAACAGGCCGCTGGCGATAACCGAAACCTTGCCAGGACCGCCAACCATGTGCCCTACCGCGGCCAACGGATAATCAATGAAGAAGCGATGCGCACCGCATTTTTCCAGAAATGCGCCAAAAAACACGAACAGAATGATGTAAGTTGCAAGTACGTTGGCCATGATCCCGAAAACACCGTCGCTTTTGTAGAAGATACTGGTGCATAAATCGGGGAAGGTATCTCCCGCGTGCGAAATCAATTCAGGGGCATATTCTCCGAATACCCCGTAAAGCAGCATGATGGTACCGATAATGACGAAGGCACTGCCGACCACTCGACGCGCCACTTCGACACCAACCAGGACGCCTGCCATCGCGATCCATTTATCCAGCTCGGTTTCTGCACCTGCACGGTAGTTAATGACTTCAAAATTGAAAATCCAGTAACCCAGGGTAATGATGGAAACCAGAATCAGCAGGTAATCCCAGGCGCGGCCAATGTTGCCCTTCGAACGATAGACAAAAAATACCAGGAAATAGGTAGCGATGACGTAGATGCCGCGATGAAACTGGGTGGCGGCCGGTGAGATAACTGCCGAGTAGGAATAAAACAATACCAGGCCTAGGGCCGTAATATCGAACACGACCTGTTCGAACTTGTTCATTTGATCCACTTGCATGATCTCTCCCCCGGAATATTGTTTTTATCGGTGCCAATCAGCCTGGCATTTGTATTTAATAACTCCCTGTAATCAGGGGCAGCTTGATGCCACCCCTGTGTTGCTTAAAATAACCTACATCATGCCTTTTTCTTTCCAGAACTTGACAGCGCCGGGGTGCCACGGTGTGACAACACCCTGGGCGCCGGTATCCAGGCTCATGAGTTTAAAGGTCTTTTTCTGCTCTTTCATGTGAGCCAGGCCTTCATCGGTGTAAATCATCGACAGCATATTGTAGACCGTGTCGTCCGTAACCTTCGAGTTAGCTACCCACAACGCGGAATCCTGAAAAGAGTTGCTTTCGTACCCGACGCCACGATAGGTATCCGCTGGCACTGTGATCCTGGAAAAATAAGGGTACTGGTCGTAAAAGCCACTACTCTCAGCATCTTTACCGAGATCGATGAGCTCTATATCGTTGGTCTGGGCTGCCATGATCACGGCACCACTCGGAAAAGCGGTAAATAGCCAGAAAGCGTCCAGTTGCTTGTTACCAAAAGCCTGGGCCGCATCGTTATAGCCCATCGCATTACGCTCTATCTTGTCCCAGACACCCATGTGGGTGAAAAACAGTTCGCAATTGGCAAAAGCGCCGGAACCGGCATTGCCAACCCCGACTTTCTTGCCGACAAGGTCCTTGACACTCTTGATGCCAGAATCTTTGCGTACAACCAGTTGACCCGGGGCGCCGTAAAGCCAGGCTACCGCCATCACGTCCTCGTACTTGTTGGGATCATTTTTCATCTGACCATTTCTACCCAGGAAAACATGACCCGAATAGACCACGCCCATTTGAGCCTTGCCGGAATTCACCTTGCGCAGGTTTTCTACCGAACCGGCTGAAGACTGGGCCCTGACCTTGAAATCCTCGGATGCCTTCATCGGCTTAAAGACCTGCATCGCATTGGCAACCACCTGGAAGGTACCGCCGGCCGGACCGCCACTAAAAACGACTCTTTCTTTCGCCAGCACTGTTCCCGGCAATACAAGACCTGTAGTTGCAAGTGCGAAGACACACGCAGACACAATTGATTGAAATTTCATAGCTACCTCTGGTTGTTATTGTTCAGCAACCAACTTTAAAGGTACATTTGTGTGACTTACTTGATCTAGGTCAAGGAGGCAGTGCGTGCAGTAGATTTGTATGGTTCGATTTTCAGAAAGATATCCGCACGGAAGAACACGGAATTACTGGTATTCGAAGTAAAATTCCGTCTGATCGAGACAACGTTGCAGCGCCAGCAAACATTGCTCATCCGGCTTTAATGACCAACCACCGTTGGTACGCAGCTGGTACTCGTAGTCTTCGCAACGCATGTGAAATACCACCGGCATCGCATCCCTAGATTTGTATTTATCGAGAACGCCAATAATGGTGTCAATTTCATGCTCGCCGTGTCCATTCAATTTAATATGCAGTGCGCGTGCATTTTCGGCACGGTAGTCATCGAGTAACTGGACTTTCGCGGCACGCAGCTTGATACCGTTATTGAAGTCATCGTAAGCGATGCCGCCATCGACTACCCATACCCGGTCTTTTTGTACGATCGGTTCGATTTCTGCCAGCATATCGGGAACCACGCGCACATCGACTCGTCCGCTGCGATCATCAAGCGTAACGAAGGCCTCGCGCCCCCTGAAACTGTTACGCATGCGAATATCGACCACCAGTCCGCAAACCCTGGCATCCTGCTCTTTTTGCCGAAACCTTTCGCCGTTACCACCGTTGTCGAGTCGCTCCAGCCATTGCCCCAGCCGGGTCGGGGCAAACTGCCTGATTTCAGATTCAACCATTTCCAACGGATGTCCGGTTAGAAACAGCCCCAGGGCCTCTTTTTCAAGCACCAGGCGCTGCTTTTCGTCCCAGGCCTCGCAAGCGGGTAAGTCGGGTTCTTCTTTACCTACCGGTGCTATGCTGTCGAACATGTCGCTGATGCCGGCATTAAGATTATTTTGCTGTTGTTCAGCCGCCTGTAATGCGTAGGGCAGATGTGCCATCAAGGCTGCCCGGTTTTCACTAAAACAATCCATGGCACCACCCTTTATCAGTGCTTCTAAAAGCTTACGACTGGACCCGGCAGAACCGACCCGTTTACAGAAATCATCCAGCGACCGGTATTCCTGTTCGCTGCGCGCATCGATAATACTTTCAATCGCGGCTCGCCCCACGCCCTTGATTGCGCCCAGGCCATAGTAAACAACACCATCGTTTCCCGCGGTAAACTGGTATACCGAGCGGTTAATATCGGGAGGATGAATATCAAGCTTCCTGTTGCGACAGTCATCAATCAGCGTGACGATTTTGTCAGTATTGTCCATGTCGGCGGACAGTACGGCTGCCATGAATTCTGCTGGGTAATGGGTTTTAAGCCACGCGGTCTGGTAGGAAACCAGGGCATAACCGGCCGAATGAGACTTGTTGAATCCGTAGCCGGCAAATTTTTCCATCAGGTCAAAAATATAGGTTGCGGTTGAGGCCTCGACCTGGTTTTCCCTTGCTCCATCGGTAAAGATAGCGCGTTGTTGCTGCATTTCTTCGGGCTTTTTCTTCCCCATCGCGCGGCGTAGCATATCGGCCCCGCCGAGGGTGTAACCGGCAAGCACCTGTGCAATTTGCATGACCTGTTCCTGGTAGAGAATGACGCCATAAGTGGGTTTTAAAATAGTCTCCAGCGCCGGGTGTGGATACTCGACCCGGGCACGACCGTTTTTACGATCGATAAAGTCATCGACCATACCGGACTGCAGAGGTCCCGGACGAAACAGTGCGACCAGGGCGATAATATCCTCGAAGCTGTCGGGTTGCAGGCGCCTGATCAAATCTTTCATGCCGCGCGATTCAAGTTGAAAGACTGCCGTGGTCTGGTATGACTGAAGCAATTTGAAGGTTTCCGGATCATCAAGCGGAATGCGCTCGATTTCGAGTTTATCCCCAGTATTCTTTGCGTTGATGGCGCGCACCGCCCAGTCAATTATCGTCAGCGTGCGCAAACCGAGAAAATCGAACTTGACCAGGCCCACGGCCTCGACGTCGTCCTTGTCGTATTGCGATACCAGGCCGGAACCACCCGGTTCGCAATACAGCGGGGTAAAGTCAGTCAGGTCGCTGGGTGAGATCACGACGCCACCGGCATGTTTGCCGACATTGCGGGTCAAACCTTCAAGCGAACGCGCCATGTCGATCAGCATGGTGACTTCTTCGTCCTGCTGATAAAGTTCGAGCAATGCTTCTTCCTGTTCCAGTGCCCGCTCGAGCGTTATACCGACTTCGAAGGGAACCAGCTTCGCAATACGATCGACGAAACCGTAAGGATGCGACATTACCCTGCCAACATCCCGTATAACCGCCTTCGCCGCCATGCTGCCATAGGTGATAATTTGCGATACCTGGTCCCGCCCGTAATGTTCGGCGACATATTCAATTACTTCGTCACGCCGGTCCATACAGAAGTCGATATCGAAGTCAGGCATTGAAACCCGTTCCGGGTTAAGGAAGCGCTCGAACAGTAAATCGTATGCCAGTGGATCGAGGTCGGTGATATTCAATGCATAGGCAACCAGTGAACCGGCACCCGACCCGCGACCCGGTCCGACGGGTATCGCATGATTTTTGGCCCACTCGATGAAATCCATGACGATCAGAAAGTACCCCGGGAAGCCCATTTCTATAATGACATCCAGCTCCGTCTTGAGTCGCTGGTCATAGGGTTCTCGATCGAGTTGCTCACCTTCTGGAAGCTGATCTTTAAGAAATTCGAGGCGTCTCTCCAGTCCCTGCTCGGAAACATGACGGAAATAACTATCCGTCGTATATTGCTCGGGAACCTGGTATTCAGGCAGAAATGCCTGGTCGAGTTCGAGCCGCAAATTACAGGCGTTGGCAATGGCCACGGTATTTTCTATGGCTTCGGGTATATCCGCGAACAGCTCGAGCATTTCATCCGCCGAGCGCAGGAATTGTTCGGGTGAATAAAGCCTGGGGCGGCGCTCGTCCTCGAGCGTAAAGCCGGTGCAGATACAAACCCTGACTTCGTGGGATTCGAAGTCCGCGGCATCGATAAAACGAACATCGTTGGTAGCCACAACGGGTACCTGCAACGCTCTTGACCAGTTTACCGCCTGGGTTATATAGGCTTCTTCATGCGCACGCCCGGTGCGTTGCAACTCCAGGAAATAACGGTCCTTGAACACTTCGATCCATTGCTGCAGGCAGGATTCCGCAAGTTCGGTATTCTGCATCCTGAGGGCTAATCCAACATCGCCCTCGAGGCCAGCCGACAAGGCCAGCAAACCATCATTTGCCGCACGCAACCAATCTATCTCGATGGTTGCACGATCGGCAGTTTGTCCTTCCAGGTAGGCACGCGAAACCAGCTTTTTCAGATTCAGATAACCCTGATCGTTCAGACACAACAAGACCAGTCGGCTCAAAGTTTCGTTACGATCCGGGTGACGTACCCAGACATCAGCACCGAATATGGGTTTCACTCCCATCGATGTCGCTGCCTTGTAATGTTTTACGACTGCAAACATGTTGTTCAGATCGGTAAGCGCGACGGCACCCATACCGCGTTCGCGCACCTGCTGCACCAGCGGCTTCAGCCTGACGGTACTATCCAGCAGCGAATATTCGCTGTGGAGGTGCAGGTGGACGAAGCGGTTACTCATTTACAGCAAGTCCCTGACCGGCCTGAAACTACGCCGATGTGCCGGCGATACACCGTGCTGTTTTAACAGTTCCCGATGCAGTTCGGTTGGATAGCCCTTGTGACGGGCAAACTGGTACTGGGGATACAATCGGTCAAGTTCCAGCATTTGCCGATCGCGGTACTGCTTGGCCAGAATCGATGCCGCCGAGATACAGGGCTCATACAAATCGCCTTTGACAATTGCCCGCATCTGGTAATTTTCAAGCCTGGGCAATCGATTTCCGTCAACCAGTACCAGCTCTGGCAATACATTTAACCCCAGTAGCGCACGCCGCATCGCCAGCAGGCTGGCCTGCAGTATGTTGATTTCGTCGACTTCATGGTGGCTGGCCTCGGCGATTGACCAGGCCATGGCATGCTGTTTTATCTCGCTTTCAAGCACATGGCGGCGTTGTGCCGACAGCTTCTTGGAATCGGTTAGCCCGGCAATCGGATGGTTTTCATGCAGTATGACTGCGGCTGCGACTACCGATCCAGCCAAAGGCCCGCGCCCGGCTTCATCCACGCCAGCGACAAGCTTCGCAATTGGGATTTCATCCATATATAATGCGCCGTTCGAATTTTACCTTTGACACTATGTCTAAATTACTCAAGGTTGCTGTTGTCGGTGTCGGACACCTCGGCAAATGGCATGCAGACAAGTACGCCGCAGCCTCCAATTGTGAACTGGTTGCAGTGGTGGATAACAATACTGCCAATGCCCGGGAAGTCGCGCAAAAACATGGTGTCGAGGTTTACTCCAATTATCGCGATATCATTCCGCTGGTCGATGCGATCAGCCTGGTGGTGCCAACCAGCCTGCATTATAAAATTGCCAGAGAGTTTCTGGAAGCAGGAATTCACTGTTTGATCGAAAAACCGATCACTGAATCGATCGCAGAAGCTGAAACACTGATCGAAATTGCTCGCAAACAGAAACTGGTTTTGCAGGTTGGGCACATCGAGCGTTTCAACAGCGTCATGATCGGGATCGAGGAACATCTCGAGAAACCCCAATTTCTCGAATCGACACGGTTGGCGCCATTCACATTGCGTGCAACCGATGTCAGCGTTATTCTCGATTTGATGATCCATGACATCGATATCATCCTCGACCTGATCGGAAGTCCAGTCAAGCAAATATCGGCCAGCGGAATATCGGTGCTGTCCGACACGATTGATATCGCCAACGCACGTATCGAATTCGAGAATCATTGTGTCGCCAACGTGACCGCGAGCCGCATCAGTCGCAAGCGCGAGCGTAAACTGCGCATCTTTCAGAAAGATGCATACCTGTCGGCCGATTTCCAGGACAAGATGCTGGCGATAAATCGTAAAGGAGAAACCGATAACGAGGCCGGCTTCAAGGATATTTCGCATAGCGAGCTTCGCTTCGAAGACAATGATGCACTAAACCTCGAAATTCTCGACTTTATTAATGCAATTACAACCGGCGGGCAACCGAAGGTTAGTGGCGAAGACGGTAAACGGGCACTTGAAACCGCCATCGCAATTACTTCACAAATAGCAGAATCATTATGAATATACCCATGGTTGACCTCAAAGGTCAGTACGAGAGCTTAAAGCATGAAATCGATAGCTCAATCCTGCAGGCGCTTTCCGAAACACGATTTATCCTCGGCCCCAATGTACAGTCTTTTGACCAGGAGGCGGCCGAGCACCTGGGTGCAAAGCATGCGATCAGTTGTGCCAATGGTACCGATGCCCTCCACCTGGCACTGCTTGCCGCCGGTATTCAACCGGGCGATGAAGTGATTACCACTGCCTTCACTTTCATCGCAACCGCGGAGGCAATTCGCTATGTCGGCGCGATCCCGGTTTTTGTCGATATCCAGCCACAAAGCTTCAATATCGATCCCGACAGAATCAGGGCTGCGGTGACCGATAAAACCAGGGCAATTCTACCAGTGCACTTGTTCGGACAGGCTGCCGATATGAATGAAATCCAGGCAATTGCGGACGAATTCGAATTACTAATCATCGAGGATTGCGCGCAATCATTCGGCGCTCGCTACCAGGGAAAGACTACCGGCACCCTCGGTTGTGTCGGGTCTTTCAGCTTCTTTCCCAGTAAAAATCTGGGTTGCTATGGTGATGGCGGCATGGTTACCACGAACGATGATGAACTCGCCGCCAGGGTAAGAATGCTGCGCAATCACGGCAGCAGCAAACAATACCATCATGATGTCATCGGTTTTAACAGTCGCCTGGATGAACTGCAGGCCGTTATTTTGCGGATCAAGTTGAAACATATTGACGACTACAACCGAAAGCGGCTGGAGGTGGCCAGAACTTACAATCAACTGCTGGCCGGCAGCCGTTTTACAACGCCCCATATTCCGGACGATCGTGATCACGTGTTTCATCAGTACACCCTGCTTTGCGACGAGCGCGACAAGCTGCGCGAGACGATACTGGTGCAGAATATCGCCTGCGCGGTCTATTACCCGATTCCGCTGCATCAACAGCAAGCCTTCCACGATACTGAACAGCCGGAATTGCCGGTGACCGAATCGACCGCGGAACGTTGTCTTTCGTTTCCGATATTTCCGGAAATGACCACGCAGCAGATTGAAACGGTTTGCGAGGCACTACTGGCCGCTAAATGAAGCAGGCGCATGTCATGATACTCGCCGGAGAAGCATCCGGTGATGCCCACGCAGCTGAGTTCGTCGAACAGTTGAAACTCGAACAGCCCGATCTGCAATTAAGCGGCATGGGCGGTAAGGCGATGAAAAATGCTGGTGTCGACGTGTTTTTCGATTCTTCGATTATTGCCGTGGTCGGGCTGGTCGAAGTGCTGCGGCATTGGAGTGATATCAAGCGCGCAATGGGGATCGTCAAGCAACGGCTTGATCAAGCCCGCCCTGACTTATTGATATTGGTCGATTACCCTGAGTTCAATCTCAAGATGGCCCGTCACGCCCGTGAGCTCGGAATCAAGGTCCTGTTTTATATCAGCCCCCAGGTCTGGGCGTGGCGACCGAAGCGTATTCACAAAATAGGCAGTCTCATCGATCATATGGCGGTGATCTTCAAATTCGAAAAGCAATACTATGAGAAAGCTGGCATCCCGGTCAGTTTTGTCGGACATCCACTCGTCGACAAGGTAAAAGCCGGTATCGATGCCCAAAAAATCCGCGCGGACCTGGGAATCTCAACACATGAAAAGGTCGTCGGATTATTTCCCGGTAGTCGTCACAGCGAGATTTCTCGACTACTACCGGTGATGTTCGCTACCGCACGGCGGATGCAGGCACGCGAACCGAAACTTAAGTTCTTGTTACCCGTTGCTTCGAGCCTGGATTTTGATGAGTTATCAGAGCGCTCCAAAAACAGCGGACTCGATATCATCGTCACCCAGGATGAAATATATGAAGTGATCTCCTGCTGTGATGCGATAGCTACCTGCTCGGGAACGGTGACACTGGAAATAGCGCTGCTCAATATACCCATGTGCATTCTCTACAAGATGTCATGGCTTTCATACCTGATCATGAGCCGTTTGATTACGATTCCTTACATTGGTCTGGCTAATATTGTTGCTGGCAAAGCTGTCGTAAAAGAATTTCTTCAGCAAGACGCAAATCCGGACGCGGTGAGTCGCGAACTGTTTGAATTACTCGAGAATCAGACTTATCGCGACCAGGTTAAACAAGGGCTCAAGCAGGTTCGCGAAAATCTTGGCGCCGGAGATGGCGCGCGTACTATGGCGAAATTGGTATTATCGTTGCTGGATCAGCAGACTACCTAGCAACCTGTCGGAGAAGCAATGACTAGTAGAGAACATTCAGAAGGCATAACCATGAGTGGCGGAGGTCTCTATTCACTGGCGACCGTTGGCGCAAAACACGTCATCGATGCGGCCACGCCAATGGTTATAGACGCAATCAATAGCCTGTCGCAGGAATCGATGACTTCAGGCTTCACTTTCTCCGACATGGGAACCGCGGATGCAGGCACTTCTCTATCGATGGTTGCCGCTGCGATAGACGCGGTTTCAGCGCGAGTACCGAATGCTCCTATTTCTATTGTCTACTCGGATCAACCGCGCAATGATTTCAACGCGCTGATAACCAATGTCTACGGCCTTGGCCCGTTCGAAACCTACCTTGATCGTCGCAACGATATCTTCCCGCTGGTTTCGGGTACCACTTTTTATAAACAGATTGTTCCATCCGGAACGCTGGATATCGGCTTCTCAGCAACCGCGATGCATTGGCTCAGCGCCAAGGTTTGCAATATCTCCAACCATGTCCAGGCCGTCGGCGCCGAAGGTAAAGAGCTCGAAGCATTTCGGGCCCAGGCCCATCGAGATTGGCGTCAGATCCTGTTGCACCGTGCGTGCGAACTCAAACCGGGCGGTAAACTGGTGCTGATAAACTTTGCACGCGATGAACAGGGCCGTTATCTCGGCAATACCGATGGCGTGAATATGTTCGATCAGTTCAACCGGATCTGGCAAAGCTTTCTCGAACAGGATCGGATCACGCGCGGGGAATATGAAAATATGACCCTGCCGCAGTACTACAATACGGTCGAGGAATTCAGCGCACCGCTGCAGGATCCCGATGAAGCCGTTTACCAGGCAGGTCTGCGCCTCGATCATATCGATACCCGCATTGTTAAATGTCCGTTCGCCGAATCATTCACGGAGCACGCCGACGCGGCTCGTTTTGCCGAGGAATACATCCCGACCATTCGCAGCTGGAACGAAAGCATATTTCTCAACGCTTTATCCGAGGATCGTCCGCTCGACGAGCGCCGGCAAATTATCGAGGACTATTACGGAACCTATCGCGACATCGTGCGAGATAATCCCGAAGGCCACGGCATGGACTACGTCCACGCCTACACCGTAATCTCAAAGACCTCTTAAATGTCGTCCCGCGACTTGATCGCGGGATCCAGGAATTACTAGGTTTCGACGGGGTAGCCTGCTTTTTCCCAGTCCGGCATGCCGCTATGGCTGATGCAAATGATGTGGTTCAGGCCCTGAAAGTTCAGGTTGGTGGTCGAGGTCTGGGCGCGACGACCGGAACGGCAGTAAAGATAAACCTGCTCGTATTGTTTTAATTCGTCGACATGCGCATTCTCGGTACCCATCGGAATATTTCGACTGCTCGGCACATGCCCGCGCGCAAATTCCTCCGGTGTACGGTTGTCCATAACCAGGATGTTTGCGGGAAGGTCCTGCCAGACCTGGTGCAAATCATTCATGTCAAAGTCCCGCAACAGGTAGCGATTTGGGTCGAAGTTGATGCCCACGCTCATGTTCGCCGGTACCGCTTCGTTGATTCTTTTCGGCATATCCAGGTTGAGGTTGTTCATTAAATCCATGAACTCCTGGCGCGAACGATTGCCGCCAAGTCTCGGGTTCCAGGCTTTTTCCTCGCCGATCGTCGACGAGGTTCGACCGTTATAATCGTGCGCCGGGTAGACGATGGTGTCGTCACTGAGGACGAATAATTTTTGCGTAATGCTGTCGTAAAGCGCACCCGGGTCACCGAACTGGAAATCAGTGCGTCCGCAACCCCGGATCAATAGCGTATCGCCACTAAACAGCATACCGTCACAGAAATAGCTGGTGCAGCCATTGGTATGGCCGGGCGTCGAGATCGCCATGATCTGGTAATGCCCCAGCGTTATGCTGGCGCCATCTTTGAACGGGATGTCGATTGCCTCAATCCCGGAGCTTTCCCCGTACACCAGCCTGGCACCGGTCATCTCGCGTATCTTGCCCGCCGAGGTAATATGGTCTGCATGCGCGTGCGTCTCGATCGCATACAACAATTCAACCCCGAGCTCATTGATAATTTGCATATCGCGATCGAAAGTTTCCAGCACTCCATCGATGATAGCGCCCTCGCGGGTATCGGAATCGATTAACAGGTAGGTATAGGTACAGCTTTCACGGTCGAACAACTGTTTGACGGTAAGATGCGGTGTGGTCATTTATGATTGGCTCCCGACTTGGCTTGCGTCAGTGTAATTTTTACAATTGACGATAGCAATCGGCAATGGCATGGTGAAAAGGTGCTAAATATAGTTCCTGTACATGAATGCCAATGACATAATAAGCCAGCTGAAACTGGAATCAGAAGCGATTGCTTTAGCAATTGCCGGTCTTGCGGTCGCATTAGTTTTAATCGTGAACCGTAAGCGTATACAGGCACACATCAGGGAGTGGCGACTTCAGCGCAGTCTGAACCAGATAGGCTGCGATCAAATTCGCAACCTGGTCTGTTCCGACGGGCTCGATGGCTACTTCAATGTCGACCGCCTGGTTTTGACCCAGGATTCAATCCTGTTGATCTCGTACAAACTCTACGGTGGTCACATTTACTGCGCCGAACGTATTTCAGAATGGACTCAGTTAGTAGGCCAGAAAAGCTTCATGTTTGAAAACCCGCTATTCGAACTGGAAAATCAGCTTACCGCACTGAAGTTGTTGATCGGCAACGCTCGCATAGAGGGATACCTGTTCTTCAATCACGGCGCAGTATTTCCCAAGGGGCATCCCGAAAGTGTGCTGCACCCCGGTAATATCCCTGAACGTTTTAGTGCCGCTAATTGCGAAACGATAGTCCCCGAGATCAAGCTCGCCTGGGAATTGCTTAAGGCGTACCAGATGAAGATTTCGCCCGCTGATCAGCTCGGTGTATAAACTTGAAATGTTAGTTTAGAAAGCCCAGAATGACAGCGTTGTAATGAGGGGGCCAGCATTCAAGGTTTCCGGCCAATATAAAAATTGTTTAATTAAAATCCAAAACGGAGAGACTCAAAAATGAAACGTCGTGATGTACTCAAAGGTGGCGTCGCCGCCGCACTCGCAACCGGAGCAACTGCTGTCTCGGCACCTGCTATCGCTGCTAACAAAATCGAAATTACCATGGTAGCGACCTGGGGTAGAGACTTCCCGGGCCTTGGGACCGGTGCGCAACGCTTCGCAAAACGTCTGACCGCCATGACCGACGGTCGCATAAAAGTTAATTATTTTGCCGCTGGCGAACGCGTTAAAGCATTTGACTCCTTCGACGAAGTCGCTTCCGGTAACGCGCAAATGTATCATGCTGCCGACTACTACTGGAAAGGTAAACACCCGGGCTGGGCTTATTTTACCGGCGTACCTTTCGGCATGACTTACACCGAAATCAATTCCTGGATTCAATTTGGAGGTGGTCAGGCGCTGTGGGATGAAATCGCTGCCGGCTATGATTTGAAGTGCCTGCCCTGCGGTAATACCGGGGTGCAAATGGGTGGCTGGTTCCGCAAGGAAATGCGTTCTGCTGCCGATTTCAAGGGCTTGAAAATGCGGATGCCAGGCCTCGGTGGCGATGTAATCGCCAAAATGGGGGCCTCACAGGTATCGCTATCAGGTGGTCAAATCTACGAAAACCTGATTTCCGGCTCTATCGATGCGACCGAGTGGGTAGGTCCCTGGAACGATAGCTTTTATAAATTTTATGAAGCCGCCAAATATTACTATTACCCCGGCATGCACGAACCGGGTTCACAATTGTCGCTGGGCATAAACAAAAAGTTCTGGGATGGATTGAGTAAATCCGACCAGGCGATCATTACAGCCGCAGCAGAAACTGAAAATTCGGTAATGATGTCCGAATACAATGCTAAAAACGGCGCAGCACTAGCTAAATTAATTTCTGACCAGGGCGTTAAACTGCGCAGTTTCAGCGATGATACCTACGACAGTTTTGGTGACGCGGCCGCAGAAGTTTTTGCCGAAGTCGAAGCGCACAGCCCGCTGGCGAAGAAAATTCATCGGAGCTTTCTTGCCTCGCGCAACGAGGTTGGTGCCTGGGCCAAGATCTCTGACCAGGCTTACGTAGCGCAACGAAACCGCGTACTTGGACTTTAATACTCGGCCCGAGAGCAAAATAAAACGGAGTCTTCGGGCTCCGTTTTCTTTCACCGGTAATTCGATTAGCAAATGTTAGGCAAAAACCTTCCCCTGATCAGTCGCGGATTCGCCTATGTGATGGTCAGCTCGGTGTTTCTCTACCTGATCAATAACTACCTTGTCTTCTGGCAGGAATTACCTGGCCCTTACGCGCTGTTTTTGCACTATGGATGGTTTGGCCTGGATCAGGCCGATGATTTAAGCGGCCCCCGGGTAATCCAGGGCTGGGGCCAGGTCATAGTTTACCTGCTGACGTTTGCGGCGAGCTTTGCTTACGTGGTTAAGACCAGATCACGCAGCCTGGAAGAGGAAAGTATTCGCTTCGCTACACTGTCGGCTTACATCGTGCGGCTCTCTTTCTGGGCGGTGCTGATGATTGGCATTGTCGACATGACTATTTCCTTACTGCGGGTGGAAAATCTGCTCGAACCGATTGCCGGAGAATGGTTGACACGGCAGCTGGGACGCCCGATCTTCCGCGGCACCTATATCCACTACCCGTTGGTAATCGTGGCTTGTTTCGTCGCCGCCAGGTTGCATAATATC
>Ga0255052_10000677_pt1 | contig 27118 bp, 24 predicted proteins | sample JV7_2_21_MG_FD_188632 | JGI IMG/M metagenome (GOLD analysis project Ga0255052, IMG submission 188632) | Seawater microbial communities from Jervis Inlet, British Columbia, Canada - JV7_2_21 | ecosystem: Environmental > Aquatic > Marine > Inlet | place: Canada: British Columbia | collected...
CACGATCATACATCGTTCTACGGTGCCGGAATCCCCACCAAAGAACAACTCATAATCAAGAGATATTATAATATTCATATCTAAGTAGAAACACCAGCGAAAAGCTGCCACAGAGTTCTTTTCACCTGAAAAGTGCACACAGAAAGCAAAGCTTCACTGACGCTAAGCATGCACATCAGGTTTGGCACCGGCCATACTCCATGCCTTATTGGTGATAGAAGTCAGATTCCGAGCAGGATTGCCTCCCACAAACGCCCCCTCGGGAACATCTTTGGTGACCACCGATCCTGCGCTGACAACCGCATTATCCCCTATTCTTACACCAAAAAGAATGATGGCACCGGTTGTCAACCGCACGTTATTTCCAATAACAGTTTTTGGTTTTCGCTCATCAATGTCCAAGATAGGATGGTGAGGTCCAAGTATCTTGACACATGGTCCGGTCCGAGTATCGTCACCGACCTCAAGGGGACCCATTATGATATTAGAGACACCAAACCAGCAATGTTTCCCCACGACAACATCGCCCAGTTGGGCATTTAATATATTGAACGCTTCAAAAATAGTACGATCGCCAATATGAGCACGATACGGCGAATCTCTGTCGTATCTGAAGTGATCTCCGAATTCAACAAATCTTCCTTTCTTGATATGCATACAGCGATCATATCGGCGTTTCGTTCTCCAATATATCTTTTTGGTCATGGCCTTGACGATGCTTGGCGTAAAACGCTCTATGGATCTGTACTTAGAAGTCGCCTCAACAGGTTTGTATAGGCCATCGTGTTCTTCTTCTGTCATGTTCTTCTTCTCCTGTCAGTGCACGACGATTCAATGATCTGTCGGCCCTTCAAATCGAATGTGGGAAAAGAATCATCCATCGTGCCCTTATATTGTTGCACTCAAGACACTCCTTGAAACTCCGCCGAAGGCGGCGTCACTTCGTGCAAAACTCGCATAGCCTCATTTGCCTGTGCCTCCCAGCTACTGCCACATACTCGTTCACGCCGCGCCGTCACAAGTTCAGGGTCATTCTCATCGCAAGCCTTCCTCACAGCATTAGCGAACGCCTTGACACCAGACGCCACGTAGGCGAGACCTTTGTATGCCTCGATCGCACTACACGGGGCAGAGACAATCGGTTTGCCCAGCGCAAGGTACTCCTTAAGTTTTATTGGGTTTGCCGCTTCAACCCAGCGGTTTTGCGGACATGGCAGAAAACACACATCAAAACACTTGGCGTAGTGCGGTACTTGTTCATAAGGTTTCTGGCCCAGAAGATACACATTCTTGCGAGATGCCAAGCGAGACAGATCAATATTAGACCCACCGACCAACACTATTGACATGTCACTCAATATGTCCGAAAGCCCCTCCACCAACGGAACGTCTACCTTGTTTTCATCAATTTGACTGTGAACACCAATGATAGGATGTGGTATTCGTTTCATCTCCTCTGGTATGTGTTGATCCTTATGAGCATGCGCAAATAGCTCATAATCGACTCCGTGATCGAGGAAGATGGCCTTTTTGCACTCGGCCTTTTCGCGAATCCAGAGGTCTCGATTAACGTATATAACAAGGTCAGCGTGTTTTTTCAGCGATTGATCGTACAGCCTGACCTGCTTTGAGTCCGAACCCGGAAAATCTTCATACCGGTCTGATCGTTGATAGACAAGCTTTGAATGAGGCAGTCCAATTGCCACTTCTGCTGCTCCAGGGCAAGCGACCCACATAATGGGTTCGGGCATGCCCAGTTTGCCCACACAATGACCAACTTGTAGCTGGAGAGCTAACCGGTTAAGATATCTGGCACCGAAAATATGATGAACGGGCATGGTAAAGGGGCTATAGACGGTCATATTCTCAATACCGGACGGTTTCATACCTCGCAGAATACTCCGCACCTTACGTTTCACGCGACGCAGAAACATTGTTCCTTCCTGGATATTGAATCTGCGTATTACTATAGAGTTTACGTATAGAACCCTGCCTGTTTTGGCGTACTGCTTCATCAACTGGAGGTCCATATGACCGTGGTTGTGGTACCACCAATCATTATCGCCAAAGCAAACAATTGAGATATCTCTATTATCTTCAGCACCCATTTGCGCCTCCATCATATACTCTGCACCCCTATGTCATCCGAACTCGCCACAGAAGTTAATGATCATTCATCACGAATCAACATGGCACCTGTCGAGCAACGTATTCAACGGTTAATGCCGAGATTTGCGATGACCGATCGATTAGCATGCATAACAATCACTACCGGGTTATCCGTTCCGGAAAGGCCGCCCGACCAGCCTGCAAACTCATCTCTGGTAGTAAGTCAATAACCTCTTTCTGAAAGTCAATGTCAAGGGTGTGGTCATCAATACCGCCGATGAAGCCCACAATCGGAGTGTTCACATCCCTTATGTCTGAGGGTATTTCTTTGTTGTTTTCCGCCATGGCAAACAACCTAAAATCCACACCATGGTCGAGAAAGAACGCTTTCCTGCACTGGGCACGTTCCTGTTCATACAACCGTTTGTTCACAAATATTGTCAAGTCAGCGTTAGCTTTTAGCGTGAGGTCGCATCGCTTGATGAATTAAACATCTACATGGGGATATTCTTCAAGCATGTCTATCCGCTGGTAAACGAGCTTCTTGTGTTTTATCTTAGCGGCGACGTCGCAGGCTGTGGGACAACTTACCCAAATTACCGGATCACGCATCTTCAGCCTGCGCATTGCGATCAGCAACTGGAGTCGCACAACGGCATCGTTGACAGACTTCATCCAGGCAATGTGATGAACTGGCATTGAAAAGGGGCTGTATACCCGAAAACCGACCCCACTTTTGGCCAAACCGCGCAATATGCTCTTTGTTTTGCGAATCAATTTATGAGCAAAACTCTTGCCACCCGCGACGTTCTTTTTCAGGTTGGGTTTTTGCATCATAATGGAGTTGACAAAAAGTGTTGTCCCTGTTTCGGCGAAACGTCTCATTAACTGCATATCTATGTGGCCGCGATTGTGGTACCGCCAATCCGCGCCGCCAAAGCAAAGAAACGATATATTCTTACTATCTTTGAGCGTCATGTTATTTTGAGTCATATGTATCGGAGTTACTTCTCACGGCAAAAGTCGCCGCAATGGACCGGTGAGCCTGCATAACTATTGTTGCAGGATTCTCGTCTCCGGAAAGATCGCCGGACCAGCCGGCAAACTCATATCCCGGATCGGCAACAAGGCTCAAAACCACACTTTCGCCTAAAACAAAACTCGTCTGGTCGGGATACCTGGTTACCGAGCCGTTATTCGCAGTAATATTCAGCCGGGTTGACATCGTCCAGACAGGACCATAATCCGAACGATATGCGTCCCACATACTGTTTACAAATCTTGATGTTTCTCGCCATTCCACCTCAACCTGTGCATAACGATCCTTATAGTCAAATAAAGCGTTATGGTTCCACAGGTCTTTTACTCCCATAATGTGCACGGCAAGTATGAAACCGCCCCAGCTATTGGCCGTAACCTGTCTATAAACAGAATCCCAGTCTAATCCGTCTATATTACGATTCGTACTATGTCTAATACCCCACTCCGGCAAACCGTGATGGTGTTCTTTGTATTCAAGGTAATCTCGATGCTTATCGCCACTACCGTGGCCATAATAAGTGAATTCGCCATGATAACTATGTTCTTTATAGGGAGGTTCATAAATATCTCCGTCACTAACATAGAAAGTCTGATCATCTTCTCCAAAATGGACATAGTCGGGGGGGATATTGCCCGGACCGTAACCATCGGCATAAAGATAATCACCCGACACAGCTCCGATGCTTTTCAGGTCACTGTCATCAAGAGCAAGGCCCGCAAACAAAATCGGCCACTTTCGACCACTGGCAATACCTCCATCATTGTGCCAGTTATTTTCACCTCCATCCCGGACAATTCCATATAAATCTATACCCAACTGAACATAACGGACAAGCAGAGTCTCTTTTTGCCGATTGGTGAAATTGAGATGCAGCATTAATGCACCGATGCCAATTTGTGTAGACATTTCTCTGCCATAATAAGGCATGTTTTCCTCTGGATGTTGATAGCCATTCATCCATCCGGGAATATGGTCGAGCCATGGTCGCTCGAAGTAACGTTCCACTGTCCGAAGATTCGGCACGCCGGGCGTTGGTTTCAGACTCGCCAGCAAAGAATAATTCAACTGATTCTTATTATATCTGATGGATTTATCCGTACCGACATAAGGCGGTCGGAAACTACCTTGCGCAACTTGGTCGTCGAGGACAGATAAAATAGCTGCCGTTTGTAGTTGAGTCTCTTGATCAGCCTGTTGAGTACTTACTGTTGAAACTAAAGAAGAACCTGGCGATACGACAAGGGGATTACTTTCTGAAAGCATCTGTTGATTAGGACGAACCACATTCAAATTCGGATCATATTTTCCATATCTGGCATAACCTCCAAACATTCCACTGTCATAACCATGGACAGTCTTAAGTTTCGGTGACGGATTAATCATCGAGCCGTTTATTATCCTGCCATCATTACTGATAGAAGGAGGATCGATTCCAATAATAGTCACCGGCCCAACAACCCAGTAATCTCCGTTTGCAAATTGGCCAACGGTATAATGTCTGTCGAAAGTCCACGTAATCCCGAATTGGCTAAGTTTCTGCTCAGCGTAAGTGAGTTGGCAAAACGGCAAAATCACCAACAAACAAAGTATGGAAACTATGCTTGACTCTTTCTCATTCTTCATCATAGGTTTTACCATTCTTTCGTAGTCCCCTCCCATTCCCTCGACTTTGAGATGCATGGTGCAAAGGATCGTTTCTTAAATTCTCGCCTTGAACAATTTCTTTCTTAGAATCTATCCTTAATTGCATCTCTATTCATCAAGAGCTTCTTCCAATCTGTTAGACAATAGAAGGCACCCATCAAGTACGTGACTGCTTGTTCAATCGACTTTCTGCCCTTTGCCCCTTTGAGCAAGCCCACAGCGAGCCAATAGGGCACTCGCAACAACAATCTTAGGGCGAACAGGAAACATGCAATTGGAAATGCCACTTTGCTCCTGTGGAGCTTCATAAAGGCCAATTCGCTTCCCTCCAATTGCCACCGAAACTCCCTGGCCTTTTGCCGTGTGCTCTGGCCTCCATAATGGATGATTTGTCCATTCGGTGTAAACATGCTTTTCCAGCCGCTCTTACGGAAGCGATAACACCAATCCGTTTCTTCGGCATATATGAAGAACCGCTCGTCCAACACATCAACCTTTTCGATCGCTTCTCGCCGGACGAGCATAAAGCAGCCGGTCACGACATCCACTTCACGCACGTCACTCCTGTCCCACCATGTCATTCTCTCACGTCCGAAGAATCTACTCTTCGGGAAGAGTTTATACAGATAGGTGCTTGAGAGCAGAATATTCAATATCGAAGGAAACATAAAACATGTTACCTGCAACGTGCCATCCGGATTTAATACCCGGCAACCTATCACCCCTGCTCGCGGATGCATGTCCGCAAAATGAACGGTGTTCGCTATGGCATTGTCCAGAACAACTGTGTCGCTGTTAAGCAGGAGTATATACCGCCCTTTAGCAACAGCCATCCCCTGATTGTTCGCCGCAGCGAAGCCGTTGTTTCGTGCATTCTCTATCAGGACCACCCGTTCGAAGTCCCTCCTTATCATTTCCACTGAACCGTCGGCTGAAGCATTGTCAACGACAATCACTTCGTAGTCCACGTCACCGGCCTGTTCGTAAACTGATCTAAGACAGTCTCCAAGGAGCTTCTTCGTGTTCCAATTTACTATGACTATCGATACATCCATTGCTTGTGCTCTATTAATGCTGGCCTCCGCTTTCTTTGGCGATATCATTAGCGCCGCGGTTATCCATCTGTTTCCGCACCTCATGTTCACTTCTTGCTTTCTTTGGCTGCAATACATTCCGCCATCGCCGTTTAATCCATCCTGTTAAACCAAACCTCTTCATGCAATTTCGCAACGCGTGACTGAAACACAATACAGAACTTCGCATTGAATTAACAAGTATCGGATACAATCTCGGTGCAAGTATATTCATAGAAGCCTCGGTACAGAAGATATCACAAAAACTTTGCTTATATTGCGCGTCGCCAAAACCGAAATCTATTTCATGGACATTTTAGTCCACACATAACGCTTCAACAAGTTTCACCAGTAGAAATAATCCCAAACGATCATCGTTAAATGCCGGATCATAACCTGTCGTCCAAGTGAAGAAAGTCTTGGCGTAACGTGTTCAATTCCAAAATGCACAAGGCTTATCGTCTATTTGGTCCTGTTCCTTCCGATATCCTGTTACGTGAACACTCAGAATATCCAGGAGGTCTGTGAAGTCTCGAAACGCCATAAGATCCATTCCGACATAGTTTATAGAGATCTTATCGGGCAGTCTGGCGACTCTTCTTCATCTCATTCTGACCAAATTATCGTCACACTTAATAACGATGACCCAGAATTATCTATCTACTCAAAGCCTTTTTGCCATCTCCACTAATAGGCTTATAGGAAAGCTATACTACTTGAGCTTCTTTGCATTACATTTGTGTATCACAATGTACTTCTTTTCTGATTTGATGTTCATCGACAGACTTCCAATCATTGCAAGTAATAAATACCAAATCATAATAATCTGCCCAAAATATGATACCGCGAAAAAATTCATAGTATGGACAAAGAGACTGACTCCTAAAGCCCAGGATAATGCTAGATAATATGGATTATGTAACTCCGAACGCCATAACACACCGACCTTCTGATAGGCAACAGCTATTGTAGCAATAAACAAACCCATTGTTAATATGCCACCGTAAACACCTTCAAGAATATACTGGTTTGTAACATCTGCGGCCCAAACACCCCACTCTGATACTCTTTGTCCAGAGCACCCATAAAACCACCATTCGCTAATGTGATTTATGGTTTGATTTATCAGATTGTATCTATGCCAACCAGTGGAACCGGCAATGACATCCATTCTGGAAATCAAATGCCATACAGGTGCGGTCATTATTACATGTAGAAATACAATCGTTAAAAGAAACGATAAACGAATTATCTTCACATAGTTACGAAAATAGAACATGAACCCGCCAAGAAAAGTAAAAGCCATTGCCATAACAGGTGTACTCGATGCACAGCAAAAAACTATTATCACAGAATTGACAAAACCTATTACCGGCCACGCTTTACTCTGATTTGGTTTCCACCACATGGCAACCAATAAAGGCATTACACTCGCCCAAAAGCAACCGGCTAATATCGCATGAGAGAATGCACCCTGGCATCTGAGACGACCTTGACGAACCGCTGTAATTTGCGGAACACCTCCGAAAATAGAAAACACATTTCTACCCGTCCCTCGCTCAATAATAAAAAAGAATGTAACGAGAACACTTATCCAAATAATACCTTTAACAATACTGTCAATATCGCGCCAGTCTCGGATTAAACACCTGAAAAGGAAATACATACCAAATACGTCAAATCCAAAACCAAGGCGATTTATGAATGCCGACATTGTTTCATCTCGTAATGTATATAGAACAACAGAACTTAACGTCCAACAAATAACTACTTTATCAAGTGAGTTCCATTTGAAATCTCCATATTCCTTCCTTAAAAACAACCTGCAAACGCCAAATATAACCATAATGCGAAGAAAATCAAAATCCAGCCCGAAAACGACTACTCTTTGAGCGGATGAAACAAAACACGCCATAACCAAAAATGGAATAACAGCAAATTTCCTTCCACAAAGAACCAGATATAGACCAAGAATAGCAACAGCAATAATGCCTAAAGGGTGAACCGTAGTCAGGTTCGAAAATTCTGGATTTCCGACTATGTTTACTTCTTCATACATGAATGTCCTTAACTGTTTATTTCAAATTTTCAGGCCCGCCTACTTTCCCAATATTTCTTGCCGGAACACCAATTAGAATGCTGTAGGGAGGAAAGCTTCCTGTGACAACTGCGTTTGTACCAATAACAGAATTCTTCCCTATCTTTATCTGTCTTCCTTTATGCGTCACCACCGCACTGTTATGCCCAAACCAACAACCTCCTTCGATGACAATTCTTCCGCCTTCCGTCACACCTTGATGCTTTATGGGTATCTCGTTACTTTGATATTCATGAGAATGATCAGTAATAAAAACACCCGGCCCGAATACGACATCGGGCCCGATATCAACAGAATGGATACCTGATATGAAACTTCGCCTGCCAATAAATGCGCCAGATCCTACTTTAATAATCGGGCGATTCTCTATAGGTGGAGGAGCTTCATGGGGAACATTCAGCCACACATCTCTTGCCAACCTGACCCCATCTCCAAGATAAATATACGGTGCTGCACGACGGCTTATTTCACAAGAAGGGGCAATAATTACATCTTTTCCCATATAATCAAACTGCATAAAAAAACGCAATAATGCGCTATATAGACGGTTGGTGCCATATAGATACATCACCTTTTCCCTCTAAGAATGTGTATGAAAAGTCGGTGTTTGTCCGATAAGTAATACATAATAGATGGAACCCGTTACCCCAGCGACTTGACGGATGAACAGTGAGCGTTGATCGAGCCATTGCTGCTAGCAGCCAAGTCCGGCGGTCGCCCTCGGAAACTGCGACTGTTTCCGGTTTGATCATCTGGTCTTGGCCTTTCTGGAACGATAGTACCGGATAAGCGCCAGCGGCGCCAAGAAGTAGGCCAAGGGTTTATAGTAATAAGGATCACGTGGATGCAACCACAGACAGGCCAGAGCAGTTTCCAACGCTTCCCGGATTCTGCCGGCGCTGCGCAGGTCAAGCACACTTTCCATAAAGTGTGAGAGCATGTGAAGGTCTTTCTCTCCGTTCCCAGGTCTCCGAACATGCTTAGAACCAACAGGCAAGTAATCATTTGGCTTAAGGCCTCGCCGCTCGCAGGCACGCTCCACTACGCGTTCAATCATTTGTTTCCTTTGTGAGACATCTTTCATGATGGTTGAGCCAGCGTAAAACCGATAAGTATACAGACATTCGTCAAGTGTCAACATAAGACAGCCATGCTCTCCAACTCGTAAAATGTAATCGACGCCTTGTCCTATGCGTAGGGTTGGCTCATAACGTATGTCTTTTACCATAGAAACTCTATAAAGCGGCGTGGCATCGTGAGCCGGTATACACAAATCCTCTATGCCCTTGCGGCAATCTTCGACGCTTTTGCCTGAAAATAATGGTGCTAAACGTCTACTATTAAGTATAACATCATTGCCGGTAAAGACTGCGGCCAGTTCGGAGTTTTGCTGCATGCACTGCACTTGCCGTTCGATGCGCTGAGGATAACTCACGTCATCCGCGTCTTGAATAGCGTAAAATTCGCCAGACAATTGTTCTAAGGCACGGTTAAGAGCACCAGCTTTACCTGAATTTGATTGTGTAATGATACTGATTCGAGAATCCTTAATGCCTTTCATGAAATCCATACACCCATCTGTGCTACCATCATCTATAATGATTATCTCAAGGTTCGTATAGGTTTGTGACAGGATACTACCAACAGATGCCTGTAGATAGTCACCCGCATTATAAACAGGTATGAGCACTGATACTAAAGGTCTTGTATTCATTAATGCACTTGTCCTGAATGTAAATCCATTTTACGTATTAATCGAGCAGGGACTCTAACCACCACACCAAACGGGGGCACGTCCTTAGTCACCACGGCGCTCGCTCCTGCGACTGCTCTGTAGCCGACTCATGCACCTCTGAGAATGATTGAACCCTCACCTAATCAAGCATAGCCCTCAATAACGACCGGTTTGCTGTTTTGGCTTAGAACAATGCATGGCTGGATGCACAGGATCATCAAATATATGGTCGTGGTCTCCAAGGGTTGCTTTCACCCGGTTCAAACATTTCGATATCCTCTGTTGGAATGGCAGCACTTTGAACCAAAACACATCAAGAACACTCTGTAATATTACTACAGTCTCGTATTGCCACTGAAAAACTATTTGGTGTACTTATTGAGCCGAATTATTGGTCTAAGTCCAAAATTCAATGGTCTATTTTTGGAACCAAAATATAGCAACCATTCTTTCAATGAAAACTTCTGTTTTGACCTTTTGACTTCTTCAGCAAGTTGTGCATTAGTTTCATAAAAGGCTAATCTCAAGGATTGCTGCCACAAATAGCTCTGAAAATGTTTGACCTCAACTTCTGAGAGTCCATATTTTTCTGTCAGGTAGACGCAGAGTTCCGCATTCGATTTCCAAAAACGATGTACTTTGATAGGGTCCCTGCTGTGCGCTACAGATTCAATAAGTATATTGTGAGTGGCTAAGGATTCATCTATATATCCTAATCGGCTTATTTGTGAGAATCCTGCCCAACGCTGAGTATCTCCCATAAGAAAATGACCGCTCGCGTAAAGAAATGGATCAGAAGCAACCAGGGCGTCTGATAGATCTTTGCGTAAACATACTGTGCAAGTGGTAATTCTGCACTTGCCCCTGAGCAATGCTCTAAGGACCTGCTTTGGATTACCCTGGATTAGATCATTCTTACCCTCATATCCACGGCAATCCTTTACCAGCTTTCCTGTCTCAACATGGAATCGGTGAGAGGCCGAAGAAACCAACCCGCATTCTGGATGGCTCTCTAAGTAGTCAACCTGCTTTTGTAGTTTCCGGGGATGATGCCAGTAGTCGTCACCATCACAAAAGGCCATGTACTTGCCGCGACAGGCTTTTTCTGTTCTAAGGTTATTCTTATGAGCCCCAACGTTCTTGTTTGAAGTAACGACCCTTATGATGTCAGGATACTTCTTTTGATAATCGAAGACGATTTCACGTGTACCATCCGTTGAGCAATCTTCCCCAATCACCAATTCAAAAGGGAATTTGGTTTCCTGAGCCAAAACACAATCAATCGACTTGCGGATATAAGGTTCATGATTATAAGTAATCACGCAAACGCTGACTAAAGGTTCTTCCACGATTGTTGCTCTCTTAATTCCTATTCAAAAACGCGAACTGAGATACACACAATTTCAGCGTATCCCTCACAATATCAACAATTTCTAAAAACGCTGACATTCTAAACATTAAGCTAAGAACCATATAGATGACGACGCCGGTAAGAACCTGGGAAATCAACAGGCTCCAGTTATTGTGAAATGGAAGCAATTGAACGGAATAAACCCCGATTCCCATTATGATGCTCGTTACCAAGTAGGGTGTTAAGTTGAACATCTGTTCTTTGAGTGGATAATTGATCAACTTACCTGAGTAGTAGCTGTTCAAATAATAGCTCACAATATTAACCATGATTTGGCCGTAAATCATTGCCTGGATACCCCATCGATATGTCACGGCAATAGAGATACCGACCAGCATTTGTTTCAGCACTTCTAACCGGAAGAACAAATCCGACCGTCCAAGAGCCTTCAAGACATCCAGGTTAATAACATGCAGTGGCCAGAAAATACCGGGGATACATAAGAGTTGCAAGAAAGGCACGCATGGCAACCATTTCTCTGTCAGCAGAAATAATACCAAGGGTCTGGCAATAATTGCCAAACCAAGCATACACGGTATAATAATCATCACCAGAGTGGTCAAGGATTTTTGAGCTCCAGACTTTAGCCTGTTCTTGTCATCCTGTATAGTGGCAAAGGCTGGAAATGTAACACCACTAACAGTAGAAGTAATGTTCATTACCGGCACGTCCCGGAGACCCTTCGCTCTGGAATAAAACCCCAAATCCGCTGGGCTGAAAAGCCTACCAATAACAACCAGATAAATATTACTAAAAAAAGTATAGAGTAATCCCGAAAAAAGCAACTTCGATCCAAAGCTAAACATGCCCCTCAGAGAAGAAAAACTCAGGATCAAAGCGGGACGCCAATCACTGACAAACCAGAAAGTCATGGTTTCCACAAGGGCTCTCGATACCTGTTGTCCGACAAGCGCCCAGACTCCAAAGCCCCTATATGCCATCACAACACCAACGACACCGGAAAACAGTGAAGCTGAAACGCCAACTTTCAGTTGAGATTTGAAATCAATCTTCTTTGTTAAAATGGTTCTTTGTATTTGCGCAAAGGCATTTATAATCAGGTTCAGTGACAAAACACGTGTCACAGGAATTAATAAAGATTGCTTATAAAAGGCCGCTATCCATGGCGCTGATAACCACAAGAACCCGGTAGCTATCAAAGAAACAAAAATATTAAAGTAAAAAATCGAACACTCATCAGTATAGTTCACATTTTTTTTCTGGACCAAAGCCTGTCCAAAACCACTATTAATAAAGGTCTCTGCCAGCATAATAAAGATAGTCAACATTCCAATCAGTCCGAACTGCTCCGGTAAAAGCAACCTCGCCAGAACGATCCCAATGACAAAACGTATACCCTGCTGACCAAAGATCTCCATCCCCCTCCAAATCATAGCGTTAATTGTCTTTTGCTTGAGATTATCCATTCAGTTTTGGTGTAAAAGTCGCAAAGTCTAAAAGTGCAAAAGCGCAATTATGGGCATTCGGCTTAAACCAGTTTGTCCTGAACCGTTGAAAAAACCGGGAGTGACACGCTGATATCAACATAAGTGGCTACGATGTTGGAGTCAGATCGTCAATGCCAGTATTTGGCAGTATCTTCTGATCACTGAGTCGTGAGATACCTGCTATGTAATGATCCATTTAGCTGTCCATTACTGTACCTCTGGCTGGTTTGGCTTACGGCCAGCCTCCTCTACTTACTGAGTACAGGCAAAATGATACGGGACGAATGTTCTCCATCATGATATATAGTCTGCTCGGCGATCTGCATCTCGGTGTCCATTCCGATGGGCCTGCCCGTGTTTTGGTTTCTGTCCCAAAGAGGCCAGCTACTGCTCGACAGATGGATACGGATACGATGGCCTTTCGCAAATACGATAGCTACCGGCAACAACTCTATCCTGTATTCATATATTCTTTCTGGGACGATCAAGGAAGGAGGTTTCCAAATGGAATTGCGGAACCTCGCGCGGACAATCCCTTCAGTAGTATTCAATGCACTGCCATCAGGATAGACGTCGATCAGTTTCACTGTGAAGTCTGTATCTGTTGCAGAAGAGGCGGCATATAGTCTTACCTCAACGGGGCCTACTAACTCCACATCTGTGGCCAAGGGCGATGAAGTATATACAAGGACATCTTGTCGCCTCTCATTCGGCCGCTGGTCCACAGGACCAACTGCAATCAGTCCGGGAATAGACTCGTGAGATCCATTTGCTCCCAGCGTCAAGACGGGATCCTTCGGATCATACACATATTTGGTGGGAGGTTCATCTCCAGGGACTGTTGTACTGAGCGTTCCTTTCCTCGAGCCATCTGGACCACGGAAATAGAATTTCGTGAATCGGGTCCTTTCCAGCGGCCACTGATTCTCAAGTCTCCACTTGCCTCCCCTGACTTGTATCTTGACAGGCGGCTCGTCCGCAATGCCTGTATCCTTACCGTTTAATACATAGTCCAGCCATCGTATCGTCTCAGCTATGTCAGGAGCCCCAGAATGGCCAATATCCGCAACTCTAACTCGGATCTCACCCACCCCGCTCACTGCCCTTAGTGCGTTGTAATTCTCGAACGCTGCCCCGGAATAGTAGTCTCTGAATCCGGCCATAATATACACGGGTATCCTGACTTTGCTATACTTACTACCCTCACGCATACCGATCCCCTTCCAGTAGTCGTCATAGGAGGAATGCGAGATATAATCATTCCATAGTTCATCTTCCGAGCCCAGAAACTCGCGGTCCATGTCAATCAATGGAAGATACATAAGCATCTGCTTCCATCGCTGCAGAGAATATTTCCTGCCGCCCGGGATGGCACGATTCGACTGAGTAGTCATCTTAAGGTGAATAGCACCGTGACTTCGGTATTGATCTTTCCAGGGTTCGGCATTGATGAAGCCTGGTACTATCGCCTTTAGATTAGGGTGCTGCGTTACCGCTGCACGCCATTGCGTAGCTCCCCAATATGATCCGCCCCACATGGCAATCTTCCCGTTACACCAGGGTTGTCTGGTAATCCACTCAATGCAATCGTAGCCATCTTTGTCGTCTGGAAAGAACCGGCTGCCATCAGATCCGCCGTTGCCCCGGCACTGTTGATCAACAAATACATATCCTGCATCCGTGAATCTCCGAGCATATTGACCTCCCAGTTCACCAGCCCGGTAGCCTCTCGTCAAAACCACCGGATACGATCCCGTCCCCGGTTTCCATATCTTTGTTGGCAGTTCTGTCTCATCTCTCATCTGGACCATGACATCTTGCGCACCCATGAGACGTGTGCATACCGGAACAAGGGCAAATCCCAGTGCCACGAAGGCCACACAGAACGCCACACATCGCCCGATATGACTATCCTCACTCCTTATCAACATAGTATTTCTTTTGACAGATGTCCCCCTTTTTGGAGGGTAACATATGTGCTAAGAGTCTTATACGGCATAAATGTGAAAGTATTGTTTCAACTTCCCATGTATGCATATCCAAAACCGGATGCACCAAAGCCGTTGCCGTTGTACATCATGTACTTTCTGCCTTTATGTTCGTATACGTACGGGTAGGCAACCATGACAGAATCCCATCCGTCTTCTGAAATATCTATACCAACAGCTTCATCTTGTCTGTCCCAATTGATCCCATCGGCAGACTCGGCGTAGCCTATTCGGTAGCTATTCTGGGTGTTTATTCTATAATCAGCAACACCCCGGTATGAAAACCACATACGATAACGATTGTTTTCCTTGATGATGGTTGGTCTGACGATCCCACCTTCTTGAGGGGACTTATAATCAATGCAGACGATGCCTTTGCGGACCCAATTGACACCGTCGGTAGACTCGGCATACTTCATGTGATAATAGGGTTCTGGTTTTCCATTGTGTATCTCCCACTTAGTACATGACAAATACCACATTCTCCACAAGCTGCCTTCCACCTTAACGCATGGACAAGCGCAGAACTGAGGCTCGAGCGGTGTGCGATCCATAATGGGGCCTTCGTAAAGGCGCGTGAATATCTGACCTCCATCACTGCTAGCTGCCAAGCCAATTGAGTTGCGGTAGGACACAGTCGTTCCAACATTCCATCCAATATAGTAGAGATATTTTTGGCCATTATGATTCACAATCCACGACGGCATGGCTCCGCTGTCATCAAAGCAACCGAGTTGACCGAGTCCGAGGACTGGCTTGTCATGCACATAGAGCACATGTTGCGGATTGTCCGCTTCAACCTCAATATAGGTCGTCACCGTCTGGCCCTGCGCGTCACGTGTGCCAAAATAGACTCTGAGCACGTCATCGCTTAGTCTATCGACCAGCGGGACCTGTGCGTGTGTACACATCCAGTCATAATTGTGATCGGTTGTAAAGATAAGTCCCTTTTTCTGCCACTTCACGAGAGACATCTCCTTTGTGCTGTCTATTGAGAGACGCACCATCATAAGCAATGAAAAGATCAGTCTGATGCATAACCGCTATCAACAATCTTTCCCTGAGGGAGCGATTCTTGTTTCACGATAAGACATTGGAGTCCCTTGCCGGGATGAATCCAGGTTACAGCGTGTTTTTCACGAGGTTCGACCATGACCACCGTGTGAGTAGAAAGCAGCACGTCGCGGTCACCAACAGTAATTAAGCCCTCTCCTCGAAGGACAACATAATACTCATAGTAATTATGGTGATGAAAGCTCTCAGAACTTGGAAGGACAAGCAGGAGATCCGTTAAACCGATCTCCACTGGAGATCCGTTCCAATAGCCACAAAATGGGCGATTGCCTTGCCTCGAATATGCTTTCATGGAATCGGCTGAGAACGCTTCGTCGCTATACAGGTCGAAGCATAAAGGTGCGATTTGTCAAAAGCACAAGCTGTGTAGATCCCCTTAAGGGACCTTGCGTAATTCATTAAAACGCCTTTCAATCGTCTCTTGGGAGACTTTATCTGGGCTATTGCTGGAATCGGTGCCAGGGCGGTCTTCATATTTATTAAGCTCCACTTCTGCGAAACCGATTTCTTGCACAGCTTGTTTGGTGCCTTCAAAGTCCTCTTCTGTCTCACCGGGAAAACCGATGATGACGGTTGTTCTGAGGATCAAGTCAGGAATTTCTCTTTTAAGGCTGATGAGCTTTTCTTTGACATCCTCAATAACATAGGGACGTCGCATTTCTTTTAGGATTCTATTGCTACCAGATTGCAGCGATGAGAACATTTCCTGGATCATGCCCGGATACTCATGAAAGATTGACACTAATTCATCATAGTACTTAACGACCCACTGAGGATTGAAGTCGATTAAGACAAGTTTGTAATCTCCTTCAATGGCCAGAATCTTCCTCAACAACTTTGGCATGCTTGATTCGATGTCTATGCCGTAACATCCCGTATCTTCAGACACGAGTTGGAAAATCTTGTGGCCTGCCTGGAGACCAGCCTTGAATTCTTCGATTATTGTTTCTTCGGGCTTACTCTTGAGTTCTCCGGTGGAAAACCGTATTGCACAATAGGCACACGTGCCCATGCATCCTTCCGCAATGCGAATGTTATAGTAAGGAACGATCTTTTTCCGTGCAGTCATCCCCAGCTTATTCTTAATGGAATTAATAGTGTGGCTTAACATAACACTGAATTTTAAGAATGACTTATTGGTGCTCAGGCCACGGAACAGTTTCAGGAACAGTGAGTTTCGGAACATGCGATAAGCCAAGATGTAGTCCAGGATCCCTGATTGATCCGTTAGCATATTAGCATCAGGAACATCTTCAAACTTAATTTTTGAACATAGGACTTCGTCGAATTTTTCCAGACTTCTGGTTGGAACGAAGATAAAATCACCTATTTCCTGAAGTCTTTCCGGATCAATCTTGGGCAGACAACCTGTAATGATTACTTTGGCAAAAGGAGATCGCTTCACGGTAATGTCTTTTACTGCAGCGAGTGATAGTCTTTCTGTTTTATCAACAGCCCCACAGGTACTAATGATGATCACGTCCGCAACAGACACCTTGTCGGTCAACTCCCAACCGTTACGCTCTAGGTAAGTATGAATTTTTGTCATGTCCAAGGCTCTTCGGATACATCCTGAGCTAAAAATATATGCTTTCTTTGCCATGGTATTCTCCTCCAAAACTTGCTTCACTCTTCTTTCAACTATTTGTACACCTCGGTACTTGGTTTAGGTCCTTTCTTCGCAGGATTGCCCATGTATACTCCATAAGGCTCTGTGTTTTTAGTCACATTGGCAGCCATAGCAACAAAGGTCCCTTCTGCTATGTGACTATAATCCCTTATAGTGGCATTGACTCCGAAGAAGCAGTATGATTCCACAACACAGTGGCCGGAAAGAACCACATGGGACGTGAAAAACACGTGGTCTTTGATCAGGCTGTGGTGACCAATGTGATTTCCGCTCCATAGAACAACATTGTTACCAATCGAGGCAAAAGGCTGGATGGTGTTGTCTTCCAGAATAAAACAGTTATCTCCTACTTCCGCGCCGGGAAATACCGTTGCCTTGGAGCTAACATAGCTGATCAAGCCATATCCCTTTTCCTTGATCTGATGATAGATGGACTCGCGCAGTCGATTCATTTTGCTACCCGTCATAGGGGCAAAGAATTTGTGCTCGTCAGGAGGATATAGCTTTTGCACTTCCTCAAACGGCACCACAGGAAGTCCCTTGAATATATTCTCCTTGATGTATTCCTTTGTCAAACAGAACGCAACCACTTCATGCTCAGAATCATGAATAAGATAGAAATGGGCAAGTTCAGCAGTGTCTAACACACCGAAAATGATTACTTTAGACATCTTACACTCCTTATCTGTCCTTCTAATTCAGTTAGCACATAATCAGTCAACAACCATATTTTCAGGATTAAGACCCTGTAATTCATCCCGAACAAATTGCCCATCTTTCCTTATCAGAACACCATCAAAGTACACTTCTCCCCCGCCCATCTCAGGAGTCTGGTCTAGAATCAAATCCCACTGGATACCGGAACGGTTGCCGTTGTCGCATTCACGATAGGCATTTCCTGGAGTCAGATGAATAGTGTCTCGCATCTTTTCGTCAAACAGAAAGTCCTTTAGGCGACATAGCTATTTCCATTTTGGCATAGTCAACCATACACGCACAAAAAAAGAAATTCTCAGACTCTTCTGTGCTCATACCTGCTTGTTGAGCTGCCGATGGGGTCGGCCACCGCGTAAACACCCACTTTGTGTTTTCGTTTCTTTGCTTGAGATGAACCAGCTATATATAGTGCTTTAAGATGCGCCTCAGATTGTCCCTGGGGACGCCTGAGAGCTCGTTGATATTCAGGAATCCTCGGAGTCCAATGAAGGCATTCATCTGTTCTAGTGTATAAAGCTCGCAATCAACCATCAATTTGACATCGTCTTCATTGTAGCAAATACAAAGCTCACGGATGATCCGATCGTCTTTTATTCTGACGATAGGTGTGGCTCCAACTTTCTTTGCCTCCCGGATGAGTGCAATTATCATCTCCCTATGAATGCCAATTGTTTCAATCAGGACCCTCTCACTGGGCTTCAGTGAACAGGAATGATTGATCAGTAGCTTAGCCAGTTTGTCGATCCTGGGATTTCTCATAACCGTCGTTTGAAGGTCCAATCATTCCGGTAATGTCTGAGAACACATCCAACCTTGCATTCAATGCTCAGACCATCTCCACAATCATTGCGAGGGCCTCTCCTCCACCAATGCACATTGAGACACAACCTCTCCTGGCCTTCTTCTTCTGGAGGACATTCAGCATTGTAACGATCAATCTTGCACCGGTTGCACCGATCGGGTGGCCGAGGGCACATGCACCCCCATAGATATTTACAATTGAATGGGACAGTCCCATCTCTTTCATTGCATACTCTGTAACAACCGCAAATGCTTCATTTATCTCCCAGAAGTCGATGTCAGAGACCTGTAAGTTTGCCTTCTCAAGGGATTTCCTCATGGCAGGAACTGGGGCAGTAGTAAACCATTTGGGCTCCTGGGCAGCTCCACTCCAAGATACAATTCTTGCTACAGGATTCAAATTGAACTTCTTTACTGCTTCTTCAGAAGCAACAACAACTGCTGCAGCAGCATCAGCGATACTTGAAGCATTACCTGCTGTTATTGTTCCATCAGGCTCAAAAGCAGGCTTGAGCTTTCTGAATTTCTCCTCAATGAACTTCCTTGGCTCTTCATCCTCATCGAAGATGATCTCCCCCTTCTTCTTGTCCTTCACAGTGACAGGAACGACTTCATTCTGGAAGACGCCTTCCTTCTGAGCAGATAAAGCTCTCTTATAAGATTCAACAGCGTAGTCATCCTGCATCTCCCTTGTAATATTGAACTCCCTTGCACAGAGTTCTGAAGCCGTCCCCATATGGAAATTATTGTAAACGTCCCACAAACCGTCATTTATCATCGTATCGATCAAGGCTCCATTGCCTATTCTGTAACCCCCTCGGGCCTTAGGAAGAGCGTAAGGAGCCATTGTCATATTCTCCATTCCACCACAGAGAGCAATATCTATCTCACCGGACAGAATTGCTCTGGCGCCCATGATCATTGACTGCATTCCGGAACCGCAAACTTTCTTTATTGTCGTACAGGGAACACTTTCTGGAAGACCGGCAAAAATTGCAGACTGTCTTGCCGGAGCCTGCCCTATGCCTCCGGTTAAGACGCAACCCATGAATACCTCATCAACATCCTGCGGCGCGAGCCCCGCCCTAGTGATAACCTCTCTAATTACCTCCGCTCCAAGTTGCGTAGCAGGTATGTCTGCGAACATGCCCTGGAAAGAACCTATTGCCGTCCTTGCGAAGGAAATAATATAAAGAGCATCGTTGAACATGGTATCCTCCTTAGCCAAATGTTTAAATTGGAAGGATTTGCAGAAACATAATAGACTTTTCGATTACTGTTTAGGTTTCTCAAAAGCCCTGCACCTCCGTCAGGCAAACTCACCCTTCCGGTAGGCAGGAAAATAGTCAGTGGCGGAAATGCTTTTTGCCCGTACGATTTCTGAGTAGCTGGAGTGATCAAAAATGCGACCACAAAAGTAGGCAATCCGGGTTCCTGTAGACCACCCGCGTTTAAACCGGCTCAAACCGTCCGTTTTTCCGTTGCCCCCGACACCAGCACCTGCCCCGAGGCTGAGCCATCGCAATCCGCCAGCCGCGAAATACTCAATAGCAAACCAAAAGAGAGCAAAAGAGGCCCCTATCCGATATCCTTCCTCACAGTACGCTCCTAGGTGATAATATGCTACATCATCGTGAACATAGAACAGCAGCATTCCGACCGGCTCATCGCCATACCTTGCACGAAGCATAACGAGTCCGGGTACTTCAAATTGCTTTTCAAAAGACATTCTCGAGAAGGCTGATATCCCCTTAATCTGATGTCTTTCTATCAGTTCTTTATAAAACTTGCACCATTGGTCCAGATGTTCCTTCGGATTGCGACAGTGTTCCACCTCCAATAAAGGCTCGGCTTTGAGAACATTTCTTCTATGACTTTTAGATACAAATGATTCCCGGGGGCGTGACAAATCAGTGACATAGTGTTCCTTGAATGGGAAAACCACGTCGCGAAAGCACTCTCGGAGATATTCCTGATCGAAACCGGAAAAGGGATCCGTCACAAGCGATAGGCAGACAAGTGTAGCATCATCTTCAATGTGTCTAATATCATCAATAAGCGCGGGCCAATTAGCGCAGGAAAAAAAAGGATAAGAACCCATTGCGTCCCGCTGAGGAAAACCCGGGATTTGTCTTGTTAGAATCCATCCTTTGCATTGGCCTAATTCAAAGGCTTCGCCGAACTCGGACAGAGACTCAACGTACGTCTTATGCAGATAACCCTTCAAAAGTACACCTCTACTTGGCCGGCTGTTTTTTCGGCGGAGCCGGATCGTTATGGACAACGTGTTGTGCTCGAGAATGGATCGCAAGTTCAACGATGACGTCACAAATCCTCTGGACATCATCCAAGCTGAGATCATAATATGTCGGCAGTGTCAGAATACTCTCTGCCACTCTTCTTGCCACAGTTAAAGGATCTCTGAGGGCCACACTTCTATAACAGGCAAGATCGCATATCAAGGGGTGGAAATAACGTCGGGAATAGATATTATATTTCTTCAGTTCTTCGTAGAGTGTGTCCCGGCTCATGCCAAACTCTTGCTCATCCACTTCAATAGGCATATACACGTAATTGTACTGTACGTCCTCTGGCAGTTCAGGTGTTAAGAGTATGCCTCGGACCTCTCCTAATCTCTCACGGTATAGAGCGGTAATCTGCTGGCTTTTTTCAGTGATTTTGTCGAGGTGTTTTAGCACTAGGCTACCCATCAAGGCTTGCATCTCATTCATCTTGGCGTTAGTACCAGGCATTACGACTTCAACTTCATTTTCGAATCCAAAATTCTTGAGGTAATCGAAAGTCTTCTTCAGTCCAGAATCCTGAAAGGTCAACATCCCGCCTTCCACCGAATGGTAGGATTTGGTGGCGTGGAAGCTAAACATACTCATATCACCAAAATGAGCAATGGATTTAGCTCCCACCTTCACACCAAAAGAATGAGCTGCATCGTAAATGAGTCTTAGATTGTGGCGCCGAGCGATGTCAGCAAGCGCATGTACATAGCAGGGATGACCAAAGACGTGCACGGCCAGGATGGCAGTTGACCACGGTGTGATAGCTGCTTCGACCTTTTTTGGATCCAGAGTGTAGTAGTCGGGTTCGATATCAACAAACACCGGTCTTATCTTGTTCCAAAACAGGGCATGAGTTGTCGCGACAAAAGTAAACGGCGTGGTAATAACCTCCCCGGAGATACCCATTCCCTGCAATCCGATCTGGAGAGCCAATGTTCCGTTGTTAAACAGACAGACGTTGTCTGTTTCAAAGTAATTTGCGAGTTCTCTTGTATAACGCTTTAGTACCGGGCCCTCGTTGGTGAGCCACTGATTATCCCAGATTTCCTTCAGACCGTCACAGAACTTCTCCAGAGGAGGCAGGAAAGGCCGAGTCACATAAACGGGCTTTTCAAACGGTTCTAACATAGTCAAATCCCTTATCCAAAATGGATGATATTATTTTCATCGAAAATGACAAAGTTGAACAAGTCAAATACGACCCACAAGAACCAAGTCTATCACAGTTTGAGATCTGTTTAGCTGATAAAACTTAGACTCCGTTCCCGTCGGCTGTGGCACATGGCACATCAATGTAACTTTCTGTATTAGCAACACTTATGCAGCTACTGCTGATAGCGGCCTCGCCGGTATAATTTCAGTATATTCCAAGGCCGCTTGGGGCTTTGACGCGCTCTGCCGTTCTGACTCTGCCGTCCTCATCAGACAAGAAATCGAGTATTGGCTCGATCATTTCCTTCGCGACCGCCCGAATTGAATTCTCCAGCACTGAGCTTATCTGGACCTGTACCACCTAACGGACAGGACCACCGCCGATGTTCGGGACACACCATCCCACACATGACGAAAGCTTCCCTCCAACAGACTCAGTCGGTTGATATTACCGTTGAACTTCTCAAGATAGGTCTCTGCCGCCATTTCTTTGTCGGCGAAGTTTTCAGGATTATTCAACCACATGTATCAAGCTCTCTCAATTGGTACCCGCCAAAAAGCTGCTGCAACAAAATATATCAAGTGATCATGGGTGAGCAACGAAATAGTAGTTCAAGCCCTGATAGAATTGGTCAGCAAATTCCCATCGACTGAGACACGGTTCATGATTCAGCCAGCTTGTCATGAGAGAAACGCGGAGACCACACGTCTTAACAAGCAAATCGTAGATCTCTTCCGGCAAAGTGCCAAAAAAATCAGCCCCACCTAACCCGTGTTCGAATACAATTATTGGCTTGCTCCTACTAACCGTCTCTACTGCGCCCTTCAGGACTGACAACTCGCTACCCTCTACAACTATTTTTATGAACTGAATAGGTATGTTATTTGAGATAATGTTGTCAAGAGTGTCTGTTTGCACGGTTATGGGACAAAGTTTCTCTCTTGACTCAAGATTTCTACTCCTGAAGCCGCTGAATGCAGGACAGCTTGCTATATTATAGTAAGGTGCCTCCTCCTTGGCATCACTTAAAGCCAAGTTGTGAATTCTCGCATTTGGAAACATAGAGGCCAACCTTTGGTAAAACGCAGGTACTGGCTCAAATGCGTAATGCACACCCTCTGGAGCAAGCCTGAGCATTTCTCGAAGAACATACCCCTTATAACATCCCACATCTACGCAATTAGAGTTTACCTTCAAGAGTCGTTTCATTATGAGACTCGACTCCAAAGCATACCTCATAGATCTGCTATACCGCCAAAACAGATGCTGTCGTAATTGACGAATCATAAACCCCGCCGCGCTTCCTGCGACGATGGTTTTTACCAGTGTCAACATGACGTGCCCTCCCGCACTGTATCAGCCAGAATACCAGAAGCCATCGCCGAGAATCCTAAATGCACCTATCCTCAACTATGTGGAAACTCTTGCGAATCTTCTTTGTCTCCCTTCTCAGCCACTCAGAGTTCGTCGTAAAAAGACAGAGCAGTGCTGGCCACATAATCCTTCATCTGGTCCGTTAGCTCCGGATAAATTGGGATTGCTAAAACCTCCTTTGATGCCTTTTCTGCTTCAGGAAAATCGCCTTGTTTGTAGCCCAGGTTCCTGAAGCACTCTTGCAGGTGCGTCGGGCGTGGGTAGTATATCTCACAGCCGATATTCTTTTCTCTCAGATAGGCAACCAGTTCATCCCGTTGGGGAACGCTGATTACATACTGATTGTATATGCTCACGCAATCCGGGCTGATATACGGTGCCTTGACAGCAGTACCCGCGAACTTCGCGTCATAGAAAGCAGCGTTCCGCCGGCGAGCCTCGGACCAATTGTCCAAATGTGGGAGCTTGACCAGAAGAACTGCCGCCTGAATTGGATCAAGACGGAAGTTGCCGCCAATGAATTTATGATAATACTTAGGATGTGATCCATGGTTTCGCATTATTCTAAGCCGGTTGTATAGGTCCTCATTGTTGGTAACGATCATACCACCATCGCCTGCACCGCCAAGATTCTTACTGGGGAAAAAGCTGAAACAGCCAACCGTGCCAATGCTCCCAGCCCTTCTGCCTTTATAGGTGCTGGTGATTGACTGCGCTGCGTCCTCAATGCCCACGAGATTGTACTTATTGGCAATCTCCATGATCGGGCCCATATCAGCCATTTGGCCAAAAAGGTGTACAGGCATAATCGCCTTGGTTCTTTTAGTAACCGCTCTCTCTATAAGGTCAGGATTAATATTGTAGGTTTTCGGGTCGATATCCACAAAAACTGGCTTTGCGCCGGTTCGAGCTATACACCCACCTGTGGCAAAAAATGTAAAAGGTGTAGTAATAACTTCGTCACCGGCACTGATATCCAAACTCATCAGGCTGCTCAATATAGCATCCGTACCACTTGATGTACCCACAGCGAACTTGCAATCGCTTGAGACAGCTATTCTCTGTTCCAGTTCAGCAACCTTTGGGCCACCTATGCACCGCTGAGACTCGAGCACGTCAGATATCGCAGCCAGAATCTCGTCCCTTACTGTCACATACTGCGCCTTCAAGTCCAATAGGGGTACCTTCATACTCATCTTCCCTTGAGATCGTTGTACGAGACCCTGCCGACAGCTTTCTTCGGTGGCAGTGGGGCTTCTTCGTCCAAATCCAAACACCTAACCACACCCGGCTCAACTTCCTTATAACAGTAACCACTCTCTGGACAAATCATAATACCATCAGCATCCGGCTCCGACAGCGGAATACCGTGTCGGCTTATCCAACCAACCTGTTTTGCGGGGACGCCCATCATTAGCGCATAGCCCTGAACGTCTTTAGTTACCACCGCACCGGCAGCAATAAACGAATACCAGCCAAGTTCGATGCCGCAGACAATAGTGGCGTTGGCGCCAACAGTTGTTCCATGGCGAAAAATCGTTTTCTCGTAGAGGTTATGGCGCACAATCTGCGATCGAGGATTCATGACGTTTGTCAATACACAACTTGGCCCGAGAAAAACGTTGTCTTCAATTATAGCACCCGTATAAATAGAAACATTGTTCTGGACCTTTACATTGTCGCCGATTACTACACCACTGGCAACACTTACATTTTGGCCAAATATGCAGTTTTCTCCGATCCTGGCATCCTTCATTATGTGCGAAAAATGCCAAATCTTCGTGCCGCTGCCAATCTCACAGGGGCGATCCACATAGGCAGATTCGTGTACGAAATAGTCTTGGCTTTGTGACTCTTGACGATCAGTCGATTTCTTCGACATTGCAAATGTTCTGCTCGCTTATGTGTCTTCTTCGAAATACTGTTCGATATTAATGGCACAAAATCATAACTGAACAACAACTACGCCTTGGAACGTCTAAGCAACGGATGGTACTCTCCTTTTAGGCCAACAGGTTTAGCTCGCCTGACCGCCGACACAATTTCAACTGAGGATCTTGCATCCTGCATAGTAAATCCTTTGCCGTCAAGTATTTCTTGATAACTCTTTGTGTGAAGATCGGAAAACCCGTGAGAAAAGTCAACTTCTTCTCCATCAATCGTGATAGAACGATAGGCTGAAGGTTCTCCAGGTTCAGGTCTCTGTGGCAAATCACTTCGATCTATCGATAAGAACCACCTCACACGAGCACATTCGAATTCAAGGAATCCCGCGGATCTCAGTGGCTCATCCAAATGAACTACATTGTATTTGAGTTCCCCAAATATCCACTGCATAACATCAAAAAAGTGAATGCCAATATTAGTGGCAATTCCACCAGATTTGGCAACATCGCCCTTCCATGAAATCATATACCAATGCCCGCGAGTTGTAATATAGGCTAAATCAATATCGTACTTTTTTCCTTTTGGTGATCGTTCTATGCGCGCTTTCATATCTGAAATAGCAGGATGTAGCCTAAGTTGCAGGATTGTGTAGACAGTCTTGCCTGTCTCTTTGGCAATCTCTTCAAGAGCATCAATATTCCATGGATTCAATACTAACGGCTTTTCACATACAGCATCGGCTCCGATCCTCAAAGCAAATCGGACATGGGCATCGTGAAGATAGTTCGGAGAACAAATACTAACATAATCGACACCCTGCCCATTTTCCCGCCGCAATTTCTCCAAATGTCTGTCAAAACGTTCGAATTCTGTAAAAAAGTCGGCATCCGGAAAATAGGAATCAATGATGCCAACAGAATCATAAGGGTCCAATGCTGCAACAAGTATGTTCCCGGTTTCCTTAATGGCTTTCATATGTCGGGGAGCAATATAGCCTCCCGCACCAATCAAGGTAAATTTTTTCATCGTCTTTTTCCCTATGAGATAATTGGCAGACCATGTGCAGCAGACCGATATTACTGCATCATTTTTCGTGGTTGTCCTCTACGTTGCCACTTAACTTTGCGATTAAACACACAGATTTCACGAATGGCTATTTGTTACCGTAGAAAATGCAGAAAAATCAAGAATCGAGATTCAAACCTGTCCTATTAGACTTCGTCCCCGTCGGGCGCATTGAAAACTCAACACAACCTTATCTACTAACAACACTTATGCGCCCATTGCCGACGCCGGCTCTCGCCGGCGAAACCTCGATCTATTTCTGGACGTCACCAGAAGATTTTACGTACCCAACTGCTCTGACTTGACCATTCTCATCAGGTAGAAATTCGAGCATTAGCTCAACCATGTCCCTAGCCGCTTCTCGAACCGAATTCTCAAATGCCGAGCTTATCTGAACTTGTACCGCGTAGCGGGCGAGATTACCGTCAATACTTGGGGTCCGAAATCCCACACCGGAAAAGACCCGTTCGTCGGATGTAAGTCGGCCATTAACAATGTAAAAATTCAAAACCACCGTCTCCTCGTGGTCCGGAGCGGGCCTGTGAAAGCGGTGTATCAAGCACGGCAGCTTC
>Ga0255052_10000678_pt1 | contig 27112 bp, 36 predicted proteins | sample JV7_2_21_MG_FD_188632 | JGI IMG/M metagenome (GOLD analysis project Ga0255052, IMG submission 188632) | Seawater microbial communities from Jervis Inlet, British Columbia, Canada - JV7_2_21 | ecosystem: Environmental > Aquatic > Marine > Inlet | place: Canada: British Columbia | collected...
GAAAGCATATTACACATTTGAAAAAGCTGGTGCAACACTGAGGGATTTAAGTGGCAATAACAATCATGGTACGATAACCGGCGCGGACTGGGTAAGCGGTAGAAACGGAAGTGCCTTAAATTTCGTATCAGCCAGTGCTGATGTAGTAAATTGTGGATTAGCTCCAGCTCTTGATTTTACAACTGAACTGTTTACTGTAGCTTTTTGGATAAAGAGAACGGAGGCTGGCTTCAAAGGTCTTTTTAGTAAAAGAGGTACGGGTCCATCAACAGGTTTTGCCTCATATAGCAATACTTTTGGAACTGTATATCTTGAATGGTACAATGTCACTGCACAAAGTTCTGAAGGTACCTGCGGTTTAACTGTAGCTAATGGGTGGAGGCATATTGTAATTGTAAGGGACAGCGCTACTACAGTAAAATTTTATAGTATGGGAGCAGATGTTACTTCTGGAGGAACTGCTCAAAATATGACATCTCCAGTTGGAGAAGATTTCAACATTGGTCTATATCCAACTATGCCATGGGGCGGCGAGATAGATTCCTTCATGGTTTTCAACAAGGCTTTAAGTGCAGGAGAAGTAAAAAATTTGTATGAGGCAGGGTTATAAAAAATGTTCAAAAAGATGTTTATAGTTTTAATGATTGTGATATTCAGCTTGCTGGGATTTTCTGAATCAGAATCTGCATCTAAAATATATGGAGCAACTTCTCTTACTGGTGGTGGAACAGGTGCTTTAGATAGTATTGGTACTTCCCGTTTAAGTAATGCTGATGTTGGAATTGTAGTTTCTACAGATTTTAAAGCTTATTTTTATACTCTTGATTCTGATAGTGGAGCTACTGAGTCTGTGTCTGCTCCTTATCTTGTTATTAAACCAGATGATGAAACAGGAAATAAAAGGTGGATTTTAACAGATGGTCAGTTTGATGATTTGCAGGTTGAGCTGGATAAGTTAAGCAATATTACTGCAATGACAGAAGCACAGGGGGATGTTCTTTATTATGATGGTAGTGATTGGAACAGATTAGCTAAAGGAACTGATGGTCAGATATTGGAAAGCACTGCAACAAATCCTCAATGGGCCAATGCTACATCTGTTTATAAAGGCTGGCAATATATAATCACAAAAGTCGGTAGCACTTATTATGCACTTAACGGAATAACTGGGGTAGTGGATTATTCTGGGTCGGTTGCACATACCGTCATAAATAATGCTTTAAGTAATCTTACAGCAGGGAGGGATTACAAGGAAACCGTTGTCCTTTTGGGAGATATTGCGACAACGGATGATATAAATGTGTCGAGTTATACGGTGTTGGATTTAAGGGGAGCGAAAATAACTTTGGGAGCGGGAGCAAGTAATCATTTAATAAGTAATTCAGATGTAACAAATGGAAACACAGATATTGATATTATCGGTGGAGTGTTAGATGGAAACGGAGAAAACCAGACAGGGTTTGCAAATGTAATCAATATTTCAGCAACCGGAGGGGTTGATGTAGCATCGGCGGATGGAGGTAACACGGGGACATCGACAGCAACAACCTCATCAACCACAGGGATTGAGGAATATGGAGATTATGTAATTGAGATAACTGCTGATGGGACTCCCGATGTGTTTAAGTGGAGTGATGATGGCGGGAGGACTTATACGACTGGAGTTAATGTATCCACTTCAAACATTACTTTAAGTCATGGAGTAAAAGTCCTTTGGGATAGCACAACCACATCAGTTATCGGAGATATCTGGACATTTAAAACAAATGTAAGTGCAAGAATAAAAATCATAGGCACAAAAATTTATGATTCAGAGGATGAGGGGATTCATTTCTCATACGCTTCGGAGTTTTTGGTTGACGGTGTCAGTTGTGAAGGAGCCGGGGATGATTGTGTATCGATAATTGAATATACAAACACAGGGACAGTAACAAATTTAAATTGCAGAGCTGGGATAAATAACACTGCTCCGGCATCTTCATGTGTAGAGATAGAGGATGGTGCTTATAATGTTTCTGTAACAAGTAGTCACTTTTTCGGGGAGGGAACATCACTCGGAAAAGGTATATCAATAAATGTTGACAGTGGTTCAAGTTCGGGTGCTCCGCATCATGTAACTATTTCAGGAAATACTTTCCGGAGTATCCCCGGGGGAGCGATTGTAGTTGTAACAAATAAAACCGGCGAGGATATAAATGGAGTAGTTATCGCAGATAATGTCATAACCGATAATGGGGATCTTGCAATATTAGTAACCGGAAAAAGTGATTATACAGCAGTTGTTAAAAATTTCACTCTTATTGGAAACACAATAACAAACACAGACCCGACAGATACAGCCGGGCATGGAATTTCTGTAAATTATTCAAATGGAGTTACTTTAAATGATAATGCGGTTGAGGGAAGTGGCGGAGATGGGATTAAGGTTGTATATTCAAAAAATCTTCTTATTGAAAATAATATTTTAGTTGATAATTATCAAGCAAGTGCAGGATATGCCATCCATATTAGTAATTCCAGTTCAGAAAATATTGGCGTATTAAATAATATGCTAATTGATACCGGGGGAACTCAACACGGAATTTATATCGGGAATGATGTAACTAATCTTTTGATTCAAGGGAATTTATTAGATGGAGCGGGCGGTTCAATGTGGGGGATTAGTTTAGCACACAACCCTGCTAATGTGAGAATTATTGATAATGATTTATCTCAAATGTCGACAAAGTTAAATATTGGTGGAACTCCAACTAATCTTTATGTTCATGGCAATGGAGGATATGTAACTGAAAAAGGTGGAGCAACTGCAAGTGTTGCAGATGGAGGGACAATATCACATGGACTTTTCACTACGCCGACTTATGTATTATGCACCCCGACAGTAATTAATGAAGTATGTTCCATATCGGCAAAAGGGACAACAACATTTACTGTTCAGTTGCAGAAAACAACAGACCAATCATCAGGGACTTCACAGACAATTTATTGGAGAGCAGTTTATATACCATAATGGAGATTAATTAAATGGCATTTGATGATGTTGTGTTTAAAGATACAGATGATGTTGTATTTGTAGATACAGACGATGTGAAATTTGAACCAGTTGTTGCTCAAGGGCGAGACATCCTATTTAGCAATCAAACCAAAATTTACAGGATGGGAAACCAAACTAAAATTTATAAAATGGGAGTATTTTAATGGCATCTGGTGTAATTATAGAAGAACCTTATTATGAAAATGATGATGTAACCTTTAGGGTTAATTTTACAATAAGTGGGACAGCCCAAACTCCAGATGCGGGCACTGCACTTGCAAAAATAATCCAGCGCAATGATGGCACTGTCCTGTTGGCTGAGACTGCTGCCACCATAAGCACTACCATTGTTTATTATAAATATACAAATCTACCTGTCGGTAACTATAGGATATTTCTTACTGCTAAATTTAATTCGGGTGAAGATGAAAGAACTGGCTATATAGATTTTAATGTTATAAAGAAGGGGAAATAATGGCACTCACTATTTTGATTTCAGGGACAAACTATGAAGACAGCATAAGGATAAAGCTATTTGGCGCTAACGATACTGACCTTCTCCCTGATTCCGCTATCAATAATCCCACATTTATAGAGAAAGCAGAAAGGATTATTAAGGCAAAATTCACTGGCTGGTCTGGATTAACTGGTGATGATGCTGATTGGTTAAGGGACGCAGTGTTAGCTCAAACCTGTGCGCTCCTTGCTCCGTCCGTCCGCAACCTTATGACCACAAGTGAACAAGTCGAGAGGCTTAAGATTACAAAGGATATTGACCCTGACGGACTTGAGACTTCTTTTTATGGTGAGGTCGACTATTGCTTAAGCCAAATCGGAAGTTTCAGTGGCTCTCTCCACCCGAGAATCAGCGGGACAATTGATAGAAGCCCTGTGATGTTTAACAGTATAAGCTCGACAACCAGTGTAAGCGGTAGCCTATAAAATGATAGCCAAATCACTTTTCAATAGACTCGGGAAGTCCGCAACTGTGACTAAAAGCACGGGCGCTACTACAACGGGGAAGGTTGCACTTACACACCCTGAAAACATAGACGTTATGAGAAGAGCTTTTATGTTTAAATTCTCGAGCCCCTCTGGACTATTGGTAAGCGGGGATTTATTCGGGGCGGATGGCTCTAATTATATAGTAGCCACCACAGAAAGTAATTATTTTGGCAATACACTTACAAACAACACTGGCGTCGCTTTAAGGTGCAATGCGAATATTTCAGTTGTTAGATATATGGGTTCTGATAGCGGGTTTGTCACACAGGCTGGCACGATTAAGGCTTGCCTGTCTTCAACTAAGCTGTATGCCTTAGATGACAGGAGCATGGCTGTAGACGAAGCTGGCAGACGTAGGAGCAGTGAGCCACGCTATTATTGTTATGTCAGAAAGACAGAGGATGTTCAGGAAAAAGATACTCTAATAGATGGGACAAGGACTCTTGGCGTACTGTATAACATAGACCCGTATTTTGCACAGGGGGTTAATGAGATAAGTATTATCATCGAGGATTAGGAGCTATAGATGGCACGGATAGTGATTGAAGATAAGAAGAAAAAATATATCATGCAGGTCAAAACTATCGGTGTCAGAACAGCCGATATAGCAAAGTTGTATGTGGTGGATGGGGCTACAGTTATAAAACTATATGAAAATAAAAACCAAAAAAGAACACGCTAAAGGGAGAGTCTATATAAATGTTAGATGTTAACTCAGTCGCAATAGGTATATTAAGCGGTGTAGGAGTGTTTGTTGGCGGGAAGCTTATTTGGAAAGGGCTTGGGAATAGAAATGGCAAAAACCCACTAAACAATACTGATTTTAAAAGAGAATTAAATGGGGTACAAACCAGATTTGAAGAACATAAGAAGACGGTTGTATATAAAGAAACTTGCGCTGCTAACCTTAAGGGTGTAGATGACAAATTAATTTCAATGGATAAGAAGTTAGACAGGATATTAGATAAATAAAATGAGCAGAGACCTTAATAAAATGCACCCCGAGCTGAGAATAATGTTTGAGAGCTTCATGGAGAAAATGTTTGAAGCTAACCTGCCTTTCATGGTGACTTCAGTTGACAGAAGTATAGTTGAACAGATGGCGCTGTATGCACAGGGTAGGATGTCTCGGGATGATGTAAATATATATAGGGGTGGAGCTCGCCTGTTATTTTTAACACATGACAAAGAAAATAGGAAGGTTACTTGGACACTTAACTCTAAACATGTGACTAATATGTTTGATGAAGATTTAAATAATGACTTGTCCAGAGCTTTTGATATAGCCCTTAAAGCAAACAATGTTCCACACTGGAATTTAAAAATTTTTGTTGGTGGTGATAAAGAACGCTCAGATTATGAAGAAGCGGGAGAAATAGGTGAGTCATGTGGATTAAGGTGGGGCGGCAGGTTTAGAAGTCCAGACTATTGCCACTTTGAAATATAATTATGCTTGAATTTGTGAAGTTTAAAAAAGAGATAATGGCTGTAGTAGCTCTTATCGCTTTAGCCTTTACATTCGATGGGCTTTATGCCCGTGATAATAGGGTAGAGCTTGTGGCAATGAGGTTAGAGCAGAAAATAGTCAGGGACGATTACAGATATATCAGGGAGAGGATTTGGAGACTCGAAGACGCCTACAAATGTTTGGGGGAAGAAAATTGCTATACCATTATGCCTGAACCTATATGGATAGAATATCGAGACCTGTGTGCTGACAGAAAAGAGCTTGAAAAAGAAATGGAAATATTTAAGGGGGGACAATGAAAAAATTTACACTGCTCGTATGGTCATTATTTGGTAAGCAGGTTAAGACAGACTACCAAGAGAAATACAGGGATGCAGATAAACCTGCATGGTTAAGCCGAAGGAAATTAAGCCTTCTGCCTCTGGCTGCTTCTTTAATTATTGGAGCAAATGCAGTATATCAAGGAGAACCTGTCACTGCTGTTATGATGATGACACATTTGCAGGCACTTGTTGATGCAGGTATGGATATATGGGGAATCCTCATGTCTGTTAAGGGAAGTTTGGCTTTTGCTTGGTTTATTGTGTTGCTTGTTGTGGGTATTGTATTTAAATCTAAAAAATAATGAAACACAGTTATGATGATAACAAAGCACAAGGAGAAAAGAAGGTGAGTATTAAAATTCCCTTCCTTAGTTTTGGTGGGGGTAAGGTTAAGATTTCCCTTTGGGAGAAATTTAAAAAGTTAAGGAGAAAGAAAAAATGAAGAAGTTTTTAATATTAATTTTATCTCTTATGCTCATAGGCGGCATAGGTGGATTAGCTATGGCAGAGCCTGAAGTAATAGCGGAAGTGCCAGCAGTAGTAGAGCCAGCACCTGAAGAGGTTGCCCCATTACCATTTGGTTTTGACTTTGCTGTATCGGGTGATATTTTTTACCTAATAGGCAGTGAGGGTGATGAAGATACTGAAGCCAGAGCTGGTGAATTTGTAGAAGGTGTTAGTCTTAAGATAGCCAATCTTTATGGTGACTTAGTAAGTCTCAATGTGGTTGCCGCTGATATGCTGTCTGATGACAGGAGCACTCTTGTCGGAGCAGGTGCAACAGTAAATTTACCTACTCTTATCAAACAAGTATTCCAAGGCGAATGGGTTGCCAATCTCATTAACCCGAGTGTGGGTGTGGTAGCATTAGTTGACTTAAACAATAAGGCTGACATTATCCCGGCTTTGCACTTACAGGTTATCAGGTACGATTTTTAATTAACAAACATAAGGAGTTAACAAAAGATGACGTTCTGGGAAAAAGTCAAGTTAGTTCTTTCTGACATATGGGAGTTTCTCGAGCCCTTTGTCCTGATATTTTTGACAGAATCAGGGCAAATAGTGGCGGAAGTAGCTTTCAAGGTAGTTGTCGAGATTGCTCTTACTATGGGGGATGCTGACGGAGAAACAAAGCGGAAAGCTGCCTACCAGATAATAGTAGATGAATTATCTGACAGGGGGCTTACCCTCGGTGTATCTGTGATTAATGCGGCGATTGAAGCGGCTGTGCAAAGGCTCAAGAGAAATGATTAAAGTAGATATAAAGGTTTCGGGGGTTATTAATACCCTTAACAAGCTGGCAGCAATAGATTACCAACTGTTTTTGAAAGAAGCTACGGACACTACAGTGGAATTCGTCAAGGGCAGGTTCAAGTCAGGAGAATCTGCCTCTGGCGATAAGTGGGCGGCGAACAAGGGAGCTTACGCAGAATGGAAAGAGCGGGCTGGCTATGGCGACAAACCCCTTACATTAACTGGCGAATTAAGAGATGCAATATACGGTAAAACCACAAAAGACGTTGGTGTAGTAACCGTAAGAGCTTCAATGCACAGCGCTATTCAGGATTATCCTTGGGGAAGCACAGCTATCTCTCTCCGTGCTATAGCAATGAGGCATGAATTCGGGCAAGGTGGAATAGAGGCACGACCATTTATGGCAATAAACAGTAAAGAGGTTGATTATATTGTGGGACTTTTAAATGCAAGAGTTGAAGGGGCGTTAATTTAATGGCAATTAAAACAGTAAGGCAGGCACTGGTAAACCAGCTTAAGGCAGATTCAACACTTACCACATTTGTAAGCTCTGCTGATAATATTAAGGCTGGCATCGAGCGGACGATTACCGCCTTTACAGGAACGGTTACTAAGCTTGTTAGGGTTATACAGTTAGAAGAGGACGAAGAATACGCAGTCCTCTCTGGTAAAAAAGCTAACACTGAATATTTGTTCCATGTAGTCGGTATATTCTACGAAGACGATGAAGAAATAGCAGAAGACACCGCCGCTGATTTCAGTAAGAATCTGAAAAATGCTATCAGTTCTGATTTTACTCTTAGTGGAAGTGGTAACGTGCATAACATAGAAATACAGCAGTCATTCTATAGGTCACATCCAGAGAAGCCATTAAACTACGTGATTATTCCCGTATTATGCAAAGCTCAGGTGACTGTTACAAATAGATAATTATGATACTGGTCAAATGCTTCTGTAATAAAATATTAGTAGAAAGTTGTAACGATGGGACAGAAGACGAATATATTATAGTTAAATCAAAACCAATTAAATTTAAAAAGAATACTGCTTTTATTAAATGCAGTATTTGCAAAAGGACAGTAGCAACAGGAAAAATCCAAATAATTAAATAAAACATTAACAATCAACCAAACATACCCGCAATGTCCATTGGCGGGTTTTTGTTTTTAAAGGAGGGGAAATGGCACTTGTTTCAAAAAGAACATATCTATTAGGTTTCAAAGTTGAAGCCAGTTTCGGGACTGAGGCAACGATGGCAGCGCCTGATTTGATTGAAGTCTTAGATGATAGGGATTTAAAAGGTGGTATTGACCAAGTTGAAAATACTGTTTTAAGAAACTCTCTCAGCACACTTGCTAAGATAAACTCAATTAACAGGGCGGGCGGTTCGTTCTCTGTTCAGGGATTAGGTGGTGGAGCTGCTGACCCGACACCGCAGTATGATGCGGTTATGCAAGCTGCAATCGGTCAATCTGGAGTTTTAATTGTAGCAGACAAGACGGTTGCTACAGACGCTTCTATCTCAGGTCTAACTCTCAGTAGTGCAACAGATGTTGAGGTAGGTGTTGCCCTTGGGTGGCTGAACTCAAATTCGGAGCTTGAAGTAGTGTGGGTTACAGCTATAGCTGGAACGGATGTTGACACAGCTCCCTATTTCTCGGCAGTTCCAGCGAATTCAGATGCGATTTACAAATCAAGGACATACAAAATGTCTGCTTCTGGATATGACAACAGCTACACAGTCAAGGAGTATTTCGGGACTTCACATGACATGACCTACACTGGCATGAAGTGTGCAACGCTGGATGGGACATTCAACACTGGAGAGATTATAACGCTGGCTACATCATGGGCTGGTAAGGACTTTGCAGAAGGCACAGACGATTCACCTGCTTACACAGAGCCGACAAATGCACCAATAGTCGGTTTGTATGGTAGGTGTTACCTCGACAATACCTCTTATGACATTTCTAACCTCTCGTTTACTATCAATAACGGGATGGTTGAGAAACTGTCACTTAACTCAAGTGGTATTGATGACATGGTAGCTACAAGCAGGGCATGTAACGGTAACTTTGATGTCTATTACGACACCAATGCCTTCCTGACAGATTTCAAGAACGCTACCAAACGTGCACTCTATGTGCAGGCTGGTAAGACAGTCGGTAACACAGTGGCTGTCAGATTCCCACAGGTCAAATATACTGATGTAAGTGTCAGCAATGATGACCTTAGAAAAAATCCGTGTGCATTTGATGCGGAGAAGACAAGCTCAGAAGAGCTGTTTATGATAGCTTTTCTGTAAAAAAGTAAACTTAGGGGGTGGTCGTAAAATGCGACCACCTTCTTTTGCTGGCGTGGCTGAACGGATAAGCACCTGATTTGTAATCAGGTTCATGTGGGTTCGATTCCTACCGTCAGCTCCATATAAATCTAACGTCTTTAAAAGGAGAGACTAACAGATGACTACAAGAGCATTATCAAAAAGACCTCGCAGTTACACCCTCAAGGAAGACAGGGGCAAGGAAGATGCGCCCGTTTTCGAAATTCGCTCAGTTGATATTTTCGAAGTAGCTGAAATCAGTGGAGACGCTGCTTTTGGTGTAGGGATGTCACTTAAAGCGACCACAAAGAATATCAAAGACTACCTTAAGTTAGGACTCATGGGTTGGAAAAATCTCAAGGATATTGACGGGACAGAAGTGCCTTTTAAGATAGAGAATTTTCAGCTTCTACCATTCGCAGTTCTTACTGAACTTGTGAGCCAGATGTCAGGGACAGTAACTGAGGAAGAGGAAAAAAACTCCGAGACGCCATCCGAATCTCCGAGTGGCTAAGGGATAGGCGTGACAAGTGGAAGTGTCCAGAATGTTCTGATGATATGCGCCACTCAAGAAATTGTGGAGGTAAAGGAGATAGCAAGTTTAAAATAAAAGTTTTTAATGAGGTTTATGACAGATGCCCCGTAGATATGATAGAGGGGGAATCCGTCAGCATTATTAATCTTATTAATATGTCAGAGGGGGAATTCGGCATGGGATGTCCCCCCTCTAAGCTTTTAGATGAAACAGTATTTTACTTTACTACCAGAAGTATCATCAAGGACGAACAAGCAAAGATGGAAGAAATGAGAAAATCAACAACACATAGGGGAAGATAAATTGGCAGCAGGTGGAGCATTTAAGGGATTAGAAATAACGATAACAACTCCGGGTGGTGTAGATGCTTTAGGGCTCTTTAAAAATCTCTCAAAAGAGCTCGGGGATATGCAGGCAAAATTCGGCAAGGGTTGGGGTAAGATTGCGAAAGATGCAGCTAAAAGCATGAACGAAACTGCGTCAAAGCACAAAAAGTTGATGCAGCGAATGACAAAACAGGTCAATGAACTTAAACGTGCTTTGAAAGATTTAGCCGCTTATCGGAGTGCCCAAGATAAAGACCTGACTGCTGAAGAAGTGCAAAATCTGAAACTTGTTGAGAAAGCACACCAGATAAAAATTGCTAATATGATTCGTGGCTTAAAGGCTTTCGATGCTGCTCAAAGAAAGTCCCGTCAAATGATTGTTGGCAATATGGCAAAAAATGTTAACGCCTATGCTGCCTCACAACGCAAAATTACAGCAGAAACCACAAAACAAGCTAAAGCACAAGCCAAAGTAGCTGCCGCTGCCAAACGAACAGCTAATACACATAAAAAAGATATGTATTCCATGTTCTCTATGAAGCTTTCCTTAAAGTCTATGGTGAAAGATGCCGCCCAACTTGCGATGTTCCAATTAAGATGGTATGGTGCTCGGGGTGCCCTGTTTGCCTTAGTCGGAATCCCTAAAACTGTTATTACATCTTATGCTGAATGGGAACAGGCGATGAAGAACGCTTCCGCTGTTTCTACATATACAGCAGGAGAATTAAAAAAACTTGAAGAAGTCACAAAAGAAATTGGTAGGACTACTCCTATTTCCGCCAAGGACGCTGCGGAGGCTTTACTTGAATTTGCGCAGGCTGGTATTAGCGCAGAGATAGCATTGGAAGCTCTTCCAGCCGCTGCAAAAATGGTTGTCGCAACTCAGGAAGATATGAAGTCTGCTGTATCAGCCCTGACTACAGCTTACTACGCATGGGGTTTAACAGCAGAAGAAGTGCCAGAAGCTGCTGGTGCGATTGCAGCGGCAATGGCTGACTCATCTTTAAAAGTTGAAGACCTTTCAACTGTGTTTAACTACCTTGCTTCACAAGCAAACTTATCTAATCTGTCATTACAGGATACTCTTACTATAATGACTGCACTTTCAAAGGCTGGAGTTAAAGCATCTACAATCGGAACTGGCTTATCTCAGGCGCTTATTGCTTTCACTCAAATGTCTCCAAGACTTACAAAACAAATTAAATCGTTGGGGCTTACAGTCGAAGAAGTCCAAGTTCCTCATAATAATTTCCTTGAGGTTTTAAAGAAACTAAAAAAAGCTGGTTTTGACCTCACCGATGTATTTAAAGGTTTGACTGCCAGAGCTGGTAGAAGTATTGGCGCTGTAATGAATCAGGCGATAGGTTCGCTTGACCAAATTAGCGGTAAGATAAAGCAAAAGGGAATTCTGGATAAAATGTTTGGTGAAGCTATGGAAGGTGTCAGCAACCAAGCAAAGCTTCTAAAAAATGCTTTTATTAACATTGCTATTGCGATAGGTCAGGACTTAGCTCCAGCTATGCAAGGTTTACTCCCTCTCCTTAAAGGAGTAGCTGACTCTATTGAGATAATAGTAACAAGCTCAGAAGTTTCTTCAGACAGATTTAAAGATATGGGTGGTGGCGTTAAAGCCCTTGTAGGTGCAATTATGTCACTTAAAACAGCACTTGACCTTGTGGTATATGGGGTTATGAATGTCATTATAGTTCTTAGTGAATTACAAAAAGTTACACAAAAATCAGGGCAAAATGTATTACAAAATTTATTAACAGGACAGTGGGGAAAAGCCATCTCTGAGCCAGTCCAGATGGCTGACGATTTTTTTGAAAATCTTGGGAAAAGGCTCAAAAAGCGCAGACAAAAAATGTTTGATGAATTAGATGTTACTGGTAGTAACATCCGAGCGCTTTGGGGTTTCCCTGAAAAATCACAATACCAGTATGATTTTAATAAGCCCGTAAAACCCGGAGATAAACTGAAGAAGGTTTTTTCCGCATCTGATTTTTCCGCAACCGATGAAACACTGAAATCCATAAAGGGGACTCTCAAGGGGATTGCAAAACTTGAAAGTCAAATATCTGTAGTAAAGATAGAAAGTAAGTATGCTCTTGAAAATGCAGCGATAAAAGAACAGGGAAAATTAATAAAATCATTACATAAAATGAAACTGATTTCTGTCGGAGAAGCTCACAGTCGGCAGATGCAACTTATCGAAAATCAGTATCAGATGGAAATGGCGAAGATTGATGAATTGACCCAAGCAAAGAAGGGGAGCACCAACACGCAAATAGCTGACTATAATAAACAAAATGCCCCTGACAGGCAACAACTCCAAGATGCTATCCATCTTAATTTTGTAAGGCTTGCTGGAATTCAACAGGAAAATTCCCTCCTTGAAGAACAAGGCATAACAAAATTTAACATTGAAGCTATTGCCTTAAAGCATAATTTAAAAAAACAGTCTCAGGAAGAAGCTGGTCATAAGGTAGCTTTAGATTTGCTTAATAAAAAACTGCTTTTAGAAGACGAGATTAAAAATAAAGCTGAAGCAACTGCAGGGATAAGGGCGGACGCTGCGGAACAAGAATTAAATCGCCAGCTCCAAGAAGCCTCTTTTGCAATTGCGGACAAAAACCTTGAAAGACAGATAGGAACATTAGAAATAATACAAGAGCTTGCTGAAGCAAGGGGAGATTATAACACTGCGATTGAAGCTGGAGCAAAAATAAGCAAACTTGCTTATGACAAAGAACAAAAAGCAATAAAGGAAATGGTTAACATACTTCAGGCTACTTTACTGCTGGTTGGCAATTTAACGGATGCACAAAGAAAGATGTATGAGCAGGCGTTACAGTTTCTTTATGATAAAGGTAAAGCTCTTGAGAAAGAACGTAGGGCTGCTGAAAGAGCTACCAGCGCATCCAAGAAGCCTTTTGGTCAAGACAATATAACCTTAGCAATAGAAGCGGCAATAGAAGGCTGGAATGATTGGGGTAAGCAAGTCCAAGATATAATAATAAGTACCCTTGAGTCTCTGCAACAGGGTTTAGCCTCTGTCTTTAAAGATTTCCTATTAGGTCAGGAGACAGATTTTGCAGGTGCTATTAAGGGCGTCTCAGATACCTTCTTAAGTGGTGCTGCTGATATAGCAAGCAAACAACTGACCACTATGATGTTTGAGAAAAATAAGGCTGGCGAAGTCACGGGGCTTTCAGCTGTTGGAGCTGTGGGGATGGGGATAGCCACTGCTGCAAGCATATATGCACAGGCACAGGCTGGAACTCTTACCCCTGCCGGGGGGGCAGTTCAGGGTGGGGCAAGCGGAATGGCGATTGGAGCATACATAGGCTCTGTCTATCCCGGAATTGGCACAGTTGTTGGCGCAGTTATTGGTCTCATTGTTGGTGCAATTGGTGGTGCAATAGCGGGGGGCACAGGTGGTGGTGAAAAAACCCCCAAAGTCCAAGTCGGTTATTTAGGTGATATTAGAGACCCGAAATATGGTTCAAAGAGAGAATATGGTGATTGGAGAATGGGAGCTGGTGGCTCGGGCTCACTCCCTGATTTTCGTCCTGAGAAAGTTATACAGGAATTTGTAAAATGGAGAGAAAAGCTTATATTGTTTGTTGAAACCATTGGACTCTCTTTTGATAGGTTAGATGAGGAATGGGCATCTAAAATACGGAAAGTAAAAACTGGGGAGCAATTTGCAGCCGCGGTGGAAGACTGGATGGAAGAATATTTTGGTTTTACAACCTATATAGACTTGTCATCATTTAAAATGGCGGGAGAAACAATTGCTGAGACAGCTCAAAGAATGGTGGACTCTGTTATATCTATAGGTGAACTGTCAAGGTCAGCAGAGTATTTAAAATTAGGGGAGCGGTTTCCGGGGCAGTCAGATGCGGTACTGGAAGGTCTCAATATGTTTTATGACCCTGAAAGAATTGCTGAAATTTATCAACCATTACCTGAGAAATATGACCTTCAAAAAGTTTATGATGAAATCCAAATAGAGCCTGATACTCTTCTTGAGGGTTTGGATAAACTAACAGAGGGTATATATGAAAAGCTTGGGGAATTACCTGATGCACTTGACAATATTGAATGGGGTGAGAAAATTGGTGAATTAGGTACAATGATTGCTGACCGCTATGCTATGGAGATTGCATATCTCACATCTATTAAGGCATTAGCACAGAGCATTTCTGAGGCTATATCAGGTCAGATAGAATCTTATGAGATTGAAATGATGTCTCCCGCAGAGCAGGCTGACCATTATAACACTAAAATTAATGAGCTTTATGCTGAACTGGCTTCTGCCACAGACCCTGCAAGAATTGAAGAGATTGTTGCACAAATAAGAGGGTATGTCCAAGCTGGATGGGATTTATTATCACCAGAAGAAAAGGCGGGTGCGCTTGAGCAGATTACTACTTTCCTTAAAGATGTTAATGATATGGCACAGGGAAAGTTAACTGATGCAGTCAATACTCAAATAGATACTATTGGAAAACTTGCAATAGCATTAGGAGAAATTGACTGGTCGCCCCTTACACAGTTATCAGAAGAAGGGTACAATACTGCTCAAGCAATGGCTGAGGCTGCTGAGGCTGCTCGGCAACTTGCAAGGGACTTAAGACTTGCTAACCCTGCTGGCGGTCATGGTTCTGGTGGTGGTAGTCAAGGTGGACTGGGTGGAGGTTGGGCAAGTGGACTGGATTATGTTCCTTACGATAACTTCAAAGCAAATCTCCATAGGGGCGAAGCAGTTATTACAGCAAGAGGCAATCGGGCACTTTCGCAGATAGAAAATAAACTGTCACAACTTGAAGTCGGTGGTGGTGTGTCACAAGAACCTATCACTATTATTTTGAATGGGGACGCTGGTGCGATAATCCAAAGTGCAGCAGTACAAGGGTCAAACAGGGCTATTAATATGCTTAGAAGAAACCCAAGGTTATTGAGGTAAGACATGAAAACACAAAGTGCTGCTTTAATCGCAGAACAGGCTAAATTATCTGTCACAACATTCTGGCTCTTGCAGGTAGGGAGTTATTATTTTACTGACTACCATGACAATTTAGTATATAAGGGGGACACCTACATACCTTTCCCATTTAAGCTTCCAGAGGGAGTTAAAACTTCTGATGGCTCTACACTTGATGGTGGGGAAATAAAATTAAGCAGTGTGGATTTAACTTTGGCATCTGCTGTCTTAAATAACACCCTAAAAAATGCTGAGGTTTATATTTACGAACAGTGGTTTGATGTAAATATGACTTTAATAGATACAGAGCTGAGGTTTGCTGGTAAGGTGGATGGCAGACCATCATTAAATGAGATGAATATATCGGTAACAGTGGCTGCTCACTTAAATCCTTGGACTCAAAGATTTCCGAGAAGGCGAATCACAAAAACAAATTTTCCATTTATTCTTCCTCGAAATACAATTATCACATGGGGGAGAAATACTGGTGGAGGGGGAGAATACTAAATGGCATTATTTCCTGATATAGCTCCGAGTTACGACTATACCATGACTGTGAATTATAAAACCCTGACATCATTCATAACTGATGGGGATATTATCCAGCGCAGAAGAAAGAGAACAACACCACTTCATGCATTTAATCTTAAATATAATTTACTGACAGAAACAGACGAAAAAACATTATTTGATTTCTATACACAAAGATATGGCAGTTGGGAATCTTTTTCAATGTTTGATTTTAAGGAAAGAAGCTGGAGCGGACAGACCATAGGAACGGGTGACGGGGCTGAAGATACATTCGATAGTGGTGTCAAAACTATCAGCGCTTATACTATTTCTATCTCTGGTGTTGTTCAGGTTGAGGGTGGTGGAAGTGATTACACGGTTAATGCTACCGCTGGGACTGACGGACAAGCGCAGGTGGTATTTAATGGTGGCAGTGAACCCGCTCTGGCTGCTCGCATAGACATACAATATACGGGTTATAAATACTTTGCAACCTGTGTTTTTGAAAATGACACTATAAATAGGAGCTTATTTTTATATAATTTATACAGGCTTGGATTAAATATAATAGAGGTAACTTCATAATGTCCTCACATGACCCCAGCCATGAAAGCATTGATTATAATGTTAGCCCGATTCCAACCCCAGTGGGAGGTTCTGGCGGTCTCAGAGACATGCATCAGCGTTACCTGAACCGTGAAATTCCTTGGCATCAATTCTGGCAATATGTTGTAGCAGGTGGATTTTTAACAATTGAAGGTGCTGATGGAGAACGAATCCTTGACCACGGGGGTTTTACCCGTTACTACAATATGTGGCCGGGGAGAAGCGGAAATGCCAGCACAAGAGAAGAGGGGGGGGATGGTCAGGGGTCTGAACCGGAAGATTCTACAGTTTCCCCCGCTGGTGGAGTATTGCCTGTTTTGTATGGGCAAAAAAGAATAGCTGGACTTTTTATTTACATGAAAGTTATAGATAATATGCTTCATGCTATTTATCTTTTGGGAGAAGGCGAATTTGAAGAAATAGGTGATGTCTATATCAACAATAAGTTAAGTTCTCATGCTGATTACTCTGGTAGTGTATATATTGAAAAATTTGTAGGCACATCATCACAAACTGTCTGCACCACACTTCAGGGGGTTGATGCGACATGGACAGATACATTGCCAAACATTGCATATATGTATGTCAGGCTTCAGGAAACACCAGCGATATCTGGGCTTCCCACAATGGAAGCAGTATGTAAAGGGAAAAAGGTCTATGACCCAAGAACTGAGCTGACTGCATATTCAACAAACCCAGCTCTTGCTATAGCTGATGCCCTAACTAACACCATCTATGGTGGGCGATTACAGGTAACAGCAGGTGGTGGTGGCTACATTGACTGGACTTCATTTCAGGATTCTGCTAATTATTATGACGCAGTTATAGGGGGGGCAGAGAAACGGTTTGAATTTAATTATTACTTCAAAAGTCTTTCTTCCCTACAGGCAGCCTTAGATATAATGAGGTTGCATTGCATTAGTGTGATTATCTTTGATGAAGGTAAATATAAATTAGTGCCCGCAAAGTCCAGAAGCATAGCGGCTAATTTTGTAGAATCTGAAATTGCTGGGCTTACCATACCAAAGCTTGATTCTCAAGATACAACTAATGTGGTACAGTGGACTTATACTGATACAACAAAATGGGACTCAGTGGAAGATTCCATCGAAGACCCCACTATAGATGCAAACGAGGAAATACACGAAGTATCACTTAACCTGACAGGAAGCAGAACATATTCTCAAAGCAAGCGGATAGCAACCTATGCTTTAAATTCAAGATTATCTGACTTAAAAGTTCAATTTGGTGTTTACAATTCCAAGGGATTACAGGTTATGGATGTTTTCACAGTAACACATAGTTTAGGCTTGAGTGCAAAGCAGTTTTACTGCACGGGGGTAACACAGCTTGATGATGGGGCTTTTAGTATTAATGGGACAGAGGAAGACCCTGCACTTTACAGTGAAAACATAGAAGATGCCCCCACTTATTCAGACACTAACCTTCCCGACCCTGCTGACATTCCCGATGAAGCGACAGTTTTAGTGCTCACTGAAAGTTTAGAACAGGCAAGGGATAGGACTTGGACAATTGGTTGTCTTATATCGTGGACGCACAGCACCTTTATTTTTAAAAAGCATTACGAAGTGTGGCTTAGTGAAGATGTGGGTGCTTCATATAGATTTATGGGTATTACTACTTTAAATGAATACCAGATTAAACCCCTTCTGGATGGGACAGCTTATACAATAAAAATAGTAACTGTCAGTTATTGGGATTACAAATCTACTGGCTTAACAGATGCAATAACACTTCAGGGAAAATATGCTCTGCCTGTATGGAAAGCAGATGCAGCCCTAACAGCCACAGAGTTGGGTGATACTGTATTTTTAAAATGGTACATGTCAGATTATACACCCCCCGCAACCGATATAGATATTATTGGTTATGAGCTAAGAAGAACAACTGTCGGTGGGTCATGGGATGGAGCAACATTTATAGCATTTTTAGATGCCCTTGTTTATCAGGATAATGATGCTGCTGCTGGAACATGGGAATACCAGTTAAAAGCAAAAGACAGTGTTGGTAATTACACAGACACAGCAAAAACTGTGAGTGTTACTGTTACCCTAAATGCTTATGCGGGATACCAGCAGATAGATAATATGAGTATTCAAAGCGGGGCACAGGAAAGCACTTATCTTGATACTGTGCTTACACTTGTGGGGGCTGATTGGGCTTACCCTAATTGGGTTTTCCCGAGCAAGCATGAAACATGGGCACAGCGCTTTGACAGTGCGGGTGTTGCTTGGAACAATGCAGGTCACAGTTACCCACTTAGTACCCATCCCTATTTGGCTACTCCACCTTCAGATTCAGGCAATATAGTAAGTGGAGCTTTTGATTACGGACAGCCATTAGGTGGTAGTTTTAGTTTTGCATATACCAGTGAAAAGCTCGGGGTTAATACCGCAACCATAACACCCTACTTATTGTTGTCACTAAATGGTGTTGACTATACTGAATTTAATGCATCCAGTTTATTTACAGGCAGGGCACGATATGTGAAAGTTAAATTTGCATTTACCTCAGCAAGTGATGATACTTTATATGTAGCAAAAGAAAATTTTACAGTTACACTTAATCTCGACCCCATTTCTGATTATGGTGAGGAAGCAATAACCAATTCACAGCCACTGGCAGTATCTTTCAATGAAACCTTTGTGTCAGTCAGCACAATAGGGTTAACACCCATTAGTTCTTTGCCAGTGATAGCAACTGCTGACAATATAAGTGAATCAGGGTTTGATATGTATTTATTTGATTCACTGTTTGCCAATGTTGCTGGCACAGTTAAATGGGATGCAGTAGGATTTTAAAAATAAAAGGATGGTGTTTAAATGATTTCAGGATATGATGTAAGTGTTCCAGTTGTAAGCAATACTTGGGAAGAAGATATCACATCTACGCGACAAAATATTGAGTGGATTCGTAGAATGTGGATGATGACAGGAATAGTCCCTATTACTGGAGCAACACTTAACTATACCTATACAAGTGATGATTTAACTGCCATTACTTTTGGCGGGACTCTTGCTGGTTCTGCTGCTTTTACTTTCTCAGGTGCTGAATTAACAACAGAAGTGTGGACACTATATACTAAAACTATAACTGTAGACCATGTTTATTCAGCAGGGAAATTAAATGATTCAACAATTACAATCACATAATTTAAAATCAAAGGAGATTCAAAAATGTTAGCAGGGATTATTTCTAATTTAGGGCTTCTAATTGCTCGGCTTACATCTGCAAGGGCTGGCTATTTAGATAAGTTAAATATAACGGGGGATGTGTTAGATGACACTGTTTGGACTGATGCAAGGGCTACAAAATTGGACAATCTTGATGCGGCTGTCAGTGGTGTGGGGGGTGGAGCTGGGCAATTGGTAAAATCTGTATATGGTGGCACTTCATCAGCTACTTTAATAACACTTCTGGATTATACATCGGGTGGAGGAACTTTGATAGGGATAACATTTAAAGTTGACCCACCGGGTGGTTCTTTGCCAGACCAACTGAAAATTACTATTGATAGTCAAACTGGACAAGAATTATTTGGTAATAATATAGACTATGTTAATGATCTATCGGGAGCTGTATGGTTTCATACCAGATTTACTGCTTCTTGTAAGGTGGAAATTGCTGTTGCTGGTGCTACATTTTATAACTTGTTCTACTCAATAGACATTTAAAGGATAATAATTAATGATAGAACTAACTAATCCCAAAACACTCTGTGAGCCAGCTAAATTTCTGGACTGGACAGGCATACATTTTTTCAAAACATCCATGAATGTAAACCTTGTCTGGTATGAGGCTGATGGGACTACTGTGATTAAGTCTGACTCCATAACTATATCAGGACAGGATTATACTGATGTGGTTACAGAGAATGTAGTGGCTGGTGACGTAGGGAAAAATGCTTCTTCAGTATTGCTGTTAGTGATAAAGAGGAAGATTAAAGCTATGAGGACATTAACAGGGACTGTAAGCTAAAAAACTGACAATTTTTGTCAAAACAGTTTTTTAGCTTACGAGAATCTCCTGTAAGCGACTATCTCTGTCAGGTTAAGGCTGTGGTATGTCCTTTTCGTCCTTCAGCGCCCCCTGCAAAACCTTATACACTATCACTATCAATAGCAACAGTTCCATGTTTCGCCCCCTTTGGTTCATAGTTTACAAAATTCTCACCCTTTAATTCGGGTATCATGTGGCTGTATCTTTCTGTGGTCTTAACAGACGAGTGCCCTAACGACCTTTGAACTACACCAAGCGGAGCACCATTGCGTAGGATATTAGTAGCAAACGTATGTCTGATACTGTGTGCTGTTATACGCTTGCCGTCTATGCCTGCTTCTTTAAAGTAAGATTTGACCATTCTGCTGACTGTTTCAACAGTAAGCCTTTTCCCGCCCAAGCCATATTTAAATCTGTAAACCTCTATAAACACAGCCTCGTCAGGCTTGCCTTTTCTTAATTGTAAATAACCTTTAAACGTATGGTAAGCACCGTTTGTAACTATCATTATATGGTCTTTGGTCTGCCTGCCTTTAAGCTGTGCCCTGATTTCAAATGCGAATTTTTGATTAGGATATGGCACTACCCTTATGTCGTCAATATCCATTTTAACAATCTCGCCTACACGCATACCAGTAAAGAACAGCAACTGGATAATACAGTTATCCCTGATGTTTCCATACTCACCTGATAGTGCTTTCTGCTCTGCCAGCGCCAGAACCTTTCGGCTCTGTTCTTCTGTCAACGGGTCTTTAAGAAACGCCCTGTTTCGCACTGGCTTTACTTTATAGAGGGTAGGGCTCTCAATATATCTGTAATATTTCTGAACCCATCCCCAATAAGAATACCATGTGGAAGCACCCACGCCTATTTCTTTATGCCACAGCGAAGCCACTTCTAAGTCGGGTAAATCTCCATTGTAAAAACCGTCCACCCATTTCAGAAACTGCCAAATTGCGTTCTTGGCTGATTTTCTGGTCGCAATGTTTTCTATGGTAGAAAGCATATTGTCAAGAATTTCACGATTGGTTGCCATGATTTCCCCCTTATTTTATTTTAGCCCACTGTATTAAAACAGGCGTTCCCAATATATCATCAAAGCTTTCACCGCAGGTTTCCACGTCATCTGTTTTTAAATATTCTTTGGCTTCCGCTTCAAATAAATTAGCATCCGCTAATTCGCTATACTGTCCGTAAGCACCGCAACCGCAGATTATTGCTTCAATTCCACCTTCATCGTATTCCAATTCTGTTTTACAGAACAAACAATTGGTTTTCATTTCCCCCCCCCTTTTTTTTCCAGACAATTGAGAACGTCAAGAAAATTTAAAAAAATTTTCGTTTTTTCGACCCTTTTTTATTGGGGGCAAGTTTACAAGAAAGCCGCTCAAGGTTTATACTTTCTCCCTGCCCCCAAACTGTTATCCATCTTTTTTAAAAAAGATGGGCTGGCTTCAGGCGGAGAAAGGCAACCATGAATAGCCTTTTTTAACCGTCCACCAGCCCACTTATTTTTATTATCTACTTACATAGTTTAACAGTTTTCCTGCCTGTCTTTCCAGAGTTAAGCGATTGTCAATATGAGTTTTCTCACGTGCCAGATAGGTAATGCCCTGAACGATATTCCACAGGCTCGTTGCGTCACCCTCTTTTTCCTCTGCATACGTGATAGAGCTTTCTGCTATTGCTTTGTTAAAACCGTTTTTGGTCAACCAGTCCACCATACCGTCCCTGTCCTTCACTGGTCTGTATTCCACAGCTTTTTTAAGTGCCTGTTCTTCCTCTTTAATAGAGGACGTAACATACTGTTTAAGTTTCGGGATAACTTCCCCAAACGCTGTGAGCGGTGCATTTTTAGAGTGCCTTATCCTGATTTCCTTTACGTCCTGTGCGCCCCATACGATATGATTTCCGCATACATAGTTATAAAGGAAAGTCATAAGACCAAAGGATGCCTTCCCCACTTCGGAGTTCCATACAAAGAAACCCCTCGACAGCTCGTTTTCTTTCCCATTGTTATTTACCACTTTCAGTTTGTGGTCTTCATCAACCAGAAACATAAACACGTCCCTGTCCGAAGCATATAGCCCTGCATTTTCAGAACCATTAACTGCCATAGCTGGTGGATTGTGCCATGATGGATTGGTTTCACACACTCCCATTACTTTTTTCACTACATCTATGTCCCAAATCCTACCATATGTGGTGGAAGTGAAAGCCCTGACCTCTGCGCCCCCATTATAAGCCAACAGCACTTTAGCTATTTCCTTATTTTTAGGAACGGAGTAATTTAGGTTGTCTGCCACTAAATTTGCAGGTAGAGTCCTCAAATAAGCTGATGGCGCATTTCCAAACCGACATAACTGCCCGAATGACCAGTGAGTTAAGTCAAGCTTTTTACCATATGCGTTCAGGACAACCGTTTCGCCCTGTGGCTCAACCTTGAAAGTGTTTACTTTAATATCTCCCTCATAAGAGATATTACGCCTGTCAAGAACTGCCTGTTTTAAATCTGGCAGGTCTTTAAATCTTTCATCGGCAGGTCTGTTAGCCCATTGCCTTGATGCCTGATGTAAATTAGACATTTTTTACCCCCCTTTGTTGAAGTTAATACATTCTGCAATACTGACAGCAGACAGAATTCATGTCACGTATGTCAATTGAATATTTCCCACAACTGCATTTAAGAACAACAGAGCCACTCCCACATATAAACTGCAAGCTTTCAGCTTCAAGTTCGATGCCTTTTTTATAGGCAGTATTGTAATCGGTATATGTTGCCAATATTTTTTGTCCTTTATTAGGGCATACCCTGTTATCACATCATGTGTCATTGTTTCGCTCTCCATGCTTTTAACTTCTCATAGGTAAAAAGTTCTGCGTCCACTTCACTGAAATATCCCCTAACTCCCTTGTAATATCCACGTTTACTCTTTACTTTGTGTCGCTTTTTATATTGCCCATACTGCCATAGGTGTCGCAGTTCGTGAGCCAGTAGCATAACCAGAGCTTCGATTCTGCTGTTAATCCAGTAAGTCGGAGAAGTTTTATGCCCCTTATAGCGTAGCCTTTTTATCGGGAAATGTTTATCTCCACCTATTCTTACAACAATGAAATGGTTACTGGTGTGATGAAAACTGCTTCCCTGATAATAAGCCCTTCCTGCCCATGCGCTACTGCTGTTTTTTACCATCACGTCATACTTTGTAACACCGTTTGGTTTTACAAATTGGATAATTTCACGGATGGTTTTAGTCGGTATGTTTGTTGTGTTTGTTATCTGCAACCCATCACCCCCTTTATATATAGCATAACATATTCAGATAACATTGTCAAGAGAAAATTTTTTTAATGAACTTCACAATAACCGCATTTATGACATTCAAACTGCCATGAGCCATAGTCAGCGTGTGATGTACCAGTGGACATATTGCCACCGCATTTTGGACATTTGATTTTAACGATATTCATTGTAAAATCTCCTTTATTGTTTTTATAAAATCTTCAGTATTGTCTTTGCGCAGATTATTTCCACAGCTCGGACAGTTTAGCAATGAGATAGATAACCCCTATCCTTACGATGCGGAAGCCCATCAAGGTCAGTATCGGTTTAATGTATTCAGGCATTTAGTCCTCCTTCCTTACATTGTTAATAACGGTTTTCTCTTTCTCGGATAGTTCAGCAAGCTCCAACGATCCGGCTTTGACTTTCGCTTTCGCTTTCGGCAGTAAAACTTTAATAAGGTTCTTACTTAACTGGACAAAGCCCTTACCTAATGAGTCAAGGGTATGCTTCGGTGGTATGGGTATATCATTATTTCTCTGGCACATATTATCTTTCCTTATCCCCCTCTTTATTATTTTTAAATCCATCACAAGACTCTAACCATACTGGGTCAAAATTAAATGGATGATTAAACCAACCACTTTTAATCCGGCGTATCAGGCTTGGTCGGCTTTGGTATCGGTAAATATAAATTGCTTTTCACTCTTTTTCACCCCCTTTTAGTAGCAAGGCATAGACAGGTAGTAACGCCTTCGTGGTTTCTTTTACAGGACAGTTTACCTACACTCAATGGGGTTATCCTGTGGTAGTAACACCGTCATGGCTTCTGTTTGCCCTGTCCATGCCTCGCATAATTGTTTATCTCCTTTTCTTTGGAAACCATACAACCTTAACGGCATTATCCCGATATACTGATGCCCTGAAAGCGAGCTTTACATAAATGTAAGAGGCATATTTCATCGGCACATGACCGTCTCGGTTTAAATACCACGAGTTTATCTTTTTCCTGTCTAACCAGAGTGCCTTGTAATTTCTGCCCCGGCCTCGCACTCTCTCAACAGGCAGAACAGCCTTGACTACCTTTAGCAACCACGCCCACTTGGGAATGTGCATATAGTCTATGCCGTATATCCCCTTGCCTCCGTTCTTATAGGGGTTTCGTAGCCTGTTAAAGAGATACCTAACATTTTTGTGCATTAATCCTGTCATAGACCTCCTTTACCTGACTGTCCTGTTTTTCAACACAGTCACTCCTGTATCTTCTATTGCCTCTCCGTCTGAAACATGGTTAGGATTGATACTCGTGTGTGGTGTCTGCATTTCAAAGTAAAGGATTGCATCTTCCTTGCTCTCTGCGTAACATTCTCTTTCGTAGTCGGGGGCTTCACAATGGCTTTTGATTATCAGGTAGTAAACTTTGAAACCCTGACACTTATACCAATTATCAATCATTTCCCTCTGCTCGTGAGGCGTTAGCTCTCCCCACCATTCATCTTTTAAAGCTGTTATTGCCCTGTCGGTGTCTGTCATTTGCCCTCCGTTTTTAAATGTTCTCCGTCTTTCTTTACCTTTAGCCATTGTGGATTTTGCATACACTTGTCGTATGAGATAGGGTATTTGCTGTCTATCCTTTTAATAACTATCCCCTCGTTTATCTCTCCCTGTATGCTGTCGGCATATAATTTCTCAAACCCTATGTGATGCCATTTAGAGAGCTTGATTTTCTCCTGTGCTATCGTGTCGTATATGCCCTCTAATATCTTCCGTCTTTGCTTTAAGGACTTGCGTGTGGGCGCTACCCTTCCTACGCTTGCAAAAATTCCCAATATTTGAGCCATAGGATTATCCATACCTTTTTCAAATGCAGGGTGTTTACAGCATGAATGAGCACTCCCTGCTAAACCCCCTCGATATGTACACTCATAACAATTTGGTTTCATATTATCTCTCTGCCTGTTCCCTTGTCATACTCCCCCCTTTAGTAATCTGTTATTTCCAATGTCTTACGGTTCATTTTGACTTTCCATCTGTCCTCTCTACTACCATCACCATCTACTGTCCCATACATACAGTCCAGTATCAACATTTCAGTATCTTCCCCATCAGCCTCAAGGTAATCCATTTCTACATCATCAACATCAACCTCCGAATATGAGCCATTAGCCCACTTCCCACCGTTAGCATGTATTATCTCGAATCTAAACTTTTGTATTTTTTCCTGTTCTTCTTTTGTAAGTTTCATGGTTTTATCCCCCTTTCAAAAAAGTTTTGGTAGTGACGTTAGCTCATTTAACTGTGTGGCTGTTATCTCTCCCTTTAAATACTGTTTCCACGCTTTACAATAGATAGTGTGGCTCGGCTCTTTAGTGTGGCTCGGCTCTTTAGTGTGGCTCGGCTCTTTAGTGTCGCTCGGCTCTTTAGTGTGGCTCGGCTCTTTAGTGTGGCTCGGCTCTTTAGTCTTACCCTTTATATCCATATCTGCCCTCTTTTCTTAATACTTCGGAAATTGGTCGGCTTATGAAACACATATCCCTCTCAATGCCTAACCCCATAACTTTGACTGTTTCCAATTCGTCAAGACTGAAATCACCCCATTCATCACAATGGTCATTGAATAAGGACACGTAGCCATAGAATATCCTGTCCTCTGGATAGTATTCGGTGGCATACCACTTTGCGTTACTGAAAGGATGGAAATATTTAGCAATAACAACAGGGTCGCTGTTATCCTCTTGAGAACCGACTTTTTTAAAGCTACCCTCTAATTCTTTGGTAAGCAGTTTCATGGTTTTTACCCCCTTATAATTATAGTATAACACTTATAGATAGCATTGTCAAGAACTATTTTTTATTATATTTTAACTACTTGACAAACAGATAGCTTTTTGATATAACAAAGATATGGGCAAGCAAGAACTATTAGACGAAATCAGGGAACGTCTGCAAAAGCCAATAAAGAAAAACTACCTGCTACGTCTTTACGAAGAAGAAATGATTAGTCTTATCCCCATAGCTGATGAACTACATACCAGCAGGAATGAGCTTGTAAGTGTATTAATAGGTAGATTTTTAAAGGATTGTAAGAAAAAATAACCCCTGTTCAATTTTTTGTTCAATTTCTGTGAACATCTGCATTTCCTGAACAAATCACTTGTAAAATCAATTCGGTTATTTCGGTTTTGTAATTTCTATTCGGTTATTTCAGTTTTGCAATTTCTATTTGTAAAAAGTCATTTGGTTATTTCGGAATTGCAATTTCTATTTGTAAAAAGTCATTTGGTTATTTCGGAATTGCAATTTAATAGTCTCGGCATTTTTCAGCCCACGACCTGCAAGGGCAGAGGGAAAAAATGGATTTTGGTGACATTTTTTGTCATGTAAAATAGATTGACGCCCAGACCAGCCACGGGACCCCAGACCAGCCACGGGACG
>Ga0255052_10000679_pt1 | contig 27100 bp, 18 predicted proteins | sample JV7_2_21_MG_FD_188632 | JGI IMG/M metagenome (GOLD analysis project Ga0255052, IMG submission 188632) | Seawater microbial communities from Jervis Inlet, British Columbia, Canada - JV7_2_21 | ecosystem: Environmental > Aquatic > Marine > Inlet | place: Canada: British Columbia | collected...
TCGATGACGCGCCCGCAAGCGACTGGGATTTCAGGGAAGAACGCGACAGCTTCATACGCTATACCCAGGCACGTGCGCTTGGTCCGAGCACCGCGTCACTCGTGAACGCCGCTGAGGAACGCGACATACCGTGGCTCAGGCTCAATCGCTACAGCCTCGTGCAATTCGGGCATGGCCGTTACCAGCAGCGCATCCAGGCCACGACGACGGGCAAGACCGGCAATATTGCCGTGGAACTCGCCGGCGACAAGGAAGAGACGAACGGCATCATGCGGGACCTGGGGCTGCCCGTTCCGGAGCAGCGCATCGTGCGCCGCTCGACCGACGCCAAGCGTGCCGCGAAGCGCATCGGGTTTCCCGTCGTGCTGAAGCCGCTGTCCGGTAATCATGGCCGCGGCGTGTCTATCAATCTGAAGACGCCCGAGGAAGTCGAGACCGCCTTCGAAAAGGCGCAGGAGCACGGTCGCACGGTGATTGTCGAAAGTTACATCGAAGGCTTCGATCATCGCTTGCTGGTCATCGACGGCAAACTCGTCGCTGCCGCGAAACGCGAGCCCGGCCACGTGGTCGGGGACGGCAAACACACGATCGAGCATCTGGTCGATATCGTCAACGAGGACCCGCGCCGCGGCGTCGGGCATGAGAAAGTACTGACGCGACTCGAGTTCGATCACCAGGCTGAGCGCCTGTTGAAGAAGATCGGCTACGACAAGGACACGGTCCCGACGAAGGACGAGATCGTCTACCTGCGTTCGACGGCGAATCTGTCGACCGGCGGTACCGCGCTAGATGTGACCGACACCATTCACCCCGATAATCGTGAGATGGCGATTCGCGCGATCAGTGCTATCGGCCTGGATATCGGCGGCGTCGACTTCCTGACGAGGGACATCACCCTGTCATACCGCGAAGCGGGCGGCGCTATCTGCGAGGTCAATGCCGGACCCGGGTTTCGCATGCACGTCGCGCCGAGCGAGGGCACGCCGCGCGATGTTGGCGGCGCTGTCGTCGACATGTTGTTCCCGCCGGGCTTGCCCACACGTGTGCCGATCGCGGCGATTACCGGCACCAATGGCAAAACGACGACGTCGCGCATGCTCGCCCACATCCTGAAGCTGTCGGGAATGACGGTCGGCCTGACCTCTACCGACGGTGTGTATATCGACGGCAAGCTCAGCGTTCCCGGCGACATGACCGGCCCGAAATCCGCACACATGATTCTGCGCGATCCATCTGTTGACGCGGCCGTTATGGAAACAGCGCGTGGCGGAATGCTCAGGAGTGGCCTGGGATTCTCGCGTTGCAACGTGGCGGCCTGCCTCAACATCTCCGCCGATCATCTCGGCCTGCGCGGCATCGAGACCATCGAGCAACTCGCCACCGTCAAACGTGTGCCCGTGGAGATCGCGACGGATGCCGCGGTGCTGAACGCAGATGACCCCCTGTGTCTGCAGATGGCCGATTACACCGAGGCGGAGCGCTTGTGTTACGTGACGATGAACCCGTCGCACGCGCTCGTTAAACAGCACATCCGCGCGGGTGGCGAAGCATTCGTGCTCGAGCAGGCAATGAACGGCCACATGATCACGATTTACGACGGTGAAACACACACGCCGCTTCTGTGGACACACCTGATTCCGGCAACAATCGAAGGGCGCGCGATGCACAACGTGCAGAACGCAATGTTTGCTGCCGCACTTGCCTACAACATGGGCATCGGCCTCGAGGACATTCGACACGGCTTGCGCACCTTCGACTCCACGTTCTTCCAGGCTCCGGGCCGCATGAACATCTACGACGAACATCCCTTCAAGGTCATCCTCGACTACGCCCATAACCCGGCGGCCGTTAAGGCGATCTGCGATGTCGTGGACCGTTTCGAGATCGACGGCCGGCGTATCGTCGTGCTCGCGGCACCAGGTGACCGGCGCGACCAGGATATTCGCGAAATAGCGGGGATCGCAGCGGGTCATTTTGATCATTACATCTGTCGTCGTGACGACAACACACGCGGCCGCGGACCCGACGAGGTTGCGGTGATGCTGAAGGACAAGTTGCTCGAGGAAGGCGTTCACGCAGACGCGATCGAAGTGGTACCGGACGAGCAGGAGGCGACAAGCCATGCTCTCGAGATTGCGAATACCGGTGACCTGATCCTCGTGCTCGGCGACAACGTCAAGCGAACCTGGAAACAGATCATCTATTTCAATTCGGGCGCACACGGTGAAGAAGTAACGACCAAGGCGCCTGTGCCAATCGACCTGCCCGAGACCGAGGACTTCACGTTCGATGCGGGTGTCGAGATCATCAGCGACGAGCGCGGCGTGCGCATCGCCCGCGAGGAAGCTGATTAGATTCACTCATGGAATTCCTTGACGCGCGTAGATTGACCGGGCCGAGCGTGCTGTTCGATCGGCACGGTGCAATCCTCGACGTGGCGTGTACGGCTGACGAAGCCGAGCAGTTAGTTGCCGTCTGGAAAAAGCACGTCCAACGCATGCTGGCCGAACTGGGCTGGAACGATTGCGAGTTTGCCTCGGTGATACTCGACGGCGGCGTTAGCATGGCGTATACGGCGCCCGTCGATGCCCTGTACGCGGCATCGGAAATCAATGAATGGGCCTGGGCTGCCTGTAACCATGAACTGAATGGCAGCGATGAGCCCGATTTCGCAGAGTCCGTTAGTAAAACACGCAGCTCCATCGCCGAAGAGGCGAACCCCGAGCTCATCCGGCTCGAGGCGATGGCAGCCGAGCACGGCGTGACTCTCCTGTGGGATGACGATGAGGCCTCGCTGGGCCTGGGTCGTTATTCCGAAACCTGGCCCATTCGCGAATTGCCCGATCCGGAATCGCTGGACTGGGATTCGTTCCGGGACATTCCGACCGCTCTCGTGACCGGGACGAACGGCAAGACCACGACCGTTCGTCTTGCCGCACACATTTTGCGTGCGGCTGGCCATCACGACGGCATGAGTTCTACCGACTACATTGCTGTCGACGGTGTGGCGCTGGATCGTGACGACTGGTCGGGGCCGGGTGGCGCGCGCAACGTCTTGCGACAAAAAAGTGTCGATGCGGCGATTCTCGAGACCGCACGCGGCGGCTTGCTACGGCGTGGTCTCGGCGTCTATGAGTCGAACGCTGCTGTGATTACCAACATCGGCAGGGATCACCTGGGTGACTTTGGGTCGCGCAGTCTCGAGGAGCTCCTGGACGTCAAGTGGATCGTGAGCCGGGCCGTGCGAGACAACGGCACGCTGATTCTGAACGCCGACGACGAACGGCTTGTCGCGAGGGCCGTGGACTATCCCGGCACCTTGATGTGGTTCTCCCTGGATTCCGGCAATGACCGTGTTCGCTCGCACACCGGGCACGGAGGCACAGCCTTCGTACTCGAAGACGACGATCTCGTGCGTATCGACGGTTCGAAACGCGAGCGGATCTGTAGCGCAAAGGACATTCCGATCACGCTTGGTGGCGTCGCGAGACACAACACCGCGAACGCGCTCGCTGCAGCGGCGTTGACGTCTTGCCTTGGCGTGTCGACAGACGACATTCGCAACGGCCTCAAGACGATGACTCAGGACGAGAACCCAGGTCGCTGCAATGTTTTCGAAGTCAACGGATTCACGGTCATCATCGATTTTGCACACAACCCACAGGCCATCGATGCCTTGCTCGACATGGCATCGGCATTGCACGGCAAACGCAAGGCGCTGTGTTTTGCCCAGGCAGGCGATCGCCCGGACGACCTGATCCGCGAGCTCGCCAGGAATGCCTGGGAGAAAGGCCTCGACCGCGTCATCGTATCCGAGCTCGCACACTACTATCGCGGCCGCGAGCCCGGCGCCGTCTTCGGGTTGATCCGTGACGAACTGTTGAGTTGCGGCGCGACGGAAGACCAGATCGAACACAATGATGAGGAAATCGAGTCCTTCGATTCCGCGCTTGCCTGGGCCGAACCCGGCGACGTCGTCATCATGCTCGCCCTCGAACGCTCACCCGAACTCTACGAACGCCTCGACGCACTAAAAGACTAAGAATAGGCGGGCTACGGGGACGATTTTTCTCGTCATGGCTCCCTTCGGTCCGCTTTACTTCCTCGAAAAACATCCCCGGCAGCCCGCCTCATTGAGACCGACGCAACCCTGAGAGTGCACGCGTTGGGGCGAGCTCCCACAATGCGGACGCCGCAGCGGACCGGGGTGTTTCACGAGCGTCGTAGAATCCGAGCGAGCAGGGACAGCGGAGCGAGGATTCTCCGAGGCGAGCGAGGCAGGACGCCGAGCGAGGTTGAGTGAGAGGAATACCCCGGCCGCAAGCGGCGACCGGGAATTCACTCGTCATAAACGCGTGTGCGTGATTCTAACCCTCGTTCAGGCCACGTTTTTCGAGCAGCGGGTCGATTTCCGGCGCGCGGCCACGGAAGTTCTCGTAGAGTTCCATGCCAGGCCGCGTTCCGCCCTTGCTCAGAATTTCCTTGCGATAACGGGCTGCCGTTTCCTTGTCGAGCAGGCTCGTTTCCTTGAAAGCCTGGAACCCATCGGCGTCGAGCACCTCCGCCCAGATATAACTGTAATAACCAGCGGAATAACCGCCAGAGAAAATGTGTCCGAAATAGCCACTACGGTAGCGAGGGATGATCTCCTCGATCAGGCCGATATCGGTCATCGCTTCATCTTCGAAGGCGCGAGGTTCGATGGCTTCCGTCGAGTCCAGGGTGTGGTAGGCCATATCAAGGTAGACAGCAGCCATGTATTCGACGGTCGCGAAGCCCTGGTTGAATGTCGCGGATGCGCCGATTTTGTCGATGGTCTCCTGTGGAATGTCCTCGCCGGTCTGGTAATGCGTCGCGAACATCCGCAGGACCTCGGGCTCCCGCATCCAGTTTTCCATGACCTGAGACGGGAATTCGACGAAGTCGCGCGGCGTCGACGTGCCCGCCAGTGACTTGTACGTAACGTCCGAGAACATTCCGTGCAGCGCATGTCCGAATTCATGGAACATTGTCTCGGCTTCGCCCAGGCTCAATAGTGACGGCGTGCCGGAAGTCGGGGCTGGGAAATTGAAGTTGTTGGTGATGATGGGCGTGACATAGTCATCGACATTCGACTGCTGGCGCAGTGCGTTCATCCAGGCGCCGCCGCGTTTTGTCTCGCGCGCAAAAAAGTCCATGTAGAAAATCGCGAGGTGCGAGCCATCTGCATCTTTGACTTCAAACACTTGCTGGTCGGGATGCCAGGTCGGAACATCGTCGAGTTGTTCGAAGGTGATGCCGAAGAGTTCGTTCGCCATGGCGAAGACGCCGTCACGGACCGCGTTGACTTCGAAATAGGGCCGTAGTGCGTCCTCATCAATGTCGTACTTCGCTTTCCTGACCTTCTCCGTGTAGTAGCGCCAGTCCCAGCCTCGCAGCACGTCGTCGATGCCGTCCTCCCGCATCATCGTCTGCAACGCGGTACGCTCTTCCTTGCTTACGCGCAGCGCGGGTTTCCAGATCTGATCGAGCAGTTTGTAGGCATTTTCCGGGTTCTCGGCCATGTTGTCGGACAACACGAAGTGCGCGTGTGACGCATAGCCCATCAGCTCGGCACGTTCGGCGCGTAGTTGCACCGTGCGTTGCACGGCTGCCTTGTTGTCGTTGTCATCACCGTTGTCGCCGCGCATAGCGTAAGCGTCGAACAGTGTGCGGCGCATGTCGCGATTCGGCGAATATTGCAAGAATGGGTTGATGCTCGGCCTCTGCAGCGTGAATGCCCAGCACTCGCCACAATCGTGGCCACGGCGTTCTGCTTCCTCGGCCGCAAGCGCAACCAGGCTTTCCGGCAGGTCGCCGAGATCCGCACGATCCGTCACGAGCAATTCGAATTCGTTGGTCTCATTGAGCACGTTCTCCTGGAACTGCTGTGACAAGGTCGCGAGCTCCGAGTTGATCTCGCGTAACCGCGCCTGTGCTTCCGGCTCGAGATTCGCGCCCGAGCGTACGAAGTCCTTGTGGGTCTCCTCGAGCAAGCGCTGTTGTTCAGCGTTCAGTTCGAGCTGGTCTTGCATTCTGAACACAGTGTCGACGCGTTCGAACAAGGTGGCGTTCAGGAGGATGTCATCACGGTAGGCGGCGAGTTCGGGCGCAACAGTCTTCGCAGTCTCTCGAATGATGTCATCGGCGTGGGCGCCGTTAACCGCGAAGAAAGGACGGCGGACTTTGCCGAGTGTGCCACCACTGACTTCCAGCGCGACGATCGTGTTTTCGAATGTCGGGTCATCGGGGTTCGTTACGATCGCATCGATTTCCGCCTTGCGTTGCTGCATGCCCTCACGCAATGCGGGCAAATAGTCAGTGGATTTGATGAGGTCGAAAGGCGGAACGCCGAACGGCGTTTCCCAGGTTGCGAGGAGCGGGTTCTCGCGTTCCATAGTCGTAACGGATTTATCAGTCACGTCGACGGCAGCGGGCGCTCTTGACTCGCCGCAGGCTGTCATTGCGAGGCAGGCGGTGGTCAAAACAAGTAATTGATATTTCATTGGTTTTTCCAGTATTCGTGTTTTGCATTTGTAGACAGTGATGTGTTCGACAGAGCAGCCGGTCAAAGTTCCGACTCGCCTGCCGGCCTGATGAAATCGATGATTGTGGCCGCAATCTCGGCCGTGGATTCTGGTGCGAGAATGTCCCCCGCGAGTACGTGATTGGACGGATCCTGCGAGCCGCTGACTTCGATGAGTTGCTTGCGCGGCGCATCGATGCGCCCGAATGCCGACCTGGTCGCCGCCGGAGATACGACCTGGTCGTCGGGGGACAGCAGCACGAGCAGGTTCTGATGAATGTTCAGCGGTAACCTGGACTGTGTCAGACCGACCAGGCGCATCATTTCGATGGCCGCGGTCGTGGGGTACGTTGTCGACCAGTAACGTCCCTGCAGTTCGTTGCGCGGCGTCCAGCTACGTGTTTCGCCGGCGACGATGAGTGCGATCAGAAAGCCGGCTGGCCGTGTCGCCCATTTAGCGCCACTGTTCCAGGGCTCGATATTCGGTGACAGGAGAACGATGTCGCTTACTGAATTCGCGGCGTCGTGATCGCTCATCGCGAGCGCCAGCGCGCCGCCTGTCGACGTCCCTATCAGGATGGTCTTTTCTCCAAGTCGTTCGCCGATGGCGAGCGCTTCAGCCGCGTCCTCGAGCCAGTCCTCAGCGTGTACGTCGTGCAGCGGCGTTTTCACATGTCCATGACCGGTCAGCCGCGTCTCGAAGAGATTTGCACTCAGGGCGTCCGCGATCTGCTCCGCGAGCGGTGCTGTTTCCTGGCGCGTTGCCGAGAATCCGTGCAGGTACACGACCGCGAATTCCGTGCGCACGCCGGACTCTTGCCAGACAACGCGTTTCTCGGTATTCGGAATCAGCCGGAATTGCTCGTCGACGCGCTTCTCGCTCGCAGCGAGATAGGCGTCGATGTCGACGGGCAGCTCGGGAATCGCCGCCGCGTTCACCAGTGTCGGCGGTGTCGACAGGTAGACGACGACCGCAAGCACAACCACGAACCCGGAAAGGGCGATGAGCCTCGGTCGGTTCACTTATTCCAGTCCGAGTAGCAGGTTCCAGTGCTGCTTCTCTACAGGCATGACTGACAAGCGATTGCCCCTGCGCAGCAGGATCATGCCGTCGAGCCCCGACTCGGCCCGCAGCGCCTTCAAGGTCAGCGGCCGCGAAAATTTGCGCACGAACTCGACATCGACGAGGCACCAACGCGGCTCGTCTTCATTGCTCTTGGGATCGTAGTATTTCGACTCCGGGTCGAACTGGGTCGGGTCGGGGTAGGGTTTGCTTGCAATCTTCATGATGCCGACGGCGGCGGGCTCCTTGCACGCCGAGTGATAAAAGATTGCCTCGTCGCCGATGCGCATGTCGTCGCGCATCATGTTGCGGGCCTGGTAGTTTCGTATGCCGTCCCACATCTCACGGCCGTCGCGTTCGAGGTCGTCGATGCTGTACGCATCGGGTTCGGATTTCATCAGCCAGTACGCCATGGGACGGGGATTTCCTGCGAGTCACGGGGCGGCGGATTTTAGCATGTCCGGCGCGTCCGTTGACCCCTCGCAAAACCACTAGAGAGGACAATCAATGATGCATTCACGGTCGGTCCTTGTGGTAGCATTGCGCGCGAAAATACAGAGCCCGAGAGGAAACCATGGCGAATGTATTAGCGAACATCTTCGGCCGGTCTCCCGTCCAACCGCTGGAGAAGCACATCGAGGTCGCGTTTCGATGCGCGAAGAAATTGCGTCCGTTTTTCACCGCCGCCGTAAAAGGCAATTGGGAGCGGGCGATCTCCTATAGAAACGAGATCGAGGAACTCGAGCACAAGGCGGACGACCTCAAGAAGCAGATACGGCTGCACCTGCCCAAAAGCCTGTTCATGCCGGTACCACGAGAGGATCTTCTCGAACTGCTGCTCGTTCAGGATATGATCGCCAACCGCACGAAGGACGTGTCAGGACTGGTGATGGGCAGAAAGCTGCGGGTCCCTGCACCGATTTCGAAACAGTTTCTCGAGTTCGTCGATCGCAATATCGACGCCGCCAAACAGGCACGCAAAAGTGTTCGCGAACTCGACGAATTGTTCACGACAGGGTTTCGAGGCGCCGAAGTCAATCTTGTACAGGAACTCATCGAAGAGCTTGACCGAATCGAGACCGATACCGACGAAAAGCAGGCCGAATTACGCGCGGCCCTGTACGAGATCGAGGACACACTGAAGCCGGTCGACGCTGTATTCATGTACCAGGTTATCGAACTGACCGGCGAGATCGCCGACATGGCCGAGCGTGTGGGGCGCCGGCTCGAGCTGTTGCTCTCTCATTGACATGCAATAACAACGGGGTCTGAACCCCGGAGGCACAACAATGGATTCAGCTACCGTTTACATCGTCCTTGCGGCCTTGTTCGGTATTTTTATGGCCTGGGGAATCGGTGCGAACGATGTCGCGAATGCGATGGCGACATCCGTCGGCTCGCGCGCACTGACGATCAAGCAGGCGATTGTCGTAGCAGCGATCTTCGAGTTCCTGGGCGCCGTCCTAGCGGGTGGCGAAGTGACGTCGACAATTCGTAAGGGCATCGTCGATACCGACTTGCTCGCGGGCAGCCCCGAATTGCTGATCTACGGCATGCTGGCGGCATTACTTTCCGCCGGCACCTGGTTATTTATTGCCTCGCACAAAGGCTGGCCCGTCTCGACGACCCATTCGATCGTCGGCGCCATCGTCGGTTTTGCGGCCGTGGGAATCGGCGTCGACGCGGTGCAGTGGAGCAAAGTTGGCACAATCGTCATGAGCTGGGTCGTATCGCCGCTGACCGCCGGCTTTATTGCCTACCTCATCTATCAGAGCGTTCTCAAACTGATCCTGCGCCGCGACGACCCGCTGGCGAGAGCGAAGCGTTTCGTGCCTGTCTATATATTTTTCGCGGCGTTTACGATCACGCTCGTTACGATCCTCAAGGGCCTGAAACACGTCGGTCTCGAGATAAGTCTGCGCGACGCCTATCTGCTCGCCGTTGCCATTGCCGTGGTTATCTCATTGGTGGGCGCGGTCGCCATCCATAGAATCAAACCCGACCCAAAGGCAGAAAAGACTCAGCATTTCTATACGGTCGAGCGGGTTTTCGGCGTATTGATGATCGTTACCGCGTGTGGGATGGCATTCGCGCACGGTTCAAACGACGTCGCCAACGCGATTGGCCCGCTTGCTGCAGTCATTAGCGTCGCTCAGAACGGAGTCGTCACCGCCAAGGCGACCGTGCCGTATTGGATACTCATGCTGGGCGGCGGCGGTATCGTCATCGGTCTCGCGACCTACGGCGTACGCGTGATTCGAACCGTCGGCAAAAAGATCACGCAGCTTACGCCGAGCCGCGGTTTCGCTGCTGAACTCGCGGCTGCGACGACGATCGTCATCGCGTCAGGTACCGGCATCCCAATCTCGACAACTCACACGCTGGTTGGCGCAGTGCTTGGTGTCGGGCTGGCGCGAGGAATCGAAGCCATCGACCTGCGTGTAGTCGCACGAATTTTCGTGTCGTGGGTGGTCACGATACCGGCTGGCGCGTTCCTGGCTATCGTGTTCTTCTTCCTGTTCAAGACATTCCTGCCCTGAGTGTCATTGTCAGGCGCGAGTCGCTGTGGTTTGATCGCACTTCGTTGACATGCCGGACCGAAATGCCATGCGAAAGCTGACCTGTCTCGTCGCGGGACTTTTGTTGCCGTTGGCAGCTGCCTTCCCGCAGGCGCCCGAAGCGCCCATTGTTCGTTATGAAGATCTGCGGCATCCCGTGTTCGGCGCAGCCGGCATGGTCGCGTCGCAGAATGAGCTGGCGTCCGAGGTGGGCGCCCAGGTGTTGGCGGACGGCGGTAACGCGGTCGATGCGGCTGTTGCTGTAGGTTTCGCGCTGGCCGTAGCCTTACCGCGCGCCGGCAATCTCGGCGGCGGCGGTTTTATGCTCGTCCACGATGCAAAAGCCGGCGAGACGGTCGCGATCGACTACCGCGAAATGGCGCCGAAGGGTGCGAGCCGTGACATGTTCCTCGATGCCGACGGCAACGTCGACAAGGATCGCGCGAGATTCAGCCACTTGTCTGCAGGCGTGCCGGGTACGGTTGCGGGTCTGTGGCGCGCGCACCAGGATTACGGCAGCTTGCCCTGGCAGCGTGTCGTTGAGCCTGCTATTCAGCTTGCGCGCGACGGCGTGGTGATGACTTACGATCTCGCCGGCTTGCTGGCTGCACGCAAGGAGCGCATGTGTCGTTACGACGCAAGCTGCCACTATTTCTACAAGCCCGGCGGCGAGCCTTACCTGCCGGGCGAACGCTTCACTCAGTCCGACCTCGCGGACACGCTGCAGACGATCGCAGAGCAAGGGCCGGATGCTTTTTACGAAGGCGAGATCGCGGACAAGATCGTAGCGGAAATGAAACGTGGCGGCGGCCTCGTCGACGCGGAGTCGCTCGCGGCTTACGAGCCCACCGTCAGGGATGTTGCGCGAGGTACGTATCGGGGCTATGAAGTTGTCACGATGCCGCCACCGAGTTCTGGCGGCATACACGTCGTGCAGATGCTGAATATCCTCGAACACTTTCCGATGTCGGAATTCGGCTGTGGCAGCGCCGACGCCGTGCATGTACTCACGGAAGCCGCGCGGCTTGCCTACGCCGATCGCAGCAAGCACCTCGGCGATCCGGACTACTACGACGTACCGGGTGAGTGGCTGATGAGCAAGGAGTACGCCGGGCAACTCGCCAAAACGATCGACATGAAGCGGGCACGGCCGTCTAGCGACGTCGGCCCCGGCGTTCCTCCGGCTCACGAAAGCCCGGACACGACCCATTACTCGGTCATCGATCGCGACGGTAACGTCGTATCGAATACGACGACGCTGAATTTTTCCTTTGGCTCCGGGATCGCCGTTGCCGGCGCGGGCTTTCTTCTCAACAATGAAATGGACGACTTTTCGGCGAAGGCCGGAGTGCCGAACGCGTATGGCCTGCTTGGCGACGAGGCCAACGAAATTCAGAGCGGCAAACGCCCGTTGAGTTCGATGACGCCGACGATCGTTTTCAACGAGGGCAGGGCCTGGTTTGCAACAGGCAGCCCGGGCGGTAGCCGCATCATAACCACGGTCCTGCAGATGATCGTCAACGTTATCGACTACGACATGAACATCGCCGAGGCGTCTGCGATGCCGCGCATGCACCATCAGTGGCTACCGGACGTGTTACAGCTCGAGTCCGGATTCAGCCCTGACACGATTCGTATCCTCGAATTGCGTGGGCACCAGGTTGCCGGCACACAGTACTCGATGGGCAGTTTGCAGTCCGTCGCCTACAAAGACGGTGTCTTCAGGGGATCGTCCGATCCGAGACGCCCCAATTCAGCGAGCCTCACGCCTGCGCGCGACTAGTTGTGTTCAAGGTCCGGGCCAAGAAGCATTCGAACGGAGAACAAAGAGTGGAAGAAGTCCGGGGTGCTTCGGAGTAAAAGTTAGGGAAATTTCAATTCTGGATGTCTAGTACGGGAAGGGTAACAGCCCGTCCGGTCACGAGTGGGCGCTTAACCGTCTGCTTCACCACCGATACCGGCCGACTGAATGGTCGTTTTCGCAGTATCATGGCAGGCTGCTGCTGACCCAAAACTGCCGGTTGTCGTTCTAATCTGATTCTGTAGACAAGTAAGGGCGCGTTTTATGGAATGGACTATCCAGGACTTGGGGGCTGCCGGCGAGGCTGTGGCCGCCGTTGCAGTGCTCTTTAGTGTTCTGTATCTAGCCATCCAAATCCGTGATGGATCGCGGTCGAACCGGGCGAACGCGGTCGCGACGCTTCTGAGTCAGTACGACAGCCCAAACTCCGTTGTTTCCAGCAGCACCGAAAACGCGCGCGTGTTTCGCCTCGGGTTTAGCGGTTCTGACGAGCTAACTGAGGATGAACAGATGCAGTTCGAGGTCATGTGCATGCAATACATGACCGTATACCACGCCGCTTTCAGATTTCACCGTGACGGTATCCTTGGCGATCAACATTGGCGCGTTTTTAGAAGGGACCTGGTTGAGTTTACCGACTATCCGGGCTTGAAGGCCATGAGAGATTATTTCCTCGCTTACTACGCTCCCGACAGCGAGTTCGCCTCCGAATTGAGCGACATTTATAACGAGAAACCAGACCATAAAGATCCAAAACTCCTGGTCTGAACGATGCGATCGCTGCGGTAATGGGCGGCCGCTCCTGGCCGATAGCGATCGGTCATCAGGAACCTGAACGAACGACCGCTTCACGCACTAGCCGACAGTCAGATCCTCCCGCGGGAGGATTGTTGAGCGTGGCGGAAACCTTCGCCAATGAGCCACCGCCGCCGCAGTATTTGCACTGAACAGGCGCGTTCAGGGCTCTGACTTCTATTCAGCAGTTCAGACGTTTCGCAGGTACCACTCGAAATCGAGTGGGCTGACGGTGTCGTGGAAGCGCTTCGACTCGGTGCGTCGATTGATGACGAAGTGGCGGCAGAAATCGACGCCGAAATACCCGGGAAAAATCTTGCTGCGTGAGAACTTGTCGATCGCGGTATCCCAGCGTACCGGGACGCGCGTCTTCAGATTGATGTGCTCACCTTGCTGCACCATCTTGCCCGGATCGCATTTGTTTTTCATGCCCCAGTGAATGCCCGCGGCAATGGTGGCAGTCACGAGGTAGGGGTTGGCATCGGCGCCGGCAGAACGGTGTTCAAAACGCAGGTTATTCTCGTCCGACATCGGGATGCGCACGGCGACGGCACGATGATTCACTCCCCAGTTCGGTTCGACCGGCGCAAACATCTCGCGCCGCAGACGACGGTAGGAGTTGGCATTCGGCGAGAAGATCGCGGTGCCTTCCGCCATCGTGTGCAGCAAGCCACCGACCGCATGGCGTAGTCGTGCAGAAAATGGCGGTGACGCGAGGTTTTCCTTGCCTTGCGAGAAATAGTTCTTACCGTTGCGATCGACGAGGCTCATGTGGACGTGCAAGCCACTGCCGCTCTCCTCCTCGAACGGTTTCGCCATGAAACACGCGACGTAGCCGTGCTTGCTGGCGGCCGCTTTCACGACGCGTTTCAGGAGCACCGCGTGGTCGCACGCAAGCACCGGATCATCGACATGTCGCAGGTTGATCTCGAACTGACCCTGCGCATATTCGGATGTTGCTGCGTCTGCCGGAATTCCCTGCACCTCGCAATACGCGTAGACGTCATTGAGAAATTCCTCGACCGCCCAGAGATCGTCGGGACTGTACACCTGGGTGCCCGGTTGCGGGACGCCGAGGCCCGGCACGACAGGAATCCCCGGTGTCGGCGTCGCGTTGTTTGGGTCGAGCAGGTAAAACTCGAGCTCCGTCGCCATGACGACCTCGAGATTCATTTTGTACAGGGGCTTAAGTGCGCGCTCGAGGATGTAACGCGGGTCCGCATAAAACGGTGTCCCGTCCTCGAGGTGAAAGCGAAACAACGCCTGCGCCATGGGCCGGCTCGACCAGGGAACGGGGGCGATGCTCCCGGGGACAAGACGGCAAGGGATGTCGGGATCGCCGTCGAATTCGGTGTACGGCAGTCTCGCGATCGTCTCACCGAGAACCGTCATCATGATGATGCCTGCGCAAAAGACGAAGCCATCGTCGCAACATTTCTCGAAATCACGTGCCTCGATGCGCTTGCCCTTGAGTACGCCGGAGACGTCCGGAATCAGCAATTCCATCGTGGCCGTGTCGGGATACGCGCGGAGTAGCTTGCGGAGTTGAGCTCTTAACGGGTTCGTCTTTCGTTGTGCCATCACTCGCATGTTACCATCCGGTGTAACGCAAGCGGCAGGAACAAGAACATTAGAATCAAAGACCTGTACGCCCGGTGCCGGGTTGCTCTTATCGCGGGCGGCGGCGTTGTCTTTTGCGCATGGCCCGTGTCCGCGTCGGCAATCGAAATCGATGTGGCTGAACAAGCACTCAACAACGTGCCAATGGTCATCGTCGTCAGTGATGTGGCGGCAAACGCCGAAGTGCTCGTGCGCGTCGGTGATCAGCAGGCGGCGGCGGAGGCGGACGCTGCCGGTACGGTGACGTTTACAGAAATCAAAGTTGCCGAAAGCGGCACGTATGAAATTGACGCCTCAAGCGGTGGCGATTCGGCCACATCCAAAGTCCGCGTTCTGCCGGGCTGGGTTGCGTTGGTGCCTGCACTGACAGCAATTGCAGTAGCGTTAATCATTCGTAGTGTCGTTCCCGCACTGCTCATCGGGATCTGGCTCGGAGCAACTGCGCTGCAGTCATTCACCTTGAAGGGCGCCGGGATGGGATTGCTCGATGCTTTCCAGGTATTCGTGGTTGGCGCACTTGCCGACCCAGGTCGTGTTGCGGTTATCCTGTTCACGATGATGATTGGCGGCATGGTCGGGATCATTACTCGCAATGGCGGCATGATGAGTATCGTGCACGTTGTCGTTAGCCGCGCCAAATCGGCCGTTGGCGCGCAGGTCGCCGTCTGGTTGATGGGGTTGATGATTTTCTTTGACGACTATGCCAACACGTTGGTCGTCGGCAATACGGCGCGGCCAATTACCGACAAGCTGAAAATATCGCGAGAAAAACTCGCCTACATTGTTGATTCGACCGCGGCTCCGGTCGTTTGTATTGCGTTGATTACAACCTGGATCGGTTATGAAGTCGGCCTCATCGATAATGCGCTACAAAACATCGACGAACTGTCAGACATCCCCGCGTATTCAGTTTTTCTGCGCTCGATCCCGTATAGCTTCTACCCGATACTGGCGGTTGTATTCGTGCTCATGGTCGCGAGCACGGGGCGCGACATAGGGCCGATGTACCATGCAGAATTGCGTGCTCGCGGCGGCAACGTGATGTCGATCATCGACGACGACACGGATTCAATGAACGGCGATACTCTGGAACCCAAACCCGATGCACCGCCACGGGCGTTCAATGCATTCATACCTATCATTGTACTGATTGCCGTGTTGCTCGCCGGCCTGTACGTCACGGGAGAGGGTGAATCGATCAGTCAGATCATTGGTACAGCCGATCCCTACAAGGCCATGATGTGGGCGTCGTTTATCGGCGCGCTGACGGCGGCGGCCATGACAATCGGGCAACGCATACTCTCGGTGCACGAAACGGTGGATGCCTGGTACGGTGGCGCGCGCGCGACCCTGTTCGGCATGATCGTACTGGTGCTCGCATGGACGATGGGCGACATCAGTACCGCGCTGAACGCAAAGGGTTTTCTGATCTCCGTCCTCGGCGACACAATTCCCGCGGCGTGGTTGCCCGCTACGATCTTCCTGTTGGCGGCGATTACGGCGTTTGCGACCGGTACGAGCTGGGGCACGATGGGTATTCTCGTGCCGCTCGTAATTCCTCTCACCTGGGCTGTTATGACGGTAAGCGGGATGACCGGTCCGGAGGACATGCACATTCTTTACTCGGCCGTGGCGTGCGTGCTGGCAGGGGCCGTCTGGGGTGATCACTGCTCGCCGATCTCGGATACGACAGTGCTGTCGTCAATCGCATCAGGTTGTAACCACATCGAGCATGTGCGGACTCAGATTCCGTATGCGCTCATAGTTGGCGCCATAGCAGTCGCATTCGGTACCGTACCTGGTGGGTACGGTGTGCCACCGTGGGTGTCACTGCTGGTTGGCGGCGTCGCCATGTATGTTGTCTTACGCTTCTTCGGCCGTCGCGCCGACGATGCCGGCCAAACCTGAGCGGGCGGCACGGCTGCCATGTACTCGGTGGTGTCGGGTGACGTATCCTTGACCGGAAATCCAGCAGAGGAGTAACGGGGTTCGTCCCCATATGCGTCCGAAACCGATTATTGGCGTGCCGGCCGACAGGCGAGTCATTGAGCCTCACCCGTTTCACATGGCCGGGGAAAAATACCTCAAAGCCCTGACCGAAGCCGCGAACGCAGTCCCGTTAATCATTCCAGTCCTGGTAGACGACCTCGCAATCGACGAACTGGTCGACCAGGTTGACGGCGTGCTGCTGACGGGCAGCCCGAGTGACATCGAGCCACACCATTACGGCGGTGACTCCGATGATCCCGGCGCCCTACGGGACCCGCACCGCGATGCATTGACGTTACCCATAGCGAAGCACGCCCTCGAAACGGGAGTACCTTTGCTGGCTGTGTGCCGGGGATTCCAGGAATTGAACGTCGTGCTTGGTGGTACGTTGCATCAGAAAGTCCGCGAGGTTCCCGGTTATCACAATCACAGGGAAAATCCGGAAGACCCGCTGGACGTGCAGTACGGCCCGTCGCATTCGATCATGCTGGTTGCCGGAGGGCTGCTCTCGCGCCTTGCAGGCGCGGAAGAAGTCGCGGTCAACTCCCTGCATGGTCAGGGCGTGAAGAAGCTGGCCGACGGCGTTACGGTCGAGGCCGTGGCCGACGATGGGCTCATCGAGGCGTTCACCGTGGATAGCGCGGAGAACTTCGCACTGGCGGTGCAGTGGCACCCGGAGTGGAAGGCGAAGGATAACGAATTCTCAAGCGCGATCTTCAATGCATTCGGCGATGCTTGCCGGGAACGTGCCAGCGAACGACAGGTGTGATGTGAGTAAGGACGGAGTGTTTCAGCCCTGGCTGAAGAAACGAGGCATCGAAGACGTCGAGGCGTTCGTGCCGGACATGGCGGGCTCGGCTCGCGGCAAAGTATTGCCGGCCGACAAGTTCGGCGTGGGCGAGATAAAAATGCCGGAGGCTATCTTCTCGCAGACGATCTCGGGTGATTACATCGAGGATCCGAACAATGTCGAGGACCGTGACATGCTGCTGGTCCCGGACCCAAGCACTCTGCGCACGGTCCCGTGGGCAACGGACCCGACGGCATCGGTATTTCTCGACTGTTACAGGCGCGATAAGACGCCGGTCCCTACGTGTCCGCGCGGCGTACTGCGGAGTATTCTGGCGAAGTTCGAGGCCAAAGGCTGGGTACCTGTTGTGGCACCCGAGGTCGAATTCTACCTGTTGAGCCCGCATACGGATCCGATGCAGGAAGCGGAGCCGCCTAAGGGCCGCCTCGGCTGGATCGAAGGCGCGCGCCAACCATACAGCATAGACACGATGAATGACTTCGACCCGTGCATCAACGACCTCTATTCCTATTGCGAGGAGCAGGGCATTCGTATCGACACGCTGTCTCAGGAGATGGGTCCGGCGCAGTTCGAGATCAACTTCCTGTATGGCAATGCGATCGATTTGGCTGACCAGGTATTTCTGTTCAAGCGAACGGTTCGTGAGGTTGCCATCGAACACGAGATGCACGCGACGTTCTTGTCAAAGCCAATGGCAAAAGAAGCCGGCAGCGCGCTGCACATACACCAGAGTGTCGTGGACAAAGACGGCAACAACGTGTTCTCGATGCCGGATGGCAAGCCAAGCGAACTGTTCAGTGGATTCCTGGGCGGCCTGCAGCGCTACATGCCTGACGCAATGCTGATTTTCGCACCGTACGTGAACTCTTACCGGCGTTTCCTGAATCCCTCGGGGTCGCCGGTCAACCTGGCCTGGGCGATCGACAACCGCACGGTCGGCTTACGGATACCGGACTCGGGACCCGAAGCGCGGCGCGTGGAAAACCGGCTGGCTGGCTCCGACGTGAATCCCTACCTGGCCATTGCCGCAACCCTGGCCTGTGGCTATCTTGGGATGGTCGAAGGGCTGCAACCGACCGAGCCCGCTGAGGGCAGCGCGTACGGCGGCGAGTTTGGGTTGCACAAGCATGTCTACTCGGCGATCGATGCATTGCGAGCCAGCAAGGCAATGCGCAGCATGCTGGGTGACGAGTTCGTGGACGTTTACTGCGAGCTCAAGGATCACGAATACAAGGAATTTCAGCAAGTAATCACGCCCTGGGAGCGTGAAATCCTGATGTTCAACGTCTGAGGTGAGTAATGGCGGCTATTGAGAAACGGTCAAGACAGGATTGGCAGGAACTGGACAAGGACCATTACCTGCATCCTTTTACCGACCACAAGGAACTGCACAAGAAGCGTTCGCGCATTATTACACGCGGTGAGGGTTCCTACATTTTCGACGCCGATGGCAACAAGATACTCGATGCCATGTCGGGATTGTGGTGCGTCAACGTCGGTTACGGGCAGGAGGCGCTTGTCGACGCGGCTACTCAGCAGATGCACGAGCTGCCGTACTACAACAGTTTTTTCCAATGCGCTAACCCGCCTTCCATCGAACTGTCGTCGATCCTCGGCGAAGTGAGTCAGCCGCAGTTCAACCGCGTGTTCTTCACGGGTTCGGGCTCGGAGGCCAACGACACGATCGTGCGGATGGTGCGTACCTACTGGGACCTGATGGGGCAACCGGAACGGCACACGATCATCAGCCGCCACAATGCTTACCACGGTTCAACGGTCGCGGCCGCCAGTCTCGGCGGCATGAAGCCGATGCACCGGCAAAGCGGCCTGCCGATTCCGGGCATCGAACACATCGCTCAACCCTACTGGTTCGAGAGCGACAAGAGTTTGTCGCCGGAGGAATTCGGCCTCGCCTCGGCCCGCGCGCTCGAAGAAAAAATCGACGAGCTTGGCGCCGGCAAGGTCGCCGCATTCATTGGCGAGCCGATACAGGGAGCCGGTGGTGTTGTCGTGCCGCCGGGCACTTACTGGCCCGAAATCCAGCGGATTTGCGACGAGCACGGAATATTGCTGATCTCCGACGAGGTCATTACGGGTTTCGGTCGCCTCGGCGAGTGGTTTGGTGCGGATCACTTCGGTACCCGCCCCGACATGATGCCGTTCGCCAAGGGAGTCACATCCGGTTACCTGCCGCTGGGTGGCGTCATGGTCAGCGACCGGATTGCGGACGTACTGATCGACAAGGGTGGCGAGTTCTTTCATGGCTACACGTATTCGGGACACCCGGCGGCCTGTGCTGTCGCCATTGCGAACATACGAATGCTGCAGCAAGAGAAGCTGGTCGAAAGGGTCCGGGACGACATCGGTCCCTACCTGCAGGAACGCTGGCAGAAACTTGCCGAGCATCCGCTCGTCGGCGAAACGCGCATCGTGGGTCTCATGGGCGCGGTAGAACTCGTGCAAAACAAGGAAACGCTCGAGCCGTTCCCCGAAGACCAGGGTGTCGGCACCATCTGCAGGGACTATCTGATAGAGAATGGGCTTGTTTTGCGTGCGGTCGGCGATACGATCGTATGCGCGCCGCCATTCGTGCTGTCTCACGAGGAGGCGGACGATATGGCCGACATCACCTGGAAGTGCCTCGACCTGACGCAACAGGCGATCATGGACCAGTAGCGCGGGAGCGCCGCATTGGACAAGAAAACCACCGATCATGGCCTGTTCCGTCAGGACCTTCGCGGCACGACGCCGGAGCCCACCTACGGTGGTGCGCTGTCGTTCATGCGCCGCAAGTACACGAATGACATGACGGGCGTCGACGTGGCCGTGACCGGTATCCCGCTCGACACGGCAACAACCAACCGGCCCGGTGCCCGCTTCGGACCTCGCGCTATTCGCGCAGCGTCCACAATTATGGCGTGGGAAAAACCCTATGGCATGGAATTCGACCCATTTGATATGCTTGCCGTGATCGATAGTGGCGATTGTTTCTTCGATCACGGCCGCCCGGAGGAGACACCCGGGCTAATCGAACAGCACGCCTACGGGATCATCGAGAAAGGGCCTGGCCTGCTGGCGCTCGGCGGCGATCATTTCATCGCCTATCCGCTGCTCAAGGCACATGTTCGCAAGCACGGCGGCCCGTTGTCGTTACTGCATTTCGATGCGCACAGCGATACCTGGGAAGACGAGAACGATCGTATCGATCACGGCACGATGTTCTGGTGGGCGGCGAAGCAAGGCCTTGTCGATCCAAAGACATCGGTGCAGATCGGACTGCGCACGACCAACCGGGATACGCTGGGATTCAACATTATCGATGCGCCCGCCGTGCATGCCGGCGGCGTCGATTTGGCGGTGACCGCGGCGCGAGCTGTGCTGGGCGACCGGCCGGTCTACCTGACGTTCGACATCGATTGCCTCGATCCGAGCTACGCTCCGGGGACCGGCACGCCCGTTTGTGGTGGGTTGACGAGCCACCAGGCAATGTCGATTTTGCGTGGCCTGAAAGGCATCAACGTCGTCGGCATGGACGTCGTAGAAGTTGCACCTGCCTACGACGTCGGGGAAATCACCGCCCTTGCGGCAGTGCATGTCGCCATGGAGATGCTCTACCTGTATGCGTCCCGGCCGGTCGACGGCTAGAAATGGGATTGTGGGGGCGCGCTCCTACAGAAGTGCTTCAGGTTACGACTTTTCGCAGGCTTGCAGCGTAGTCCGATTTCGGGCGTACACCAATGAAGGTGTCGACGATCTGCCCCTTGTCGAAGAGCATGACGGTAGGAATCGAGCGGATACCGAATTGCATGGAGAGTTGCGGGTTCGAATCGACGTCGACTTTTGCGATCTTGACCTGTCCGGTGAAATCCTCGGCCAGCGATTCGATGATGGGACCGAGCGCACGGCAGGGGCCGCACCATTCCGCCCAGAAATCCACGAGTACCGGTGTCTCCGAATTAATGACGTGCTCGCCAAAGTCCTTGTCGGTAACCGCTACCGGCTGTGTTGCTGTTTCATTCATAATCGGTCTCCAAAGCGCCAGCCCTGAGATGTGGGATCTGGGTTGCGGGATTCAAGTTTAGACAATGCCAATGAGATCGAAGCTCAGATGAATTCGCTATACGTACATTCCGGACCGGAAGCAGCTTGAACTCGGCGGCACTCCTGCGGTTTTTCGACGTGCGCCGGCAGCGCGGTGAGTCGTTGGTTCTCGTGACCGTTTACGAGACCCGGGGATCGACGTACAGCAAGTCAGGCAACCAGATGCTGATCGCGGGCGACGGCCGCTTCCAGGGAATGCTGTCGGGCGGTTGCCTGGAGGGCGATCTCGTGCTGCGCGCTGCCGCCGTCATCGACTCCGGTGTTCCGCAGGTCGTCACTTACGATCTCGCGCAGGACGACGAGCTTTGGGGGCTTGGCGTCGGCTGCGACGGGCTGATGCGGGTCTTTCTGCAGCCGCTCTGCGAGGACAACGCGTTTCAGCCATTTGCCGATATCGCCGAGATGATGCAGGGCAGCATGCAAGGGTGGCTCGCAGTCGTCATTGACTCCGATGCCGGGGCGGCCAGGCCCGGTGCAACAGCTCTGAGCATGCAGAACGAAGTGCGGGCCTTCGGCATGAGCACGTCAGCGGCCCAGCACCTTTTTCAGCAGCAGGCAGCAGGACGATCGGGACTTCTAAGCGCAGACCTGGACGGCGCAACCGCGAGCGTATTGTTCACGCTCGTCAAGCCGCCGCCTCGACTGCTGGTTCTGGGTGCCGGGATGGATGCGGAACCTGTTGTGCGATTGGCGGCCGAGATGGGCTGGCGCTGCTCGGTCGTCGATCATCGCGACGCGTACGTTGAGCGAGGTGATTTTGCAGGTGCCGAGGAGGTGCTCTGCCGCCCGGCCGATTCTCTCTCCGAGGAACTGGATTTGCCGCGCTTTGATGCAGCCATCGTGATGAGCCATCATCTCGCGAGTGACCGCAGCTATCTGCGCCAGCTCGCCGCAACAGACATCGCCTATATCGGGCTATTGGGACCCGCGAGCCGCCGCTCCCGGCTGCTTGCAGACCTCGGTGATAACGCTGCAGACCTCCGGGAGCGCCTGCACGGTCCTGCCGGACTCGATATTGGCGGCCGCGGGCCCGCGGCTATCGCATTGTCCATTATTGCGGAAGTGCAGGGCGTGCTGGTGGGCGAAACGGGCTGATCAGCCGGCTGCAGGTGTCTCGCCGGGAAAGAAACAGCGAATTATCATGTTGGACAATTCGTCGAGTGCCTGCTCGGTATTCAGGTCCAGATTGCTGGTGCCCTTGATCTCGACGGAGAGCGCCAGCAAGCCACCTGCCGAAACGCGAATCATGTTGAACAGCAACGCCGGGTCGCCCGGCGGCGCGATGCCGAGTCGCTGCAACTCAGCGAGCGATTTGACCACTTCTTCGAACAATGGGCGCAAATGGTACTTGATCAGCCAGTCGAGGCGCCCGCTGGGATGGCTGGACTCCTGCAGGATGATCTTGTGCAGCGCCGGTTGGCTGTGTGCGTAGTGTACGTAGGTACGGACGAAAGCCTCGGCTCGAGCTTTCGCATCGATTTCGGGTATTTCCGCCATTGCCTTGACCAAGGAGATGTTGAATTCGCGGAAAATACGATCGGCTGCGGCCCGCCACAACTGGTCCTTGTTCTTGAAATGGTAGGTAATCAGGGGGTGGTGAACGCCGGCACGATCAGCGATGTCGCGGGTCGAGGTACCCTTGAAGCCGTTCTCAGAGAACGCGTCAATGGCCGCATCGAGCAGCTTCTGCTGGGTAACGATGCTTCGTTGCTGTTGTTTTCTCGCCGGCTTGGGATCGCCCGCAATCGCTTGTTCGACCACGCCTGTTCTTCCCGGTTTTTCTTAGATTGAGTCAAGACTAACGGGTATGAACGAAATGGTCCAGATAGGACACATTTTCAGGGCTAAATTTTTACGTTTGGATTATTTATTCGACGGCAAACATCATGCGCACGCCGGCGCGCTTCTCGACAGTCTCGCCATTCTCGACGACGGGCTCGAAGAGCCATCTCCTGACGGCATTGGTCGCGGAATTCACAAATGTGTCGCCTGGCTGCGAACTGACAATGTCAATGTCCTTAACTGAGCCGTCCAACGTGACCGTGAATACGACGTCGACCCAGCCCGAAATACTGCGTCGTTCCGCGGAACGCGGGTACTTGGGCGCGACGTACTTGACACGCGTCAGTGAACTGACCGCAACTGGCTGCCGCTCGCGTACGGGAACGGGCTGAGCCGCTTCTTCCTTGGCCGGTTCGGCAGCAGCGATGGGCTTACCCGCATCGCCGGCGGCCGGTTCTTCTTCGGCAAGAGAGTTCGAGTCCGGCCCAGAACCTCCTGCGTCCGGAGTCTCGGCAGCCGCTTGTGTGACGGCAGCCGCTACGGCGGCTGCTGCAGCAACCTCCGCGGCCAGACGCTCGTTTTCGAGGCGCTGTTCCTCGGCCCGGGTTGCGGCAGCTTGTAGTTCCTCTTCTGCACGACGGTCAGCAGCCTCACGTTCGGCTGCGGCTTGTTGTTCGGATTCGACACGGCGCCGATCGTCCTCAACGCGCTGTCGCGCGTCGCTCAGAGCCCTGGTGGACGCAGTAAGCTCGTCGCTTGCGGGATCGAGCTGGCGTGCCTCGGCGAGCAGAGCTTCAGCCGTATTGAAGCGACCGCCATCGATCTCTTCACGAGCCTGTAGCACAATCTTGCTCGCAACGACAGTGAGACCAGTTTGTGCGGCTGCATTGCCCGGGTCGTTGCTCAGTGCGAGCTGGAAATAGTAGCGTGCGTTGTCGTTTGCCGGCGACGTTAGTGAGCCGTCATCAAGCCGTTGATTGGCCAGTGTCAGCACTTCGTCGACGCGGCGATCGCTGCGCGCAGCCCGGAGCTCTTCCTCGAGCGCATTGATTTCGGACGCATCTGCAACGCCGAGTGATCGCGCATCGGCGATTGCCGTGGACGCATCCTCGAGACGGCTGTCGCGAATTGCGGCGCGTGCTGCATCGACCAGATCACGCAGTTGTGCCTGCGTTACCTGTGCCGTGAGGAACGGCAGCCTCGAATGATCCGGTTTGGCGAGAGCAACTCGCGCGAGCGCGCCTGCTGCATCGCCAGTGCGCCGCTCCAGTAGTGCAGACTCGGCCATGCCGAGCGCCTCGTCGAGTGTGGCGTCAAGTTCCGCCAATGCGTATGCATTATCCGGCGCCGCTGCGATGGCGGTCATGTATAGCTCAATCGCATTATTGCCCGGCGGATTGAAGATCTGTCCCGCGTCGCGAGCGAGGCGGGCCTCCTCCAGCAACTCGTCGACATTGACGGTCGGCTCCTCGACGACTTCCGTTTCGATGCCGAAGTCCGGTGCACCTTCGGCGATAGACGGGCTACCACTCACGGGCTCCCCTGGCACGACGGCCTTGTCGGGGCCGCCGAACATCCAGAAGCCGACACCGAGAATGGCAACCACTGCTACTGCGCCGGCACCGAGGACTTTGGGGTTCTGGTAGACAGGTGTGTCGCCACCACTGGCGGACTCAGACGCTGCGCTGATCGGCGCAGGCGTCTCTTCTTCCTGCGGCGTCTTATCCCGGGAGATGGAATTCGAAACTGTCTCGAAGATGCCCGTCATTGTTTCAGTGAAGCTATTGTCATCGCCGAAAGCGTCCGACAGGTCATCATCAATTCTTACCAGCGCGTCGTCCTTGCTCGCTGTAATCGCCGCTGCGGCGTCAGGCTTCGGCGCCTCGGGCTTCGTCGCTTTGGTCTTCGGAGCAGGTTGTGCTGCGGGCGTAGGCTTCGCCGCCGCGGTCTTCGGTTGTGCTTTTGGTGCCGGCGCTGCCTTTGGCCGGCCGGTCGATCTGAATGCGGTATCCGGAGCTTCGAGGTGGTGCTTGACAGAGGCTTCCACTGCCAGCCGTGCGCGTCCTGGAGATACCGGTTTGAGCAGGAAGCGGTATACCTTGCCGCGGTTGATGAGGTCCATCAGCATTTCGCCGTCGTCGCGGCGGCCGGCTACGATGGCAACCAGGCGTTTCTGCATTTTGCGCAGGTGTTGAGTCAGTTTTTCGACGTTGTCGCCAACCATAGCGGCGTCGACAACGGCGACGCCTACCTTGTGCTTCCGAACAGATTCCTCAGCCTGTTTGAGCGTATTTGCGTGATGCACGTTATGCATACCACGCGAGGATTCCCTGATGGTTGTCAGAAACTCCTCGTCTTTCGTAATGACCAGGATGTCGATCGTTGCCGCACCGACCGCTGCCGAAGGCGGCACTTTCGTCGGGTCGAGTATCGGCACCTGGCCCGTACCATCACTGATGATCGTCGAGCCGTTTTCCGACGTCTCCATGATGATGTGTTCGGAAACGGGCTCGTCAGGACTTGCGGTGGTGTCATTGGCCGACTCGGCAAGCGCAAGCAGACGTGTCTGCTGCGTCGCGTTATCGATGAGTCTGCGCAGGTCGGCCGGGCTCACGCCGCCGCGCACAACTTGAAATACTTCCCTGTCACCGACAATGGCTTCGTTGCTGTCGCCGGTGAGCAAAAATCCGATGGTCTCGGGGGAACGCTTCTTGGCTTCACGCAGTGCCTCGGCGCCGCTCATGCCGGGAAGGTCCTGCGCGGAGATGATGACGTGAATTGGCGTGTCACCGAGCGTGTTCAGGGCCTCCGAACCGCTCGTTGCACAATGGACCGTATAACGGTCGCTGAACCCTGAACTAAGAGTGTCCAGAGTGCTTTGCTCGCTATGAAGTAGCAGTACCTGTGTTTTGAATTGGTCCAAAGGCACTTTGTTTCCTCCATAGGCCTTATGTCGAATAGCACGCACAATCCTTGCGTGGATGCAGTATATCCTCGGGCATACAGTTAAATGTCGCAGCGCGCCGACAGAATCGTGAATCTGTGACACGGCGCACATTGAAAGTGCAGGCCGCGTCACACTTGGGTTTCGGGGTGGGGTGATCGTTACAACAGCGACTGTCATGCCAGTCGGCGAACGAGCCATTTGTCTCCCTCATGGCTCGCTGCGCTGCGCTTTACTTCGGTCGACAAACGCCACGTTCGCCGACCACTTTCAGCGTCTTTCGGCGACCTCGGCCTGGAGTGTGTCGACGGCCTCGTCGAGGGGGAGGACTTTCTGCTGTTTGGAGCCGAGGCGGCGCATGGCAACCGAGCGATTTTCGACTTCGCGCTGGCCGACAGCGAGCAGCACCGGCACCTTGGCGACGCTGTGCTCGCGGACCTTGTAGGAGATCTTCTCGTTGCGGACATCGGCGTCGGCCCGGAAGCCGCGCGCATTGAGTTCGGCGACTACCTCGGCCGCGTAGTCATCTGCGTCGGAGGTGATCGTCAGGACTTTCACCTGGACAGGCGCGAGCCACAGCGGCAGGTTGCCCGCATGGTGCTCGATCAGGATGCCGATGAAGCGTTCGAGCGAGCCGAAGATCGCACGGTGCAGCATAACCGGGATGTGCTTTTCGCCATCTTCGCCAATGTAAGTAGCGCCTAGACGTCCGGGCATGTTGAGGTCGACCTGCAAGGTGCCGCATTGCCAGTCACGACCGATGGCATCGCGCAGCACGAACTCGAGTTTCGGGCCGTAGAACGCACCCTCACCGGGGTTATGCGTGTAGTCGAGCCCGGCGACTTCGAGTGCTTTCAGCAATGCCGCTTCCGATTGGTCCCAGACGGCATCTTCGCCGACGCGCAGCTCGGGGCGATCCGCGAACTTGATGCGCACGTTCTCGAATCCGAAGTCGCGGTATATGTCGAGAATCAGATTGCTGACCGCGATCGACTCCTCGGTGATCTGCTCAGCCGTACAGAAGATGTGCGCGTCGTCTTGAGTAAATGCGCGCACGCGCATCATGCCGTGCAGCGCGCCTGACGGCTCGTA
>Ga0255052_10000680_pt1 | contig 27091 bp, 28 predicted proteins | sample JV7_2_21_MG_FD_188632 | JGI IMG/M metagenome (GOLD analysis project Ga0255052, IMG submission 188632) | Seawater microbial communities from Jervis Inlet, British Columbia, Canada - JV7_2_21 | ecosystem: Environmental > Aquatic > Marine > Inlet | place: Canada: British Columbia | collected...
TCGAACCTACGTAGGCTTAGCCAGCAGATTTACAGTCTGCCCTCGTTGACCGCTTGAGTACCCCTCCGCGGACACAAGCCGGCTATTGTCTAATCCTCCGGCGGGACTGTCAACACATAAACCACTGAATTATCGTCGGGTTCGATGATCATTATCGTCGGGTTCGATGATCATTATCGTCGGGTTCGATGATCATTATCGTCGGGTTCGATGATCATTATCGTCGGGTTCGATGATCATTATCGTCGGGTTTGCGGATCAATTTCGGTGGACTGGACTACATCGACCAATGCCAGGGTTCGAAAATGAGGCCGTAGGGATTGTCACGGGGGTAGGTCATCGAAAATCCATACTCGGTCGCGTGATTCCTAAGCCATTTAAAGGCGTCCGAGGTCTCGAATTCCTCGGTCAGAGGTCGGCTTCCCGGCGTCGCGATATCCACGGCCCCTCCGGCGTGATGCTGGCTGTACCCGGGCGCTGCACTTACTTTGAGGATTTCCTCAATCGTCTGGCCCGCAGTGATTTTTTGGCGGATCAGCTCCGCCTGATACGCATAGCTTCGATAACCTGACACGATCAGAAGGCGGACACCGTCGCCTGCTGCAGCTTCCACCATTTGTTGCCAGTTTGCGGCCGCCGCGGGTGTCAGTTGCTGCATTCGGCCGACGAGATTCGGTCCGACATCAATGAGGTCGCTGGCTTCCTCGTACAGCGGCAGATTGCGTTCGCCACCGTAGCCGGTGGGAATACCGAGTTCCTCATGTAATTTTTCGTGAAGCTCGCTAAGCACGCCGGGACCTGGCCAAATTGTTGAGAAACCTGCCGCGATTGTCCCATAACGACGTGGGACGGCAAGGGGCAGGCCCGTATTTTCGAAATCTCAGCGAAATGTTGGCTCCTTCGCTGAATTTCGGACATTTGGTGTTAATTTCGCATATTCGACCGAGAGAGCAGCGGGCTCTGAGACTCCCCGCGTATGGGCCTGCTGCGTCCTTGGGTACTTCGCGATTACAATGCCTGCCCGTTTCAAAAGAGAATATGAATGAGCGAAGACAGGATATTCGCCTCTGAAGAGGCGGCCGACGGGACTTTTCGATTCGACGAGACCGTGGCCGCGGTATTTCCTGACATGTTGCAACGCTCGATTCCGGGTTATGTGGCATCGATTGTCGCGATCGGCTGTCTTGCGCATCGATATGTACAGGCAGAGACGCATTGCTATGACCTAGGCTGTTCGCTGGGTGAGGCGACACTCGCGATGAGACACGCAATCCCGGCGCCTGGCTGCCGCATCATTGCGATCGACAATTCCACTGCGATGATCAGCCGCTGCCAAAAAATAATCGACGACGACGACGGGGCGACCCCGATAGATGTAGTTGCGAGCGACATTCGCGACGCCGATATCAACAACGCCTCAATGGTCGTTATGAATTACACGCTGCATTTTCTTCCGATACCAGATCGGGATGAAATGATCGCGAAGATATTTGCGGGAATGAATGCGGGCGGCGTATTCGTACTATCCGAGAAAGTCGTGGACGAAGATGAAGAAATCGAAAGAGTGCTCGTCGATCTGCATCACGATCAAAAAAGACGTAATGCTTATTCTGACTCAGAAATTAGTCGCAAGCGGGCTGCCATCGAGAATGTACTGGTCCCGGAAAGCCAGTCTGCACACATGACAAGATTGACGAGTGCCGGTTTCAGCCATGTCGGTGTCTGGCTGCGCCACTTCAATTTTATGTCGCTGCTTGCTATCAAATAGGCAATGCTCAACTATGAGGCACTGTTCGAGGACCTGAGCGGCATTGGCCTTTCTGGCGGGCACGACGAGCTGGAAGAACTTCTCAGGGAGAGGTTCTCCGAACGTGCCCATGGCAAATTGGCAGAGTGGCGGGCTGTCGTTTCTGAGCTGCCGATTGTCGACAAGTTACCTGCTGACCTGAAGTCACCTACGATTAGGATTCCAGCAGCTGAGGGCGTGTCCCGCAAATCACTTCGCGAGTCATTGCTGCGTCTCACGCCCTGGCGCAAGGGACCGTTTGATATCTGTGGTGTGACCATCGATTCAGAATGGCGCTCCGATATGAAATGGGACCGCATCAAGAAAGCGATCGCGCCGCTTTATGGTCGTGCAGTGCTCGATGTTGGTTGTGGAAATGCTTATTACGCGTTGCGTATGCGCGGCATGGGCGCAAAACTCGTGATCGGCGCAGAGCCGACAGTACTCTACGTCATGCAGTTTCTCGCGATCAGTCACTTCATGCAGACTGAGCCGATCCATGTATTGCCAATTCGATTGCACGAAATGCCGAGGAATTCCAAGGTCTTCGATACCGTGTTCTCGATGGGGGTTCTTTATCACCAACGAAATCCGGAGCAGCATCTGGGGCATCTCAGGGCTGCATTACGAAGCGGCGGCGAACTGGTTATCGAAACTCTGATCCTGCCCGGCAACGAAGCGATGTCACGTACTCCGGACGACCGTTATGCGCGGATGCGCAATGTCTGGCATCTGCCGACCCTGTCGATGCTCGAGCATTGGTTGGAAGCCGCCGGATTTGACGACGTTCGACTAATCGATATCACCGACACAACGAGTGAAGAGCAACGCTCGACGGAATGGATGCCATTCGGATCATTTGCCGAAGCATTGGATCCTGCGGATTCGACGAAGACCGTCGAGGGTTGGCCTGCGCCCCGACGCGCCGCCTTGTTGTGCAAAAAACCCTGAAACCCTTGATAGCTGGTGATTTGTGCAGCAAAGCTTGACCTGGCTTCATCGAATTCTTAAATTTCAGTTTCAACAGAAATGAGTGAAACCAATGAACCTGTCACCGGCCGTTCAAAAATACGTTTTGCACTGGGGCGAGATGGGTACGCGCTGGGGCACTAACCGCACCGTCGCTCAAATCCAGGCATTGTTGTACCTGTCGCCTGCGCCATTGCGCGCAGACGAAATAGTAGATCTCCTTTCCGTCGCTCGATCCAACGTCAGCACCAGCATAAGGGAGTTGCAAAGCTATGGACTCGTCAAGATGACCCATGTGCTCGGAGACAGGCGGGATTATTTCGAGTCGATATACGACGTCTGGGACCTGTTCCGGGCCATCATCGAACAGCGCAAACAGCGTGAACTCAATCCGACACTATCAATGTTGCGAAATTGCGCTGCGGAGGTGGAGAAAGAAAAGCAGACAGACGAGGTGACCAAAGAGCGCATCAGGAACATGTTGAAGTTCTTCGAGACGACCAGCGACTGGTACGAACAGATTCAGGAGATACCGAGTCCTACCCTGCAAAAAATAATGAAGCTTGGGCGGGGCATTACGAAACTAATCAGCTAGCAGGCTCGGCAATGCACGCCGAAACAATTTGAGTCTGGACATCGGATTTGCCAATGCTGCGCAAATACCAGATCGCGGTCGACCAAGCCGCAGCTTCCGGTCCGGCATTTATTGCACCGGCCGGTCGGACAAAGTAACCACTCGGTGCATAGTCGAAAGTAGCCGATTCGCCATTCACACATTCGCTATGGCGGTACGAGCCGGTCAGGAGATAACCCTCTACCGGCGTCGCCGATCGCTGCCAGGACTGTACCGCGCCCGGATCGATGCGTAGCAACCAGGTTCTGGCGCCGCTTCCGGGATCGAGACGAAGCTCTTTAATCGAAAGGCCGAAGTCCTCCGGTTCATCGGATACCGCCTGCCAATTGAGGACACCACTATCCATAATGAGCGGCGTCTGAATGACCGAGGCAGAATTTTCGTTGTCCAGAAAATAAAGCACCATTGCGCCGGACGTAGTTGCGAAGCTGGAGCCGGTGAATCCGGCTGGTATGTAGGCGTAACTGCCCGTCTTCAGTTCCATGCCGCCGAGAGTGATTTCACCCGCGACCACGAACAACTCGACAGACTTGCCCGGCGACGCACCAGTCGAGCCATTCCAGTCGGCCGGCAAGAGAAGACGATAGCCGTTACGCCCGCTTCGCGCATCGCCGGACAATTGTTTTGCCCTGAGACCCGGTAAAGCCGCAAGGAATACGTCCGGCATTTCGTCGACCTGGGCAAACGCCGGATACGGTACTGCCGGAGGTCCGGATGCGCAGCCGCTCAACAAAACAAGGAACAGAAATTGTTGAACAGGTAAGCGAAGTCTAATTTTCATATTGCATCCAGGCACAATCAAGGCCATCCAGGAACATGTGGGTCAGCAAACCAATCGCGACCAGTCGTAGCTTTGGCCACACTAAAAGCAGCCCGTACGAAGCGATCGCTGGATACTGATGCAGTGGATGGAATCCAATGCTGCATCGCCACGGATCATACACCGGGTCTGCCAGTAGGTGATCAACATCAACGAGCATCGTCGCGGTCATCGTAATCCAGGCGCGCAGAAATTGTTGGCTGAAAAAGATCGCGGCGATCGCGGCAGGAATCAGTACGTGCAGTCCGAGATGTAAATAGCTGCGAAACATTAGTGCAAGCTGTTTGTTATTACTCAACGAAAAAAGCCGCCCAGAAACTGGGCGGCATAGTAAGCAGAAGGTGTATCAGGCGCGGATCGGACCGGCATACGAATCATTCTGACGTCAATGTCGTGATATAACTCTGTCTGCCCGATCGCGGTATCTGCGACGCTGCAAAGGCTGGCAAGTACTGGCGCAGCGCCAGACTTGCAAATCCGGGCCCCGCAATGAGAGGTATCGCGAGGCCTATCAGCCGATTCATGCTTCCCGCATGGCATGTCCGCCGATACTGCCTGTTGTTACACCTCATCTCCGTGCGTACCGATTTGGTACGGCCGGAATGCTACTACATCTTGTGGCCGAAGGCGAGTTGGATACTAGATGTGGGAACGCGTTGAAACTTCGAATAAAGTAGGCGATACCCGAGCAGAAAAAGGTGGGCGAGTGACGACCGAAAACGAAAGAATCGATCGCGCGACACATCAGCGGGTCGGGCTCTGGCTTGGGCCTGGACTCACAATTCTGATGATGCTCGCCGGTCCGCCCGAAGCGTTAACGGATGCTGCCTGGCGCACCGCTGCCATGGGCGTACTGATGGCAGTCTGGTGGGCGACCGAGGCGGTGCCCATTGCGGTTACCGCACTATTGCCACTGGTCTTCTTTCCTTTATTGGGCATCGCGAACATTCACGATACGGCTGCTCCATTCGCGAACAAAGTTGTTTATCTATTTCTCGGCGGATTCATGGTGGCCCTCGCCATGCAGCGCTGGAACCTGCATCGGCGCATCGCACTGAATGTCCTGCAATATGCCGGTGGCAATGGTGCATCGCTGGTCGGCGGATTCATGCTGGCAAGCGCTTTGCTCAGCATGTGGGTCATGAACACTTCCACCACGATGATGTTGTTACCAATCGCTGTATCGATAGTAACTGTAATTCACGGTTCGGTAGACGACCTGGACGATCGCGCGAAAAAGGATTTTCAGTACGCTATGCTCCTCGGCGTTGCTTACGCGGCCACAATCGGTGGCATCTCGACACTCGTCGGCACCGCACCAAACGCGATGATGGCGGCGTTCATGCTGGAGAATTACGGCACCGAGATCGACTTTACGAGCTGGATGATGGTCGGCGTTCCGTTGAGCGTCGTGATGCTGCCGCTCGCATGGCTTGCGCTGACGAAACTCGTATTCAAAGTGGATTTCGACACATCGAACGAAGGCAGAGCATTACTCAGACATATGAAGCATGAAATGGGGCCTGTTACCGTTCCCGAGAAGCGGGTCGGTATGGTCTTTCTGGCCCTTGCGCTGACCTGGATATTTCGGCCCATGCTGACGAGGATTCCGGGTCTGGAAGCGCTGGACGATTCCGGCATAGCCATGGCGGCCGGGATAGCGCTTTTCCTGATTCCGAGTGGAGACAAGGAGGATGCCCTGTTGATCCGCTGGAAACACATTGAAAATTTGCCCTGGGCGATTCTATTGCTGTTCGGCGGCGGGCTGACACTGGCTGCCGCCGTGTCGCGTACCGGCCTGGCCGCCTGGCTTGGCGGGAGTCTGCATGACGTCGGTCTGCTGCCGATTGCGATTCTTGTGGTGATCGTCGCGACGCTGATTATTTTCCTGACGGAACTCACGAGCAATATCGGCACGACGGCAACGTTCATGCCCGTCGTCGGCGCGATCGCCATCGAAGCCGGATACGATCCGATCGTTCTGGTGGTTCCGGTAACGCTGGCCGCGAGTTGTGCATTCATGTTGCCGGTCGCAACTCCACCGAATGCGATCGTATTTGGATCAGGGCTGCTGACTATTCCGAAGATGGCGAGAGCGGGTCTGGCCCTCAATCTGATTTCAATCGTCATCGTTTCAATCGTGGCGCTCACGCTTGCACCGAGATTTCTCTAAGGACAAAACAGAATCGTGTCTAGCTCATACGCGGTAGAAAAACGAAACAGGGTTCGCCAGCTTCGGGAAAAGGCGAACTATGACAAGGACGTCGCACATATGATCCTCGATGCCGGCCTTGTCGCACATGTTGCGTTCGTACACGACGGATTACCGGTCGTCGTTCCAATGATATACGGGCGTGAAGGCGAAACTATTTACCTGCACGGCGCCCGTAAAGCTCGTGTCATTCGCTTGCTCGAAGAGACAGAACGCGCCTGCCTCAATGTCACATTACTTGACGGCATCGTCATTGCTCGGTCCGTGTTCAATTCATCAATGAACTACCGATCGGTAACGGTATTCGGCAAACCGGTCTTGCTGGATTCGAGGGAAGACAAACTGCACGGCATGAATGTCATCAGCGAACGCACGATACCGGGCCGCTGGGCCGAGGTCAGGGCATCACATGAGCGAGAAATCAAAATGACCGGCGTTATCGCTATGCACATCGACGCCGCATCGGCCAAAATTTCATCCGGCATGCCGGATGACGAAGAAGACGATTACGACATCCCAATCTGGGCCGGTGTACTGCCCATCACAAACAGCATTGGAACACTGCAGAGCGACGACCGCCTATTGCCTGATGTCGAACCTTCGGACGTTATGCACGCGTTGCAGAACAGGAATCTATGACGGCAGGTGGCCAGACTTTACCCAGAGCAAACTATCCGATGAAGCGATCAGCTCATTCTCCTGTCCCGCCGGGAATCTGAGCCATGACTCTGCGGAAAGCTCACTGCCCTGATCGACAATCGATCCGCTAATTACAAGAATTTCCAGCCCGCCGGGATCGGAATCGATCGGAAAGCGTTGACCCGTGGCTAGCCGAATCATCATGACGCGTTCGCTGCCAAACGCGTGCAGCTCGAGGATATTCGGCACGGATCCGGAGGGACTCAGCCAAGCAGAGTTATCAGTGGTATCGATCACAACGGGCGTCAGGTCTTGTGGATCGAATTGTCGGAGTTTTACGAGGATTCGGCAGCCATTCTTACTATGAGGCGAGTGCCCCGAGCCCGGTGGATTTCGAACGTATGTGCCGACGTTGTAGTCGGCATGCTCGTCGGAAAACACGCCCTCGAGAACCAGAAATTCTTCGCCAGCATCGTGCCTGTGGCGGGAAAAAGAGCTCCCTGGCGCGTACCTGACGATGCTTGTCGCACGCGCGACTTCGTCACCGATTCGATCAAGCATCAGTCGATCGACGCCCAATTCGGGCGAGCAAACCCAGTCCGACTCCTTCGGAACAACGACTGCCTTTTCGGAAAATTCTGCGTTGATACGCACTTGTTTAGAATTCTTTTCCGCCATCAGCCCTGGACAACATGCGGAAACTGGCTGTGCTCCATTTCATGGCGCAACAGCGCTTCCTTCGTCGGGAGCCCGCCACCAAAGCCGACCAGATCCCCGGTACTGCCGATGACGCGATGACAGGGAATAATAATCGGGATCGGATTGCGTCCGTTTGCTGCGCCGACCGCCCGAACCGCTTTCGGGTTGCCTATCTTTTTCGCAATGTCTCCGTATGAAGTCGTTGTGCCGTACGGAATCCTCTGCAATTCCTCCAGTACTTTTCTTTGGAAATCTGTGCCGGAAGGCCGCAAACACAGATCGAATGACTGAAGGTCCCCGTCGAAGTAAGCAGTAAGTTGCTCGCGTGCAGCCGTGAAATGTTTTTCGGAATAGATCCAGTGCGGCTCCGGCTCCCTGCGCATCGATCCCTCGGGAAAGCCGACCAGGCAAAGCGCCTCATCGTCTCCGGCCAGTAGTAATTCGCCAATCGGCGTATCCAGATAACAGTAATACATCGTTTCATCCTCCGGAGTTCGCAAGGGAACTCCATAATAATAGTGCAGCATATGCCCGCCAGGGGCGCCAGGCGTCGGCGCGGCTCAAAAGTTCTTGCGGTGTTGCCTGCCCGGTTCGGCTTTGAACCAAACCAAGCGCCTTCAAGAGACCCAGATCCGTGGAAGGAAAAGCATCAGGATTCTTCAGCACGCGCATGGCGACGTACTGGGCAGTCCAGTCACCGACACCTTTGATCCTTGTCAGGTTCGCACAAAATTCCTCAGGCTCCTGTGCCACGTCAAAACTCAATGCGCCATCCGCGGCAGCGGCCGCAACCCGGCGAATCGTCGCGGCCCGGCTCTTAACAAGGCCGACATTATTCATTCTCGCCCGCCGCAGGCGTTCGGCAGATGGAAAAATACGGTGCAATTCTGTGTCTTTCGACTCGTATGACAGCTGCAGCATTTCGCCGTACTGATAGGCAATCCTGCCGGCCAGTGTCGTCGCGGCCTTTACCGATATTTGCTGACCAAGAATCGCGCGGATCGTCAACTCGAAGCCGTCCCAGGCACCCGGCACACGGATCCCCGCAGACAGTTTGATCAGCGCTTTCAATGAATCGTCTCTCTTGAGTGTAGTCGTAATCTCGCCAATCGGCGCATCCAGATCGAATACCTCGCGGGCCTTTTGCACGATTTCAAACAATGCACTGGTATCGACGCCGCTCAGGGTCAGCGTGAGAAACGGCGATCGCTTCTGTGGACTGATTGCAATAACACCATGATTACCCCTGACCGATATTGTTCGGCGATAAGTATCGCCGCTAACCGACTCGACCCCTGGTGTAGCGCGTCCCGCGAAAAACTCCAGCATGGCGGGCCAGCTAAAGGGTTGCCGGTACGGCAAACGGACTGATAATGTCGCGGCGTTTCCGTTAGCCAGAGATTCGTCCCCGAACTTCCGAAGCTCTCTCGGCGTCCGGCCATAAGTCTTTTTGAAAGTGTCGTTGAATCGCCTCACGCTGCGATAGCCGGCTGCTGATGAGATGTGGCTCATTGGCAATGCCGTTTCGTCCAGCAATCGTTTCGCAAAATGGAGGCGCTGCGTATGCGCCACGGCAAGTGGAGACGCACCGATGTGTTTCGTGAAAAGCCGTCGTAAGTGGCGGCTGGTTACGCCGAGCCGGTCGGAGAGCTTCTCAACGTCGCCGTCGTCAAGCGCGCCGCCCGCGATCAGTCTCAAGCCTCGCCGCACCGTTGTCGAGGTACCACTCCAGGCGGGCGTGCCCGGCGCGCACTCGGGCCTGCATCGGAGACACGGCCTGAAGCCCGCTTCGCCCGCGGCGGCGGCACTTGCGTAAAAGGAGACGTTTTCGCTTTTCGGGGAGACGGCCGGGCAAATCGGCCGACAGTAGATGCCTGTCGTAACTACGCCGACAAAGAACTGGCCATCGAATCGTGAGTCTCGTGCCAGCCTTGCTCGTTCACAGATTTCTTTGCTAAACATCGTCTGGAGCCCCTTGAGTAGGCGCCAGTATACGACGTGACAGCAGTAAAACTAGCCAGAATCGGACCTATACGCTGAATCCGCGATTCTCGCTTACTTGTCGATACCGCCCATGCACATGTATTTGATTTCGAGGTAGTCGTCCATGCCGTATTTCGATCCCTCGCGACCCTGCCCGGATTCCTTGACGCCACCGAAAGGCGCCATTTCATTCGAAATGATGCCCTCATTGATACCGACGATCCCGTACTCCAGCGCTTCGCTGACCCGCCAGATGCGGCCGATATCCCGGGCATAAAAGTAGCACGCGAGACCGACATCTGTGTCGTTGGCCATCGCGATTGCCTCTTCCTCGGTCTTGAACTTGAACAGTGGCGCGACCGGGCCGAATATCTCCTCGCGAAAAACGCGCATGTCGTCGCGTACATCTGTCAGGACCGTCGGCTCGACGAAGCAGACACCCAGATCGGACCGCTGGCCACCGGCTACTACTTTTGCGCCCTTGTTGACCGCATCATCAACGAATGCCAGCACGTCGTTTGCGGCATCTTCATTGATCAGCGGGCCGACTGTGACGCCCGCCACAGTACCGTCGCCCATCTTGAGATCTGCGGCCGCAGCCATCAACTTTTCGGTGAATTCGTCATAGACGCTTTCCTGAACGAGGATCCGGTTTGCGCAGACACATGTCTGTCCCGCGTTCCGAAATTTGCAAATCATGGCGCCGGTCACAGCAGCGTCGAGATCGGCATCGTCGAAGACTATAAACGGCGCATTTCCGCCAAGTTCCATAGACGTGCGTTTCACGGTAGCGGCGCAGGCTGCCATCAGTGTTTTGCCAACAGGCGTGGACCCGGTAAATGTCAGTTTGCGCACCGTCGGATTCGACGTCAGCTCCTCGCCGATTTCCGACGTTCGACCGGTCACAATATTTATTACACCGGCAGGAATACCTGCCCGAACCGCCAGCTCGGCGAATGCGTAGGCTGACAATGGCGTCGCGTTTGCGGGCTTGCAGACCACTGTGCAACCGACAGCGAGTGCGGGTGCGATTTTTCTCGTCAACATCGCATTCGGGAAATTCCAGGGCGTAATGCAAGCAACGACGCCTACAGGCTGTTTGATGCAGACGATTCGCTTGTCCTTCGAAGGCTCCGGAATCGTATCCCCATAAACCCGCTTTGCCTCCTCTGAGAACCATTCGATGTAGTTTGCACCGTAGGCGATCTCCCCCCGCGCTTCGGCCAGCGGTTTACCCTGCTCGGCGGTCAGGATCTGCGCGAGGTCTTCCTGAGCGTCCATCATCAGGTTGAACCATCTGCGCAAAAGTGCGGACCGCTCTTTGGCAGATGTCTGACGCCAGTCGACCATCGCGGCTTCGGCCGCTTCGACTGCGCGTCGTGTCTCAGAAGTGCCGCATTTGGCGACTTCGGCTATGACCTCGCCGTTTGCCGGGTTCGTAACGGGCAAGGTTTCGCCATTGTCGGCATCAACCCAGTCGCCGTTGATGAAAGCCTGAGTCTTCAACAGTCCTTTGTCTGCAATCTTCATGCTCATATCTCGCTGCTCCCGCTCTAAGCCATACTTAAAACCAGGCCGGGGAGCATAGATGCAATCTCACAATCCTTCAATCGCTATCCGGTGCCGTATCGAGCGATTGGCGCCCATAATCGGCAAGCTTGCGCTTGTACAGGAATATCGCGCTGGGCCCGAACGCCATCAGCATAATCGCGATTCCCGTGGCAATTCCCCAGGCGCTGACATACTGAGCACAACACCACTCACGTTGCCTCACGATGATGTGACACGGGACGGCGACCAGCAACTGGAGAACGCTTCCCTTGATCAACCAACAAACCGCCGAGTCGACAACGTTCGATACACGTTTCGAATACGTGTAGAACACCACGCCCCAAAAAAACCAGTTCAGAAATACGAACACCAGGATAAATACGAGCGCTGATTCCTCGGGATAGTCCTCGATCGATGTATCAGTGAACAATTCCCCGATCGGAATATCGAAATTGTCTCCCCAAATGGCCATCGCAATTGCAAACAAAGCCGCAACGAGCAGGATCGTGACCATCAGACCGACAAGTCCGGCCGTCACCCCGGCATGTCGTTGTGCCTTCAAGCGGCGCCAGGAGGTATCAACAGACAGGAACATCAACAGTATTTGTCCGCATACGAGGAATACCATCGGAATCAATGAATACAACAAGAGCTCTTCAAAATCAGCTCGACCCCAGGTATCAAACACATCCCAACCATCGGCCAGAAAAGCCACCCCGAAGCCAGACAGCAATAACACGAGCACTGCATAGAAGGCCGTAACTACAATTCCCCAATTACGCATAGCATTGCTCCTTGTGAATTAATCTTATCAGTCGAATTGGACGTAAAGCCGCAAACAAAGGATCGTTTATGGTTTGCGATAGTGCATGAACGAACCAGGATGATTAGGTGAAGATTTCCTAAAGACTCCAGTCGGTGGCCGGGATCGTCCCAACAGTGTGATTCAGATCACAATATCCGGTGTCAGATTGCTTACCAACGGTATTCTGTGACCATTTTGGCAGCGCGCCGAAATCCCCGGGTACATTCTTGGCCGATCGAAATAATTGAGAAGTACCGGGAGCCTGCCATGTGGTTACCAGATCGGCTGTACGAAAGCCTTCCATACTTGTATGTCGTAACGGGGTCCTTATTCAATGCCGGCACGATTTATCTGGGTCTGAACGCTCCCGGTGCACCCTATTACCTGGCGACCGGTACGCTGTGCACCCTGTACGGACTGGCAGTGTTCTTCCGGCGCCAGACTCATCGGCGACCCCCGTCGAGCGGCGGATCTAACAGCGTCGAAGCTCACTAGATTTCGAAAGACAATATTCAGAATAAGGGCCCGTTGATTGGGCCCTTTTTGATTGGTGCCGGCACACGAAAAATCGGCAGGATTGCCGATTTAGACCGCGAAGCGACCTGAGCGTAGCGAAGGCGAGGGCCATGGATGGCCCGAGTCAAATCGAATCACGAATTCGAATGCGCTTACTTCGCGCGTATCAGGTCCATGGCGACTGTGACTGTGCCACTCCGCGTGAGTCCTTTGGCGATCCAATTAAAGAGGGCCCCTTGATGGTGCCCTCTTTAATTGGTGCCGGCACACGGAATCGAACCGCGGACCTGAGGTTTACAAAACCCCTGCTCTACCAACTGAGCTACACCGGCATTGTTCGGCGGGACGCGCATTATTCTCTTTTGTGCAGAATCCAGCAAGGGCCGGAAGCACGATGTCGGGGTGTTTATCCGGAGTGCGGGCAGGTGGCCGCATCCCTCAGCAGGACTCTGTCCTCACCATATTTCTCGATCATGTTGCCGGCGCCCTTGCCGGGGGGTAGACCGATGTCGACAAAGAACACGGTGCCTTCGCGCGTGCGTGGCGTAATGTCTGCCGGAAGGTCCAATGACTTCGCCTGCAATTCCACTCGCTCTGCCCGGCTCATTTCGCCGAAGAGCCCGAGAGAGATTTTCAGCCCTTCATCGTCGGTTGGCACCAGATATGCGTCACCCAGCCCTCCTTCCTTAAGCTTATTCAACATCGCATTGCCGGCTTCACGATTTTCGACGTTGCGAATTTGAACCCAATGGCCTATGAATATTTGTCCCTGCGTCGTCCGCAGGCTGGCGCGCATACCCTGGTCCTCGTATTCAGTGAGTGCACCGTTTGCAAGTGTCGCGGTCATGAATGGGCCGAGTGTTACGCAGGAGCGTCCAACGACGGCCGCAAGATCAGAAGGATTCCCTGCGCCAAGCACTGCACCAACACTAGTTGCGGCTTCTGCAATTTTTGTTTTGGAAATATCCAGCGGCGGACCGAGATCCGACTCGTTTACGACGGCCACACCGAATTCGACCGGCTTTTCGACGAACAGCCCCCAAATGAAATAGAGAATATTTGCTAATAACAGCAGTAAAAGCAGGTTTTTCATGATTCGCTTTGTACCATGAACGCGAGCCCGTGGAGTACCAGATTCGGTCGGTGCAACACCTTGTCGCCAAGCTGCTTTAGGATGCGTGACCCATCTCCGCCGGTCAAGACGATTTTGGTTCGATGCCCTTCCGCACGCAAGACTTTCACTGCGCGATCGATCGCACCACAAACGGCATTGATCGCACCGCATTGCACGGCCCCTTCCGTGTTGCTTGCGAACAAGGCCATGCCCTGGCCCGGGTCGCGCGGCGTTCGATTGGTCTCAGAAATATCGCTAGCCTCCGACCGCAATACATTGCCCATCAGCGCCAGGCCGGGAATGATCTGCCCACCCAGGTGCATACCATTCTTGTCAATTGCGTCTATCGTTACTGCGGTCCCCGCATCAACGATGCAAACGGCGCCACGAAACTCGGATCGCGCACCAATCATTGCCACCCATCGGTCCACGCCCATGCGCCGAACTTGTTTGTAGCTGTTGGTCAGGCCAAAAGCCTGCTTATCGGACCGGGCGAAGTGGATATCGCAATCACAGTGTATACCGATCACAGCTGACAAACGTGTGGCAAAACTCGCACCCGCAACGTTACTGGCAACAACCGTGTCTACTTGGCGAGGCAGGCGCGTCGTAAGTGACGTGAAACCGGATTCGCTTATTCTGGCGTGCGTAATATTGCCAGTGCGACGAATGCGTCCTTTTTCGAGCAACCCCCATTTCAATCGCGAATTGCCAATGTCAAACAACAACGCGCGAATGTCCGTCATGTTTCGTGGTCCACATCATCCGGCAGAGATATGGAACCTGTGATCACTCGGCGCCTGTCCTTGTCAGTCCGAACGATCAGCGCACCGTCGTCGTCGACACCGTCTGCTATCCCTGAATCACAACCATCGGGATTATTTACAACAATTTGTTTGCCATAAAGCCAGTCATACTTTCGCCACTCTTCCGAGAACGGTGAAAATCCGTCCGATTCGAATCGAACCATGCAGTCAAACAGGCTCTCGATGACGGCAACCGATAGTCTTTCGCGTGACGGAGGGCTGCCGCAGCATTCCTTCAGATCAACTATCCGGTTCTTGAATTTTCCATCGCCAAATGCTCGCATCGAGTCCGGCAATTCAACATTCAATCCAACGCCGGCAACAACCGTTACTCCTTTGTTCGTATCATTTCGGGCTTCCGTCAGTATGCCGCCGAGTTTTCCACCGAGAGCCATAATGTCATTCGGCCACTTCAGGCCGATATCGCCAATACCGAGCTGCTGAAGCGCTTCTACAATGCCTACGCCCAGCGCCAGAGTAAGCGCCGGTAGTTTCGCTGGCACGCGGGAGAATGTGTAAGCCATTGACAGGCACAGTCCCGATGCCGGCGGCGATTGCCATGTTCGATCCATTCGTCCGCGGCCGGCGGTTTGGTGATCCGCAAGCGCTACTCGATATCGGCCAGGAGGAGGCGTCGGTTGGTCAAGCAGGTAGCTGTTGGTGGATTCGATTTCAGAAAACACTTCGAGGATTTCCAGTCGCGCACCCGGTACGTCGGATATGGGTCCACGAATACTGTCAGCGTCCAGAGCATTCATGGCACTATTGGCCCCGGCGACGAAAAAACATGAGTTGTGGGTTTCTCGCTTCAGTTCCATCGATCATGCGCTGAATGTTCGAGCGATGTGTAAATACGATATACAAGGCAAGTAATGCGCAATAGATAAAGAGTGGCTGCTCCAGGGGCAATCGTGTCGCCGCCAGGTAACCCGGTGCTGCCAGACCGGCGATCATTGTCGCTAGACCGACGTATCCCGAATAGACCAACGCAAGCGCCCACACAACCAGCACCGGGAAGATTATTTCGGGCCCCAGGACCACCAGCGTGCCGACCATCGTCGCTGCCCCCTTGCCGCCGCGAAAATTGTGCCACATGGGCCATACATGCCCGACCACCGACGCCGCCGCACAACTTAAGGCGAGCCAGGTCCGTGAAATTTCGGGATCATTACCGACGAAAGGCAGTTCAGTCACCGGTATGACGCCGGCCGCGATCACACCTTTGCCAATGTCGATGACGACCACGCCGATTGCGAATAACCATCCTTGGGTGCGTAGCGCATTTGTTCCGCCGGCATTTCCACTGCCCATCGTCCGTATGTCGACCCCACCGCGCAGTTTTCCCAAAACCATCGATCCCATAATCGAACCGATGAAATAACTAACAAGGAATTTGATGCCAAGTTCTAACATGAGTGGAACTTTTTATACTTTTGTGCCAGGAAAGCCGGCATTGTAGCATTCGTCCTGAAGGCGCATTGAGTAACACAAGACAATGAATGCAGTACCCCTACCCCTTTTTCTCAATCCGGTTGCCGGAAGGGGGCGGGCAGGTCGGAACATTCAACAAATAGGCTCTTTGCTGGATTCCCTCGGCATTGGCCACGTACTTGTGCGAAGCGAATCGGTAGGTAATCTTGAAACGAAGGTTTTTGACGCCGTCTCGGCAGGCGCGAAAAGAATATTGGTAGCCGGCGGCGACGGCAGCATTCACGAAGTCGTGAATGGCATCCTGCGATCCGGAAGGACTATTGACCTTGGCGTTATCCCGATCGGGACCGGCAATGATTTTGCCAAGGCGTGCTCCATTCCTGTTCAGTGGGAAAGTGCTGTGCGAGAACTCGCCGACAGACTTCATAGCAACACACCGGCTAGGCCTGTCGATGCAGGTCGAATGAATAATCGCTTTTTCGCGAATGGTGCCGGCATTGGATTCGACGCCAAAGTCACCCGAATCGCCCGCGACATTCGCTGGCGTGTCGGCGATCTCGTTTACCTCGCCGCCGTATTCAAGGCAATGATCGACGGAGTAACGACACCACATGTGACCATGAAATTTTCAGGTCAGACAATCGAAGGGCCGGTAACGCTTGCCAATTTCAGTAACGGCGCCTGGGTCGGCGGAATGTTTCATATTGCGCCGATGGCGAGAAACGATGACGGCATGCTTGATCTTATATTTGCCACGCCAATCAGCCGGATCAGAATCATGGCGCTGCTGCCAAAACTGATGCGCGGATCACACATCGAACAACCTGATATAAAACATGTCCGACTACGTCGATGTGAAGTCACTGCAACTGCGGCTGTTCCCTCGCATCTCGACGGGGAGGTACAGCCCTTACAGACGTCTTTTGACATCCAGGTAATGGAAGGCGCCTTACACCTGATGTGACGATCGTCGCGAACCGAGATATATGGCCGCCAGTGTGACGGCCGCACCAATGGCTTCCAACACGGTCAGTGGCCGATCGAAGAATAGGATGTCCCAAGTGAAACTCAGCGAAGGCTGTAGCAATAACGCAAGGCCAACTTGTGTCGTCGTTACCTTGGCCAGACTACTTGCGATGAACATCAACCCGAGAGCGTGGACAAGCAGACCGTAACACGCCAGCCATATCGCATCGTTAATGGTCGGGATGGCCAGCGACTGCCCTTCAGCGACAGCGACGACGCCGAGTATTGATGCCGCGATCAGCGACAGAACCGCTATTTCACGGGACGGTACTGCATGCGCCGAGCCTGTTCGCGCTTGCCGCATCGTTAACAGATAGCCTGCATAACAGACAGCCGTCAGCAAACCAAAGATGACGCCGATTCGGTAGTCCTCCCGCAAACCCTGCCAATCGAGCCCGATGATCATTGTCAGTCCGACCATGGCAAGCGGGATGGCGACAAGTTGCGTGCCAGTCGGTCGTTGTCGGAGCAGGACAACGCCGGCGGCAGTCATGAAAAAAACCTGAAAGTTTGCGAGTAGTGTCGCCAGCCCGGGACCGACATAGATGATACTTCGATGCCAGAACCAAAGATCCATTGCAAAGAAAACTGCGGACATGAGCAGAGCGATCCAGGCACCTCTGGAGAAGGACAAATTTCGACCGGTCATCAGGAGAAAGAGGGCGAGCGCGGCCCCGCCCAGGACCAGACGATAAAAGCCGCTTGTCGTCGGCGACACGCTGACGAGCCTGACCAGGACGGGAGAGAAGCTGATCAGTACGGCACCGGCGAACAGCCGTACGCGGGGATTGCCCAGGAGAGATTTCAAGCTGCTCACAATAGCCAAGACACGACCCCTCGCCAAGTTGCTGAAAACCCTTCGGGATAGCTTCTTGACAGTTATTTAGATATTTGTCTAAATACAAAAATGTCCGGGCAGCAGTCAGTTTTCAAAGCCCTTGCGGATCCAACGCGCCGGGGAATACTAAGGGCTCTGCAGTCGGGCTCGCTAACGGCCGGCGCCCTGGCCGATAATTTTCCAATTACACGAGCGTCCCTGTCACACCATTTCAACATTCTCAAGGCCGCTGACCTTGTCCGAACGGAGCGCCGGGGCCAGCACATCGTCTATTCTTTGAACACAACCGTGCTTCAGGAAGCAACAGCCATGATGCTCGAAATTTTGGCGAAGACCGGAGAAACCGAAAATGAACACGATCCGCGCTGACATCATTAGTTTGCTGTTTATCGTTACCGCAATTGTCGTGGCAGTCTTTCTCTACCCCAGCCTGCCGGAAATGATTCCGACGCATTGGAATGCTCAGGGCGAGGTTGACGGCTACATGAAAAAACCCGGAGGCGTTTTAATCATGCCTGCCATGGCCGCGTTCACCTACGTCATCATGAAACTGATTCCTGTCATATCTCCGAAGGGTTTTCGGACAGACAAGTTCTCCGACGTCATCGGCGTACTCCAGGTTACGCTCGTCGGATTCATGTCGATCGTCGCTATTCTGGTTCTGCTCGAAGCACGCGGACTGAATGTGCGAATCAATGAAATGATTGTGGCGGGGGTCGGCCTCCTGTTCGTGATAATCGGCAACTACCTGAGTAAAGTCCGGAAGAATTTCTTTATCGGCATACGTACGCCGTGGACACTTGCCAGCGACGAGGTCTGGAATCGAACGCATCGCATCGGCGGCAAGTTGTTCATGCTGAGCGGCGTGATTATCTGGGTGGGCGCAATTCTGCGCTTGCCGCTTGCCTGGACGGTCGGTGTGGCCGTCAGCCTCGTGTTAATACCGGTGGTTTATTCGTATTTCCTTTATCGACGAATAGAAGGATTCGATTCAAACGGTTCGGAAGACGATGAATTGACTGACTAGCCACTTAACCACGCGGCACGTCTCTCCTCAACGTCTTTGCCGATGTCAGTTAACTGTTCCAGATAACAGGTGTCGGCGGGTGGCTCCTCGAGCCTGGCGGAAAAATTCAGAAGTTCATCGCCTCGAAACACGGTCACCTGTACCTTATCCCCGGCGTGATAACCCTTCAATCGACTATCGAAGTTGGAAGCGGTGACTTTCAGGCCGTCGATTGCGACGACCTCATCGGTAGCTGCAATCCCGGCCTGTTCCGCAGGGCTGCCCGTGTGAACGACGCTGAATACAGCTCGGTCATTCCGATTGATCAGATTTGCACCCAGCCACGGGTGTGGCTTCCAGTCGGGCTTTGCCGGTTTCCCTCCGGTATCCTTTAGATCCTCCGCGGCTCGCATACAGAGCCGCACGCCGAATTTGCCCAGCCAATGCTCGAGCGGCAACTCGTGTGTACCGCGAACGTAACGGTTAAAGAAATCGCTCAAATCGCTGCCAGACAGTTTGCCGGCGACTGACTCCAGGCCACGCTCGGGCATTCCCCTACCGCTTTCGCCATACTCCTTCCAGCACTCGCGCATGACATCGTCGAGGGAGCATTTGCCTCCGGAATCGAAGCGCAACATCAAGTCGAGCACCAACGCGGTCAGGGAACCTTTCGTGTAATAACTCACCGTCGCATTGCTCGAGTTCGCGTCCCGCTGATACAACTTTATCCAGGCGTCAAAACTCGACTCCTCGATGCTTTGCCTGAATCTTCCACGAGTTCGCATGACACGCGTAATCGTCTCGGCGACTGTCTCAAGGTAACTCTCAGCGGAGATCAATTCCGAGCGGGCAAGTGCCAGATCGTCGTAATAGGACGTAATTCCCTCAAACACCCATAACAAGCCCGTGTACGACTCTTTTCTCAGCTTGTAAGGCGCAAAAACCTCGGGCTTCATTCGCTTGATATTCCACAGATGAAAATACTCATGGCTACAAAGGCCGAGGAACTTTCTGTATCGCTTGTTGACGCCGACGTCGCCTTTCCTCGGCAGGTCATCTCGCGAACAGACGAGACTCGAGGACCAGCGATGTTCGAGACCGCCATAGCCCTCGCCCAGTGCTGTGAGCAGGAAAACATAACGATCGAGATCCTTCGGCGCGCCCAGCAGGCGCATGTGTTGCTCACAGACTGTCTTGAGGTCACGACACACGCGGCCCATGTCCACGCGCGTTCGCCCGTGAATCGCAATAGTGTGCGGGATACCGCCGGCCTCGAATTCGCCAATGGAGAGATTGCCAATTTGTACGGGGTGGTCGATCAGCTCGGCATAGTATTCAGACTCATAGGATCCAAATCCGTATTGGCTGGCCCCCTTCGCCCGCATTGAAGTGACCACTCGCCAACCTCTGGCAAATGATGTGTCGGCCGGCACAATGTTCAGCTCACATGGGTGTGCCTCCTGCCCCACAACAGCTGGGAATACGAGCGGCCCGTTAAAATAGGCATGTGTCGTATCGAACTGGGCGCCTCGGACATTCTGTTCATTGGCATATATTTCGGCGATCACGGTGATCGGGGACTCGCAGGCTGCCGCCTGCCAGCTGCTCTTGTCGACCTTCGTCAGCTCGATCTGCAGGTCATCAGACTCAGCGCGGATGGAGACAACATGCTTTGCGTAATCGCGAATCATGTAACTTCCGGGAATCCACGCCGGGATCGTGAACACCTGCCCGGCCGGGTCGGGCCTCTCAACGAGTAGTCGAACCTCGAATATGTGGGCGCCGGGATTCATCAGCCTGATGCTGTATTGGTGCGGCGATGCGGTCATGTTGTGCTTGTTCTTGTACGACGCCTCTTATTCTAGCGCGAATCCGGGCTGAATCAGGAATACACGGGCTCCGTAAGCTTCAGGGTCATACATTTAGCCGACCCGCCGGCTTTGAGAAATTCGGACACATCGAGTTCGTTGACCTTGAATCCGGCGAGCATCAGCCGAGCTTTGAGCGGTTCTGACGCCTTGTTCAGATAAACCATGTCGCCTATATTCACCGCATTGCAGGCGAAATTTCCTGCGTCCTCTGTGTCGACAACAATTCGTTTGTGCGCGGGGATACGGCTTTCGATCGCAATCCGCGAATCGAAATCAAACGCCGGAGGGTGGTACATCAGAAAGCCGCCCGTCAGCGGGCAAAAACAGGTATCGATGTGATAGAACCTGGAATCCGTTAGCTTGATCGAAACCAGTTCTACGTCAAAAAACTTTTCTATTTCCGGATGAGCCTCGATCTCGGTTCGAAATCCGTAACCAGTCCAGAGCCACGGACCACCTCTATCTAGAAGACAATCGCCCGCGCCTTCGAAGCCGATTTTTTCGTCCAGCTCCAGAAGCTCGAAGCCGTTGTTGCGAAACCAGGATTTGAGGTGCGGCTCTTCCGGGCGCCTTTCATGCGGCATGAAGTGACTTGCGACGGCCTTGTTGCCGTAGACGGCACCTGCGTTCGCGGTAAATACAAGATCGGGCAAATGCGGTTGCGGTTCCATCAGCACAATGTCGGCCACTTCGCTTAGCGAATCGCGCAAGGATTCCCACTGCCGGTGCGCAAGCTCAGGGTCCAGCGAGCCCTCGTTTCCTGCCATCCAGGGATTGATGACGTAATCCACCGAAAAATACGTCGGCGGGCACATGAGTATCTTGTCCTGCTTATTAGTCACGGCTTCGGCATCCAGACTTTCTTACTCAGCATTGTAGCAACAAAAAAAACAGGGCCGGTTGCCCGGCCCCGCCTTCATTCGATGCTCAATACACGCTAGCTCAGTTACCGGTTTTGACTCCGTCACCCAGATGCATCAGTGGCAATGGCGATGGACTTGAGCCGTCCATGAAATATACCTTGCTCGCAGGATCCTTCGAAATCGCCTTGAGCGCCTCCAGCGACTGTAGCTGGATGTACGCGGGGTTTCTGGCGATAGCATTATTGATCTGAGTTATCTCGTAGGCCTGCGCATCGGCCAGGATTCTCTTGCGTGCAGCTTCCTCTTCAGCAGCTTCGCGGCCTGCCGCGGCTCTTGCAACGTGCTGCTGCAACTCGGTTCGTACTCGTTCGAGTTCAGCCCGTTCCTGCTCGACGGCCTGCTCACGTTCCTTCTTTTTTTCGATGGCTTCTACAATAAACGGCGGCAGTTGAATGTCGCGAATCAGCACGGCAGATACGACAATACCCTTCGGCGCCAGGTAGTCGCTTAGCCCCTCAGTCAGCGCAAACTGTAACGTTTCCTGTGTTTCTTCCTGAAAGAAATCCTCCGCGCGCTTGATACTTTTACCTTGTTCACGCAACAAGGACCGCAGCTTCGGAATCAGATGGACCCGTACCGCTGAGTTTGCATCACCAGTCTCTTGCAGAATATTCGGTGCCATCGCTCCGTCGATTCGATACTGGACACTGACATCCAGCTTGGTCTGCAACTGGTCCTGACTGGGAACGTTGGCTGTCTCCATGTGTGTCTGCTGCCGCGCATCGAACAGCACCCATCGATACAGCGGATTAACCGGTATGTGTAGCCCTTCGGTATATCCTATGGCTCGCACGTTGCCGAAGAGCGTCGCGACGCCGACGCGACCGGGAGGAATCGTCTTATAAAAATTCATTCCAACTAGAACGAGAACGCCGATAACGACGACCGCAATAGGGAAATTTCTTTGCATACTGGTCCTGGCCATAAGAATTCTCCTGATTTGCCGCAAACGAATGGAAGCTCGTGATATGGAGGCGGTTTCTCAAAATGAAAGGTTCAATTGCATCATTTAAGTACTGTGGCTAGCGGATGGTAGGTGCACCTCGGCAAGCATGCAACGCACGCTGCCACCGGCCGACTTCTCGATGTTGTCAATAGGCGCGCTCACGATCGTTGCATTTTTCTCGATGATCTGCCGTTGCGATTCGCCAAGCGATTCACGAGCCGTACCAGACATCGCGATGACACGGTCACCGGATGCGGATTTGAGTTCCAGCATGTTGCCGGCAAATGATTCCAACTGTTCGTAGCTGATGGAAACGATTTCGTGGCCTGTTTGCGTCAAGCGCTCCAATACGGCTGCTCTCTGAACCTCTTTTGATATTGCCTCGTCGCAAACAACAGCAAACTCTTCTCCGATGTTCATTATTACGTTGGTGTGATAAATCGGCGTACCGCTCTTGTCTGTCGCATCAAATGCAACGATGTCGTAGTCCATGCGCTGGGCAAATTCGCCAAGCGGGTCGAGATGCGTCCTTGAGGACAGACAGGCATATGCATCTCGATTGGCGCGATCTAGTACCACGCTGCCGGTTCCTTCGAGAAAGTGCCCGGCTTTTTCATGGTGAGAAAGATCGACAATCTGTTTCACGACATATCCATGTTCGCCGGAGAGCGACTCGATGATATCCGGGCGACGTTCCAGGCGCCGGCTAGGCGCTTCCATCGGGTACAACACCACTGTACCGTCGCCGTGAAAACTGACCCAGTTGTTCGGAAATATCGCGTCAGGCGTATGTGGATCCGTCGTATCGTCAAACCTCAGGACTTTTATACCGCAGGCCTCGAGCGCCACGGCAAGTTCCTCAAATTCCCTGAGGGCCGATTCCTGTTGTTCCGCTGGTGTTGCAGCGGACTTGCCCTGGAATTTGTTGGATTCTGCAGTCTCGGGATTGCTCTCAAACCTCGCCGGTCTGATCATGAGTACTGCAGATGCCAGTTGTGATTCTTTTGACGAAGCCATATCGTTCGAGACCCTGATGGATCGAGGTATTGTGGCTTGATTGCACGGTATTGGAAAGAACTGTCTCAGGCGCTCAGGAATCCCGCCTACATTTGCTTCATCTGGTTCGGCATGACGGCCGGAATCTCCTTGCTGGCCACTCCCGTCCGATTCACGGCCCCGACGATAACCCGCCCGGTGGCGCTGGACGTCGGTCAGGTCGTCTTTGCAGCGCTCAACAGGGCCGAACTCATTGCCCTGGTGATATTGCTGATCGTCGTGCGTATTTCCGGATGGGCACGGAAATTATGGATGCAGTGCTCGGTGTTGATCCTTATTCTGCTTGCGCAATCGGTCTGGTTACTACCTCAGCTTGCTGCAAGATCGCAGCAAATCGTGGCCGGCATCGAGCCCGCGCCATCGCTGGTGCATGGAACGTACTCCACGCTCGAGCTGCTCAAGCTGGCACTGCTCCTTTACCTGGGATTCAGATCACTGAAAGTCGATCAGACCTGAGCGCCCGACCTGAGCGATACGAGCTCATACCATCGACGAAGATTGACCATCTCGTCGGCGATTGTAAGTTTTGACCAGGCCGCAAAATCTATCGCAACCAGCAATGAGATATCCGCAATCGTAAATACATCGCCGACAACGTATTCACACTCATTCAGATGCCGTTCCATCTTGACCATGAAATTCTTTAAGCGTCTTCGACCCCGATCGACGAGTTCTGGAATCTGTTCATAGTCGTCGGGACCCGTCAACGCCCTTCCCTTCATGCCTTTCGCAAGATTTCGAAAATAATCGCCTATCGCCGCCAGTCCCTGATGCTCGATTTTCGTGTTCCACATGGTTACCAGCGCACGTTCGACATCGCCGGTACCCATCAATGGTGGTTCCGGGAACGCATCATCCAGGTATTGGCATATCGCAAACACTTCCGTAAGTCGCGTGCCATCGTCCAACTCAAGCACCGGCACCGTGCAATCGGGGTTTATCGCCTTGAACGCCGCACCAAGTTGCTCCCGATTGGCAAGATCAATCTCAATCGTCTCGAGTTCGATATTTTTCTCGGCGATGAAAATGCGAACCCGGCGCGGGCTTGGCGCCGTTTTGCAATCGTAGAATTTCATTTTCGCTCATTCGCCGCAGCAGCAATCGATTCTGCTGTCTGGCCGAACAGTACCTTTCTCGCTTCTTCGTCGGTCAAGTCCTCTTTATGCCAGTCACTACCAAGGGCCGCGCCGCGCTGCACGGCAGGCCTTGCTTTGATTGCATCAAACCAACGCCTCAGATTGGCAAACTTATCGAGATCAGCGCCAAGACGTTTGTATGACATGACCCAGGGAAATGAGGCGATGTCCGCTATCGAATAGTTACCGGCGAGACAATCTCTGTCTTCCAGGCGAGTATTCATCACGCCGAGCAACCTGTCGTACTCTTTCTCATATCGATCATGCGCATACGGCACGGATTCCGGGACATAGTTGACGAAATGGCTCAGTTGTCCCGCCATGGGGCCGAGATTTGCCACCTGCCAGAACAGCCATTGCATGACCTCGTATCGGTTTTGCAATTCCTGCGGCATAAATTTCCCCGTCTTCTCGGCGAGGTAGCTGAGGATCGCGCCCGATTCGAACAGGGAAATCGATTCGTCGTTATCGACTATTGCGGGAATGCGATTGTTTGGACTGATCGCCAGAAATTCCGCGGAGAACTGTTCGCCGCGACCGATATTGACCGGCATCGTATTGTAAGGAAGACCGCACTCCTCGAGCATGATCGATGCTTTTCTTCCGTTCGGCGTCGGCGAGTAATACAGATCAATCATGGCTGTCTCTGTGAATGCATTCAGTCGTTCGCCACGGTATCAGTATTTGCCATATGGCACTAGAATATTGAAGTCAGCGCGTGGCGCCTGACTCATTTTCTCGGGAATAGACGTTTTGAAATCGATCGACATAAATGTGGCGCACGTTGTATGCGCCGGCCTCCTGCTACTGACGGTCTTATCCTCTTCCAATGCGCAGGAAGAGCATGAGGACGAGAAACAAGATGACGAATTATCGATGATCACAGTCGTCGGTCGCCGTGTTGCTAATGAAATCCCTGCAAGCACTTATGATTCGGCGGCAACCCTGCTTCGCTATGATCCGCAATTGGATCTCCAGTCGAGAGGGTTGGCTGAGAGCCAGGCCGACATTTCAGTTCGTGGCGGCCTGTTTGAAAATACGGGGTTCAAGGTCGGCGCAGTTACTATATTTGACCCGCAAACCGGTCACTATTTCGCCGACTTACCGATCGATCCCGGTGCAATGTCTGCGCCCGAGATTCTTACCGGCATCGACAATTCAATTCACGGCTTCAATTCTGCAATTGCGACAATCAACTACGAGCTCGCGGAATTGACCGATCACCGCGAGCTGACGCTTGGCGTTGGAAGCGATGACCTTTTGCTTGGTCGATTGCGTGTCGGTCAGATATTACGCGGTTCCGGACAATCTGCGACCGGCGTGGAATTCTCGTATTCAGGCTCTCAAGGCGATGGCACCCTGCCGAACGGCGACCACGATTTCGAGCGCTTGTTCGCCCGTGTTCAGCACCGCAACGCCGACAGCCAGACAGATGCCGTATTGGCTTATCAGGACAAATTCTACGGATGGCCAGGCGCGTATACTGGTTTTTCATCGCTGGCGGAAACGGATCATACGAAGACAAAGCTGCTCATTATCAACCATCATCGAAACTACTCGAGTGATTCCTGGTGGGAGCTCGGCGCGATTTATCGACAGCTAATAGACGACTACGATTTCGATCGAACTACGATTGAATCGGGAGGTCCCGGTTCGTTTGATCATGAGACCAAAACCTATGCCATCGGCGTGCAGGGCGCACTGCGCCTTGGCGAATGGCAGTGGCGCTATGGGACTCAGATCACCGCAGACGAACTGGTCAGATCAACAGATCTAACGAATGGCCGTTTTAATTCGCGCAGTTACACCACCTTCAGCTTGGTGCCTTCGAGAACCTGGACGACCAGCAGCGGAAACTCGGTGCGGCTGCGGGTCGGCGCGACGGCCGACTTGTCGAATCGAGACAGCAACGCGTTGTTGCCCCTTATCGGCCTGTCATTCGAACGCGTCGGCGGCGCTGCTACGAATACTTATCAAATCGAGTATGCATCGACTTCGCAGCTTCCCGGTTATACCGTATTGAACTCGCGAGAGTCCGGCCTGTTTGGCGGCAACCCGGATCTTGGCCGTGAACGCGCGAATTCACTGAATTTCACTGTGAAACGAGAGACCCCAGTCTCACAAGGCAGCGCTACCCTGTTTCTTCGCAGGGACAAGAGCCTGGTGGACTGGACTTTCCTGAGCGGAGCTCCCTTTGCGCGACAAGCAAATCCGGTAGACCTCGATGTCCGCGGTATAGAGCTGCTTTGGATCCACCATTGGCCGAACGTTTATTGGACGAGTGGTTACACCTATCTCAACAAGGACGCCGACTACGGCACGGC
>Ga0255052_10000681_pt1 | contig 27049 bp, 30 predicted proteins | sample JV7_2_21_MG_FD_188632 | JGI IMG/M metagenome (GOLD analysis project Ga0255052, IMG submission 188632) | Seawater microbial communities from Jervis Inlet, British Columbia, Canada - JV7_2_21 | ecosystem: Environmental > Aquatic > Marine > Inlet | place: Canada: British Columbia | collected...
GTATGTCATCGCGCCCGGGCAATATGGTGAGCATGCTGATGACCGCCAAACCTATGGACACTCTGTGATCATCGATCCGTGGGGTAGAGTCCTGGCCGAACAAGCCGAGGGTGACTGCGTTGTTGCAGCTGAATTGGATCCTGAAATGCCGGCGAGATTGCGCCGCGAGTTTCCGGCGCTCGCGAATCGGCGCCTGGCATGAGTGAGACCCTCGCAGACCCGGTAACCGATGTTCTGTCCACCATGCTCGAACCTGTCGGGCTTGACGAGGGACACCTGAACACGACACTGGGCTCGATGATGCAGGGCGGTGTCGACTATGCCGATCTGTATTTTCAGATAAGCCGCCAGGAAAGCTGGAGCGTTGAAGACCGGATCATCCGTGAAGGTAGTTTCAGTCTTGACCAGGGCGTCGGTGTTCGAGCGGTGAGCGGCGAGAAAACCGGTTTCGCGTATTCCGATGAACTGATTTTGCCGGCCCTCGAACATGCGGCGAGTGCGGCCCGGGCGATTGCACGCCAGGGTGAGACACGGGCGCTGCAGGCCTGGAACAAGTCCAAATCGACGCCGCTTTATTCTGCGGCGGATCCGACGACGAGCATCACCGACGAACAAAAGACTACGCTCCTGGCGGAAATCGAGGCAGCAACCCGCGCGCTGGATAGTCGGGTCGAACAAGTGATCATCAGTCTCGCGAGTGGTCAGGACCTGGTTCTGGTTGCGAGCTCCGACGGCACGCTGGCGGCGGATGTTCGACCGCTGGTGCGCATGAACGTTAGCGTGATACTTGAGCAGGGTGGTCGTCGGGAGCAAGGGTATATGGGCGGTGGCGCGCGGGCGGATCTCAACTACTTTTTGTCGGGTGACCTGCCGTTGAAGTATGCACGCGAAGCCGTTCGCCAGGCTGTCGTGCAACTCGAAGCCAGCGCAGCTCCGGCCGGCATGATGCCGGTTGTTCTGGGACCTGGCTGGCCCGGTATTCTGTTGCACGAAGCGGTTGGGCATGGTCTGGAAGGCGACTTTAATCGCAAGGGGACGTCCGCATTCTCTGGCAAGGTAGGTCAGCAGGTCGCCAACGAACTGTGCACGATCGTTGACGACGGCACGATTCCCAATCGACGCGGATCGCTCGCCATCGACGACGAGGGAACGCAGGGTCAGTACAACGTATTGGTCGAAAACGGTGTCCTCAAAGGCTATATGCAGGACAAACTGAATGCCCGGCTGATGGGTGTCGAACCGACGGGCAACGGTCGGCGCGAGTCCTTCGCGCATATGCCGATGCCGCGCATGACCAACACCTACATGCTTGCGGGACCACATGACCCGGGCGAGATTATTGCGTCGGTCGAGAAAGGCCTCTACGCACCAAATTTTGGCGGGGGGCAGGTCGATATCACTTCAGGCAAATTTGTATTCTCGGCAAGCGAGGCGTACCTGATCGAAAACGGCAAGGTCACGACACCGGTCAAAGGAGCGATGCTGATTGGTGACGGCCCGGAAGCATTATCCCGGATTTCGATGGTTGGTAACGACCTCGAGCTCGACACAGGTGTTGGTACCTGCGGCAAAGAAGGCCAGTCGGTACCGGTTGGTGTCGGCCAGCCGACTCTTAAAATCGATGAACTGACGGTGGGTGGCACTGCGTAGGCGTTCTTTTGTTGGAGCGCTCCTTGGAGCGCGATGACGGTTTCGCGCCAGCGCTGATCAATATTGGCTTTTCCCAATCGCGCCTCAAGAGGTGCTCCAACGCAGGAATTCAGTTTACATAACTGGCAAATCAGCGGGATCACGCTCCGCATTGTGAGTCCGTTCACCGAATTCACCATATGCCTGCGTTAATGTTCGCCGGTCTCTTAAAGGAACACGACGATGGCCTTCGAAAATACAATCACAGAGAATGAACTGGATGCCGACTCGCAGAATTTTTTGCAGGGATTGCGCGCAAATAGCCTGGATATCGAGCCGGATCTTACGGTCGACGGCTTATCTGAATCGATTCTCTCGCGTCTGCTGGGCCTTTTATCGATCGATCGCTCGAAGCACTGATCGCCCACCGGGGCGCGCCCTCCCATTACTGATTTTGCGGCTCCAGCCACGGATTTTCGCTGCTTGTGGCGTTGTGGCGACTGGACTCTGACGCGGTGGTATGGACAATAAGTCACTATGTGGGTTGCCAGACCAATTTACGAGAGCTTGCCGTACCTGTATATGCTCGCCGGCGCGGTGTCGCTGGCTGCGTCTCTGTACATCAATCATTGGTACTGGCCGACGATCTGTTTCGTAACAGGTCTGATTTGTCTGGTGGCGGGCCTTGTCGTGCTGTTGAAGCGGCGCGACTATCGAGTTACGGATGGTCGAGCCGGTCATCGACCGGAGCACTGATCGATTACTCTCCGACGACGGAAGCCTCGTCGTCCTCTTCCGGCAAATCCTCTTCGATACTTTCCACGTCGCTCGTGTCGTCCGTGGCCAAATCGGTATAGACCAGTTCGTGAACGCCGAGTGTGATGACATCACCGCTCCTGAGGCGGTGTTTCTTGACCTGTCGTTCGCCAATAAAGACGCCGTTCGTACTGTTGAGGTCTTCAATTACGCAGCCGTCTTCGTCGGTAACAATTTGCGCATGATGCCGGCTGACAAATTTGCTCTTGATGTAAATTTCATTGTCTGGCGAACGGCCGATAATAGCCCGACCTATGGGGAAGGTTTGAACCGATAGGTGGTCGCCGTCACAGCGCACCTCAATCTGCGTCAAATTGGTATTCCCAGTACCTGCCAGGCGAGTGGATACCTGTTGCAGCATTTCGTACGCACCGGTGTTGCTCTCATGCTCTTTCCAGTTGAGCTCGGTGGCCGCGGACATAACGTCCGCTGCGTCGACCGCGTGTTTTTCGTCCGCAAACGCACACAACAGCGCGGTATCGCACAGTGTATTGATCAGCCGCGGCACGCCACCGGTGTAACGATGAATGATTTCGAAGGCGTCATCGTGGAAGAGATCATCAACCTCGCGACCGGCGACAGACAGGCGATGATGGATGTACTCGGTCAATTCGCGGCTGTCGAGCGGGCCAATATGAAAACGCAGTCGGACGCGTTGCAGGAGTTGTTTCAGGTTCTGCGAATCGAGTATGCCTTTGAGTTCAGGTTGACCTGAGAGGATGATTCGCAGCACCTTTTCCTTGTGTGTCTCGATGCCTGACATCAAGCGAATTTCTTCGAGCACTTTGCGCGTCAGGTTTTGCGCCTCGTCGACAATCAGGACGACCTTCTTGCCGTTCGAGTATTGCTCAATCAGAAACATGTTAAGCATGTCGAGGAGTTCGACCTTGCGCTTGTTGAATGGCTTAAAGCCGAATTCGGTCAATACTGCCTGTAGAAACTCGGTAGGTGTCAGCTGGGTTTGCGACACGACCGCGTAGACGATGTTGTCGTCGAGTTCTGCCAAAAATGATTGCAAGAGTGTTGTCTTGCCAGTGCCAATCTCACCGGTAATAACAACAAAGCCGTCGGCCAGCCAAATGGTCGACTCCATGTACGCCTTGGCACGAGCATGCTGCTTGCTCCAGTACAGGAAGGCCGGGTCCGGCGTCAGCCGAAACGGCTGCTCTTTAAGTTTGAAGTGGTCCAGGTATGACATGTCGTTATTCTAATTAATCGCCGTCTCTCGATGCAGCAGTTTCCAGTCAGTTTACCCGGTTTTCTGTGCCCTGGGCTATCAGTCAGTACCCTACCTGGTAGTCGACTCGGTCACAGAATCATTGATTTCGGCGATTTGGCGGTCACGGTCTTCACTCGAATCAGCAATGACTGTGATATGACCAAGTTTTCGGCCCGGACGAGGTGTCTTTCCATAATCATGCAACGAGCCTCGGTGGCCCTGTCGCGCTGCATCCGGAATCTGCCCGATCAGATTGATCATGCCGGCATATCCAAGGGACTCGGTAGACCCGGGACGCTCCCCGGTGATCGCGAGTATGTGGTTGCTGAACTGGCTCGTTGCGGCCCCTTCAATCGTCCAGTGACCGGAGTTGTGAACGCGCGGCGCAAACTCGTTGGCCAGCAGCTCCCCGTTCGTGACGAACAACTCCAGGGCAAGAACGCCCACGTAGTCCAGATGCGCAAGAAGGCTCTGCATGTATTGGTCGGCCAGCTCGGTTAGTGCTGGATCATCAACTGGAGCGCGTGAGGTGCGCAGTATGCCGTCCGCGTGCTCATTGTGAGTCAGGCAGTATGTGGCGGTTTCGCCCTTGTTGTTGCGCACACCAATGGCCGACACCTCGTAGTCGAATGGGACCCATTGCTCGGCGATCACGCCACGATCACCAAGCTCTTGCCAGGCGGCATTAAACTGTTCCGCGTCGCGCAGAATAAACTGACCTTTGCCGTCGTAACCCAGCCGCCGCGTCTTTATTACAAGTGGCAAGCCAATTGAGCCAATCGCTTGATGCAAATCCTGTGGCGATTCGATTGCGAGATATTTCGACAATGGGATATCCAGGCTTTCGAATAGCTGTTTTTCCGCAAGCCGGTCTTGTGCGTGTCGGAGCGCATCAGGTGCAGGGAAGATTGCTTTGAGGTTGGCGATGTCGGCGAGTGCCTGGACCGGGACGTTTTCAAATTCGTAGGTCAGTACATCACATTTGTCGGCCAGTACCGCAAGTGCAACCTGATCATCAAATCGTGCCTGAATTACCGGACCAACTTTTGCGGCCGGAGGTCGTTCCGACGGGTCGAGGAAGAAACAGCTGTGGCCCAGATCACGCGCGGCATGTCCGAGCATCTGGCCGAGTTGTCCGGCACCAATAATGCCAATGCGCATGGTTTGCCTTACTGATTTGGGTCGCTGGCAGCGAGCACGTTCTTGGTCTGGTTGTGCCGATATTTATCAAGCGCTTTGGCCACGGCTTCGTCCTCGTTCGCGACGATTGCCGCGGCGAGGAGCGCTGCATTAATCGCGCCGGCCTTACCAATTGCCATGCTGCCGACGGGAACGCCCGCAGGCATTTGCACGATGGATAGCAATGAGTCCATTCCCTGCAGTGCTTTAGTCTGTATCGGAACGCCCAAAACGGGGACACGTGTCTTGGCCGCCGTCATGCCCGGTAAGTGTGCTGCACCACCAGCGCCCGCAATGATCGCCTTGAGGCCGCGATCGAGCGCGGTCTCAGCGTATTCGAACAGGAGATCGGGCGTGCGATGCGCGGAAACCACGCGCGTTTCGTGATGCACGCCGAGCGCGTCAAGCGTCGTGCTCGCGTGCTGCATCGTATCCCAATCCGATTGGGAGCCCATGATGATGCCAATTTTGATACTCATTGCAGAATTCTAACCTGAATCGAGGAAAGCGAGAAATGGGGTCAGACCGGAGAAATGGGGTCAGACCGCATTTTAAGAAATGCGGTCTGACCCCATTTTTGCCATTTTTGCGAGAATCTCGTGTATGCGGCGGAAAATTTTGCGCCGCAGCGTTTTCTCAGCGCGGTCGCTGAATGCGACATCGAGCTCGGCCAGCAACGAGCGCAACTCTGCATCATCAGTACCGGTTGCCGCAGCAAACTCATCAAGTGCCGCGGCACGGTCCCTCATTACTTGATCGCGCCACTTCTCAGCATTAGCAAACAGGCGTTTGTTGCGCACGTCATCCACGCGCAATCGCGCAAGTGCTGCACGAATCGGAGCGGGATCCATATCACGCATCAGTTTGCCAATGAGTTGTTTCTGGCGACGTAACGCGCCATGGGACTTGATCCTGGTCGCATTGCGTATTGCCATTTCGAGCCGCTCGTCGAGAGACAGCGAAGCCAGCTCAATATCGTTCAATGCAATGAGCTGCTCGCCGAGCGTTTGCAATTCGAGTTGCTGACGCTTTCTTGCGCTTTTGCTGGGATTTGAATCGGTCACCGGATAAGCTTACCTCATGGGACGTAAGGAACTTGAGGCTCTCGTGCACATGGCGCTCGAAGAGGCCATGCAGCGCGGTATCGATCAGGCAGAGGTTGCGGCTAGTAGCGATACCGGAATTTCCGCAACCGCTCGTCTGGGTGACGTAGAAAACCTCGAATACACGAACGATCGTGGCATCGGCATCACGGTGTACCGCGATTCGCGTAAGGGCAGCGCCAGCACCTCGGACATTCGGCCGGAGGCTGTTCGCGAAGCCGTCGACAAGGCCTGTACGTTTGTATCCTGCACGGCACAAGATCCGCATTCCGGACTTGCTGACGCTGAGCTCATGTGTGCGGATGTCAAAGATTTGCAGCTCGACTTTCCCTGGACGATCGACGCGGCCGAGGCGATCGAAATGGCTATCGCCTGTGAAGATGCCGGCCTGCGATTCGACTCACGCATCAATAATTCAGAAGGCGCCACGGTTTCCAGTCATCGTGGCTCGCGCGCGTACGGCAACTCCCATGGCTTTATGGGCAGCTTGTCGAAAACCAGCCACAGCATCAGTTGCGTGGTCCTGGGATCCGAAAACGGCGAGATGCAACGCGACTACTATTACAGCGCTGCACGCGATCCGGCCGACCTTGAAGACGCGCAGCTGATTGGTGAGACTGCTGCAAAACGTGCGATTAGCCGACTGGGTGCGAGGAAAATGAAAACCACACGCGCGCCGGTGTTGTTTACGCCTGAATTGGCGCGCGGCTTTATTGGCCACTCGATCGGCGCCGTTATGGGCGGCGCGCAGTATCGGCGGGCATCGTTTTTGCTGGATGCTGTTGGCGAAAAGATATTTCCGGATTTCGTGAAAATCGAAGAACGACCGCATTTGCAGAAGGCAATGGCAAGCGCCTCTTACGATAGCGACGGTGTTGCGACCTATGATCGCGACATCGTTTCGGACGGCGTGTTGCAGGGCTACGTGTTGAGTAGCTATTCGGCGCGTCGGCTCGGCCTGGAGACAACCGCCAATGCCGGTGGCGCACAGAACCTGATTGTGCCGGGCAACGCAGGTGACCTCGATTCACTGATTGCCGAAATGGGCACTGGTCTGATCGTCGAGGAACTGATCGGCCAGGGAGTCAACGCGGTGACCGGTGACTACTCCCGCGGTGTCGTCGGCCAGTGGGTCGAGAACGGAGAGATTAAGCATCCAGTGCACGAGGTAACGATCGCGGGCAATCTGCGTGATCTGTACGGACGAATCGCGTCGATTGGCAAGGATCAAGACACTCGCGGTGGTATTCGTTGCGGCTCGTTACTCGTCGAGGAAATGACAATCGCGGGAGCGTAGGAGCCCGCCCCAGCGGGCGACCTCCTAATCGCCCGCTGGGGCGGGCTCCTACACTTCCGCTGGTTTATCCCGTTTAGAGGAGGCGGGCTCCTACAATTCCGCTGGTTTATCCCGTTCAGGGGAGGCGGGCTCCTACTAATCGCCCGCTGGGGCGGGCTCCAACAGGTCAGACAAGGTACGGTCACCGACCGTGCCAAGGACCGCATTGTCCAGGTCCTGGCCCAGCGCCTCTATTTCATCCGACCATTTCGGGTCGCGATATGACCCCGTTTCGCCGTGCACGCGGACGATCGAGAGAATATCGTCCAGTCGAATCGTCGCCATGTCGCGGCCAGGCAGCAGATCCTCGTCTTCGGTGGACGCCAACAGGCCGGCCTCATCGAGCGCAATAATGACGGGCGCCAGAGCAACAGACGGCATCCGCAGTCGCTTGCTGATCTCTCTAACGGTGACAGACATTTCCGGGTCACGAAACGCACGCCCGACGAGCATCATGATATTCAGTGCAAGACGCTCACGCATGGCGTTGGATAAGCGTGGCTCACGTCGCCCGATGCGCAGGAACGCGGGATTTTGAATGTAGTAGGCGAGTTGCGCCCCAATCAGCAGTACTAACCAGTTCAGATACAGCCAGATGAGTGTGATGATCGCCACCGCAAAGCCTGAATAAATCAATTGTGTGCGCGTTGAGTAAACGACGAACGTGGCAAATATGACGCTGATACTCGCCCAGATGAAACCACCCGCAACGCCGCCAATGAGTGCCGCCCTGAAGCGAACCCGGGTGTTGGGCATGTACATGTACATGAAAGTGAACACAGCAGTGACGAGCAGATAGGGCGTGAGCTTGCTGGTCGCGACGAGTATTGGGCCGATCGTGTCACTGGTCAGGAACAACTGCACCAGCGTGTTGCTGCGCAGAGATGCAATCATGCCAAGAGCAACGACGATGACCACGGGCCCGATCAGTAGCACGACCATGTATTCGGTCAGTCTGCGAGCGAGGCTGCGCGATTTTGCCACGTACCAGACGTAGTTAAAGCTCTCTTCAACCTTTTGCACCATTGAGATTGCGGTGTAGATAAAGAAAGCCAGGCTGATGCCGCCGAGCACGCCGCCCTTGACATTGTCCACGAGCTGAATGATCTGAGTCGTTATGTCGGCACCCTGGTCGCCGAGCGGCTTCAGGAGCTCATACAGCAGTGGCTCGAGCTCGTTGTGAACGCCGAAGGCCTTGAGGACCGAAAAACTGAATGCAATCAGTGGTACGACCGACAGCAAGGTCGTGTAGACAAGGCTCATCGCGCGCAAAGTGATCTGGCCAGAGAACATGTCGCGAATCAGGCCGTACAGGTAGCGCAAGATGACAGCGAACACATGGCCGGCATTGCCGCGCTGCTCGAGTCGGTCGCCCCAGACAAATTCGTCAAACTTGATGCGAAGCTGCGGAATCATTACTGCGTCAGCCGGGCAAAGGCCTCCTGGTATTTTTCGCTCGTTTGCCGCAACAGCTCAGCCGGGAGTGCCGGCCCCGGCGCTGTCTTATCCCAGTCAAGCGTGTCGAGATAGTCTCGCACGAACTGCTTATCGAAGCTCGGCGGGCTAATACCGGTTCGGTAGCCATCAACGGGCCAGAATCGCGACGAGTCCGGCGTCAACACTTCGTCGATCAGGTGCAGCTGACCTGCGTCGTCGAGGCCAAACTCAAATTTTGTGTCGGCGATGATGATGCCACGACCGAGTGCGTATTCGGCTGCGCGCTCGTAGATCGCGATGGACAAGTCACGTACGCGCGCGGCGAGCTCCTGACCGATCATATTCACGACGTCATCAAAAGAAATGTTCTCGTCGTGATCGCCCGCTTCCGCCTTGCTGGCAGGTGCAAACATCGTTTGTGGCAACTTCGCCGCTTGCTCCATTCCAGGTGGCAACTCGATACCACTGGTGCCGCCGGTGTCCAGATAGTCTCGCCACCCGGAGCCGATCAGATAGCCGCGCACAACAGCCTCAATGGGCAATGGTTTGAGTCGTTTAACCACCAACGATCGATCACTTAGCGACCGCGCAACCTCAGGATCCGTGACAACATTGTCCACAGTGAGTTCGGTCAATTGATTGTCGACCAGGTCAGCCATCATTTGAAACCAGAACAGCGAGATCTGTGTTAGCACGTGGCCCTTCATCGGTACCGGGTCGCGCATCACCACATCGTAGGCGGATAAGCGGTCTGTCGTGACGATCAATAAGTGCGCGTCGTCAACGCCATAAATATCCCGGACTTTGCCGCGCCCAAGAAGTGGCAGAGTAGGAATCTGGGACTCAAATAGCGCATCATCGGTGTTCATGGTCAGGATGCTAACTCGTGCGTTAGCATTACGCCACGACTCAACGAAGGGACCACTGTTGTACTGGGGCAAAATCATCGGCACATTGGCGGGCCTTGCGACCCTGAAACCCTGGTTCGCGCTGCTCGGCCTTTTTCTTGGTCATCAATTCGATCGCGGTTTCGCTTCGCGTTATCGCAATTTCGAGCAACAAGGTGCCTCTGTTGGGCGGCTGCCCGACGAGTACGTGCAGCCGCTGTTTCAGACGATGGGGCACCTGGCGAAGATTGACGGCAGGGTTAGCCAACAAGAGATTCGCGCCGCGCGTGCAATCATGCATCGTCTGGGACTGGGTCCAGCGAAAGTACGCAACGCGATTAACTGGTTTGAGGACGGCAAGCGCGCGTCATTTCCTTTGTCTCAGACAGTACGACACTTGCGTCGCGTCGCTGCACGTCGCGCTGAATTGCGTTTGTTGTTTGTGCGTCTGGTGCTCGAAGTCGTGCTCGCCAAAGATCGAATGCAGCAGAAAGAACGCGCTCTGATCTGGACGATTTGCACGGAATTCGACATTGGTCGCGTCGAATTGGCGCAGCTCGAGGCCATGATTCGTGCGCAAAAGGGATTTCGGCATTCTCCGGCAGGGGATGCGGATGCGCAGCGGGTGAAAAATGCTTATACGACACTCGGTCTCGACGAGTCGGCCACAAATGAGGAAGTCGTCAAAGCGTATCGTCGTGCCATCAATCGCAGTCATCCCGACAAGATCGCTTCGGACAATCCCGATGAGGCAGCCGTGGCGGCCGCCGAAAAACGCACTCGCGAGGTGCGGGCTGCTTATGAGATGCTTAAGTCTCGACGATCCATCCGCTAGTAAGGAAAATGCTGTGACGCCACTTATCGCCCCCTCGATTCTTTCCGCCGACTTTGCTCGCCTGGGTGAGGATGTCACGGCCGTGCTTGATGCCGGGGCTGACATTGTTCACTTCGACGTCATGGACAATCATTTCGTGCCGAACCTGACCATCGGACCCTTGATCTGTGATGCCCTGCGCAAGCATGGCATCGAGGCTCCGATCGATGTGCACCTGATGGTCGAGCCAGTGGACCAAATCATCCCCGATTTCGCGGCGGCTGGTGCCAGCTACATCACGTTTCATCCCGAGGCGAGCCGCCACATCGACCGGTCTCTGTCATTGATCCGCGAGCAGGGCTGCAAAGCAGGGCTGGTGTTTAATCCTGCGACGCCGCTGACTTGTCTGGAACACATCATCAACAAGGTCGACATGGTGTTGCTGATGTCGGTAAATCCGGGTTTCGGTGGGCAGAAGTTTATTCCGTCGGCGCTCGAAAAGTTACGCGAGGCACGCGGGATCATTGATTCGAGTGGTTTTGACATTCGCCTCGAAATCGACGGTGGCGTCAAGGTCGACAATATCGGCGAGATCGCGGCGGCCGGTGCCGACACGTTCGTCGCAGGATCGGCAATTTTTGGCAGCGGCGATTACGCCGCCACGATCGCGGCGATGAAACAAGAGATCGCTAAAGCGTCGTAGGAGTCTGCTCCCGCCAGGCGGGATCAAGACGCGCGGGCGATCAAAATTTTCGGTTGGGTCGGGCTCCGAACACAACAATCGTCTTGCCGCTGGCCGTTACAAGGCCTTGCTCTTCGAGCACTTTGAGTACTCGCCCAGCCATCTCTCGTGAGCAACCAACCAGTCGACTCAATTCCTGTCGACTGACTTTGATTTGCATGCCGTCGGGATGGGTCATTGCATCGGGTTCATTGCAAAGATCCATAATGGCGTGCGCAACGCGACCGGTGACGTCCACGAATGCCAGGTCGCCCAGTTTGCGGTTGGTACGGTCAAGGCGGGTGGCTAGCTGCGTCGCCAATTCGAACACCAGCCCCGGACTTTCGCTCGCGATCTGGCGAAAACGAGGATAGGTCATCTCGGCAATTTCGCACTCAGTGCGGGTCCGGACCCAGGCACTGCGCGTCGGCTGCTCATAAAAGAGTCCCATCTCGCCAAAAAACTGGCCTTTGTTCAGATAGGCAAGAACCATCTCGTTGCCGTCCTCATCCTCTATCATGACTTCGACGGAGCCATCGACGATGTAATACAAAACGTCGGGCAAATCGCCGGCGTGGATCATTACGGTTTTGGCAGGGACAGTCCGTACTCGGCAGTAACTCAGAAACCGATTTATCGCCGGTACATCGCTCAGGGTCTTCGCAGTGGTTTGCATGGGTTGTTCCTCAACGCAGTTGCGCCCTTCTTTTAATACAGTTCGCCCGGAAGGGCAAGCTATTGTCTTGTCTGGCAAATTCTCATGTCCAGGCAGCTCGCGCTGGCGAGCAGCGCTGCAACGACACTTACACGCGGTAGGCTGTGTTCGTCATCACTTTGGCTGTCAGTCGCATCAATCGCTGCAGCGGGGCAGGTAATTCCGCCGCGCCGGCCTGGATGGCGTTCTCGCCGTGCTCCTCTTCTTCGTCGCGCATTTTTTTCACGATTGCGCGGCTCTTGCCATCGTCATCCGGCAATCTTTCAAGATGGCTGTCGAGATGCGCGCAGACCTGTTTCTCGGTTTCCGCGATAAATCCCAGGCTCCATTTGTCACCCAGGATGCCGCTCGCAGCACCTATCGCAAATGCGCCGCTGTACCAGATGGGGCTGAGCACACTGGGCTTTGAGTTGAGTTCGGTTAGCCGTTGTTCACACCAGGCAAGATGATCGAATTCTTCGTTGGCCGCGCGCTGCATCTGTTGTTCGATATTCGGATCTCGCGCCACTATGGCATGGCCCTGGTACAGAGCTTGCGCAGCAATTTCGCCCGCATGGTTAACTCGCATGAGTCCTGCGGAATGTGTTTTTTGTTTGTCCGAAAGGTCAGTTTCGGTGATATCGGCTGCGGGATTCTTGCGTGCCGGCCGGCCGGCCGGAGCGGCGATCGTACGAAGAGCGTTATTAGCGCCGGCGAGCAGGCGATCCAGAGGGGTCAGTTGTCGTTTTTGCATGGCTGCGATTATAGCAATGCAAGACCCGGCGACGGTATACTCCGCGCCCTTGGAAAAACGGAGTCCCTCCAATGAGTTTGCGAAGTGTTGTCGCATGTGCGTTGCTTCTGGCCGCGCCATTTGTTGCCGCCCAGGAAGAAGAAACTGAAAGCCCCTGGGCCGGAAAAGCGACGCTCGGTTATCTGGCAACGTCGGGCAATACAGATAACTCGACACTAAATTCCAGTTTCGAGATCAGCTACTCGACTGGCGACTGGAAACATCTATTCGGTGCGCGGGCCATCAATGCCACAGAGGATGAGTTGACGACGGTGGAAGCCTACGAGGCCAACTGGAAGAGTGAACGTAGTTTGTCCGAACACAACTACCTGTTTGGCCAGCTCGACTGGCGCAAGGACCGATTCAGCGGCTACGAGACGCAGTTTTCGCAGTCCGCTGGTTATGGGCGCCGTCTGATCGACAAAGAAAAGCACAAGTTGAATGTCGAGATCGGTGCTGGTGTTCGCCAGTCTGAGCTTATCGATGGCACCGATGAGAACGAGACAATTATTCGTGCCGGCCTTGGCTACGCCTGGCAGATCAGTGAAACTGCCGCATTTACGCAGGATTTCAAGGTCGAATCGGGTGATGCCAACACTTATTCCGAGTCGAAAACGGCGCTCTCCGCCAGCGTGGTAGGGAACCTGGCTCTGGTGGCCTCCTATACGGTCAAACACAACAGTGATGTACCGCAACTGGTACTGCCACCGGTTGAGAAAACGGACACCTACACGGCATTATCGCTCGAGTACGTATTTTGATGCTTGTAAGTAACTGAAAATAATAAGGAAAAAGCACCCGGATTCGAGCGCTTTTATTTCTCCTAAAAGGGCCGGATTGTTTGCATTGGGCCTTGGCCTGACGTAGAATTTCGCGCCTTTCGGCTCTCGCGTAATCAGCAAGCCGAACGACAAGAATTCCCGACGGAAATTAGATAATGAAGACGTTTTCTGCAAAGCCAGCAGAGGTTCGGCGCGACTGGTTCGTGGTCGATGCTACAGGTAAGACCCTGGGTCGCCTGTCGACCGAAATCGCACACCGCCTGCGTGGCAAACACAAACCTGAGTACACGCCTCACGTAGACACGGGCGATTACATCGTTGTTGTGAACGCGGAGAAAGTTCGCGTGACGGGCAACAAACTCAAAGACAAGATATATCACCATCACACGGGCTACATCGGCAACCTCAAGTCCAAGTCACTTGAGAAGATGCTCGAGGAGACGCCTGAGCGGGTCATCGAGAAGGCAGTGAAGGGCATGCTGCCGCGCGGTCCTTTGGGCCGGCAGATGTACTCGAAACTGAAAGTATTCAAAGGCCCCGAACACGATCATACTGCACAGCAGCCGATCCCACTGGAAGTGAACGCATAATGAGTGACACGCGATTTTATGGAACAGGGCGTCGCAAGACATCGACGGCCCGCGTTTTTCTGAAGCCTGGCAGCGGATCTATTACGGTCAACGACCGTCCGCTGGACACATTTTTTGGCCGCAAGACGGCACAGATGATTGTCAGACAGCCGCTTGAGTTGATGCAGGTTACAGGTACTTTCGATGTGAACGTGACGGTTAAGGGTGGTGGCACAACGGGTCAGGCCGGTGCAATTCGCCATGGGTTGACGCGTGCGCTGATGAAGTATGATGAGTCCATGCGACCCGCATTGCGAAAAGCTGGCTTCGTAACGCGTGACGCCCGTGAGGTCGAACGCAAGAAGGTCGGTCTTCGCAAGGCACGCCGCGCGACGCAATACTCGAAACGTTAAACAGGGGCTGCGAGCCCCGCCAAGATTGGGGGATCGTCTAGCGGTAGGACTGCGGACTCTGACTCCGCCAACCCAGGTTCGAATCCTGGTCCCCCAGCCAATAAAATACGGGCCCCTTCAGGGGCCCGTTTTGTTTTGCAGGGGACTTTAGGATGAGGACCTTGTTCGACAAATTCGCGCAGCGATTTTGGACGCACGCAGTGCGCCCGAAGGGTGAGGCCCACAGGGCCGAATCAATCCTGGTCCCCCAGCCAAAAAAATACGGGCCCCTTCAGGGGCCCGTTTTGTTTTGCAGGGGACTTTAGGATGAGAACCTTGTTCGACAAAATCGCGCAGCGATTTTGGACGCACACAGTGCGCCCGAAGGGTGAGGCCCGCAGGGCCGAATCAATCCTGGTCCCCCAGCCAAAAAAATACGGGCCCCTTCAGGGGCCCGTTTTGTTTTGCAGGGGACTTTAGGATGAGAACCTTGTTCGACAAAATTGCGCAGCGATTTTGGACGCACGCAGTGCGCCCGAAGGGTGAGGCCCACAGGGCCGAATCAATCCTGGTCCCCCAGCCAAAAAAATACGGGCCCCTTCAGGGGCCCGTTTTGTTTTGCAGGGGACTTTAGATGGAGTTGCGGTCAAATGACCCATCCGTGGCTACCCGCAACAGCACCAAGGATGGTCAGTGTGCTGATCACCAACAAAACCCAATGTAACCTTTCAATCAGGCGAAATGTACTCTCGGGCGTTTCAGTAGCCTTGATAATGAACCAGCGATGGAGAAACAGCGGTTCCGCAACAAACAGCATCAGTGTGAACACCATCCAAACAAATACCATGGCGTGCATCCACCAGTATGTGGCACTGTTGAATCGGTGCCAAAGATTCCAGACAGCGGTTATGTAGAAACCTGAGGCACCAACGAGCAGCGTCGTTATTCGGGCCTGCCATGCGAATCGTTTTTCGATGCGCTCAAAGAATGACACGCGCTCTTGTGGATCTTTCATGCGGCGCACTCCTGGGAGCAACACCGTTGTGACAAAAGCAACGCCACCGATCCAGAAAACGACACCAATTACATGAATTGCACGAGCAACTGCGAGGTCATCCATTCGAATACTCAATTGTTTAGCCGTTTTCACGGCATCGTTGTCAAAGATCCTTTTCCCGAACCATTAGACTCATTTTCTTATCGCTGGTGATAATGTGGTTCAGGACCCAGTGCTTGAGCGGGCCCTCAACCGTAATACTGGTAGAAATATCGGCATCGTTCAGGAACTGCAACATGTATTCGGTGAAACTATCGAGCAAATCATCGTGCTCACGTTTGTGTTCATCGAAAAACTCGTACTCATGTTCCTTCATGACATGCTCCTCAAGCGCAAAGTGAGCCTGCATGCGGGCGTAAATATCGCCCAGACATTTCTCGATTTCTGACTTTTGTTCATGCCTGGTCAACTCCTCGTGGAGTCTTTTGATATCGTTGATCAGTACTTTGTGCTCGTGGTCCAGTTCTTCTATCCCAATCAGGAAGGATTCGTCCCATTCAAAAAGAGTATCAGTCATAGTGATCACTCACGGTGCGGTTGGTGAGTTCTAGCTCAGCGGTACTTACTTGAGCATCGGTTCTTAAGACAATTCTGCAAGCCACAGGGAATAATACGCCGAACTGTCGCGTAATATTTCAAACGGCCGCTTTGTGTTCTAATGCGCCCTAAAGTTGCCGCGGTAACTGCAAAGTCTTTGATTCGATGAATCCTGAACTCAGATTATTTCGAGCGCTCGCAGCGAACGAATAGACAATTCTTCTCGAAGATTGGCTTGATCGGGGCTGTCTACACGCATATTCATCGCGAAGAGCCATGTGCCGTTATCAGATTCCACGAAACCCACATACCACGCGACTTGAGGTTTAGTTGCCGCCCAACCAGTTTTGGCGTAAATCGTGCTCTCGGCCGTATGCTGCGTGACCATGATCTCCCGCAAAATGTCGATATGCTCGCGCCGAAATCCAAGCTGATAGTTGTACAGATCTCTAAGGAAATCTATTTGCTCCACGGCAGAAATTTGCAGGCTTCCATCCAACCAAAACAAATCCACCCGATCTCCGATCGAACTATTGCCGTAGTTAATTTCTGCAAGCGCATACTCGTAGTGTTCGCGACCGACTTTTCTCGCGACTTCCTGATAGCACCACACGCAAGACACCTTAAACGCGGTAGCAAGTGTCTGGTCTTTGTTCCAACGCTCAATGCCCCTGTCAGTGCCGTCCCACATAAATTCTGACGCTTGGGACTCTACGATGCCCAACTCCAAAGCAATCAGCGTATTCGGAATTTTGAAGGTTGATGCAGGCGCGAACCGTGTGACCGATCTCGATTCGTTGTGAACGTGGACAGTTTCACCACTAAGCGATGCTGCGACAAAAGTGCCGGTAATGCCGGCGACCCCGAAGACGTCGCTAACCGGGTCCACATGGGAAGTCGCCGTGTTATCGGCTTCACAACCGGACCAAACGACCAAAGCAAGCACAGAAACGATCGCAGCATTGATTCGCAAGTCTACATTCCTACGTCGCAAGGCTTTCAATTGAATTCATGATAGGGAGTTCCGTGCGCTTGTTGTTGTCTCGCGCAATAATTCATAAGATCGCCAGTATACCGCCAGACTAGAGGGCGTACTTTTTGTACCGACGAAATTTCTTGCAGGGAAGCACCGCAATTGCTGCGCTGCTGGGTAGCCGCCAGGTCTGGTCGGCCGGCACGGCGTCATCGATTTCTGTGGGGTCGGCGGCCAGCCTCGATCAATTCATCAAATCTGAGATGGTGGCGCGGAGTATACCCGGCCTGTCTGCGTGTCTTTTGCACGGAGATGCGATCTTATGGCAGGAGAACTATGGTTTTGCCGATCTGGACAAAAAGATCCCGATTACGGCAGAGCAAATTCAGAACATTGCTTCCATTTCGAAGACCTTCACCATGCTTGCCGTTATGCAGCAAGTGGAGGCGGGCCACTTGTCGCTTGATACTGATGTAAACGAGTACCTGCCTTTCGTTCTCGAACATCCGGGGTTTCCAGGCCAGCCGATAACAGTACGAATGATGCTTCAGCATCGCTCAGCGCTGCGTGACGGCCAGATTTACGCGGAACACTACGCTTGCGGTGATCCAGGCTTGTCTCTGGGCGAATGGGTTCGGCAGTACTTCGAACGAGGGGCGAAATTTTACGATCCGGAGGAGCACTTCACGCCATGGGCTCCCGGCGACAAGTATGAATACTCGAATACGGCTTTTGGTGTGCTTGCTCACCTGGCGGAAATTTCCTCTGGCACAGAATTTAATGAGTACTGTCGGAAGCACATTTTCAGCCCGCTCGGAATGCGCAACACTGGTTGGTCGCTTGCCGATGTGGACATGTCGACACACATGGTGCCCTATACCTGGGTGACGGATGGAGTGCCACGTACGCCGAGCTGGGGTGGTATTCCATTAGGCCCGATTCGTCCCACTGGTCCGCCCCATACCGGTGTGCTCACGGATGGCTACCACGAGAATTGTGCGTACAGTCATCCGAATTACACAGATGGTTTTCTGCGGACATCTGTCAACCAATTGTCGACATGGGCACGCCTTTGGTTGGGTGAAGGCGCGGTGGACGGCGTTCGCCTGCTGACCCCGGAGACCGTGCAGCAAATTTTTCATGGCTATCGAATACCGGACGGCGACAGCTTCGTTCTACAGGGGCTCTGTTTGCATTCCAGACACAAACTGGAAGGGCAAGAGCTCTGGGGTCACGGCGGAGGCGACCCTGGCGTCAACACCAGTCTCCTGATGATAAGAGAGAAGAATCTTGCCGCTATCGTATTCGTCAACACCAATGGTGTGGCGACAGAGGACTTCACAATTGAAATGTTGCGCAAGGGGCTGGCAGCAGTTTAGGCAGCGATCTTAGGCGCGCATTTCCCGGACGCCGCTATCGTCGGCTATCAGCAAGATATCGGCCGCTCTGTGTGCAAAGATTCCCACAGTTAGAATTCCTGGGATTTGATTGAGCCGGGTTTCCATTTCCAGCGGATTGCTGATGTTCAGTTCGTGAACATCCAATATGTGATTGCCGTTGTCCGTCACGAAGCCTTCGCGCCAGATCGGCTGCGCTCGCAACTGCACAAGTTTCCTTGCGACAAAGGCTTGCGCCATCGGCAATACCTCAATCGGTAGCGGAAATGTCCCCAACATACCGACGAGCTTGGTCTCATCGATAATGCAGACGAAGCGGCGAGCGGCACCGGCGAGAACCTTTTCGCGCGTGAGTGCGCCACCGCCACCTTTGACCAGGTGCAGGTGTTTGTTCGCCTCGTCCGCACCATCAATGTAAAGATCGATGCCGCTGAGCTCGTTCAGGATGGATACCTCGAAACCATTTTCTTCGAGCAGTGCGGTAGAGGCTTTGGAGCTCGATACGAGTCGGTCAATCTTGTCCCGAACTGTGGGCAACATCGCGATCAACTCGTTGACCGTCGAACCTGTACCCACTCCCAATACCGTGCCTGGCTCGATGAATTCGAGTGAGGCTCTTGCCGCATGGCGTTTCTTTTCCGAGGAGTTCATATATTGCGCTAATTCTATACTTATTTCGGGCCGCAAATTGAGATAAAGCCCACACAAAAGTGCCCGCGTAAGCGGGCACTTCGTGTTGGCTTAGAAGAAAACAATCTTCCTCGCGATCTAAGACCTAGCGTTTTTTCCTGCGGGAAGCTTTTTTCCTCGTTGCTTTCCGCCTGGTCTTGCGCTTGGCGACCTTCCGCTTAGCCTTTTTCTTGGCTTTCTTCTTGGTCTTGCGCTTGGCGACCTTCCGCTTAGCCTTTTTCTTGGCTTTCTTCTTGGTCTTGCGCTTGGCTACTTTCTTCTTGGCCTTTTTCTTGGCTTTCTTTTTAGTCTTGCGCTTAGCTGCTTTCTTCTTTGCTTTCTTTTTCGTCTTGCGCTTGGCTACTTTTTTCTTAGCCTTTTTCTTGGCTTTCTTTTTAGTCTTGCGCTTAGCTACTTTCTTCTTAGCTGTTTTCTTCTTGGTCTTACGCTTGGCTACTTTTTTCTTCGCCTTACGCTTGGCCTTTTTCTTCGTGACTTTCCGCTTCTTAGCTACGCGTTTCTTCGGCGCAGCTTTTTTACGTGTAACTTTCCGCTTCTTCGCGACCTTGCGCTTAGAAGCTTTTTTCCTAGACTTCTTCTTTGTAGCCATTAACTTTCTCCGTGTCGGGTACCCGGCGTTGAGTATATACAACAAAAGTCAAAAATCCAGCGAGTCATGTGACGTGTTAATCAGTTCCGAAAACACGAATTAGCGTGGATCTTTTGATCTGAAAATGCGTAACGCTAAGCAAACGTTTTCGGTACAGCAACAGCGCCTCGCCAGATGGACGTGCGCAGGAAAAATTGGATCACACATCATGGTAAAAAAATCGCAATAAAAGGCTGCTACGAACGCCGCTTTCGCAGCGGTTGTAGCAACTTCAAATTAACAAAGCAAAGTGACAACCACATCGTTGACGAGACAGTGGCATCAAGAGTTCCTTGCGGTTACTACCTGATAAAGTGGTATGTCCCAACGGTTTGACGTAATTTTCTCGACTTCCTGGCATTCGAATGCAACGCCAAGCAGCTTCGGATGCAACCATTTCTTGCGGTGTTTCAGGAACTGAAAACATCGATCATAGTATCCGCCACCCATTCCAATTCGATTCATTTTTTCATCGAAGGCAACTAGTGGTGTAACAACAAGATCAAGCGCTCTTGCCGGGATAAAAGTTGCCCCGACAGGTTCCCAAAGGCCGAAAAAATTTCGTTCAAGATCCGTATCCGCAGTTAATTGTCTGAAAATCATTTTGCCGCGCGTATCAGTAACTGGTGCAAAAACGCGCTTTTTTGCGCGCCATGCGCGCTCGATGATCCTGGTTGGGTCAACCTCGTCATTTAAGGGCAGGTAACAAGCGATCGTTTTGCACGCCATGAATTCGTGCGAATGAATAATGCGATCGCAGATGATTGTGGATGCGGTGTCGCGCTGGTCGTCAGTCAATGAACGACGCGCTTGTAGTGCTGACTTGCGTAATCGCGAATTCGCAATTTCAATGGAAGTCAAAAGCGCCTCCCGCCTGTGCCGTTACAAACCGTCGCTCTCGAACCGGAGCAACAGGTGGGGTCAGCCGTGGCAGCAACAGACTTACCGAGTAATCGGTCCTGCTCAAATGCTGCCTACAGTGCACGACCCCGAGGTAAAAATTTAGGGTCGAAAGGTGCCAGGTCGGTATCGAACACTGCAGGAGGCGCCATATCGAATTTCCTGCACCGAACGCGTTACAGCTCCAGTTGTTGGGATGTACCCAACACGTTTTCAACGCGATCGGAAATAAGTTTGAGTCGGCCGCTAAGATCGCCATCGAGTGCCCTGTCCCGGGCCTGCGCATGAATCAGGTCATTAGCCATATTGAGTGCGGCCATTACGGCAATACGATCCAGCCCGACAACTCTGCCGCTGTCACGAATCTCGAGCATCTTTGCATTGAGAATTTCCGCTGAATCGAACAGGTCAGTGCGCTCATTTAGCGGGCACGCTATCTGGTATTCCTTGTCGAGTATTCTGACGCTAACTTGGGCGTAGGGGTCGGTCATGTCAGGATCCTTGCTCCATTGCTTTGAGCCTGCCGATCATCGCTTCGACGCGGGCTCGTACCTGTTCGTTTTTTTGTAGAAGAGTGGCGCGTTCGGAAGTCAGTACGTCTTGCCGTTGCTTCAGCGACTTATTCTCGTCTTGTAGCTGGTCGCATACGTTGACGAGCGCATCTACGCGCTGCTCGAGTCGTTTGAGTTCGTGCTCAAAGGTTGCATTGATATCGTCGGCCATATGAGCAATATAGACACGCGTTGAGGCAGAATCAATGCGAATGCGATGTGAACGTCAGGATCGTGGCCTGAGCTGGCGTTACGTGGGATCATTGGGGCCCGCTCAAATGGCATTTGCCCGGACCGCATGGAACAACGTATTCACCACGATGAATTGGAAGGCGCGCTCAGACGTTGCGGCTCCACCTGGGACGCGGCGCAAACGCACGGCTTGCTGTCAGGCCGTCTGGCCATCGCCGGCGGGGAAAGCGGTTTTGGCTGGCTGTCACAGATCCTCGAGGGGACCGACGCGGCTGACCCACTGCGCAATGAGTGTGAGGTGCTGCTGAGCACTTTGTTCGAGTCTACCTACCACCAATTATCCGGGCGCCAGTCCGAGTTTGCGCCGTTACTGCCGGATGACGGCGATAGCACTGCCGTTCGCGTGGCAGCGCTCGCGCACTGGTGTGAGGGATTCCTGCACGGCCTGGTATCGAGCGAGCACACGGACGCGCTGAAAGAACGTCTGTCTGCCGAACCACTGTCCGACATCATTAAGGACATGCTGCAAATTACCCGCGCCTGTGTTGAAGACGAAATTGACAGCGAGACAGACGACGAATCGTACACGGAGCTGGTCGAATACCTGCGTGTGGCCGCACAATTGACCTACGAAGAGTTGGCTGAGTTTCGGCGCGTGCCGGAAGGCGCTGATGAGGCCGGCGCGGAAGCGGAGATTTTGCATTGAATAGCAAGGAATTCGCACGGCGCCGCAAAACGCTGATGCAAATGGTTGGTGCTGGTGGCATCGCCATATTGCCGGCGGCACCGGTCAAAACACGCAGTCGCGATGTCGAATATCGCTTTCGACAAGACAGCGATTTCTATTATCTGACCGGTTTTGAAGAACCCGATGCCGTTGTTGTGCTCGCTCCAGGTCGAAAAAACGGTGAGTACCTGATGTTTTGCCGCGAACAGGATGCGGAACGTGAACGCTGGGACGGCAGCCGCCTGGGACCTGACGGCGCTATTGAGCGTTGCGGGGCAGATGACGCGTTTCCAATCGACGATATTGACGACATCCTTCCCGGTGTCATGGAGTCCTGCGAGCGCGTTTACTACATAATGGGTCTGTATCCGGATTTCGATGCGCGCATCGCTGATTGGGTCAATTCCCTACGCTCGGGGGGGAACCGCGGTGTGCACACACCACAGGAATTCGTTGCGCTGGATCATTTGCTGCACGACATGCGGCTATATAAGAGTCGCTCCGAGATTTCCGCAATGCGTAAGTCCGCGAAAATAGCCGTCGCCGCGCACAGGCGCGCAATGAAAATGACTCGGCCGGGGCTTTCCGAATTTGAAGTGGAAGCTGAATTCATTCACGAATTTCGCAGTAATGATGCGCGTTATTCTTACAGCCCAATTGTCGCGGCAGGCGGCAACGCCTGCACTTTGCATTATGTCGATAATACTGGGCAGCTACGGGATGGCGAATTATTGTTAATCGACGCTGGTTGCGAGCTCGACTATTACGCCTCAGACATCACTCGTACCATTCCGGTGAATGGCAGGTTCAGTCCCGAACAGCGGGCGGTGTACGAGATCGTTCTTGAGGCGCAGCTCGCCGCAATTGACAAGACTCGTAAAGGCAATCATTGGGACGAACCACACGATGCTGCTGTCAAAGTGATCACCAGGGGATTGAAAAAAATTGGCTTGCTGGACGGCTCGCTGCCGAAGCTGATTAAGACTGGCGCGTATCGCGAGTTCTATATGCATCGCACAGGACACTGGATCGGCATGGATGTGCATGACGTCGGCGACTATAAGGTCGGTGACGAGTGGCGCTTACTTGAGTCGGGCATGGTCACAACCGTCGAGCCCGGAATCTACATTTCGGCGAGTCGCAAAGTACCGGCTCGCTGGCGAAATATCGGCGTACGCATCGAGGATGACGTCGCTGTGACGAGCAACGGTCCCGACGAACTGACTAAAGGTCTCGTTAAAGACCCTGATGAGATCGAAGCATTGATGCAACACTAAAGTGAACGCAAAGCATGACAAACATTACGACATTGTCATCGCCGGCGGCGGCATGGTTGGGTCAACTTTGGCACTGGCACTGGCACCGCTCAATTTGCGCGTCGCGATCGTCGAGCCGATAGCGCGTTCGGCTGAGGCACAGCCGAGTTTCGATGACCGCTCGACGGCATTGTCACGAAGTACCCAGCGCATGTTCGAAGCGATGGGTTTGTGGCAAGACATTGTGACTGCGGCAACGCCAATCGCTCATATTCATGTATCGGACAAGGGCCGTTTCGGATTTTCGCATATCGACGCGGACGAACAGGGGGTCGAGGCGCTCGGATACGTTGTGATCAATCGCGTGCTTGGCGGCGTACTGCAAATGGCGCTTGTGGAGGTGGACCGTCTGGACGTTCTTTGTCCAGCAAGAATTGTGGCAGCAAAGCTCGCACCGGACGAAGCTGTCGTCACGGTGCGATCCGGCAATGATGAGACTTGCGACTTAAGCTGCAGCTTGCTCGTCGCTGCTGATGGCTCGAACTCGAGCGTACGGTCGATGATAGGTATTACGGCGAAGCAGGAGGCCTACGATCAGCGTGCGGTGATCGGCAACTTGCTGCCCGAAAAGCCGCTGCAGAGTCGAGCCTACGAGCGTTTCACCGAGAATGGACCGCTGGCAATACTGCCCGTGGCAGATGAGCGCGCTGGTTTCGTCTGGAATGTTCCGGAGCGCGATGCCGAACGAATGCTTGCTCTGGATGACCAGGCATTTCTTGCGGAGCTACAGGCAGCCTTTGGTTATCGTCTCGGTAGCTTTTCGAAAGTAGGCACCCGTGCGTCGTACCCTTTGATCCTGAGTAAGGCGTTGCGGCTGACTGCACAGCGTGCGGTGCTGGTGGGCAATGCGGCGCATGGTTTGCATCCGGCTGCGGCACAAGGCTTCAACCTGGGGTTGCGTGACGTTGCGGCGCTCTGTGATTGCATTGCCGACGCTACTACCGCCGAATCTTTCGGAATCGGCGGTGATGCGATGCTCGCGAACTATTCGAATTGGCGCCGCCACGACCAGAAAAAACTGGTCGGTTTTACCGACGGGCTGGTGCGCTTATTCGGCGATTCACGCGGTCCGGTTCGGACCCTGCGCAATGTTGGCATGCTGGGCTTCGACCTGCTTCCGGGTGTGCGTTCGCTATTCGCAAAACATGCGATGGGACTTGCCGGCCGCTTACCGCGTCTGTCGCGCGGGGTGCCGTTGTCGTGAACAAGCAGTTTGATGTCTTGATTGTCGGCGCCGGAGTGACGGGACTTACGGCGGCGGCATTACTTGCGCAAGGCCGGTATAGCGATCGATTACGGATAACCGTCGCTGATGCAGCGCCAAGACCTGTGCACTCGCCTGGCGACGATGTCACGCTGCGGGTATCGGCAATTGCCAGTGGTTCCGCCGGGCTTCTTGATTCTGTCGGCGCGTGGTCGCACGTTCACAATACCCGCGCCAGTGCTTACGAGCGTATGCGTGTCTGGGACGAGAGCAGTAGTGCAGAAAGCGCCGCGGCTTTGCACTTCGATGCTGCCGAATTTGCAGTACCGCAACTTGGTTTCATCGTTGAGAATGTTTTGATTCAGCACGCGCTTCTTGAGGTACTCGACAAGCTCGACGTCGAACTCAAGTTTGAGACCTTCGTTGATTCGTTCGATGCCGATTTGGTGATCGGTGCTGACGGCGCGCGCTCTTTCGTGCGCGAAAGCGTCGGCATCAAGACGCGCGACTTTCCTTATGGACAGACTGCATACGTTACACATCTCAAACCCGAGAAATCGCACCTAAGAACAGCCTGGCAGCGGTTCATGCAGGACGGACCGCTTGGCATGTTGCCGCTGAATGACGGTCGAATTTCAGTCGTTTGGTCAACGCATGATGCGTTGGCCGATCGAGCCAAATCTGCAAACGATAAAGAACTGGGAGAGATTCTTAGCGAGGCATCGGACTACGTGTTGGGTGAACTCGAGGTTGCCGGACCGCGCGGCACATTTCCGCTTTGCGCGCGGCATGCGGAGCAATATGTCATGCCGGGCGTGGTGTTGATTGGTGATGCCGCGCACGCGGTGCATCCACTGGCAGGGCAAGGTGCCAATCTGGGCATGCAGGATGCAGCAATGCTCGCAATCGTGATCGACGAGGCGCTGGGCAACGGTGAATACCCGGGTGACCGACCGGTACTGCGGCGTTACGAGCGTGCCCGCAAGGGTGAAAATGCGACTATGCTGCACTTTATGACTGGTCTCAATCGCCTGTTTGCGACAGACTCAGCTTTGGTCCGGGAACTGCGCGCGACAGGCATGCGCCTCTTCAACTACAGCGGACCGATAAGAGACCACGCAGTTAAGGTGGCGCTAGGCTCCCTATGAAGCAGCAATACGTGTACGGGCTGGCTGCATTTCTGGCAATCATCGGTTTGTCCGTGTTCGCCTACAAATGGCAGGTGCTCGGATTTCCAGTCGCCCAGGACCAGGAATCTTCGGTGTGGACGATCGAGTCTTCGATCAGCTTCGACAGTGGCCCGGGTTCTATCAAGGTCAATTTGCTCATTCCAAATTTGACCCCGGGATTCCGCAAGCTCAATGAGAATTCTGTCTCGCGCGGCTATGGTTTCAGTGTCAATTACGGCAGCGCCGGCCGTGAAGCGCAATGGGCCATCAGGCGCGCTGACGGCGCACAGACAATCTACTACCGTTTTTCGGTTTATGAGGATGCGCGCGCTAACCAATCCGACACGACGCCGCCTTTTCCGCCACGACCGGTGATCAATGAACCGTTCCAAACGGCCGTTGACGTAATTGTCGCGGGTGTCCGTGAACAGTCGGCGGATACGGCGTCGTTTACTGCAGAGCTATTGCGGCAGATGAATGACCCGTCGCCTGACCCCAACGTTGAGTTGTTGTTATCGGATGCGAAGACACGCACAGAATTCGTTGACAGCATCACCACTATTCTTGCGGCGGCGCGAATTCCAGCGCGTATGGTGCACGGCTTCGAGTTACAGGGCCGACAACGCAACGCAGAGGCCATCGCTTGGCTCGAAGTCCACGATGGCGATCGCTGGCGCTATTTTAATCCGATGACCGGTGAGGAGAACCTCCCGGAGCGATTCCTGATCTGGTGGCGCGGCAACGAACCGCTGATCAATGTCGAGGGTGGCAGTAATGTTCAGGTTGACTTTGCCATCCAGGCAGATCACCTGGATGCTGTCGCGATTGCCGAGACACAGGCTGAGCAACTGGGTGCCAGTGCAATTGATTTCTCCTTGTACCGCCTACCGATTCAGACGCAGGCGGTTTACACGGTGTTGCTGATGATCCCTATCGGTGCGTTGATCATGGTTGTACTGCGCAACATGGTGGGCATCGACGCATTCGGCACATTCATGCCCGTGCTGATCGCACTCGCATTCCGTGAAACGAAACTGCTCTGGGGAGTATTCTTATTTTCGGTACTTGTCGCACTGGGACTCAGCATTCGTTTCCTGCTCGAGCGACTGCGCTTGTTGCTTGTTCCCAGGTTGAGTGCGGTGCTAATCGTGGTTGTCATTCTGATGCTCTTTATCAGTTTGATGTCGCACCGTCTCGGCATGGAATCCGGCTTGTCCGTAGCGCTGTTCCCCATGGTCATCATTGCCATGACGATAGAACGCATGTCAGTTGTGTGGGAAGAGCGAGGTGCAGTTGATGCGATGCGCGCCGGTTTGGGTAGTCTGCTCGTCGCGGTC
>Ga0255052_10000683_pt1 | contig 26895 bp, 31 predicted proteins | sample JV7_2_21_MG_FD_188632 | JGI IMG/M metagenome (GOLD analysis project Ga0255052, IMG submission 188632) | Seawater microbial communities from Jervis Inlet, British Columbia, Canada - JV7_2_21 | ecosystem: Environmental > Aquatic > Marine > Inlet | place: Canada: British Columbia | collected...
GATCCAAAGCAGAACAATCAGGTCAACTATATCGAGACCTATGTCTGGATTGAGCTCCAGTGTCTTCTTTGCAACGAGTTCCACCATTGGCATTTGTACCATCTCTGGATGCTCGTGAGCCCTATTCAACTAATCGAAACATCTAGACGAGTTGAACTTGTCCGCTCCTTGGTTCAAAAATCTCTCCTTTCTGCATGAGTTTCTCCAGAGATGATTCCACTGATGTTTCTGAGATTCCCTTCTCTCCAAATATTTTGATAAGCTCACTTACTTTGTATGTTCGTTTTGATTCTGAAAGAAGTGTAAGGATTTCAGCTGTAACATTTTTGCTTTTTGAGTCGGTACGATTGTCCTTCTCCTTGGTAACCACTAATAATACAGACCATGGTCTTGGGAATATGAGAGTGCCATTATTGGAAAGGCTTTCGAGTTGACCTTCGACCCATTTCCATTCAAGTTCATACTCTGAACATAGCTCCTCAATTCTATCAAGAGAACAGGGTGATTTCTTAGCCTCCTTTTCAAGGAGAGTTATGAGGCGTTTCCTCCTTCCAGGTGGACTTTGCACGGATTCTCCATTGGAGATATCAGATGCTCTCACAGGATCTTTTGGCATATGTGCGAGTACTCTATCTCGAGAACGGTCTACTGATTTCTGAAATTCATCACCACCTCTTGTGGCATTGAACTCCTTCACCGCAGCTGTAGCCAACTCAGGGGCATCAAAGAGTGCACATGCTGCCTTGGTGATGTCAATGATAGTGCCGCAGTAGCTACATCTCCGACGTTTTTGGCCAGCTGGTGCATTAGTGAAGTTTTTACACTTTGGGCAAGCGAATACTAAGAATGGCTTCAACTACCAGACACCTTCTACAATCTCATCAGGTCAGATAGTATTTAATGGTCACTCTTGGGGGGGGGCTGATGAGAACCGTTATATCGCGATTACTTGCGGGAGGAATCGGAGTATCTTGCGATGGCAAAGAAGGCGAAAGCGATCTTCGTAGACCCAAAGATGTGCAAAGGTTGCCACATATGCATCTCCATCTGTCCGCATGGTGTTCTGAAAAAGTCCGACGTTGTTGATAATAGAGGATTCTTCTTGCCTATTGTAGCTGATCTTGAAGCCTGCAGGGTATGTGGGTTATGTGAGATGGAATGCCCTGATTTTGCTATCTCTGTTGCAGCACTCGATGATTGATGACATGATTGTTGTCTTTATCTGATTAGAAGTGTAATAATAATACAACGAGTGATATAACATTGGATGTTTCTCAGAGATATCCGCATGACATGTTGGTGTAAGAAGTGGAGAATCCCGAAGTCCGTGCATTGCTTGAATTGCGAACTCAGCTAGGGGAAGAACTTGATAGACTAAAAGAAAGAATTGAACAGCTTGAGGAGTTCATTCAGGCCTTAGACACAACTATTGGAAAAGGTAGTTTCACGACAGCTGCCGTTGCAATAGAATCTACCAAACGAGCTCCGACGTTGACACCAACGGAAACCCTTGCAGCATCAGGAGAACCAAGAAACATCCTGATAATGAACAAATCTGGTGACTTGGAGATGGCTACCGTTGAAGTGATGGAACAGAATCTGAGGATTGTGCCTGCAGATCATGCTGTCTATAATATTACGCGTGGAGCTTTTGCGAGGTTCTTCATTCAAGAGATACTCGGGAAATTCCAACAGGAAGACCGTCTTCGGGTTGAGAGCGGCGAGATAAGTTGGGATGATACTTTCGATTTTGAGGTAAAATCCGATGACAAAATCCTTGATGAAGTGATTGTAAAGAATTTTGGCGATGAAGCCCGGTTGGAAGAGATTAAGAGAACCTTGAGATGGACATTGGAGAAAATCTATAGGACTCGATAGACCAAAACGCAAGTTCGCGCGTTTATTCCTCACCTTCGTTTCTATTGCAAAAGAGTAAAATAGCTCAAGCCAAGCACTGCACTCAAGGATGCTCGCGTAGCGCGCGATAGTTTTGGAGCGGAGGCAATGGTAACACGCTTTGACGATGAACACTTGGCTGTAAATCCCCAAGAACTCGTTAAGGTCGTACGTGATGCTCATGAATTCTACAAAGAGAATAAGATTGACGAACGTTATGAGAATCTAGCTCTGGATCTTGTTCGAAGGTTCATCTCAAGAGAGGGTGTTCCACGTGAAGTTGATCCATTCTTTGGTGCAGCTCTCTATATGGTGACAAGGCATCCATGGAGTCATCCCAATCCTCTAACAAAGACTGAGTTTGCTACACGGCTTAGAATGAAAGAGTCCAGCCTTGAATGGTATACAGAAAGCATGGTCGAGAAGCTCGGGTTCACAACATTGCATGATAAATCTCACCTTCCTTTCTTTATGGATCCAAAAGGCACAATCGCAAGTGTTGTTGATTCAGTAGTTGGAGCAAGCGTTGGTGAAGTTGTTGTTCGTGGCATTGTAACAGGAAAAGCACCCTCTTACGAAAAACTCGCTGAGACCATTGCAGACCGGCTCTGTAATATAGTGAAAATAGTCCCAAGTGCTTTTGAACAGAAAATCCACAGTCTTGTTAGACGTAAGATTGAGGAAGAGAGTAAGAAACTGACTGATCATCTCTCTGGGCGATAATACTGACTAAGAATTCTCGGGTTGAATTTTAACCTCTTCAACGAACCTTTTTCCTGCAACGACTTGGTCAATTGAGTGGATCACAGCTCCAGCTTGCTCAAGTATTTCTTTGATTGAGTCATAGCTTAAATCGTCGCCCTCAATATATATGGTGATACTCTCTGTGTTCTGGTCTACCTCTTTTAGTGAGATGTTCAGTCCATTAACGCGCTCATCTCGGGAGAGCATGAGTGCGAGGTCGGTGAGACGAGGACTGTGAGGTTTCAATACATCAAGAACTATTCTTCGTATGCCATGAGGCAATAATTCATTCCCCATTTAATGACCCATAGGTCATGTTCATCCCGTTAGGTTTCATGGAATGCCTTGTTAAACTTTGCGACATGGGAATGGCGCGTTCCATTTCAATCACAATGACATACAGATACAGTTGCATTCAAACATGGCAAAAATTTCCCAAGGCTTATATCGCAACAACGACGGTTCAATAAAGAGCCAACTTTTTCGTTGGATTCGCCGGGAATTGAGGTTGGGACGCAGCCTTGTCAAAACAAGAGAGACTCGATAAACAGAGAAGAGAAGTATCCGATTCAAAGCCATTAAGAAAGGTGAAAAATGGCGAATCGGGTAGGACTATAGATATCAACATTGCAGATTTTAAAAGCCATCCTCTTTGGTTACTGCTTCGTGAAACCGCAAGAAACAATCCGCTTTATGCAGGGAATGCTGGTTATGTAGAAGAATATATTCTACCAGAGAATCCAAAAATTTCTGCAAAAGAACTGGCCAACAGACTCTCTATCACAGTGGGAGAAGCTCTTGTCATTCTTGAAGGCCTTCTTCCTAAGTAATTGACCGATGTACCAACATCCGTATTTTTATACGATACAAGGTTGAATCAGGATTGGATTGAGATCCGATGACTGAGCAGGCAGGTTTTCGTGATGCCAGATATGCATATGCAGTAGTCAAAGAGATTGAGTCTTTGAACCAGGCACGTGAAACCAGAATAGTCCATGTCTGTGGAACTCATGAGGACACCATTACTCAGCATGGTATACGCACTCTTTTACCCAAATCCATTAAGCTTGTTGCAGGACCCGGTTGTCCTGTCTGTGTCTGTGCAGCACAGGATGTTGATATGGCTATTGAACTTGCCCGGCAGGGGTATATCATCACAACATTTGGTGATATGGTTCGTGTTCCATCAACGGACTCTTCGCTTGTGAAAGAACGTACATCCGGGGCTGATGTGCGTATTGTCTATGGTGCAAGTGAAGCAGTAGAGATAGCTTGTGAAAATCCCAACAAGGAGGTTGTGTTTATTGGAGTTGGATTTGAAACAACTGCACCAACGATAGCCCTCGAACTCCTCCGAGGACCACCTCCCAATTTTTCCATACTCACTTCACTCAAGGTAATCCCTCCCGCGATGGACATCCTTGTGAATTTGGAAGGGTTTGGCGTGGACGGTTTCATAACCCCTGGTCATGTGTCAGCAATAATTGGGAGTAATGCCTTTCAACCGTTTGCAGATAAGACAGGTATTCCCTGTGTAGCTGCAGGCTTCGAACCACTTGATGTTCTTGAGTCTGTACGAATGATTCTTACACAGATTAAAGAGGGACGAGCAGATTCTGAGAATGAATACACCCGGGTCGTAAATCCTGAAGGTAATCTCGCAGCTCAAAAGGTCATTGAACAGGTTTTTCGAATTGATAATGCACCTTGGAGAGGTCTGGGCATCATTGAGAAATCTGGATACTCTATTCGTGAAGAGTTTGTTGAACATGACGCACGGTTACGATTCGAGTTCCCCGAGATTGACTCTGTGGATATACTTCCTGGATGCAGATGTCATGAAGTGATCTTAGGTATGATTGATGCGGTTGATTGCCCACTCTTTGGAAAGAGATGCACAATTGAGGATCCTTACGGTCCTTGCATGGTGGGTCGTGAGGGGACTTGCAGAATCAGATTTGAGAACCTATAATGAAACTCATTTGCTCGGACTCTCTCTCTCAGCTGCTTTGAGTTCTTTTGGAGTGTTGATGTTCGTAAACGTGCTTAGATCAGAATCAAACTGTTTCAGGGTTTCAGTTGAAACATAGAGAACACTGTGTAGCCGGTCATGGAGCTCCAACATTTTATAGAGGCCCTCTTCTATCACCTTGAGTCCATGAAAATAGGCATGTTCTGCCAAGTAGACCGAATGAAGTGGTTCAACATATCCTGATGGCCATGAAGGTACAACTGCACCATGCCCTGGACTCATCCTGATAAGCATCTTCAGGAGTTCAGTACTTGCAAGAGGAGTATCTACAGGTAGGAGCAGAACATGTGATGTGAGTGTGTATTCAAACGCAGTGAGTGCTCCCGCAAGAGCGCTTTTTATCTCACTAGGTGGGTCAACAACGATACGAACGCCAGACACTACCTCTCGGAGGTTTTCCTCCTGAGTTTCATCAGAAACTACAATCATTATCTCGGACGACAGTTTCCATGCTACATCAACCATGTGTGCGATGAGAGGTCTCCCTTGAAACTCAGCGAGTGCTTTCTCTGAACCAAATCTCTTAGCAGAACCACCTGCGAGAATTGCGACTGTTATTTTTTCCATGGTTGTCTGTCCTCACTTCAAACGACTCGCGCGGTCAATTGGTCGTAATAAAGTGTTTTGGCTAGAGTCCTGTCGAAATCGATTCACTGTCTTCTTTCTTGGTGTCAACGAACTTGGGTAACTCTATCTTTACTCTGTGATCAGCAAGTAGCATATCTGTATCAGGTAGACCCATTGCGATGGCGAGAAGCTCTGTGTAGTAGAAGACTGGTAATTTGAATTCCGTACCAAAGAGTCTATTCGTTACTCTCTGTCCAGATTCGAACGTGATGAAACAAGTTGGACAGAAAACAATCATTGCATCTGGTTCAACCATTGTAATACTAGTCATCTTTTCTCTTAAGACAGCATAAGAAGTTTCAGAATCTGTTTTTCTGACTCCTGCTCCACAACACATGACTTTATCCATGTACTCCAAGGATTCCATTCCAATTGCTTCACATAGCATATCAAGCTTGACCGGAGCCTCAGCATCATCTACTTGCATAATCTTCTGTGGTCTTAGGAGATGACATCCAGAGTGTGTTACGACTTTGATAGGGACTGGTCTAACTACCTTTGCTGAAATCGTTTCCACTCCAATCTCATCGAAGAGAAATTGATGAACATGAATGATTGAAGATGTTCCCTTGTACTCAAGACCCATATCTTCTAGAATCTCGTTCGCTTTCTCCTTACGTTCAGGGTTTGTGTCAAGTTCGTATTTAGCAAGAGTGAGGGATTCGTGACAGCCAGCACACGCAGTCAAGATATCTAGACTCTCTGCTTCTGCAAGTGCAATATTCCTTGCTGCGAATGTTACCCATGTATCTTCAGAGAGTGACCTAACTGAATTTTGTTCTGGACAACATGTGAATGCAAGATCCACCAGTTCAATTCCGAATTCGGGAACTACCATGCGGACAGATTTCTCAGCAAACTGCAATCGGTTTGCCATCGTACAACCAGGGAAGAAAGCGTACTTCATTCTGCTTCCTCCTTCACAGCTGCTCTGTTTGCTTCTAGTACGTCGTAGGCACCAGTAGCCTTAAAGATCAATTTGACTTGCTCAAGGTCTGGTTGAGGCAAGTCTGGAAGACCAAGGGCAACACGTTTCTTGTCAGATCTATTCGATGTTGGTGATAGAGACCCCTTAGCAAGGAGTGCTTCACCCGACTCGACATAATCTGGTGGTGCTTTACCTTCTTTCGAAGAGATGTTCTTAATTCCCATGAGAATTTCTGCAAGCGAAACTCCCATTGGACAGCGTTCTTCACACATCAGACAGAAAGCACATAGCCATTCTGCCCCTTCCCTTGGGATCTCACCATCAGTAATGATAGAGTCAACTGACATCCGTGGGTTCATTTGTGGTGTAACTCTGAATACTGGACATGAAGAAGCACATATACCACATTGAAAACAAGGACGGGCAGCTTTTCGGAGTTCTTCGAATTCTTGGTTGTGACTATCATCTACCAATCTACTCACTTCCCTCCTTTCTTCTTTTTCGTAGCACTCTTCTTGGCACTACTACTATTCGATTTTGTCTTCTTCTTTATCTTTGCTGCTGCCTTTGATTTTGGTTTGGACTTTGTTTTTGATGCCGTTTTCTTCTTGGGTTTCGTAATTGATTTTTCAGGCTTGAGCGTGCTCTTCTTATGCATCTCTGCGACTTCAGCCATCTCGTTCATGATAGTCTGCCATTTCTTGCCTTCGCTTGCTGAAACCCATTCAACTCGAAAGCGTTCATTATCTATATTGTTCCTTTTCATCCAACCTCTAATTCTTGGTTCTCGTTTCGCCATCCAATGGTTACCAGTTTGGAAGTGACAATCTGATGGAAGATGGCATCCGGAATAGAGAACAGCTCCTGCACCGAGTTCGAAGGCTTTCTGAGCAAACTTTGTGGAGTAGCGGCCTGAACATATCGACCGAATGACTCGGGCATTGGTCGGATACTGCATTCTTGAAATCCCTGCAAGATCAGACCCTCGGTATGAGCAGAAATTACATGCAAATGCAACTATCTTCTCCTCGGGGTTGTCTGTCAAAGCAATCTCTATTTGGGCTTCGATCTGTTCACTTGTGAAGTTGGGCATGTATATAGCATCTTTTGGACAATCTCCCGCACACGTTCCACACGCTTGGCAGAGAGCTCCCATCACAGTGAACTTACCAGTACCGTCTTCTGAGATAGCTCCATAGGGACATCGTTCCACACAAGTGCCACATCTATTACACTTGTCTTGCAGAATTCGTGCGCTGAGAGCTTCTATCGGATATCGACCTCTCTGGAGGATTATTGCGGCACGACCTGCTGCAGCACTAGCTTGAATAACAGAGTCTCGAATATCCTTGGGGCTCTCTGCACCCCCGCAAATGAATACTCCTGCTGAGCTTGTATCCACAGGTCTCAATTTGGGGTGTGATTCGATATAGAATGAGTCTGATGTAACGGAAACCGGTATCGGAAAATTCCCAGATTGACCCTCTGCCCCCATCGACAGAATGACCATGTCGTAATCCAGAAGATGAAGCTTATTGTGTGTCGTGTCTTCTACACTCACTCGCAAGTTCTTAGTCTTCGGATACTGCTGAATCTCACCAACTCGACCACGTACAAATTTGACACCCTCTTCTCTTGCCTTAAGGTACTGCTCTTCAAAATATTTTCCGTGCATTCTGAGATCTTGGTAATAGATTGTTACCTCTGTTTCAGGATAATGTTCTTTGATTAGCAAAGCGCACTTCACCGACTCAGCACAGCAGAAATTTGAACAGGCTGGTGTTGTGTCAATACTACGTGACCCTACGCATTGTGCAATTGCCACTGATGTTGGTTTTGTCAGGTCCGAGGGTCTCACAAGACTGCCCTCTGTAGGTCCCGCGGCATTGATCAGCCTCTCAAACTCAAGTGAAGTTATCACATTAGGATATCTTCCCCATCCAAGGCGCGGAATTTTTTCTGGACTTGCGGGCTTGAAGCCAGTTGCCAGAATGATGACTCCCACCTCGAAGTCGATATACCGATCAGTGTCAGAAGATACTATGGCTTGCTTTTCACATCGATCAATACACTTTCCACACCGGATCAAGTCCATCCCAAGGCATGATTTGTGATCAATGAAGTAAGAAGATGGGACCGCTTGTGGGAATGGAATCTGTATCGCTTTTTGCCATGTTAGGCTCTGATCTGTTCTGCTTGGAACATCCACTGGGCATACTTCTACACAATCTCCACAAGAGGTGCATTTACTAATGTCTACGAACCGAGCCCGCTGCTTCACTCGAACGTCAAAATTGCCAACGTATCCTGAGATTGTTTCGACTTCTGCCATTGTTATGAGATTGATATTTGGATGCTTAGCAACATCTACCATTTTCGGTCCTAGAATACAAATAGAACAGTCATTCTGTGGGAAGACTTTATCCAAGATGGCCATAATGCCACCAATAGTTGATTCTCTCTCCACAAGATTGACCTTGAACCCAGCATCAGCAAGATCAAGTGCGGCTTGCATTCCCGCCACACCTGCGCCAACAACCAGGGCTGCTTGAGTCACTGGAACATCTAGTTCCTTCTGAGACTCTAGGGTTGCGGCTTTTGCTACGGCCATAGCAACTAGATCTTTTGCTTTCACAGTAGCAGCCTCTGGATCATCACGATGTACCCATGAAACATGCTCACGGATGTTTGCCATTATACAAAGATACGGATTGAGACCTGCATCTTTCACAGCCTTCCTGAACGTGTCCTCATGCATGGTTGGGCTACATGAAACAACAATTACGCGATTGAGTTCATGCTCCTTTATGGCCTCTTCAATCTCTCTCTGTCCGGGATCCGCACATGTGTACCGATTCACTTGAACAAAGACAACACCTGGCAGTGTTTTTGCATACTCTGCAACAGAATCAATGTCTACAACTGCACCTATATTCTTTCCACACATGCAAGGAAAAACACCGATTCGGAGTTCTGAATCAGCTGAAACAACTTCTAATTCCGAAGATACCGAACTATCTCCTTCAGGGTTGCTTGTGGTCATATGAAGGTCCTCGTTCTGCAGAACGCACCTTACGAGCCTCAATCACTATGTGTAATAAAGGTTGAGAATAACAGACAAAATCTTTTTACAATATTCCATTTTCCAACGAGTTTCAATTCCCAGTGGACTAATTAGTCCATAATTTGGGTGACAACGCACTACATATCGAACTGAAACAATTCCTATAGATTCACCAAAAGCGTAAAAAGTACCTCAAGAGGAATTGTTTCCTACTGGAGACAACAAGATGGTCGGCAAGGTTTGGAAGTATATCACTAAGAAGCTGGAGTCTGAGGGTGCTTGCCACTTCTCTCTCCTTGACCCTGATCCATTATCGACAACAATCGAGGATGTTGTAGAGATTGCTACTCTTGCTGAGAAAGCAGGTAGTGATGCACTCATGATCGGAGGTAGTACGCTCTTTGGGGTCATCGATGATGCGGTGGAAAAAATTGGTGATGCTGTGGATATCCCCACGATATTGTTCCCTGGGAATGTCAGTGGAGTATCAGAAAAGGCGGATGCAATGTTCTTCATGACGCTTCTTAACAGTACAAATCCTTACTATATCATTGGAGCGCAAGCGTTAGCAGCACCAAAAATAAAGATGGCGGGGATTGAAACCATAGCAATGGCGTACCTAATGGTTTCACCTGGTAAGACAGCTGCGTGGGTCGGTGATGCCAAACCGTTTCCACGGGATAAACCCAAGCTTCCAGCAATGTACGCAATGGCTGCAGAGCTATTTGGAATGAAACTAGTTTATCTGGAAGCTGGTAGTGGAGCTGAGGGTGGAGGCGTACCACCAAATATGATTGCCGCAGTATCTAAGGTCATTGACATTCCTTTGATCACTGGCGGTGGTTTTAATGATGCAAAATCAGTGGTGAGCGCTGTAGAGGCTGGTGCATCAATTGTTGTACAAGGAACTTATCTCGAAAAACACGTACAGAGCGATAATGGAGCTGAACTTACACTAATAGTCAAAGCGCTCAAAGAAGCAGGCGCCAAGAGAATTTAAAAGACGCCAAGGAGATGCTTTTGAAAGACGCCATGGAGATGCTTTACTTTGTCCTCAAAAACCGAAATGTTGAATGAGCTTCTTCTCGACTTGAGCCGGGCGTCTCAGGGGAATGTCGAAGCGAGCGCTATCATTTCGAAATCACAGGGTCTCACAATCTGTACTCACTACCCTGATGGAGCAGACGTGAGTCTAATCCCTGATGAGGATGTGATAGCCGGAAGATCCACTCAGATACAAGAAGCCACTCGAAAAGTCTTCAAACAACTTAAGCGAGGCGGTCTTGTCAGAATGCTCATTGAAGGCGAACTCGGTTATGTCATAATCTGTGATGCAGGAAGCGATGCAATCCTCTCAGTCCTCACAAACAAACGTGCTAACATCGGTTACATGTTCTTCATGATGACTCGCGTCGCTAAGAGGATTGAGAAGGTCCTCTCGTAGCTGGTCTGGTCCATCCGTCACTTTTATCTTGCTTTCTCTACACGAACCAAAGAGTTGGTGATACCGTGGCAGATGACAAGCCCGTTGATAATCCAGAAGATGAATCAGAAAACCCTTGGGAAAAGTGGCGTCGCGCGGGAGTAGTCGCTCGTGAAGCGCTTGATCTAGCACGACCAATGGTTGAGCCTGGGACAAAAGTGATCGACCTGATTGATATCGTTGAGAATCATATTCGTGAACACTCCTCAGGAACCTCTTTCCCATGCAATGTGTCTCTGAATAACGTTGCCGCTCACTATACTTCTCCAATCAATGACGAAACTGTGATTGAAGAAGGTGACCTGGTCACCGTTGACTGTGGTTCTCATGTGGATGGCTGTATTGCTGACACTGCGTTTACAATTGCACTGAATCCGGATCATGAGGCTCTGGTCAAAGCTTCAGTCGATTCCACAAATATGGCAATAAAGATGATGCGTCCTGGGGCTAAGCTCAATACCATCGGAGCGCTGATTGAGGACACAATAACATCTGCTGGTTTCCAGCCTGTGAAACAACTCTCTGGGCATCAATTGAATGAATATGAACTCCACAGCGATAAACAAGTCCCTTGTGTGTCTGGCAAGTCAGAAGTTCTTGTGGAGGAAGGAGAAATTTATGCCATAGAGACTTTTGCAAGCACTGGATCAGGAAATATATCAGACCTTCCACGACCTATGATATACCAGCTTCTCCCAATCAGAGTTCCTGTGAGATTCAAAGGAACAAGGCAGTTTTTGGGTATTGCAAGAAAGGAATACAAAGAATTCCCGTTTGCAGAACGATGGATGGCTGAACGCATGAATCACGGTTCCCTCAAGATGGCAATCAATGAACTCAAAAAGAATGGAGCATTGTTCCCCCACCATGTCTTGGCTGAAGAGAAAGGTGAATTCGTTTCTCAGCACGAACATACTATCATCATCACTGAAAACAGTCGGGAACAGACAACCTAGAATGTCACATTTGTACTTGTGCAAGCATTAGTTCGGTACTTGTCGAACACTCAATCGTTTAACCCAGAACAATTAAAAGAGGATTTTCATCTTGTTTTGTAGTGGGTTCCCGGGAGACTGTCATTAGTCTTTGACTTGGCAGTGAATTCTGGCAGTTTTTTTCCGGGACTATTGAATTTGGTGGAGAGAGAGGTATTGGATAAGACACGGAGTGTTAGTGATGGAAAGGGGACTGTAGAGCCGACATTTGAACCCCAATCATGTTCTGAATGTGGTTCTATTGCTGTTGTTGAGGACCTGACTCGGGGAGAGCGTGTTTGTGGTGGATGCGGTCTTGTTTTGTCAGCTCATAGAATAGATACAGGCGCAGAGTGGAGAGCTTTCAGTGCAGAAGAGAGCGACGCTCGGAGTCGAGTGGGTGCCCCTGTACGATACACGGTACACGATAAGGGGTTATCGACTGTAATAGACTGGCGGGATAGGGACACTTCTGGAAGGAAACTCAGTCCCACAAGACGTTCAGAAATTTACCGTCTAAGAAAATGGCAGATACGCTCACGCGTTCATTCGAGCATGGACCGTAACCTTGCACAAGCAATGTCTGAGCTTGAAAGGTTATCTTCGCAGCTTGGTATTCCCGGTCCAATCCGTGAGTTGGCTGCACTCCTCTATAGGAAATCGATCATCAAGAAGCTTGTGAGAGGTCGTTCCATCGAAGCTATGGTTGCTGCGACTCTATATGCCGCCTGTAGGATTAGACTGAAACCTCGTCCTCTGGATGAAGTTGCTGACGCATCCCGTGTTGATAAAAAGAAGCTTGGGCAGTGTTATCGCCTTCTACTCAGAAGCCTTACTATCAAGATTCCACTGAGTAATCCAATTGATTACATATCCCGGTTTGCATCTGAACTGTCTTTGTCAAGTCCTGTTCAGCTGAGGACGGTTGAGATTCTTCAAAGAAGTAGGGACATTGGTCTCACTATTGGCCGCGACCCGTTGGGTCTGGCTGCAGCTGCTATCTACGTGGCATCTATCATGCTAGATGAACGTAGAACACAACGTGCAATTGCAGAAGTAGCTAGAGTTACAGAAGTTACCGTTCGTAACAGATACAAAGAGATGGTGAAGAAACTCGGAATTAACTCGATGGGCCTTGGTGGCCAATCCTAACTCATTCTTACAGACTGAAATGTATAGGGGATCAAGCTCCCCAATGGGACAATCCTAGGCAGTTACCTTCTGCCCCTTCTCTGGAAAGTCCAGTCAATTTGTACCATCTCTTCCGGGAATCCTAGTTTTGCAAGCACTTTTTGGATGGTTACTCGATGATCTCCTTGAAGTTCCACGTGTCCGTGCTTTGCAGCACCACCACAAGCAAGCTTGCCTTTCAATTTCGTGGCCAAGTCACTGAGATCGATATTCTTGTCAAAACCTTCAACTACCGTCGTTAAACGGCCCCATTTGCGTCTTTCAACAGTTACTGATATCCTTGCCTCTTCCTGTGCTATAGTTTCACAGACACACAGGTCCTGAGGCAATCCGCAATTCGGACAAATTCCGCCTTCGTCAACACTCACGTAGCAATATACTCCTTAGTTTTGACACTTTATTTAGTGCCTGAAACGGATGTGTCCTTAACGCCATATAAGTGCTATGAGTTACGGCAATTTTCCGCCTCTAGTAACAGTAAAGAACATGTTGAGAATACTAAACTCGTCAATCATGAAGAGTCGAATACTGATTGTTGATGCACTCAGTGCGGGGTCTGGTCAAAGAAGCAGCTCACGTGACTCGATAGGCTGCGGTCCTCGCTCGATAGCTGGTGTTCTTGAGAAGAATGATCTAGAATGTAGAATTCATAGAGTGGAGGATGTTCTAACAAAGAGAGGTTTTCTACGTCGATTCGATCACATAGCTGTCAGCGCAATGACAATGGATCTAGTCGCAGCTCAGAAGGTTGTTCGATTATGGCGTCAGGTTAGTCCACAAGGCAAGGTAATCATTGGAGGTCCAATTGCAGCAGAACCAGCTGTGATTCTCAATGAGATCAAACCTAATGTAATAGTGATTGGTGAGGGTGAGTCTACACTTGAAGATCTATTACACCAAGATTTTCTCGAAGGTGCAGCTTCGCTATCAGAAATCCCTGGTATTGCTTTCAACAAATCTGGAGAGCCACATGTTACAGAATCACGTAGTCGACTCTCTTCACGTGAGATTTCAGAAGACTATTTTCCATCAACCGGTAGGATTGTGGACTACCCTACATATCAGGCAAGTAAGGTCTATGTTGAGATACTTCGTGGTTGTTCAAATTTCAGGCGAACCAAATACACTCTTCCTGATGGAACAGTATGCACATCATGTGATAACTGTGATTCTGAGAACCCATCAATACGTCTGGATTGTCCTGAGACCATTCCTCCTGGATGTGGATTCTGTAGTGTTCCAGGTACGTGGGGGCCTCCACGGAGTCGCTCAACTGATTCCATTGTCAGAGAAGTGAGAGAGTTAGTTGACCTTGGTGTTCATAGAGTTGTTTTGGAAGCTCCAGGATTCTTAGACTATATGCGCGGTGAAGAACCGTTGACTAATCCCTGTCATCCTCCCGCAAACTTGGATGCAATACAGGGGCTTCTCGAACAGTTAAACTCTCTACCCCGGGTCAAGGATGGTTCAGTGCATATAGCAATCGAGAACATGAAGGCTTGCCTGTTCACTGAAGAGGTGGCCAAGACGCTAACCGAATCAATGATTTCCAGTTCCCCAAATATAGGACTCGAAACCGGTTCAGATTATCATATGGAACAGATTGGGAAGTGTGGAGATCCAGGCGACGTTATCCGTGCAGTCAATATTGCGCGGGATTATGGAATGAAACCATTTGTGTATCTCATTTACGGTCTCCCTGGTGAGAACGCAGAGACAATTGATCAATCCATCAAGATGATGAGAGAAGCTAGCGAATCTGGTGCTGAGAGAATGATTCTCTACGGTTTTCGTGCGCTGCCAGGTTCTGCATTTGCTGATTTTCCTGAATCATCTACAAAGGATGAACATGGAATTAGACTTCGAAAGGAAGCAGAGAAGATCAATCGCCAGAAAAAGGAACAATACTTAGGAACCACTGTTCAGGGAATCGCTGCTGAACCTTCAAGAACCCATCACGGATTCACCATGGTCTATCCTCTTGAAGAAGGACCACTAATGACTGTTCAAGGTGGATTCTCGTCAGGCACCTTCCTTTTAGTTCGAATTAAGGAAGTGCTGAGCAGTGGGCTTGTGTCTGGAGATGTAGTTCAGGAATCTAGTACGTGATAGGTCCTAAGAAAAGCTTCATATTGTCTCGAAATGTCAAATCCCTAGGTGACTGGAATGGTTTACGTGTGTCATAAATGTAACAGAGAAGTTACCCCCGAAGGTTTGAAAACTTTGCCGGGAGTAAAGTGCCCCTACTGCGGCGGCAGAATTCTGTACAAGATTCGTCCGCCAGTTGTTAAACGAGTCAAAGGCGTCTAGTTTTTTCCCTTAGCTTGATTCAAGGTCTGTATAGGTTGAAAATGACAACTGCAAATGAAGCTAGGAATAGGAATATGAAGCAGATTCCTGCTAACTTGATTTTTCGTTCGCGTTTCATCTTCACTCAACCTTGTCGCCCATCAGTATCTTGCCCAATCTTGTAAGACCATCAATCCCCCTTATCTCTCCTTCGAACAAGGGGACTTCTGTAAGGTCCATATCTGAGTAGAGTTCCCGGATGTCTTTCAAGTTAGCCTGTTGCATATCATGCCGTTTGGAACAGAACTTACATGTCGGATTTGGAGGTACGAGCTGATTGATGATCAAATGTGTGGAGGGGATGTGCCACGACCCAAGACTTGTCAACAATCGCTGGGTCTCAAAAACTGCCATTGCTTCAGGGATTGTGACCACAACAAACTGAGTAGTGTCAGGGTCTGATAGTTCAATTCTGGCCGCATGAATCTTGTCCTTTGTCTGCTGAATCATTTGCCATGAGGTATCTTCTTGCTCTCCCCCACCCAGCATACCTCGAAGCCCCGACATCATGGAGCCAAGTCGCTTTCGCATGGTCAGTATCTTACCCAACCAGCTGTCAAGAAGGTCTGGCAATTCGAGAAGCTTGAGTGTATGTCCTGTTGGTGCTGTGTCGAATATCACACGGTCGTAGGATGAGTCTTCAATATATTCTAGAATCTTTCCAAAAGCCATTGCCTCATCAGAACCTGGTGGTGCCATGCCTGTCATATCACCCATCAGACCTGCAGCCATTTGTGCCTCAGGTCCTGCAGCACCATCACCAATGACTTGTTGAAATTGCTCCATGCCCTTTTCAGTACTAATCTCCATTCCCCAAAGGTTGTCAAAGCCTTCGATCAGAATCACCTCTCCTCCAGAGAGATCTTGGTCGAAACTATCACTTAGACTATGGGCTGGATCTGTAGATAGAACTAAGGTTCGAAAACCATGTCGTGCAGATAGAACAGCCATAGCACCTGCTGAACTGGTTTTTCCCACACCACCCTTTCCTCCCGCTAGGATGAACTTGATAGTGTCTTTGTATATGATGTCTAGTAGAGTCATTGGCTTGCCTCTTGATGGTGGTGGCTCAAGTGCGTTTTTTAACTCTTCTATAGGAATAAGTTTAATGAAGCTTGAAGATATGCATCAAAAGCAGAAATGCCGTGTTATATCTACCAAACCTTCTTGAGGGAGTTTTACGACCAAAGATAGGAACACCGTCGAGGAAGATTAATGTCATTTCCGCAAGTTCTAACTACTGCATTGGAGTTTCCTGCTACAGTGTTGAAGCTTTTAGGGATTGAAGTCCCTGAAGGACTTTTTCCTCCGAATAAGGAGATAATAGAGAAGTTCGACCCAAAGTCTATAGTCATAATAATGATAGATAACTTCGGACTTTTCGAAGCGGTGGTGTATAAGCCTGAGGCGCTCATTAAAAACATGGAAGTCTTAGCACTTCTTGATACTAATGATCCATACGCAATGCCCCTCATCAGAAGACTCCTGAAAGGACACAGGCCCGACTTCCATCTCATTCAACATGTCCAGAATTCCGGGAAGGTAACACAGGTAATATGCCGTGAGGAAGACATGACTCACTGCGAATTCGACCCAGAATATACAGTTCAACCTAGGGACGACATGGCTACCTATATTGAGGCTACAAAACACATCTCCAAGAGCGAGCTTCTATATCTTCACTTTTTGGACTTTGAGAGTCTGTACGCTCAATATGGTCATCGCACACCACCCAAGACACTACTAGAGAAAATTGTCCGGCGAACTGACAACTGGATCAAAGTGCTTCTCAGACAGGCCAGAGTAGGGACCCTGTTCATTGTTGTCGGAAATCACGGTCGACATCCTATTCCTCTCGACTATGAAGGAAAACTTGCAGAGTGGCGAAAGGCAAATGCTCCAATAGCTATAATGTTCCAGAAACGGGAAGAGTAACAGCTATTATGGTATCAAAGCTGGAATTCCAAACAGGATTGCAATGACTGCGAGGACTAAACACAGTTTCCAGAAGCTGATTCTTCTCGCCAATCGCAACAGGAACTCCATTGATAATAAACCTGTAACGAAGACAATACCTTCAATTACAATGAGATCCAGAGTACCAACTCCTGCGGGAAGTGTACTTCCTGTAAGTACCTCAAGCACTAGTATAGCCAGAACTGCAGGAACACTCATCAAGAAGCTGAATTTCATTGCGGTTTCCTTGTCTATTTTTTGCATCAGAAGAGCTGAGATTGTGACACCGGATCTACTCAGACCCGGCAACACAGCCATCCCCTGAACAAGTCCTGTTGTGACCGCTGCTCTGTTTTCAACATCTTTAGATGTGCCTTCAGATTCCTCTGTTGTTCTTGTAGGAAGATAGAGAACGACTGCAGTGAGGAGGAGCAGTACTCCAACTAGTATGTTTAGAAGCTCACCATGGAAAGGTGTGAGATTATTCTTCAGGAAGAAGTATAATGGAACTGCGGTGATAGCTGTCCCTAATGTTGCCACAAGTAGTAGTCTTAGCAGCTTTCGATCCTTGAGGCTCAGAATGTCAAGAATGACTCTCGGATAACGTACAATGACTGCCAATGCAGTACCAAGATGCAACCACACAACGAGTGACACGATATCTTCTATTGGAACTGGAGTAAAGTTGTATAAATACAAAACAACTTGTCCCTCACTACTTATGGGTAACCATTCTACCAACCCTTGTATCAGGGCAACAATAATCTGCCAGAGCTCCAAGTCTATGTTTTCTCCTCCTTTTGTGGAATGTCCAGAAGAATTAAAAAGCTACTCCAATCGACTCCAGCTTACAAGGTGTATCCAATGGTTCTTGACAATGGAAGGTTCATGAGCGCCGAGTTAGGAAATATCACTCAGATGCTTGATGAGCATTTTAGAGCAGCAGTGTCAGCAAATAAGATTGTAACTATTGCAGTTGCTGATTGGCTTGAAGGTAAGAATTCGATTGACAAGAAAGAACTAGACAAGATTACAGCTCTAGAAGAAAAGGGAGATGCGTTGAAACGTACAATCCTCAATGAATTAGCAAAAGCATCCACCCTAATGCAACGAGATGACCTTCTCAAACTTGTGCATTATAACGACAAAGGCATCGATGGTTCAGAAATTGCTTGTTACCATTTAGCAGCAGTCGTTGGAGAATGGACTCCTGAAGGCGAACTAAAAGAGAAAATTGCGAAAATCGGCGAATTGATGAAATCTCAGGTTTCAGAACAAAGAGAAGCAGTTAGATTTCTGTCGATTGATATGGATAAGTCCAAGACGCGAGCAGATGAGATATGCAGACTTGAGAAGGAAATTGATGTTGTGCAGAGAGAAATTGTATCTCTACTCTATCCTCTAGAAATCCCTCTAGCAGTTATGTTGAGATTTAGAGATTTCATCAATATGCTAGAAGACATGGCTAACTTCAGTGAGGATGCGGCACTAGTCATTCGAACCCTCTCACTTACGCTCAATACATGACAGTCGGTGCAATGAATTGAATCCTAAAGCCCCCCTTGCAGTTGCTAACCTTGTGGGCGATAGAGGAATTGTGTGGGACTCTGAAGATGGCATGAAACTCTATGATGAGGGTTATTTCGGTCAACCAGTTGGTATTCGGAAACCCAAGTCTTCTGTGTTTGATAAACCCCTTGAGCTTTCATTGGTTGAATGTGCGTATTTGACACAGCAGAAGAAACTGAAAGTTATAGTTCCAGATGGAACTATCCTAAGCGTTGATGCTCTTCTCGATATTGGTTCGAAGTTCTCTGATGAGTTTGGAGACCGATTCTTGGTGTATTCTCAGCTGCGTGAGCGTGGCTATGTTGTGCGACCCGGATTAAAATTCGGAACCGACTATGCCGTTTATGAACACGGACCTGGAAAAGATCATGCTCCTTTTCTAGTGCATGTGATACCTCAAAAAGCGGGTGTGCTCCCTCTTGACATTGTGCGCGCTGGACGGCTCGCAACCAGTGTACGAAAGAAATTCATTATTGCTACGATAAAAGAGAACCGTGTTATTGCGTACTACAGCTTTGTATGGCATAGACCATAGTTAGACTGAATGAGAAAGTTTTAAGTTCGCAGTATCATTGTCCCTGATAACATCTAGCTGTTTGAGGATGAATCCTGATGGCTGAACAAGCTGAGAACGCAAAATCTTTTGGTATGCTGTTGGCCAAAGCTTGGGAGAATACTCCTTCGTTTATCTGCAGCAATGATGATTATATTTACTGTCTATTTCCCTCTAACGATGCAAAGACAACATGGGTGGAGGCATCTCTTACTTTTCCTGATGGTTCCCTTGACCAGAAGGAAATAGATTCCGTGAAGGCGATAGCTCTTCTTGTTGAGGAACTAAAGCTTCTACCCACATATGGTGTGAATGCAATTATCACCACAAAAGCCCAACTCGATGAAACCAGCAAACGATTGGGAACGTTAGTATAAGAAAGACTGTAAACTATGCTTGAATTTGACCCCGACGAGAACTTTGTCATGGATGGTGTCGAGCCATGTCAGAACCCATTGTAACATGTCCTTTCTGCAATCTTGAAGTTCCCGTTGGACAATATTGCAAGCTTTGTGGAAAACCACTTCAATCAGAGGATTCCCCGCATGCAGAAACACTTGATTACGTTGACGACGAAGAACCCACTTCGTTAGATCTGGAACCTGTCTCTAAGGTGTCATATCCTCATTTCGATGTTACGATTTCAGACATGGAATACGAGGCTGCAATAGAACTTCTAGCCAAAGCTGAGCTCGAGGTTATCGACCTAGAGTTGGACATATTGATTGACAAGACAAAGGCTACCAGACAAGCTCTTCAACTGCAACAAGCTGACAAGACTGTTTTGACAGTTCGTGCTGAGGAGTTACGTACAGAATTTGAAAAGACAAAGAACCGTAGGAGAGAGCTAAAGGCAGTTGATACCCCCCTCGTCTTAGAGCAAGTACTTGATGCACTGGACACTCACGAGGATCGACTATCAAAGCTTGAGAGCATTTCTGGTACAGTTGACAAAGATGTCTATAAGGAACAGCGGACTGAGATTATTGGCACGTTAAAGGAGCTCAAGGAGAATCTGAAGAACGCGATAAAGACAGCGAAGAAGTGGACAAATGGCATAAAGAAGACCCTCAAACGTCTTGAGAAAGAAATCAGCAGAGTGAATGCCAAGTTTAGAATCGGGGATATTTCAAGAGATACATATGAATCATCAAAGTTTCGTCTTGAACGAAACATCAGGATTATGGAAGGCGGGAAAGAGCGGCTAATTGCACTACTCCGTCTTGCTGAGAAGAGGTGAAATTACAAAACAAGAAAATGGGAGCGGTGAATGATAATGAGCAGAAATGTGGATTGTACAGCTCTCTGTAAGAGTTTCGTGTGTGAAAAACAGCCTCCTGCTCTTAAGATCAGGAAGCAAGGCGACAAGAAGGAAGTCTGGTGTACTTCGATTGACGAAGATTGTGATCATGGATGGTGTATTCATTCCAAGTGTACAGATCAAAAGATGACGCAGGATGGGAAATGCAAGCAATCTACGAAACCTGTTCGTACACAGGCACCGGTCAAGGTTGACGAACCTTACCCAGATGCGATGCCCAAAGACATTGCGAGAAAGTTCAGACCGAGATAATAGTAATTGCTTCTCAACCTCTTATGGCACAATGTCTATAAGCGTCACCCAATTCGCAGTCAAGCAAAGGTGAACTGCAGTGTTCGAGGAAATACGTCCCACAATGAGAGCTCTCTTGTACTTAATGGTCGGGATATCGCTTTTAGGAATTGGTTTCTTGCTTGGTCAAGCTGCATTTGCACTCGGTTTTCTTACCGGTCCTTAGACTGTTACTATAATTCTATCGAGTGATTTGAAGTGAGCCGTCTTGATGAGATTCTGAAACTTCTTCTGAGTTTTGATGGAATCTCGCGCAAGTTCGTTTTACCCTCCATTATTGATAAACTGAGACTCGAGTCCTACAAAGGGAATACACCACATAGCCTTGGTGAAGATTCTGCAGCTATTGGTACTAACGGTGATGACAATATTCTCTTAACAACCGATGCAATCGTAGAGGATTTGTGTTTGAACCATCCGCGAGCTGCTGGTTTCAATGTTGTACTTGCCAATGTGATGGATATCTATGCTGCAGGAGGTACACCTACATCATTTGCTGTTGCATTATCCTATTCTAATCCAGCTATTGGAGAGGCGATCCTTGACGGACTAATCGCGGGTTCTCATACGTTTCGAGTACCCATTGTTCGCGGTCATACTAATCCCAAGTCCAGCTCAACTTATGTTGTGGGATCTGCAACAGGTACCGTGCTAGAAGATAACAGACTGACCGCAGGAGGGGCAGAAGATGGAAACGTTATGGTTCTCCTGTTTGACAGAGTAGGCCAGAGGGGAGAGAGTTACAAGCTTGGGTGGGATTCTGTGACAGGCCGGTCTCCTGAAGAAGTCGTTACAAGACTCTCAGTAATGAATACCCTCGCTAGTGAACAACTACTGACATCCTCAAAAGACGTGTCCAGTGCAGGTGTTGTTGGTACTGCTGCAATGATGCTTGAATACTCAGGAAGGGGAGGAACTCTTGATCTTGATGCAATCGACTCCTCGAAACCTTTCGAGATAGACCTCGATGATTGGTTACGCATGTACCTCTCCCTCGGATTCTTGGTAGCTACCCCCAGAGAGAATATGACAAAATTGGAAGACATAGCATTGACACATGGATTAACATCATCAATCATTGGAGTCGTTGATGACTCAAACGAAGTACGACTCAAACTAGGTGACGAAGAGAGTGTTCTTTTTGATTTCTCTAAGGGCGGTGTTCTCACACCCAAAAACATGAACATCTGATATCAAGGCACTATAGTTATATCCCGTACAACTGGTAATGCGTTTGAAGTGTCGCAAGTGTCAACGGAAAAGATTTGCAGTATAGCTGGTTGCAGGAAGCCCGCAAAAAGATCTCTAAAGAGAGATAGAATCGCTGAGAGTGTAGCTAAATCCAATCTCAAGGTTAAAGATGCACGATCTAGGACGGTTTCCTTGTGTGCTGATCATTGGAAGATAGTGAAGAAAGTCTTCAAGAAGGACACAAAGGGTGAACGTCTTCGATGGGGCCATTGAACCGTACTGTGAGTTAAGCAGACCACTCTAGCTTAGGAAGGAGTTTGGTGTGAGTCCCAAGAATAAACGAACCCTCAAATTGGAACCCAATTACAAGTTATGGCTTGAAAGGGATGGCACGTATATTTTCGGACCAGGTGCCTATGGAATAATCAAAGCTGTTCATGAAGAGGGAACAATCACAAAGGGAGCGAAGAAACTCGGTATGTCTTACCGCTATGCTTGGGGCGTCATTAAGAAGATCGAGAAAGAACTTGGTATCATTTTAGTTGAAACTTACAAGGGCGGAACCGAGGGCGGGGGTGGTGCTAACGTGACTGAGTACGGATTAGAACTGATGAAACTATATTCCTCTGTGAATGATGCTTTTAACAATATTCTCGAAGCTTCAGAGCAAATCGATTTATGAGAATCTCAAGACAATTGCTTTATTGGGACAGTGACTCTTGCAATCAAGGCACATGATGCAATCCGGACTATGCATGTGCTGATATGGAAATTTCCTAATTCTGATATTCATAGGGCAAACCACCTCACACACATTGCATGTTTCAGGAGTACACCGCGCGGGATTCCTTCCTATTCCTATCATAGCATCTCTAGAGAAGAGGCTATAGAACCATCCTGCTGGACACATCCATCTGCAGAACCATCTAGGAATCCAGAATGAAACCAAGAACACGAATATGACAAATCCCATCTGAACCAATGGCCAACCCCACTGTGTGAAGAACCATATTGTGTCGAACCCTGTGGGCCACAAGCCTAGGTCCGCCTGTTGAGGTAGCACCACAAAGAGTATGTATGCTGGATTCAACTGTGCGAATGCATCATCAGCAAATACTCCAAGAGCAGCTTCGAGAGCTTCGGCTGTTCCTGTGAGTCGAGCAAACCCAACCCAGATTGCAAAAAATGCGACAATAACGAAAATGTATGATTTAACCTTGCGAAGCTCGCTCTCTGTACTCGCTGTAGGGCGAGTCTTTGTTCTCTTTGGTAATGTGACAAAATCTTGGACTGTACCAATTGGACAAATCCATCCACATGGAGCACGACCAACTACGATTAGTATGATTACCATCGCGCCTATCGTAAAGAACGGGAAAATCCCTGTTGAAAACTCTCGCAGTAGTGTATCAAACGATCCTGCAATGGCTCCAAAGGGTGCTTCAAGTGGAGCAAGGATTGGTATTGTGGGCAGATTATTCCAAATTGATAACCAAAATGCCTGGACATTAGGCATACCCAACCATGCCAGTAGTATGTACCCATTGATTCCAATGAAGAAAACAATCTGAACGATTCTTCGTATCATTCTGAGATTAAGAATAAGTCCAAGTGGATTTGATGGACGGCTGAATTTCCGGCCCTCTTTCTTTTCAACAGCCGTAGGTTTCGGGGGCACATCTTCATCTGGCTCGGACTGTTCTTCGTCAGTGCCAGTTTCTTCGATATAATCGGCATCTTCTGCCATTACATTCAGTCCTCACCTGATGGTGCTGACGGCGAGAATCTGAGCCCAGATTAAAAACGTTGTGCTGGACGCGTGTTGACCTGCAAGAAGGGATTGCGACAGTTGCAATAATCTTAGACAAAGTTGGACACTTCTTAGATGACTGTTTGAGAGAATGGATAGGACCTTATATACTCAGATACTTCAACGCTACTGTGAGGTCGATCTGCTGCACAAATGACCTCACAGAGTCTACCCAGAGCCGTTACCTGGGAGGACATCGCTCTGGTGTCCAAGAATGTCTAACTTACAATGAACGGTTTCTACGAGTATGTGATGTGGAGTACGCCTGAGTCTAAATCAAAATGCATCAGATAGTTACCTGCCTCTGGAGGGGGATTGATCGTTAATGGATGGTCATAGGTTTCTATCCACGTTTGAGGTTCCACACCTTGATAGTTGAACAATATCGTCAATGTGTTTCCTTCTGCACTCATTGTTATGCCTACAGGGATGTGGACCTGAATTGTTGCATTAGGGAGTGTGCCAACGTCAACTTGTTTCGTAGTGTTGTGAACCTGCACAGCTACCACCTGTGCATCTTGTAGATACGAAGTCGTAGTGATTGTATCAATAGCATACATCAGAACTGGAACACCTACCATTACCGCAGTAGAAAGTCCAATAGCAATAAGCATCATCTTCTCGAGAGACCGTGATACCATGTACCTTTATGGTGCAATCTCCCCAATAAACTACTCTAACGATTTTTTGAATGGACTGGTTGTTCGCGAGATTGGTGCAGGTTTCTATATTGGTCATGTGACTGACCTCTAGAATTAGATTAAGGTACGATCGGCTCATTAGTTGAAATTATCCTCACAGTTACATTATCATGACTGCAATCCTTGCACCTCCAATATTGATATAATACAGTAACAACCAAACTCTATAAGGACGCCAGTAAATGGATTATAACCCCCTTTCGGGAGGGCAAGACAAGTGAACGATGGAAACGCAGAGGTCTCTCGAACACTCAATTTTAGCAGCGATGAACCAGCAGTTGTGTTCAGACTTGCTTGGTACGTGGTTGCTTCCAAACCCCGCCTTATACTGGAAGAGCACAGCGAGGCTGAGAGCAAAGATTTTCAGGGTTCCGCCAAATTTTCCCTCAGGATTGCGGGTGAGGCGGCGAATGCGACGATTCAGGTAACAAAATCAAAATCCTCCGTGGAACTAACTGTTCAAGGATTCGATGAGGTTGCCCTCACTGTGTATCTTGAAGATCATCTTGAAGCAATGAGTGATGCACTCGCAAAGTATCATGCCTTACCTGAGGAGGATAAATCCAAGCTCCGGAGAGCATTGGTAGCAAAAACTTGTTGGGATAGAGTGGTGAGAGAAATCTTGAACAAGGCTCATGCAAACGATGTCTATCTTCAAGTGGCCCATGGAAGAGAAATGATGATAAAATCTACAGAAGGAGAGAATGGAGTATTGCCAGTCACCCTGACAACTGCTGCGTGGTTGTCAAAGATTGAATCTCTTCCTCGTGATGAAACGATGCCTGGCAACATCGCCTCAGAACTAGCAAAGAAAAGCATTGAGTGGAAACGAGAAACACAGGAACTCATATCCCGCTACATTTAGACTCGCTTGCTTGGACTCATGTACATGAATCTTGTATTATTGTGTACTAAAAGAAGATGAGAGTAGTTGGGAAAATTCCCAACCACTACGGTTTGATCGTAATCTGAAGGCTGTTTGCCAAGTCCTTGTACCGGTTTCGAACGGTCACCTCGGTGACATTTGAGGCCTCTGCAATCTCTCTCTGAGTTCTTCTATCATTCTCGATGATGCCTGCGATGTAGAGAGCAGCTGCAGCAAGACCACCCGGGTCCTTACCTGCTGTGATCCCTTTCTTTCTAGCATCATTGATGATGCTCATTGCAGCCTGGACAGTCTTTCCATCAAGACCGAGGTCTGCAGAGATCCTTGGCATGAGATCATTTGCAGAAGGAATCGGAACCTTCACATCAACATTTCGCAGGATAAGTCGGACACACTGTCCAAGCTCTTTCCTGTTGACTCTTGCCTCAGTGACGATCTCATCAAGCTGTCGCGGGATCTTGTGAATTCGACATGAGAGATAGATAGTTGCAGCTACCATGCCCTCGATGCTTCTTCCTCTGACGAGACGCTTGCTGAGAGCCTTCCTATAAATCAGAGCTGAGGTTTCTTTGGTCTCATGTGGAACCCCAAGTTGTGAGGTTAACCTGTCCATCTCGCTCATAGCAATGCTGAGGTTCCTGTGTTGTGAACTATGCACAAGCGTCCTTATCTGCCACTTACGCATTCGATAGATTGCAGCGCGGCTACTGGCGGCAATTGCTCGGCCGTTAGCATCTCTGTCGCTCCACCCGATTGTAGTGGCAAGACCCTTGTCTGCCATTGTCAATGTCATTGGAGAACCAGTTCTGGCTCTTGCATTCCTCTCTTCAGCTGTGAATGCTCTCCATTCAGGTCCTGTGTCTAAGATTCTCTCGTTCATCACACATCCGCATGAAGTGCAAATATGCTCCCCGCGTCTCATGTCTTCATAGAAATCACAGCCACCGCAAACGGAACATACTGCAATTCCCTTCTTCTGCGTATTGGCACGAGCTGGTCTAGCCATTTATTGTTCACCTGTATTGTTCCCTCTGGAATACAGCCGCCTACATGCTTAGCCAATCGATGTACAAAATTGCATCCCAGAGAGAATGCTTCCACAAGCGCTATTATTTGAATATATAAGTCTAAGCATGAATGAGCTGCTGTACCATCTTTTTCGCGGCGTTTTCAAAAGAAAACATGTTATCCTCATACATACGTATGGCCAATCCTTGTGCCAACCTGCATGTTGGAGATCCATGAAAAATTAGGGAGAGGAGAACGCCCAAAACGAAAGGATGTCCAGCTGTATGGGGGCAGCCAGACCCATGAGATGATTGAGCGTTC